>SL_8KL_010_SEDDRAFT_10005184_pt1 | contig 10276 bp, 12 predicted proteins | sample SodLakKL_010_SED_4_FD_11160 | JGI IMG/M metagenome (IMG submission 11160) | reverse complement strand
ATAGACTCCTACCCATCTACACCTATGAAGATAGGTTACCCCTGCATAAACAGGTCTTTGGACTGCAAGGGGAACAGAACATTCAGATTGAAATCTTATTCCGAGGAAAGGCTGATCGAGACAGTAGAAAAGAATCTAGAATGTCTCCAAAATATGCTGGAATTCAACACAGAAAGAGATCTGTACTTTTTCAGGATCACTTCTGACTTGGTGCCTTTCGCTTCCCACGAAGTGAACGACTTCGACTGGAGAGCTCATTTTGAGAGAAGATTTAAAAAGATAGGAAAAATCATCGAGGGAAACGATATCCGCATCAATATGCACCCAAATCAATTCATAGTTCTGAATTCCGATAAAGAGAATGTGTACAAAAACAGCGTAGAAGAACTGCGGTATCATGCGGAAGTTTTAGATTCTCTCGGACTTGACGAGAGTGCAAAGATCCAGTTACATGTGGGAGGGGTCTACTATGATAAGGAAAAGAGCATGAACAGATTCGCTGAGAGGTTTTTGGATTTAGATGACCGTCTCAGGAACAGATTGGTGATAGAGAACGATGAAAGATCTTATTCTATCTCAGACTGTTTGAGCATCGCTGAAGATACCGATGTGCCCGTTGTCGCAGATTATCTACACCACAAGATCAAGAATGAAGGTAAAAGTTTCGAAGATATAATCTCTAGAGTGAGTGAGACATGGTCAGAGGACGATGGAAGGATGATGGTGGATTACAGTGAACAAGCCGAGGGAGAAAAGGAAGGACGACACGCGGAGACTCTGCACGAAGCAAATTTCACGAAGTTTTTAGAAAGAACGAAGGATCATGATTTCGACTTGATGCTGGAGATAAAAGATAAGGAAAAGAGCGCTCAAAAAGCTCTGAAAATAGCTGAGAAAATAAACATATAGGAAAGAGGTTTTAGGAAAGGTTTTAACTTTCCCGGTGACAGAGCCACCAGTCGTAGCACTCTATCTCGCCTTCGTCTTCCTGCTTTTTCCTTTTCTCTATCTCTTTCTCGCTTGACGCCGGTGGCATTATCACGTCGTCCTTTACTAGTTCGTTATCTGGCCAGTTCGCAGGTATCGCGACTCCTTCTTTGTCGGCTTTCTGGAATCCTTTTATCATCCTGACAATCTCGTCCATATTTCTGCCCAGTTCCGCCGGATAGTAAAGGATCGCTCTTATCGTGGATTCTGGATCGACGATGAACACGGCTCTTACGGTTGCAGTTCCACCTGTACTGTGTATAAGGCCAAGTTTGTCAGCGACTTTTCCTCTACCGTCAGCGATGATCGGAAATTCGATCTCCTCATCCATGTTCTCTTCAATCCATTCCGTCCATTTTAGGTGGCTGTGTACTTGATCTATACTCAGACCTATCAATTCAGTATTCAGTTCCCTGAATTCATCGTACTTCGTTTGGAAAGAATAGAATTCGGTAGTACATACTGGAGTAAAATCACCTGGATGGGAAAACAATATGAACCATTTATCGTCGAACTCATCCGGTAACTTCAGCTTTCCATGAGTTGTGTCGACTGTCATTTCGGGAAACTTATCTCCTATTAGAGGCATTCCTTCTTTTTCTTCTTCCATGTTTTACACCTCAATAATTCGAATATAAAACTAATATTTAATACTTTCGTTTTTAAATATAGAGTTAAGAGAAAAATATCTTTCTTTTCTAGTATGAAAAATAACGAAAAACGTAATTATAATACCCTAAAACGAAAANTTTAATTATAAGTACCTTTATGCTTAAGACGGTCGGTAAAATGAGCGAAGNAAGTATATCTCGAGAAGAGTTTATAGAAAAATTGAACTACGATCTAGAGTGGGAATATGCAGCAGCGATTCAATACATCCAGCATCAATCAGTGATCTCAGGAGCCGCCTATGACAGCATAGCTGATGAATTAGCCATCCACGCTGAGGAGGAACTGCAGCACGCGATTCAACTAGCAGACCAGATCGATTATCTGGGAGGTACACCCTCCGTCGATGTAGAAGATGTGAAGATAAGCGAAGATGCGGAGACTATGCTGGAACAGGACCTCGAAGGCGAAAGGGACGCTATAGAGAGGTACAAGAAAAGGATAAGACAGGCAGAAGCACTCGATGAATACGCCACTGCTCAGACGATCAGAGATATTCTGGAAACTGAACAAGAGCACGAGATGGACCTCATGGATGCTCTGGATCTATAAAACCCTTTAATCTCTCTAATTTTTTGTCGGTAAGGCATCTACGATCACAATTTGATATCACGCTAGGATTGGCGGAGAAAATTTTTTCATCGCTGGAGTAGATTTGGTCGTCCTTTTGATCTTTACAGCGATTTTCTACATCATGTCTATCAAGATTCACGAGAGAAATATGGTGAAGGGACTTTGATTTATTCGAGTGAGAGAGTCCTTCAGAAAAAGAGAGATCCTGCTTGAAAGATCACTCCTCCTATCAAGAAGGAAAACAAGGATGTGAAAAGTAAAACTCCAAAAGATAATTTGAAATCAAATTCATTAGCTAAAACTCCCAGTACAGCTATGCAAGGAACGTAGAACAATGCTACGACTGATGCCACAAATAGCTGTAAAGTTGTTAATTCCATCTCCAATAAAGGTAAAACCGCAAGTTCTCTTCTAAATACACCTAGGATTAAAGGACTAGCGGCTTCCTGAGGTAATCCCAGCCAACCAGAAACTATTGGTTCTAACGCTGACCCAATGTATAGAAGAACACCGGTCTCATATAGAATTGCAGCTATCCCTATTATGACGACCATCGGAGCAGCTCCTTTGCGGAAAAAGTGTTTTAACCTTATCCAAAGTTTTTTGCCTATCATCTTTGTATCCGGAACTAAAAGTTCTGGAACCTCCTGTATCATCGGGTTTCTTTTCGTATCTAAAACCTTTCCCATGATGAGTCCGAATGTAAAAGCAGCGACAAAAGAGAAGAGGAAAACGGCGATCACGAGTAATATCGAATGTTCCGCTAGGAGGGCTATAAAGGCTCCAGATTGAGCCACGCAAGGTATGGCAAGACATACAGCAGTGGAAACTATCATCCTTTTCTTTCTGTCTCTCATGGTTCTAGTAGACATTATCGATGGTATAGCACAACCGTAACCCAGCAAAAATGGGATAAGATGCGACCCAGAGAGATTAATCTTTTTGAAAATGCCGTCCAGCAACACAGCCAATCTCGGCATATATCCACTATCTTCCAGTATACTTAAAGCTAGATAAAATGAGATAATATATGGAAGAACCAGGCCTATGGGCCATTCGATGGATTTTATAAGAAATCCATATTCTCCTACTAGTATATTCTGTACCATCTCATAAGGCACGTATGATTCAACTAAAGCAGTGATCGGTGGAAAAACAAAAGTATCAAATAACGGCAAAAAGAAATAATTTCGCAGGAACATTCCTAATCCTATAACTAATCCAAACGTCACTCCTAAAATAAGAAATGCTAAAGGTAACCCAGGGAAAGGATCTGTCAACTTGTCTCCCCATTCCTCTCTTCTACTTTTCTCCTTTTCCTCCTTTTCTATCTTGACATTGTTCTTGATCTCTTCTGCTTCATCCCAAGTGGCTTTTACAGACTTTTTCGAAGAAGTTATTTCCCCCTCTAAGATTCCGGCGATTTTGCTCTCCAGATCATTTATCCCTTTCCCCTTTACAGCTACGGTCTCTGTGATAGGTATATCTAAAATCTGTGACAACCGATCTATTTTCAGCCTCTCCTCAACAAGGTCTGCTTTATTTATTACACCTATCGTAGGTAAATCTCTCTCTAATACTTGAAGGAGAAGATAGATACTGCTCTCTAAATTCTTTGCATCTAGAACACAGACGACCCCTTCAGGGTTCTCGGAAAGCATTTCGACAGCTACTTCTTCTGCTCCGTCAGTCGCTTCTAGTGTATATGTCCCTGGAGCGTCCACCAGACTAAATTCATTTCCATCGATTCTAGCTTCTCCCTTCTTGAAATCAACTGTTGTACCAGGATAGTTCGCCATGCCAACATCTAGACCGGTTAAACGATTAAATATTACACTCTTGCCAACATTGGGTGGGCCGATCAGCAGTATCTCCTCATTCATCGTGTTTCCTCTTCGGCCTAAAATCAAGCTTTACGACAGGCAACTCTTTTTGCGATATCGGGGTCTAGAGCAATTTTTCTTCCCTCTATGGAAGTTAAAAAAGGACCATCGAAGGGTTGTTTTGATTCGGCTTTTATAGGTTTGCCCGGTCTTAGTCCTAAAGCGTTGAGTTGTGGATCTTCTGGACAATCTAAAATAATGGCTTTTTCCCCTGATTGTAATTCACACAATGTCTTATTCTTGCATTCTAGTGTATCTTTTTCATAACTCAAATTCTCTTCTATATCTTCATCTCTATTTTTTGTTAATTTCTTCATGGATTTGACCCCTCCTTTACTTTTCTCCAATAGAACCGATTCTTTACCATAGGGTTGTTTTTTGACTTTAAACGGCAGATCGAAAACATATGGATCGACTTTTGGATATGTCCTCTCCCAGAGTCCTCTCGGGTTCCTAAATATTATCTTGGCTCGATCATCAAGGTCTTTCAAAATTTTTAGAACGACATACTTTCTTGGTGTTACATGAAGAGGTACCCAAACAGCATCGAAATCGGAATAATCCGTGAATTTTCCATTTATCTTCTTAAATTTAATATTCAAATCAGCATCTAGTTGTCGAACTTTTTTTCTAGCCGATTTTATAGCCTCCTCATCTTTATCTATGCAGAAAACATCGAATCCTTTTTTAGCTAGGTAAATACCCGTCATCGGCAAAGGTCCACTTCCAACGACTAGTATCTTGGAATCATCACTCAGATCCGCCAACGCCAATTCATTTTCAACAAGATTTCTGTAAAAATATCTCTCGTATTTATTTCCAAAGATAGAGAAGTTGCATGCTACCTTTTCAAAGAATTTTAACGTACTCTGTATTCTTGATTTGAAGAAATCATTTTTAGTGATGAGTTTTTGCTTATTGCTTAGAATGTCAACATTAGAGAACTCATTTTCTAATATATTTTCATGGTGAGTTTCAAACTCATCTTTCGAACCGCTACTTCGTACCATCTTGTTTCCGAATAGCAGGTGTGTTATTTAACTTTTAGGTGTGCCTAAAATTTATTTCTCTCCGCTTTATGCACACTGTATCTAGTGAGAATAGAAGACTTGACGATCTTTTCCCCGGATGATTTTAAAGAAGTTTGACACTCCACTGAGGTTTTCATTTTATTTTGATTTTTCATTTATGTTTAGGTTAACCTAAAAATTTAAATGTGCCTATTATCTTTTCTTTTACAGTTCAAATGAATCCTATACAGTCCTTCACCTCCGCTTTGGAAAAAAATTTCCACAGCTCTTCCCTTTTCTTCAAACTGTATTCACTACCATACACGAAAGTAGTTGAAAGAGAAATACAGTTAGCTGACATAAAATCAGATGATACTGTCCTCAATGTGGGTTGTGGTAGTTTACCCTTTACTTCAGTTAAGCTGGCAGAGATGACAGGAGCAAAGATTTATGCCATAGATGTTGACGAAAAAGCTATTTCATCTGCTCAGTCACTCGTTGATACTTTAAATTTGGAAGAAAGAATCGATTTTATCGTAGCGGATGGTTCCGATTCGATATCTATTGACTTCGATAAAGCCGTGGTTGCGCTTCAGGTTAGACCTCAAGACAAAACTGTAAAGAATCTGTTGAGCTGTTCTGACAACGGAGTAAGTGTTATAGTTAGGATTCCTCGTGAGAAATTCAGAAATACTTATGGGCCGATCCCTGATCTAAACAAAGCAGAGAAATCAGTAAAACATCACATGTTGACCTTCGATAGATCTATACTTTTGAAAAATAGATAAAAATATACTGCATTGAAATACTTCTTCTCTCATTATAAGCTGAAAATCTATAGATTAAAAAAGTATCATCGTCTTACATTTCTATAGCTAGGACTAGGATCAACTCCCATTCAAAGTAGTATCGCTTTAATTAGCGATGCGACCACTCAAATAGAAGTTAATTAGCGATGCGACCACTCAAATAGAAGTCATCATCAATTTTCCGTGCTTGACTCCTTTCGTACTTTTCAACCTATCTGCGATCTTTTTTATATCTTGAGGTTTTCCTTTGATCGCCATCGTCTCCATGCAGTTGTTTTCATCGAGATGTATATGCATTGTTGAAACTATATGTGTATGATCTTCGTGTTGGATTTCAGTGAGTTTGTCGGATATTCCCTTCTTTTCATGATCGAATATCAGGGTCAAAGATCCGTAGACTTCCTCATCAGATTCCTCCCATTTATCCTCTACTAAAAAATCTCTGATCAAGTCTCTTATAGCTTCAGACCTGTTAGTGTACATCTTTTCCTCTATCTTCTTGTCAAACTCTTCCATCAGTTCAGAGGGGACCGAAACGCCGAATCTAGTCGTATCACTCATTTTATAATCTATATGTTATAAGTGTTACTAATATATAGATTTGTGTTAAATTCGATTAGATGTCACTGCTACATTCTCAATTTATGTTATTTATATAATTATCATACATCAATCGTGTTATTATTACCCAAAAACTTAACATTGATGTCGATTTCTAATCCGAATTATATTGGTGTTTATCATGGAGAATGAGATCTCTCCTAGAAAACATATATGGAGTATGGTGGAGAAAAAAGAACAAAGTGAGCTTCTAGATAGGAGTGCGGTACTTCATGGTCATTACTGTCCAGGCCTGGCGGTGGGAGTCAATGCCGCCTCGGAGGCAGTCCGAAGACTTCAAAAGAGATCGACTGGGATGGAAGATGTGCTCGCGTTGGTTGAAACAAATAACTGTTTATCCGATGGAGTTCAATTTGTTACTGGATGTTCTTTCGGTAACAACTCTCTAATTTTTAAGGACTTAGGTAAAATTGCCGTTACACTAGTCGATAGAGACGACTCTAAAGGCTTCAGGTTCGTTCCTAAACCTGGGGCTCAGGAGAATTGGACCGATGAGTTTCCCGAGTACCAAAGATTGTTCGAAAAAGTAGTTGAAAATAGAGAAAGTTCAGAAGAGGATAGAAAAAAGTTCTCGAGATTGGGAAAAGAAGTTTCATATTATATAGTAGAACTCCCTGTTGAAGACCTATTTAGCATAGAAGAGGTCAATATAGAGATTCCTGATTACGCACCGATACATGAGAGTCTTACTTGCGATGAATGTGGTGAGAGAGTGATGGCTACTAGGACCATCGAGAAAGAAGGCCTTACTTTATGTCTCAGCTGTGCTTATACTGAGTATTATCAACTCGATGGTTACGGCATTAACAGAGTTGATCGATAGGATGGAAATTAAGATATTTATATATTTACAACTAGTCTGCTCTTAAGATTCACTCAAAGTTAAAAAACTATTTATATTATTACACATTTGAGTAAACAATGAAGAAAATAGTGGTGATGAGTGGTAAAGGCGGCGTAGGTAAAAGTACTGTAGTCGCTAATCTAGCCTTTAAGCTTGCCTCTGAGGGCAGTTCAGTAGGTATCTTTGACAGTGATTTTCATGGCCCTTCTATACCACAGATGCTGAACGTAAAGGAGGATCAGCTAGGCATGAAAGATGAAGAGACGATAGAACCAGCGGAATTGAATTCCAATCTTAAAGTGGTCTCCATGGAATTTTTGTTTCTAGATGATGACTCTGCGGTCATCTGGCGAGGGCCTATGAAGATGAATGCTATCAAGGAATTCAAACAAAAGATTGAATGGGGCGAGATAGATTAGTCTTATTATAGATCTTCCTCCTGGTACAGGAGACGAACCTCTCAGTATAGCTCAGCAATTCAACGATCTAGAATGGTCTATCATAGTCACGACTCCTCAGAATGTCGCAGTTCAAGCGGTTCGAAGATCGATAGATTTTTCTAAAAAAGTAGGGATGAAAGTCCTTGGTGTGGTCGAAAACATGGGTACTTTGATATGTCCGAATTGTGGAAAAGATATCGATGTATTTGGATCAGGTGGAGGAGAAAAGATGACTGAAGATTTAGATATTTCTTTCTTAGGTAGTATTCTCCTAGACCCAGACATAATGAAAAGTGGTGAAGAAGGAAAATCTTTGATCAAAATTGGTTCCGATCCCTCTGAGGCGTTTGAAAATATAGTTATGAATTTGAAAAAAGAATTAGGTGAATAATATGAAAGTGGCAATATCCGCGAAAGGAGATGATGAAACGACAGATGTAGACGAAAGGTTCGGAAGGTGTCCGTACTTTGTGATAGTGGACACAGATGAGATGGAATACGAGTCTATAGAGAACGAATACACTAAGGAGAGCCACGGTGTAGCTCCTCAAGTTGTACAGATGTTATCAGGGATGGATATAGAAGCGGTCATAACTGGAAATATAGGACCGAACGGATACCGGACCTTAAAGTCTACTGAAATAAAAGCATACAAGGGTTCGGGCAAGATATCAGAAGCGGTTGAAGAGTTGAAAAAAGGAGGACTTGAAGAAATAAAAAATCAAACGGTGAAGGGTCATCACGGTAAAGGAGGGAAAAGATGAAGATAGCCATGCCTACCATGGGCAACGATGGAAAGGATGAGATGATCAGCCAACATTTTGGAAGATCTCGGACTTTTACTATCTATGAATCGGATAAGGAAGAGATATATGTAATAGAGAACCAAGGCAAGCACAGAGGAGGAAGTATGAGTCCTCCTGAACTTTTAGCTGAAGAAGGTATCGATGTCATGCTCTGCTCGAACTTGGGCAGAAAAGCTATTGATCTGTTCGACGAACTGGGGATCGATGTTTATTGTGGCGCTGGAAATACAGTGAAAGAAGCTTTAGATGCCTGGGATAATGAGGAACTAGAAGCGGCTTCACTCTCCAACGGATGTAAAGAAGGACGCCACGATCATTGATCTTCTTTATGTATCTGAAGCAGTTAAACAGCTGCGAGCTGATTTGTGGTGCTTAGATGAAGATAAAGATAATTTATGATAACGAAGCAAAACCTCAGTCTCAATCAGATTGGGGGTTTTCTGTGCTGATAGAAAGCGACGAAAATATCCTGTTCGATACTGGAGATGATAGGGAAATATTTCTGAGCAATATGAAAAAGATGGATGTAGATACATCCAGCATCGATAAAGTCGTGTTGTCACATGAGCATCACGATCATATAGGTGGACTAAACTCAATATTAGAAAAGTCGATTGATGTATTTGTACCCGAACCCTTCTCCGAAGATTTCAAAAGAAAAGTTAGTGAAAGGGCTTTTCTTATCGAAGTCACTAGACAAGAAAAAATTACTGAGAAGGTATTATCGCTAGGGCAAATGGGCAAGGATATAATAGAACAGTCAATGATCTGTAAGAGTAAAAAGAGTAACGTTCTTATCACGGGGTGTGCTCATCCCGGATTGACAGGTATCATCCAAAAGGCGGAAAAACAAGGCGAGATAGAAGCTTTAATCGGCGGTTTCCATGGATTCGATGATTTCGATGTTCTGAAAGATATATCTATGATATTTCCATGTCACTGTACTGAGTATAAAGATAAAATCAAAAAGAAGTATCCTGATAAAACAAAAGATTGTTTTGCTGGATTGGAAATAGAGGTGTGAAAGATGGATATAGCTATTGCCAGCGGGAAAGGGGGAACAGGAAAGACTTTGATCGCGACGAACTTAGCCAAGACTTTTGCTGAGATGGGTAAGGATGTCAATTATCTAGACTGTGATGTTGAAGAACCAGACGGTCATCTCTTTCTGAAACCAGAGATTACTGAGGATGAGGAGATGACGCTCGAATCGCCAGATGGTGTTGATGAAGAAAAGTGTACAAAATGTGGGAATTGTGCTGAAGCTTGCAAGTACAATGCTATAGCTGTGGTAAACGAGCAGGTGTTGGTTTTTCCGGAGCTTTGCCATGTATGCGGTGCCTGCTCATTGGTTTGCCCCCATGACACCATAGTAGAGAGGAATAGGAAAATAGGAGACCTTAAAAGAGGTAACGCTGGTGAAGTAGGTGTGGTATATGCGGCTCTTGAGACCGGTGAAGGAGGCATGTCTCCGAGATTGATCCAGGCAGTCAGGAAAGAAAACAATGAGGAGATCAATATAATAGATGCACCTCCCGGGACCGCCTGTCCAGCCGTAGAAAGTATTTCAGGAGCGGATCTGGTAGTATTAGTTACGGATCCGACACCTTTTGGAGTCAATGATCTGAAATTGT
>SL_8KL_010_SEDDRAFT_10005181_pt1 | contig 10277 bp, 6 predicted proteins | sample SodLakKL_010_SED_4_FD_11160 | JGI IMG/M metagenome (IMG submission 11160) | reverse complement strand
GTCTTCATCCAGGCCGGAGGACTCCAGGGAGATGCCAGCAGCTTAAGCTTATCTCCTCTTTCTGCAATAGCGTCTTTTATTAATGGGATGATTTTCTCTTTATCTCTTGATATATCAAAGGTCTCAAGCTTATCATCATTCTCTTCAACATAGGTATAGTTTTCTAAGGCAAAGTCACAACTATGGATATGGACTCGGCCCAGAGAATAACCAAGACCTGTATCTGAATTAAAATAGCTTTCGATAACTTCTTTACGCTTATCAGCAGATATCTGCAAGAGTGTATGAGCTGCAGCTTCTGTAAAGGCTCCGCCAAAGCCTAAAATCTCCTGGTATTTCTTTGAACTATCAAGCTCTATTACTGGTTTATTACTGTTTATTATTTCAAAATCATTAAATTGCAGACTTTCTTTCTCAGTAAGTCTGGATTCTGAATCTCTTGCTGTTTCAATAACTTTTATATATTTAGAAATTGTTTTCACCTCATTTTGATTCTTTTTAGTTTAAGAAAATATCAATTTTTTTAATTTCCCTGTCTCTAATACGATGGGCAAGCTCCCCTTTAATATCAGTTGCTTCTACACTAATTTCTGTGCCTCGTTCAGTTGTGACTATATATCTAACTATTTCAGCTTTATTTGGTCCAAAGGTATTCTTCCGCTCTGGATTATGATAAACAATAAGGGTATGTCCTAAAAAACGATGGGCAAATGAATTCTCAGGTATTTCAATCTCTTCAGCTTCGGTTTCAGTAACCTGTAGCCTGACCTTCCTGTTCTCACTGGTAAATAGATCAGACTTTAATACTGGTTCTGGTGAATAAATAAGCTCGCCATCACTAACTTTAAAAGGCTGAGGACCAAAGGCCATTAGAGACCAGATATGAAGATATTCAGCTGTTGAGCCGCTTAATCTGGCAATATAGCCCCGACCATGGTTTTTACTGTCATTATTTAAACTACTTAAGATAAATGAACTATTCTCCAGAATACTCCGACCATATCTTTCAGGATTCTGAAATGGAACCAAAGCCCCCTCTATAGCCTGATAGTATTCTTCATAAAGTTCTGATTTAATCAGCTCTAAGAGGTATTTATATTCCATATGAAGCCAGATCGAACCATTTTCCAGCCAACCTGGGCTGAAGGCCCTGGCCCTACCTATTTCATGAGACTGATCTGATAGACTTTCATTGACCCGATACATCTTAAGAGGTTGATCATAAAGCTCACTGGCCTTAACACTTTTATGGAGTTCTATGGCCTGGTCTTTAGATTTTAAAACTTTCATGGCTCTTACCTGACCTTCTAAAAATGCTGGCAGCCTATTCTGTTTAAATTCTTTTACATCCAGTAATGGTAAACCCTTTGCTGACATTTCTCCAGTCTTTTCATAATCCACTGCTTCATAGGAATAATACATTGTGTATAAACCTGAATCTTCTCTGGCTAATTCAACTGCAGCATTTAATTTTCTTTTAGCTTTAGCTAAGAACTTCTGGATTTCACATATATCTTTTAAACTTTCTTCTCCAGAAAGACAGTCAAAAACCCTGCTCCGATAATCTTCTCTGGCAGTGCTAGCCTTTTGCCAGTAGCTAAAGTCATTCTGATTCTCTTCCCATTCCTGTAAAATCTTATCTATTTGCTGATAAAAACCTGCCAGCTCTTCAGGTAATTTTATTGAATCTATCTGGTTTGATATATTATTAAGCTTATCTTTAAGAAATTCTACCAGCCTTAAGAGTTCCATCGTCTCTGCTATTGACGAACCAAAGATGCCTGGGAGCCCATTTAAGGCATCATACCAGCCAGGTTTATTGGCTTCCATCTCAATACCTGTGCCTGCTGGGTCCAGAGTTGATATTTTATTAATCACAAGAGTCAATAGTTTGGTAGCCAGTCCTGTATAATAGACCTCTCCAGATTCTACCCTCAGATAATAAGGAAATTTCTCCCTATTTTCTATCTCTGCTTTTTTATTAGCATCTTCTTTAAGAGCATCATACTGCCGGGGTCCATTCTTAGTCAGCTGATACTTATGAGTCCTGGGTAAGACTTTTACATAATTATCATAAAAAGTATAGGTCCTATCACTAAAGAGTAATTCTAACTCTTTATCTGGATAGACTGCCAGATAATTTTCAATTAAATCTAGATTATAAGTCCAATGATCGATCCAGTAACCTTCTCCGAATTTAGCTTCAGTCCAGGACTGGGAATTGGCTATTACCAGATCGATAAATTCTTCTAAATCTATTTTAATTTCTATATTATGATTTTTAATAAAGACAGCTATCTGACCAGGTGTAAATGGTTCTTCCAGCCTTTTTAGGAGCTTAGAGCTATCTATTGAACCAAGCTGTTTTTCTATTTTAGCTTTAGCTTCCTGACTTGAGATAATAAATTTAGTTCCTTCAATAACCAGTGGATTATAGCCATTAGCTTGAATCAGATTGGCAAAAACTTTAATATTATCCTCTTTAACTTCTGGATTAAAGAAAATATCTGAACGCCTATTCTGATTGACATCCCGATAATTTCCATTACCCTGAGAATAATAAGTAGGTTCTAATAGGAATTCATTATAATCTCTTTCTAAATCACCATGTTTTCTGGAGAAGATATGGTAGGTAGTTTTATTTCCCTTTTCTCCGAGAGAAATCGGGAAACCACCTCTAAGAAGATTATCTAGGAAGGTTTGGCTGCTATAGGCATCTAGTTTTGAATTGCCGCTTACAGTAAAAATATTATCACCATAATATTTATGTATCTTTTCTGTTTCAGCCTCCTTTGTATCCAGATAGCTTTCAGCCATAACTTTATCTTTAATTTCAGTTAGTCTGGACTGATCGGCTAGATGGCCGAAAACTGAATCGATCTCTACTGTTTCAGCAGGTTTTAATCTTAAATTGACTGCTGACATAGCTGCTGGGAAGCGGTTTTCCAGGATCTGTTCACCCTGATAATCTGCTAATTCTTCTCTTTTAAAGCCAAGAGGTTCTTCCAGGCCAGTCTTTTCGGCAAAAATAACATCTCTATCGACAAGAGGAGTTAATAATCGCTTTTTGTCAGCACTGCCAGCAAAGGCTAGATAAAAATTACCGGAAGTCATCTTTTTAACCTCAGGATCATCCTCAGCAGAAGCTCTAAGGCGATAAAATGGAGTTTTATCCTTGAAACCATAGACTTTTGACCAGGCTGAAATAGTCTGGCTTACGTCTTTTAATGCTCCATGTTCAATTCCATAAGGAACTAAGATTGGCATGCCATCAAGGATCTCTATATTTTGAGTCTTGTTGGAGAGATTCTTTACTCGGACTCTTCTGACTAAACTGCCAAAGTTCTCGTTAGGCAGGATAAAATAAATAACCTCTGTTTTAAGTTCTAATTTTTGATTAATTTCTTTAATTGTTAAAGCATGGGGAGCAATTTCCATTTCAGTTTTTATGTTTTCATTTAAACCTCTAAAGGGTTCATAGATTTTTTCTTTCTTATCTTTTAATTTATAAAAAGTTCGAAAACCCTTAGTTGCAACATTCTGGTAAGATTTATTTGCTGGATAGAATTCCATAATCGAGCTATCTTTATTTTCGGAACCGAAGCTGGCGATACCCTGGCCTCTATTTACATAGAATGCCCAGATTGGGATGCCAAATTTGCCGGCTATGCCAGGCAAAAAACTAGCAAATGTCTTTTTATTCTGGTAGTTTTTAATTATAAAATGGCCCTGATCATTCAACTGATATTCCTCTTTCATTCTTTATAACCTCCTGAAGTAACTTAAATTAAGTTGTCTGTAAGTTCGATTAATTTTTTGCGCTGACTTTTACTTAGTTCAATTTCCGGGGAATTTGCATCGGTTGTATCTTTATTCTCTACAATAAGAACCATGGCATCCTCACTTAAAGTATGACTATGCCAGACTGATTTCTTAACATTATAAAGTTTAAATGGTTCCATTGACTGAGTATATATTTCTGAGATTTCTTCTTCCCCTTCCCCAAGAAAAAGAATACATTTCCCCTTTAATAGAACAAAAACTTCATCTGTTTCATCATGTCTCTGCAGCTTAGTAATATTTTCTGGAAGTAGTTCATCACAGTAATTTAAAATAGCTACACGCCAGCTATCATAATCAATAACTGGCCTATAGCCTTCCTTATTATAAGTTTTAATTTCAAGTAATGTCTCATCCATTTTCATATTATCACTTTCCTGATAGATTACTTTTTTAACTTAAAACTACATTTATTTGATTTTTTTTGCTGCTATCCAACTCATGTATAATTTCTCGAGTAATAACTGCATAACCATCCTTAATCTGATAATCAACTTGCTGATCATTTAATTTAATCTCTTTAATTTCATAATCTCTTACAGATAATTTTTTTTCATTACAATAGACAATATTCAAGAACTTATCAGCAAAGATAGTTCCGATTCCAGCCTTACCGTCCTGATCAAATTGAGAAGGGACTAATTTTGGATCTAAAACCAGATCACCTAATTGCCCTCTAACACCAAAAATTTCTGTAACCATTGTCAATAGCAGCCAGCTGGCACTACCAGTAAGATAATGATACATCCCCTGCCCTCGCTGATTGATATATTCAGGGATACCAGGATAAATTCTACTGGTCTCAAAATCTTTACAATGCTGATAGATTAAATCTATGACCTCATGACCGGCACTGGCAAAACCCTGCTTATAGAGAGCATGGCTATACATAACAGCCATATGGCTAAACATAGCACCGTTTTCTTTATGGCCATAGGCAAAACCAAATAATCTACCAAGATTAATCTTAACCTCTTTAAAATCAGTATTTAAGCGATATCCTCCCACTGATTTATCCTTCAAATAATGATCAACTGAATTAATAATCTTTTCAATCTTTTGATCTTCTGGTACACCTGCCATAATCGGAAAGACCTGACCTGTCAGGGTCATTCTTGTTCCTTTAGGATGATCTCCTTCAAGTCTCTGACCATCATTATCGTAATAGCCGTTATACCAGTTGAAACCAGCTTCATTTTCAAGCCATTCATTTCTATTGAGGTGTTCCATAATCCAGCTGCCTTTAGACCCTAAATCACTTATAAGATTATTAATTGAAACTTTAATCTTCTGACCTGAAATTCCGGATTGACAGAGATTATGATATTCATCTAAAAGTTGTGTCTTATACTCTACTGAATCATAGTCTGCATCAGAATTTATTGTATCAAGTAAAATTAAAAGCTCTTTTGCCAGCTCAATATTATCTATTGACTCTTTCTCCTTCAGGTTTTTTAATAAATCTGCAAGTTCAAGTAGATTACTCCCATATAGAGCTGTAAAAGCAACACTTTCACCTTTATCTGCTGCCATATCTAAACCATCATTCCAGTCACCATTCTTTAAAAGGAAGTTGTTATTATCGCCGACTCCAAAGAAATGGGTTAAATGCTGGACAAGAAAATGCTCTATAATATTCCCTGATAGATATTATTATCTTTATCTAATAATTTACTGCCAGCCTCAAAATAAGTTTGGTCTCTTAAAAGAAATTCTAAATCCCCTGATTGATCGATATAAAGCTTGGTTGTTAAAAATGGCCAGGCTCCATGATCCATCCAGACCCGCCTAATATTATTTCTATCTGCTTTAAATTCACCTGGTTCAGAACCTATTATTGTCGCATTACTGCCATCAATTCTGACACCAGAGAAGTTATTATATAATAGTTCTCTTACTGGTTCTGGTTCCATTAAAAGCAAGGCCAGACAGTCCTGCCAGAGATCTCTCCAGCCTCTACCGCCACGACCATAATCATGGCTTGGCAGGAAAGAACAACCATAAATTCTTCTAAGAATCGGCTGCAATGTAACCCATCTCATCCAATTATTAAATTCAGTGTCACCAGAACCTATCTGGACTGTATCCAGTTTTTCTTTCCAGAATTCTTTATTTTCAGCTAAATATTTATTAAATGATTCCTGACTGCAGTAATTATTAGCCAGTTCATCTAAATTANCACCAGTTTCATCAATTGCTATGGCCAATACATACGAAGTTTCTTCACCTGGATTTAAAGTTATATCAGCAAACCTAAGAGCACCAATAGTTTCATAGCCAGCTACAAATTCACCGGCTTTAAGGTAATCAGTTGAATTAGTTATTATAGTTTCTGGCCATTCAAGATTACCGCCATTTCCAATGAAGTCTTCAACTACCGGAAAGAAACCCTCAGGTTTTTCTCCTCCAGTTGTACCCCCAAGTACTCCATAGGAAACATTATTCGTAGTATGGCCTCTTTCGTCGAAGGATAGAGTCGGTTTAACTAAAACTCCATTACTGGTTGTCTCAGTTCTATGAAGCAAAGAGGACACATGGCGATGATCTCTTAAATTATCGGCTGAGCGACCATAGATAGGCACTGCCGCTGTTGGAGTTAAAGTTACAGGTTCAGTGCCTATATTAGTCAACTTTACCTCCATTAATTCCACTGTATCTGAATTAGCAGGAACAAAATTTAAGATTTCTGATCTTAAGCCTAAATTTGAATTTTCTCTGGTAATTTTATGCCAGAGTGGTCCTGCCTCCAGTTCAACTTCTTCAGGATTATCATCAGAAAATTTCTGAGAAAATTGAATAGCTGAATTACCAACAGCTGACCAGACATCACCGTTATCAGTATATACCCAGAAATTTCTGGCTGATTTAGTATTATGTAGGTCCTCTAATGAAACAGGTCGCATAGCAAATGTATTCTGACCTGTCTTGATATCACCATGAAGCCCGGGAGTGATAGCTGACATCATCCCGGCTTCATTTGCCAGAGGAAAATAAAGGTAGTTATTTTTATCTGCATTATTTAATTTAAATTCTCCGTTTTTTCCAGTAAACTTCCATTTATTATTATGATTCATTTTATAACCTACTTTCATCAAAAATATAAGCAATGACTAAAAGATATTAGATAATTGATACTTATTAATTTATTGATTTTAACCCTTTGTTGCGCCTTCCATAATACCTTTCATAATAGACTTAGAGCCTATTACATAAGCAATTATAATAGGTGCGATTGCTATTATAACAGCAACCATAGCAGCACCATGATCGATACCGGCCTGGTCTGCTAATTTTGTTAGAGCAACAGGTATGGTCCACATATCGCTACTTTGAAGGATCAATAATGGCTGCATTAAAAGGTTCCAGGAACCTAAAAATGTAAGAACTGAAAGAGCTCCTACCCCTGATTTGCTCATCGGCAGCACAATTCTTAAAAAGATTTCAAATTCACCGCAACCATCAATTCTAGCTGCATCAATAACATCGTAGGGTATTGAATTCATAAACTGTGTCATTAAAAAGATTCCAAAGGGATTTGCAATGCCTGGAATAATCATAGGATAAAATGTATCCATCCAGCCAAAGAAATTCATCATAATAAACCAGGGTATAATTGATAATAATCCTGGAATCATCATTGTTGCTAACATAGAAAAGAATAATTTATTTTTAAATTTAAAGTTATATTTTGAAAAACCATAACCACCTAAGGAACAGAAAAAGACTGTTAAGATAGTTGCCGTAGTAGAAATAAATATACTATTAAATAAATTTCTCCATATAGGAACATTACTTATTAAAACTTCATAATTATCCATGAAAGACTGACCTGGCATCAATGAAAATATTGATGAAAAGATTTCAGCTCTGGATCTAGTAGCTAAAAGAAACATATATAAGAATGGCACAAATGTAATAACAACACCTATAATTAAAAATGAATATAATAAAACTTTTTTAATTATATCGAAAGTAATTTTTCTTGTTCTTAATTCTTCTTTACTATAGTTCATTTAAGCCACCACCAGAGAATAACTTTTTATTGACTAAACTTAAGATAATTATAAATATACATAGTACATAGGCCATAGCGCTACCTTCACCAAACTGTCTCCAGTGAAAGCCTGTCCGGAATAAATACATTGCAGTAGTCATCCCTGCCCGCCCTGTACCACCAGCGCCTCCAACAAGTACAAAGGGCTCCTGAAAAAGCTGGAGGTTTCCGATAATAGACATAGTGACACCAAAAAAGATTACAGGCTTTAAAAGTGGCAGAGTTATCTTAGTAAATACCTGTCTAATACTGGCTCCATCGACCCTTGCTGCTTCATAAAGACTCCTAGGAATAGTCTGAAGACCGGCAAAATAGATTAACATATTCCAGCCTGTAAATCTCCAGGTTACTAAGCCTGCAATAGAAAATCTAATAAGTCTCGGTTCTCCCAACCATCGTGCCGGCAAATCAAATTGAAATGTTTGAAAAAGAAATTCTATTGGCGGTAATTGTTGCATCCAGATCAAAAATGCATTTAAAAGACCTGAACGTGTTCCTAAAAGGACATCAAAGATTAAAGCAATCGCTACTGCAGAGGTTATATACGGCAAAAAATATGAAGTTCTAAAGAAATCTTTAAATTTTACATAACTTGAATTTAATATAAAGGCAAGGGTCAAAGCAAAGACATGCTGGGGTATTGTCGTTAAAACAAAAATTATAACTGTAGTTTGAACTGAATCCCAGAACCAGCCATCAGTTAAAATATAAGCATAATTATCAAGACCTACAAAACTCATCTGGCCTATTCCATCCCAGGAATTAAAGCTTAAAAAGAACGAATATAATATTGGGAAGAGGCCAAATATTAAAAATAAAATAAAAAATGGAGATATAAAAACATAGGGTGCAACTTTTTTATTTAATCTAAATTTATCAGATATCCCTGAGTTATTATTGGATTTCATTTTCTTCCTCCTAGTGAAAATAATCAATTAATATTATTATGTTTAAGGGGCTGAATAATTCAGCCCCTATATTTAATAATTTATCTCATTCTTCTTCTTAACAACTGCTCTGCATCTTCTAGAGCCTGCATAATATCTTTATCGTTTTCAAGTACCTCTGTTAAAGCATCACCGACAATATCTTCAGCAATATTATCATATCTATTAGTATTAACTTCTGGAATCTGCTTGGCAGCATCTAACCAGAGAGCTCTAACATTCTGACCAGCATAGAAATCTGATGGTTCTTCAAAGATTTCGTGGTCAAAGGCTGCAAGTAATGATGGGAAAATATTAGCTGCCTCGAACTGACCTATCTGAGGCTCAACATTAGTAGTTACATACTGAATGAATTCCCATGCTTCTTCTTTATTTTCAGCATCTTCAGGAATAGCTACGAAAGAACCACCCCAACCAATAAACATATCATCTGGTAAATTAGCAACGCCCCATTTGCCGGCAGTTTCAGGAGCCATCCAGTTCTGGATATGGCCACCTAACCAGGCACCAGAAGGCTGAGCTAATATAGTACCTTCCTGGAAAGTTGAATACCATTCATTAGTCCACTCACCAATATTACCATCTAGACCTCTATCTCTAACTTCTTTTGAAAGTTCAAAAGCTCTTACAAACTTATCAGAGGTTATAATCGGTTCTCCTTCATCATCAAAGAACTGATAATCTCCTGCTCTTCTAATCATTTCATAGACTGAAGCAGCATCTGCAAATAACCAGCGATTATCTTCTTCAGTTGTTGCAGCAAATTCTTCGCCTAATGCTATCCAATCTTCCATTGTCTGTAAGTCGTCTATATCTGCGCCTAATTCTTCTAAGCGGTCTCTACGATAGAATAATGTTCCTGGTGAAATATCTAAAGGCATTGCAATTAAATTACCTGTCTCTTCATTAGTTCCCTGAGCCCACTTGTAACCAATAATATCTTCTTGAAATCTATCTGCATTATATGGCTCAGCTGATAAATTCTCGAAGCCACCTCTATTTACAAAGTCACCAACAAAAGCAATCTCAACGTTAGCTACATCTGGAACATTAGAACCAGCAGCTATTCTAGTTAATAAAGACTGGTGATGATCATCAAAGTCAGCTACTTCCAGTTCTACTCTAATATGTGGATACTTTTCATGGAAATCATCTAAGATTGCATTAAAGCCTGAATCTTGATCCGGGAATGCTGCCACTGTTATAGTAGTTACATCTTCAGCCATCAATTCTGCACTTCCACCAAATAATAATGAAGCTGCCATTACAAATACCATTACTGTTAATAATAAACCTTTTTTAGAAAACATAATCGTCCCCCTTAGAATTTTTTGGTCATGATCAAATTTTGACTTATATCACTTATAATTTCAAGATCTATTTTTTTCGGGACTGTTCCCGGAAACCTGAAAAAAATATAATTCTGCTTATAATCT
>SL_8KL_010_SEDDRAFT_10005179_pt1 | contig 10280 bp, 10 predicted proteins | sample SodLakKL_010_SED_4_FD_11160 | JGI IMG/M metagenome (IMG submission 11160) | reverse complement strand
TAACAGACGACGGGACCTTCGAGGAGACAGAAGCAGGAAGTTATTATGTCACTGCCGAATACGAAGGAGTGGCCTCAGACCCAACGACCGTAACCGTGGAAGATAGATCCCGATGAAGATCGGGATATAACTGATGGTGATATGGTTGAGTTCTCTGCTAAGGCATACGATGAACATAATATTATAATAACGGATGAGGATACGGATTTTGAATGGTATGCTGACGAAGGAACTATAACAGACGACGGGACCTTCGAGGAGACAGAAGCAGGAAGTTATTATGTCACTGCCGAATACGAAGGAGTGGCCTCAGACCCAACGACCGTAACCGTGGAAAAGTGTTCACTTACCATTAGCATAGAAGGCGAGGGCAGTGAGACTAAGCTCGGAGAAGGAGAACATGATTTTGATTACGGAGAAGAGATTGATCTCGAGGCCGAGCCGGAGCCGGAAGAGTGGTGGGAGTTCAGCGGCTGGAAAGGAGATGTACCGGAAGGAGAGGAAGAAAACAAAGAGATAACAATCACCATGGACGATAACAAAGATGTGGTTGCTCACTTTAAACCAAAGTATCAAATATATGGACGATTTTGACTGGAACATCTGGGAAACAACTACAGGTTACCCACGATTGGACTTATAGAATCTTACTGTAGCCAAAACCCAATATCTCTGGATGAAATCATAAAAATATGCAATATAGTTGATGCGGGGGGCCGGATTCGAACCGACGAAGGTACTAAACCACCAGATTTCTCATCGGAAATTATCGAAGAAATTTTCCTCAAAACTCAAGTTGAACTTGAGTCTGGCCCCTTTAGCCCAATGTTTGGCCACTTGGGTACCCCCGCAAAAAATAAATACGAAGGGAGGTTACTCCAACCTCTTGAGATTTTCCCTTATGTTCCTGAGCTCGCTCTGTAGATCACTGACCGTCTTAGAAACACCGGACTTTACTTCGGTTGCCATCTCTTCGGCACCATCGGGTCTTATGAACTTCTCGTCCATGGAAACCAACGTATCTGTAAGTTCAGCAAGTCCATTCCTTAGCTGGTCCATGCCCTTTCTCTTTATGTGGTCAACTTCGTTCATAAGTTCAAACAACCTTGTCAGGTCGTCCAAGGAGCCTCTTATCATCTCCAGGTCCTGGATGACATCCCTGTACTTGTCTATCTTAACAAACAGAGGTGCGGAATCATCCTCAGGACCCTCATGTGGTACATCCTTAACGGCTTCCTGTATATCTTCGGCTACATCTTCCTCCACAGGTCCACGTGTTTCTGCGGGCTCATGTCGAGTTTCTCTTCTAGGTTGCTGCTTTATTCTTATCGAAGGTTCTTCGAACTCAACATCGGATCTCGGCTCTGGTCCCTGCAACGGCTTCTCAGCCGGCGGCTCGGGTGGTTTGGGAGGCTCAGGTAAACCGGTGGCCGAATCACGGCCCTCTACCTGTTTCTTAAGCTCCTCAATCTCTCTTCTCTTTTCGTCGTCACTTTTCCAAAATGCCATAATAAACCCAGGTAAACATAACCTTTTTCTATTTAAATATTTTCACTCGACGTCATCCGAAAATCGAGCCAAAGCCTTCGGCTGCTTCCTTCTCTGCCTCTTCTAGTGCTCTGATAACCTCGTCCTTTTCGTCACCCTCCAGCTCGTCTCCGAACTCCTGGATCTTTTCCTTGGCCTGCTCACAGACTTCCTTCTCTCCTTCAAGCATCAGTACGATGCCCTCCTGATCAAGTCCAAGTGAACTGGAGTTCCTCTGGTTAATGGAAATCCTTGATATAGGATCCTCATCGAGTATACCCTGGAGTTTTGATTTATCCGATTCGTCCACTCTAAATGCTATCTTCATTTCAAACACCTACAATTAAAAGCAGTGCATCGCTTAAAAGTCTTTTGTATTTTCCGTCTGTGGTGCCTAAACCAAATGCCAAAATGCAGAAAATGGAGCTTTATGGCCGTTCTGAGATTCAACATATAAATATTTTTAGTATTTTATTAACACTGTGTGAACTACCATGGCTAAACAAGATCTTATCCAAAAGAGATCGAATAAATACCGGGTAACAAATCCTGGACCATGCAACGAGGCCGGGCACGAATATGATCTGATGTATTCCCACCTGAAAGGTCGCGGTAATAAAGGAACCCCTAGTGGTGGTCTTTACAAAGATATCTACGAAGGTGAAGAAATTTTCGACTTCATGTACAGGATCCGGTGCAAAAAATGTTCAGATGATAAAGATATTCCAGGATTCGTCGTACCAGAAAGCTTCTACCCTGATAAAAATCCTGGCGATGTGGTTCAGTACGTAGAAGATAGTATCGATATCAGTAACCCCGGTAAATGCGAAGACTTCGGCCATGAGTACAAATGGCTTGCTGATATCAATAGAGCGAAGGATGACAGCTCGGATCTAGAAAAGAAGGAGCTTCTGTACTGCAAGAAATGTGGTGAAAAGGAAAGAGTGTCCAAAGGAACAGAAGACAGGGATACAGCATTACGGAAGGAAGCAAAGAGGGCGAAAACCGCGAATCCGTACCACAAAGGGCTGGACGAAGAGTTGAACAAAGAAGGATTTCTGGACAAGATAAAGAAGCTACTGGGTTAAACCAAAGACGAAGAATAAAAGCGATCCATTTCTTAGTCAGCGGTCTCCGGAGAAATTTTTACAATGCACAATAAACACCCTGCTCTAATACTTTTCTAAAGCTAAATGCAGTACGAGGCGTCTTGTGGAGATTAACTATCAAAAAACTCTGCGATACGGCTGTATATCTTCCTTAGGCCTGAATTGCTCCTTGTTTCTATGTATATAGGAGAGTTCTTCGGATCTTCGTTGTAGGAACTTGGCCAGCTATCGATACTGTCCTCGTACTCTTTTTTACTATCTTCAATTGACCCGTTGGGGATGTTCTCACCGTATATGTATTATTCACGCTGCTTTAAAAGTTTTTTGAATAAAATATGGTTGTACAAAAGACATAAAAGTACTCGAGAGTCCAGGGACATCCTGAAAAACACCAGACTCCCGTTTTAACCTTGATTCACAATAGAGAGTTCAAAAAGGACATATTTAGTTCGTAAACGTGTTAAGTGTTCTCCATAGTTCATGATCGAAAGTATATGCCTGTATTCAGAACCGTAGCTTCAGTACTGTTTCTGATTCACAGAAATTATCAAGTAACCAGAAAGACAAAAATGGAGCCTCGGGTGGGATTTTCCGAACCTACTCTTTTTTCGCGATCGAAGTGAGTAAAAAGGTTCTTTTGAACCCACGACCTGCTGCTTTCCTGTGGGACCAGCAAAGAACTGGCCAAACAGTACGAGGCAGCCGCTCCGGCCGAACTGAGCTACCGAGGCACAAGGTTTAATTTCTCATGTGAGGTTTAAATATTCTCCCCACTGACAGAGATGAATTTTTATCCGTACGTGAGAAAGAATCTACCATGTCCGTGGAGACGGCAGTCTACGAAAAACTGTCCTGTGGGAGCACAATATGCGGCGTATGTCCCAGGAAATGTGTCATAAAGGAAGGTGAAAGAGGGTTCTGCGGAGTCAGGGAAAACCAGGATGGAAAGCTTATGTCCCTGGTATATGGAAAGGCCGTGTCATCGAACATAGATCCCATAGAAAAGAAACCCCTGTTCCATTTCGCTCCCGGCAGCAGAGCACTCTCCGTTGCAACCGTGGGCTGCAACCTCAGGTGTGATTTCTGCCAGAACTTCCGTATATCACAGGATTGGACGGAGATAAGTGGAAGGGACCTCTCTCCCGATGACCTGGTCGAGAAGGCAAATAAACGTGGATGTAGCGGGATAGCCTACACGTACACGGAGCCCACAATCTTCCTGGAGTACGCCAGGGATACCATGAAAAGGGCATCCCCGGAACTTTACAACATCTTTGTCTCCAATGGGTATATGACCAAGGAAGCACTTGACGAGGTTTCGGACTTTCTCGATGGAATAAACGTCGACCTCAAGGGCGGAGAAGAGTTCTACAGAAAACACTGCGGAGTTCCGGATATGGAACCAATATACACGATACTCGGGGAGCTATCCGACCGGGACATACATACAGAGGTCACGAACCTGATAATACCAGGTGTGAACGATACAGACGATGAGATAAGGAAAAGGGTGAGGTGGATAAAGGAAAACATGGGTAGCGATACCCCGGTCCACTTCTCGCGGTTCCACCCGGATTTCAAGATGCTGGACAGTAAACCCACTCCCGTTGAAACGCTGGAGAGGGCTATGGATATAGGAAAGGAAGAAGGCTTAAACTACGTATACTGTGGTAACGTGCCCGGACACAGATCGGAATCAACGTACTGCCCGAACTGCAACAGCCTTCTTGTAAAGAGGGTTGGTTTCAGAGTGGAGGAGTTCAACCTGAAAAGAGGTATGAAGTGCCATGAGTGCGACGAGGACATAAATATAAGAGGAGAGAAGTTCATTCCAGAAAAACTATTTAAAGATTGAGAAGGAAACAAGGTCCGGTAAAATGGAAAGAGAGGAAGCACTTGACAAGGTCGAAGACGGATGGATAAGAGCCCGTGCCTTCATAGAGGTAATGGCGATAAAGGAAGATGTTGCAAAGAGGGCACTCGAAAAACACATAGATAAGATAGAAAAGCAGGACGGCATAGAAGTCTACTCCAAGGAGTTCGACGAACCAGAGGAGGTAGAAAGTCCACCCACAAGGAAGGCCAGAAAGGCTTACTCTCAGATAGCCGAGATAGAGTTCGTTGTTCCATCTGTCAGGAACCTCATAAAGTTCTCCATGCTTTTCGGACCTTCGTCTGTAGAGGTCATAGAACCGGACTCGAAGGTTATCAAGGTCGACGAACTACAGGACATGGCGAACGGAGTTGCTGCACTGATACATCAGTACGCATCACAGGGAGCAGGTGGGATAGTGACATCTGAATGAAACGTTTCGTCGCGGACCGAACAGATCGTTAAACTATTTATTTATTGACAACAAAGACCAGGACAGTATGAAAAGATTACTTTTGGGGTTTCTGGTAGCGTTTGTACTTATTCTACCCGGTGCATCCGCAGCCAGCATAAATCTTTACCGGAGGGAGGCAGACATAAGCCTGCTTACAGCAGAGATAGAAGACACTATACATTTCAACGAGGCACCGGATGTACTTGAAAAGGCTCTTTTCTTCTCCGTGGAGGAGTTTTCATCAAGGTCAACCCTCGACGAACATGATTGTAAGATAGAGGACAGGGACTACGGTTCCCTTGTAACATGTAACCTATCAGAAGGGGGAAGTGGTAGACTATCGCTGGAGTTCAAGACCAACGACCTTGTAAACAACATAGGAGACCACTACTATTTTAGCGACGATATGACGACTCCACACGACACCGAAACGTTGGTATATATAGCAAGACTCGAGGAAGGGCTCGTACTGATATCCGAGGAAATGGAGACTCCCTTCAGTAGGTTCACGCCGGGATACGGTGAGGAAAGATCCGATGGCAGAAGGATCTACGTATTCTGGTCCGATGATGATGTATCAGGTGGAGATGGCATAAACCCACGGGTCTCATTCGAAAGGACGGAGGAGCCCGTTGAAAGCATACCCGAAACCTACGTGGTTATTCTTGGAGTTGCACTAATAATGCTCCTTCTGGCTGTAGCAATAAAGATGGGCAACGGTGAAGACAACGGTATGCCCGATGCACTCAAGGAGGACGAGATAAAGGTAATTAAGATAGTGGAGAACGGCGGTGGGGAGATAAAACAGAAAAGGATCGTGGACTCAGTTGACTTCTCCAAGGCAAAGGTATCGAGGCTTATCAGGGACCTCAAGGAAAGGGGACTCCTGGAAACAAAGAAGGTAGGTAGAACAAACAGGGTCAAGCTCAAGAAAGGGGAATGATTTCCTGACCATCCGTCTCGTTGTACTCGCTTTCTTCAGTCTCGTTGTATCCGTTTTCTATCTCTTCCTCCAGTATCTCACCGAGCTCTTCCATACCGACGAACCCTCTATATACCTCGCCGTTTATCTTCATTGTCGGATAGACCGCCTCGCCTTCGTCATCCAGGACGTATGCATCTATAAGTAGATCCACGGGATCCATGTCCAGTGTAACATCCAATGGAAATACGAGTATATCATCAACGTACTTCTGTCTGTAGTGTGTAAGTATCGTTCCCTGGTCATCGCACATGGGACATACGTCATCGTAGGCATAGAAGTAAACTATCCTTGTCTTGTTTACACCGCACTCCTTTTCCGCCTCCCTCATAAGTAACCAGTAGTCGAGAAGTAGGTTTGTGTACTCCCTCTTAAGCATTCTGAATCCATCGCCCTCGAACCTTTCAGTATCCTCATGATCCTCTATCTTTCTCTCCAGTTCACCGAGGTTTTTAACCGCCCAGCTGATGGATGCATCCAAAACTCTACAGTCGTTTCCCAACATATCACTTGCTATTGCTCTGCTTATCTCCTGAGAACGTCTATCTATCTCCAACCTCTGGAGGTCCGATGACATGTCCTCGACCTTGGCATCCTGAAGCACACCCCCGAAGTAGAACATACCACTCATTATGACAACTGTAAGGGCTGCTGCTATCACGACTGTTCCCAGTGCAAGGTTCTTATCTACCATTTTCTATCACTCCTCACCATATCCAAAAATGCGGCTACCCAGAACATAGCAAATAAATAGGGATAGATAATAAAAAAGGATAGGTAGTTAATCTTCTTCTCTGTGATGTTGACCGGTTCGCTTGCGGTATAAAGGCTCAGAAAGACCGTTCCCACTCCCATCGAAAAGAAAAAAACCAGGAATATATGGAAAAACTCTATTTGCTGGAGAGAAAACGAAAGATCCAATGGAAAGTAGCCCAGCAAGAGGTAGGTGTTTACCCAGCCTTGAGCTATACCGGCAAGGTTGTAAGCTGTATGCAACAGAAAGAACATGAGCATGGCTATCCATACCGCGTTGAGGGGCATGAGGAAAACTCCCAGTGTTCCGCCGGACGGTCTTCCTATCATGCTTTTGTACTTTACGCAGTTCTGAACGTAGCCTCTGTACCACCTTGTCCTCTGGTTGAATAGATCTCGGAAATTCGAGGGTGGATCGGTCATTACCTCTGCGTTTGTACTGTTCTCTATCTTGTGCTTCTTGCTCATCATCCTGAAGCCCATCTCCATGTCCTCTGTGAGGGTACTGTCGTCCCATCCACCTGTCTCCTTCAAAAACTTGGTCTTGTAAACGCTACCCGGACCGGGCATCACGTACTGAACGTTGAAGAGTGCGAAGACCTTCCTCAGGAATATCTGGTATATGTACTCGGCCCACTGTATCTTTTCCGCAAGGGTGTCGTCCCTGCAAACCTTAAGGGCCGGCGTCACGCCGTAAACCTCCTCGTCATCCAAGTATCCCATGACGCTCTTGAGGTAGTGCTTCGTTGGATAGGAGTCTGCGTCCATGGATGCCACGAACTCCGTGTCCACCGATTCAAGGGCAACGTTCATAGAGTCTGCCTTGCCTGTGTTCTCCTTGTCTATTATCTGTATATCGTCCTCGAACTTCTTCAGTTCATCGAGTGTACCGTCCTCCGAGCCGTCGTTTATGGCTATTATACTGAAACTGTTCTCGGGGTAGTCGAGTTCAAGGAGCCTCTCTATGGTCTTTCCCACTATCCCCTCCTCGTTGTAGGCGGGTACGAGGAACGTAACGTCCTTGTAGTCCTTCACCTCCGGGTCCTTGGATATCTTGTCGAGGTTCATGTAGTAGACCATGAGCCAGAGAACAGTTGAGAATATCATAACGGCGAAAAAGGTCAGGTAGAGGTTCGTGGTGAAGCCCATATACATCCCCTTTAGTTTTACACTAAAGTATATTAAAATAGGGGAAACAGTAGTTGTCTATGGCCGAAGATGATTCCCAGGGACTTCTGGACAGGACTGCAGATGCTCTGGAGGAACTGCTGCCGAACTACAGGTACATACTGTATGTAGGCGTGGGAGTTCTGGTTGCTTCCTACATCGGAGTTTATCTGGTTGACGTGGTCAATGTATTCGGCCTGAGATCGCTTTTCGAGAGCTTCACGGTACCTGCACTCTGGGACTACATGTTCACCGAGGCAGGACCCATAGAGATGATACAGTGGCTGTTCCTTCTGTTGCTTGTAACAACAAGCGGCTACCTTGCCAAGAGGCTCGGGGAAGAAGGAAGGGATAAGGAAAGCATGTTCTGGACCCTTTTCTTTGTTGGGTCCGTTCTGATGTTCCTCGAGGACTGGGGCAACATAAGACACATACTTTTCAGACAGACCTTCTCACTAAGCTGGACCATGGTCAACACCATGGAGACAGTATACTTCGGTCTTATAGCACTTTTTCCTACAGTTGCAGTTGTCAGGTACGGTAAGCACGTGCTTACAAAGAGAACCGTGGTCAAGCTCATGGTCCTGGGATTCGTATTTTACGGATCCGCAGCATTCCTTTCGGGACCGCTCGAGGTAACCGAGTACGACTGGATGATCGGCGATGGGATGTACAACGCGATGACACGTGCAGGCGGAGAGGAACTCGCGTTGCTCTACGAGGAGGCAGACGAGAGGATACTGGAAATGGAGGAGGAACGGGGCATTACTATGATGGACGTGAGGACGAGGATGGTCGACTACCTTCTCGAGGAGAGCCTGGAGCTACTTGGTGCGACGATGTTGCTCGCATCGGCCCTGGCATACAAGGGTTATGAATCGCTCTAAATCAAAAAGCTCTCAGATCGCTTTATTTTGCTAATAAAAGTTCAAATGGGCTCCTGAAACAGTCCCAAGTTCTATTAAACGGTCTAAGACCTATGTGGACACCGTTCACCCAAGCAAAAGGGGTGCGTTGAAACCGTTTCAAGTCACCTTTTTATAAGGGTTAAGGGTTATTATGTGGTGAAGAAAGAAAAAAAGGTCCATCATGGACCAAGTTCGATCCCACCAAAACCATTCGGGATCGGATAAACACAAAAAATTAGAAAACTTAGGTGATAGTAAGATGAAAATTAAGAGACTAGCAGCATCTGCACTGGGTACTTTAATGGCTGGAGCAACTCTGGCTTTCCCCGCAGCAGCTGCAACTCTAGAAGAACTCCCTGAGCCCTTCATCGAAGAAGGAGAAGCGGAGTTCAGCATGGTTGTTGGAGACGACGCCATGACAGACGACGTCGTGGGAGCGATAGATATCGCAATCACGATGGGTGGTCTTTCGACCATCGAAGAACCGATCGAAGTTGAAGAGAGAGTAGATGTAGACGGAGACTACGACGAAGTAACAATCAGAGACGAAATAGACCTCGACGTAAGCTACAAGTACTCCGTTTTCGCAGACTACCTAGAGTACGACGAGACAGATGGTCTCTTCGTAACTGAAACAGCCTGGATAGACACTACAAATTCAGGACTTGGATCAACAGTCACGACGGACGAGTTCGATGAGATGGATCTCGAAGAAAGATTCGAGGCAGAAGCAGGAGAGATAGTCTACGAAGCAGACTACGGAGCAGGAGTAGAAGAAGAACAGACCATCTACCTACTAGGAGAAGAGTACGAAGTTGTCGACCTAACGTCCAGCACAATCGAACTCGGTAGCAAGATCGAGCACAGGAGACTCGCCGTAGGAGACACAGTTTCCCACAACGGTTGGGAAGTAGAGATCGACGAAATCAACGAAGAGGCAGACGAGATCTGGGTCAACATCCTCTACGACGGAGAGGTAGTGGACGATGCAGTTCTTGACNAAGAAACAAAGACCTTTGGCGACGACGACGAGTTCAGAGTAAGAGCTCCTGTGATTTTCTCAAGCACAAGAATCAACATCGAGACGACTTTAGCTGAGATCGAACAGGACAACGGAGACGAGTTCTGGCTCGACGACAGGTTCGAGTTCAACTACAAAGTAGATGGAACAGGAGATGAGAATGCAATCGAGTGGATTCAGCTCGAAAACCTTCACGACATCGTTACGGTAGAAGACGACGACGACGAAGAGCTTGATGACGATGAAGTCCACTCCCTAAGACCTGGAGACGTCTTCGAAGGACCTGACGGTTACTTCGAGGTAGAGAACCTAGGACTTGAGGACCACAGGGACGAAGAAGTAGCATTCTACGAGGATGTGGAACTTGAGTTCGTAGACGCACACAGGTTCGATCAGAACTTCGAAGTAGAAGAAATCACAAACACGACCAGACTCAACGACGATACGGACGACGAAGGTTACATCATCGTAAATTCAGGAGAAGTT
>SL_8KL_010_SEDDRAFT_10005176_pt1 | contig 10284 bp, 11 predicted proteins | sample SodLakKL_010_SED_4_FD_11160 | JGI IMG/M metagenome (IMG submission 11160) | reverse complement strand
AATTATCAACTTTCTTTTTTTGAGCATTAATTTCTTTATTTAATTTAGGCTGAAAATCTACTATATTGTTATCTATTTCTCCATAAAATTCCAGTGGAGAAAAATTAGCTCCCGCTTTTTCACCAAACACTTTACTATATATTCCTGTACCTTTATTATTCAAAGCCCAGCTAACATCAAAAACCATAGTAGCTCCATTATTAAATTTAATAAAAGCTGTAGCCAGATCTTCAGTATCAAAAACACCTTCTTCATTGCCACTCATCGCCCAGTACTGACCAACTCCTTCTACATCATAATTACCGAATTTTTGGTAGGTTGAAGCAGTAACAGAAACAGGCCGGGGACAGCCCATAAACCACCAGGTTAGATCTAAAGCATGAACACCACAGTCAATTAAAGGCCCACCACCAGATAATTCTTTTTTAGTAAACCAGCCGTGGGGGTTACCCCTCCTGCGCAGCCAGCCTGATTTAGCATAATATATATCACCTAACATCCCGTTATTAATGTGTTTTTTTAGAGTTTGAGCTTCCAATCTAAATCTATTATTAAAGCCTATTGCAAAAGTTTTATCCATTTCTTCTGCTTTATCTGACAATTCTATAACCTGGTCAGTATTCATTGCTGTAGGTTTTTCACACAGGACATGAATATCTGCCTCCAGAGCATCCATTGTTTGTTCATAATGAGCCCAGGTGGGTGTACAAATACTGACCACATCCAAATTTTCTTGGGCATACATTTCTTGATAATCCTCATATGTATGTTCAGAATCAATATCATATTTTTTGGCAATTTTTTGCAATCTCTCTTCATCTGTATCACATATAGCTTTTAATTTTGTATCCTTAATACTATCATATGACGGTAAATGAACACTTTGACCAATATTTCCTGCTCCAACTACTGCAGCTTTTAATTTTTTAGTCATATAAATTCAACTCCTTGTTATTAATAAAGTATTTTTTTATGTAATTATAATTTTAATTAACTAAATTTACAGTGTTTTTAACGGCGAAAATAATCTTTATTTTCTTTAAAAAATTATGGAACTTTTTCTATATTAAATTATTCAAGAATAATTTTTATAATCCTTTAAATGAAAAATTTATTTCTTGTTAATGATAGAAACTGATAAATTTTTAGATAAAATCATCCAAATAACCAAAAAGAATTATCTGTATAATAATCTGTCAGCAGATAATTATATGCCCCTTTGCCTTTTTCGGTTAATCAATAATATCTTTTAAAAGAACTCCTTGTTCTTCTTAAATTTGTTTAAAATTATATACTTTTAATAAACTTAAGTAAAAGTACTGAATTTTTCCCTATATATTAACTAAAGAAAAATCACATACAGATCATCTCCCTTACAGGTAAATCGTAAATCTATTTTCTCTCTTGTTGTTTCTTCCGACTTAATCCAGGAAGTTGTAGAAAAAATTGCCTCACCATTAATTTCAAGCTACTCTCCAAGTTTTCTGACGTGTTCTTTCTGTATCCGGGGAATTGTTCCATCAGCCTTGGGTCCACTATTTAATAAAAGATTACCATTTTTACTAACAACATCCACTAAAATAACCAGAATATAACCCGGAGAAATATTCACTTCATCATACCTTATCATTACTATCAAATCTTCTTAAACTTTCTCTTACATCTTTTTTAAAAGATTCTATACTCCACATCATCATATCATGATAATATACATTTTCCTGTGTTTGATTCAGTTTTTCTTTGATATCATTTGTTGCCTTAAATGCCATTCCCGTATAATAATTGACCTTACAGATACCTTTATCAATAGATTTTTGGAATTCTTCTTCTGACAAACCGGACCCTCCATGCATAACCAGAGGTACATCGGTGGCCTCTTTCAATTGAGCAAGTCTGTCAAAATCAAGCTGAGGTTCAGATAAATATATACCATGAGCTGTACCGAAAGCCACAGCCAGACAATCAACACCAGTTTTTTCAACAAATTCACTAACCTGTCCAGGTTTTGTGTGCAGTCGTTCATGTTCTTCTTTAGCTGCATCTTCATCATCTTCAGCACCCCCACCTTCAGGTCGGGAGACATGTCCTAGTTCAGCCTCTACACTCACATCTAATTCATGAGCAATCTTAACTATTTCAGCTGTTTTTTCTATGTTTTCTGCCAGAGACAGACGGGAACCATCAAACATAATTCCATTAAATCCTAACTGCATAGCTTTCATAATAGAGGAAAATGTTTTACCATGGTCTAGCAATACAGCTACGGGTACATCCGCATCTTGAGCTTCATTAATCAAAATCGGAGCTATTTTTCCCAAAGGGGTATATTGAAAATGAACCTCAGCATGACAGATAATTACTGGTGAATTTTCTGCTTCTGCCGCTTCAATTATTCCCCTAACCATATCTAAATTAATGGCATTAAAACTGCCGATAGCATAATTTCTTTTTTGAGCATCTTTTAGCATCTTTTTCATTGAAATTAATGGCATTCTTACTTCCTCCCTTAAAATTCACTTTTTTTTGATACAGGATAAATCCTATCTTAATCTTTATTTAAAATTTTCTTTACATGGGGATATATCTTTTTATAAACTTCAAATTTATCCTGATATTTTTGATACTGTTTTTCATCTGGATAAAATTCCTGTTTAGGTTTAACAAGTCTATCCACTGCATCTTCTAAAGAATCATAGATACCTGCTGCAGTTCCGGCCAGCATTGCTACACCTGCAGTTCCGGCTTCTGAAATATTTAAAGACACTATCTTTTTACCCATCATATTAGCTTTTAATTGTAACCAGTAATCTGACTTAGCACCACCTCCTACAGCTCTCAATTCCTCGATTTCTATCCCAGCTCGATCAAGACATTCCAAATTCACCATCATTTCATAAGTAATTCCTTCCAGAACGGCTTTTATAATTTCACTTTTTTCTGTCTCCAGAGTTAAACCAATAATTGCTCCTCTGGCATTTGTGTCCATGTAGGGGGTACCGGAACCAGCAAAATGGGGTAATATGTAAATATCTGTGGGATAATCAACTGCTTTATCAATTAATATGTCGTAAACATCTTTTCCCTGTTTTTGGGCCAGTTGTTTTTCTTTATACCCGAAATTATCCCTATACCACTTCAACAAACTACCTCCTGTAAAATTAAAGGCATAGGTAACATACATATCATCTTTAACATGAGGACTGCAAACAAGATTGGCTTTCGCCATCTGATCTGAAATTACAGGTTTATCAAGAGCGGTAGTAATACACTCTACAGTACCCATTCCATCAACTGCTATACCACTTTTGATAATACCCGCTCCCAGTGCAGCACAGGGTTGATCATGTCCTCCGGCTACAAGTAACACATTCTGCGGTAAACCCAGATTCCGGGCCAGTTTCTCATCTATTTTACCAGCTTTAGTACCTGATGGTACTGGCTGCGGCAATTTATCTTTATCAATATCAGCTGCCTGAAGAATTTGATCAGACCAGGTCTTGTTAATAATATCAAAGGCCATAGTTCTTGCAGCTAGTGAATAATTAATTACTGGATTTCCACCCAGTTTATAAAGAATAAAATCAGCATAAAGTAATAACTTCCAGGTCTTTTTATATATAGCTGGTTTATGTTTTTTTAGCCACATCAACTTTCCTAAAGTATACATAGGATGTAATGAAACACCTGTAATATTAAATACTTCTCTTTCATCAATTCTCTGTTTTAAATGCTGAATTTCTTCTTCTCCTCTTTTATCTATATACATCATACTATTATGAAGAATATTACCCTTTGCATCAATAGGAACTGCAGCCTCTCCAAAAGAAGAAATACTGATTGCCATTATTTCTTCTCCCTGATATCTGTTTATTGATTCTTTAATTACTTCCTGCACAGCCTGCCATACCTTTCCGGGATTTAATTCTTCCAGACCTGGTTCTGGATTTTCTAGAGTATATTCACGATATGCTGAATTCTGTTTCCCACCATTATAATCTATAATTGTGGCTTTACAACCTGTGGAACCAATGTCTAAACCAAGTAAACTCATTACCGAAACCTCCTAAATAAAAAAAATACAGTACATTCATAAATTGCTTTATAAAAATAATACCCAGCCCAGGCTTCTCATTATTAAATTTCAACCTAGTTCCAAAATTTTTCCCCGGTAATGTGTTCCTCATCATCCCACTCATTTTTTAACTCCAGCATTTTATCTTTTAGTCTTTTCAAACTTTTTAATATTTTTATCTCTGTTTTTTCCCGATATTTAACAGACAACTGTTTTTTTGAGTTAATTTTTAAAATCATCTTTTAAAAACTGACCCCGCAATTCCCCTTTCACCGACCACCCAATAAAATAAGCCTATGTTATTCACTTTTTCAAAAACTTTAAGTAAGCCTGGCACCATAATCGTAAACCGTCTTCAAAGAATCTTTTTTTACAAAATTTTCAGGACGATCTTTTAATTTCTCAATTAACCTATTACGCCACTTTTCCAGGTTACTTTTATATTGATTTTCCAGGGAAATATCTTTAAGTTCCCTGGGGTCTTCAGCAAGATTAAATAATTGTTCAGAACCTGTAATCGGCCGCCAGATATATTTATACTTTCCATCAGTCAGCATCTGGTAAGCCTGTTTTTTGCTATAACATGGAGAATGTTCACTGTGCAGCCAGGATCTTACTTTTTCTTTATCTCCTTTTAAAATCGGAACCAGGCTTTTCCCATCTATATTTTTTGGCACCAATATACCTGCTAAATCAAGTAAAGTGGGTGAAATATCTTCTAAACAGACCGGACTTTTACAGCTGACTCCTTTTTGAAGTTTTAATTCAGAAGAACCCTGAATAAGTAAGGGGATTCTTACAGAACCTTCATAAGGCTCACATTTACGAAAATAATGGTGGTCTCCCAGCATTTCACCGTGATCAGAAGTTAAAATTATTAACCAGGGACGACCCTGCTGTCTGCTCTTTTGTTTAAAGTCTGAGATTAAATAATAAAGCTGATCATCCAGATGATTGATCAAACCATAATATCCTGCCTGTGCTGATTTTAATGCTTCCCCTTCCAGACAAACTCGATGGGCATCAACCCCGGCTCCTCTTCCCTTTTTTTCCGGCATTTCAGCCCAGTCTCCTACTGCAGGTGCCGGATTTTGGGTTCGCAGATAACGATTCATATAAAACTCGGGGGGGATTAGTGGTGGATGGGGGGCAAAAAATGAAGCAGTCATGAAAAATGGGGCACTCATATCAGAAATATAATTCCGGGCTGTACTTACTATCCAGTTGGTGGGGTGTAAATGTACTGGTAAATGCCAGGGTTTAGCAGTCCACCCATTAGGAGAAATTCCGTGTCCTTTTATCCCCCCAGTATCTGGAGCCTCTTTTTTAAGCATTCTTGCATAATCATCATCTTCTTCATAGGTGGATCCCAGTACCCTTTTCTGGTAACCATAACTATTTTCGGGAGGATATTGATGCATATTACGCCCCACCAGAATGGTAAAATAACCAGAATCCTGAAGTATCTGTGGCAATGTTATGCTTTTGATGGGGACTCCATTTTGATATCCTACCAGGCCGTTGCTAGCAGGAAATTGACCGGTTAATAAAGACCTGCGAGCCGGTATACAGGAAGCACTGGTGGTATAAGCACTTTCAAAATGCCCTCCCTGAGCTCCTATCTCGTCCATATTGGGGGTCAAAAGGCAAGGATGTCCTTCCAAAGATAAACAATCTCCCCGCATTTGATCGGTCATTATCAACAAAATATTGGGGCTCTTTTTATTAATAGTAATTTTTATTCCTCCTGTTTAATAAATAAAATTTTCCATTATATTCTTTTAAAAATTTATTAGTTTCTTCACTGACTATTTTAACTCTCATAAAAGAATTATTAGAACTATTATCCAACAGGATATATGTACCTCATATATAAATAATTCCATAAATTTTAACTCCTTAAAATATATTGTTCTTAAATTAAATAATAAGTCTCTGGACATCCACACATTTTTCAGCCCAAAAAGGAGTGGGAATTCCCCTTTCATGGACCCAGGGTTTAAATAGTTATTTTTAATTCCATTTCTTCTTTGTTTCCAATTTCCGCCCAGAGTTTGACCTTTTCATCTCTGGAAACTTAGACCAGTCTTCTTTAATAATTCCCAGATTAATTAAATTTTCATAACTTTTATTTCTCAATTCATCCCAGCTTTCCTGGAATTTACCCTTATAATTTTCTATATCTTCAGGAAGAGCATGTTAAGTCCAGTTGGGATGATTAAAATTATCATGATAATTATTTACTTTTAATTTCCGGCTCTTTTTCATTGGCTTTTTTCATCTGTTCAATTAATCTTTGTTTTAAGCTGTTTCTAACGTCCTCATAGCCAGAATCATCTACCAGATTATTCTGTTCATAGGGATCATTTTCTAAATCATATAAACATTCTTCTACATAAACATCACTCCTGGAATGTTTGGTCCCATCTTTATTGGGAGCTTTAACTGAATATTTCCATCTTTCTGTTCTGATAGCTCTTCCAACCTGACTTTCACTGATCTGAATAAATACTTCATCTCTCCAGTTTTCATAACTGTTATCTACTAAATTTTGCAGAGTTCTGCCCGGCATATATTCTGGAACTTCAAGATCAGCTATTTGTAATAAAGTAGGAGATAAATCAATTAAACTGACCAGTTCTTCAATTTCTTTACCTTTATTAAAACCAGGTCCATAAATCAACATTGGAATATGAACCGAAGCTTCATGAGATGACCTTTTGTACTCATTATTTCTGGTTCGAAAATGTGAACCATGATCACTGGTATATATAATAACTGTATCTTCAGCCAGCCCCTGTTCTTCCAGTTGTTTTCTAATCCTGCCCACATTTTGATCAATACTGTGACAGCAGCCCAGATAGTCAGGATAATTTTCTCGCCAGTCTCCCTCAGTTCCAGCTAAGTCTTCAGGTACTTCATAATCACCGAATCTCTCTTTGGAACCTTCGGGACCTACATAAGTATTTTGATCATTTTGATGATGTGGTTCCAGAAAAGAAGTAAATAAAAAGAATGGCTGGTCTTTATCCTGCTTTTGAATATAATCAAGAATAAAATCTGTCTGACGGTCTACCCTATATCCTTCAAATTCAACTTTGTTTTCATTTTCATCAAAGAAATGGCCGCTAAAAGGGTGTGAAGTAAATTCCAGAGTATCAGCTGCCAGCCAGTGATCTTTCCAGCCCCCTCTATATTCTAAAGGAACCGGTTTAGTCCGGTAATTAAATTCAGGACCAATATCAATATCAGCCTCTCCTCCGGTAGAAGCCAGATGCCATTTACCTATATAGCCAAGCTTATAACCTGCCTCAGAAAACCAGTGAGCTATTGTTTTCTGATCCCGGGGTAAGGCAATATTATTCCTGAAATTCCCGGTTTCAGATGCATATTTTCCGGTTTGAATACAGGCCCGGGCCGGACCACAAACCGGCTGACAGGTAAAAGCATTCTCAAAAAGAACCCCTTCTTCTGCCATCTGATCCAGATTGGGAGTAACATCCAATTCCTGACCATAACATCCCATCGTGTCCCACCTCTGCTGATCAGAGAAAATAAAAATAACATTGGGTTTATCAGTCATAATATCATTCCTTTCTGATTTTTAATAAAATCACCAACCACAGTATAACCTGTATCTACTAGATTCTCAGTTACGTATTCATAACTACCGGACAGATAATTGTTTACAAAAATCACCACTGCCCCCACTGCCCTTTACATGATATTTTCTTATATGTATGTCGTGAACCAAAGTTAAAGATCACTAATTTAATTAACCAATAAAATTAGTACCAACCTGGGACTCTTTTCTGGTAAACCATACTTTTCTTTTCCTAATGAAATACTCTTTATTAAAAATGACATGTTTCTACCTAAGGTACGCATTGTTTGTAATCCTTCTTCATTTTTTCTAACTTCTTCTGGAGTATTTCCATGAACACTGTTCCAGTATTGTCTGGAGACAACTGGCATACCCGAAATTGTAAAATGTGTCTCCGGTCTGGTCCTTTAATTCAGCATTAATAACAAAAGCAGGACTTTCTTTTTTTATTAAAATTCCTGCTGATCTTTCTGCCCAGGACCTTCAAATAAGAAATCTTCTCTTTATTCTTTATATCAAGCTCGAGAAAATAAAAATTAGATTTAATTCATCACATTCACACTTCAGTATTAGAGGAAATTAACAACAAGATTAAAGAGATTAAAAAAAGCACTTTTGGCTTTCAGGACTACAATTATACCCGAGTTCTACAGTCAATAGGTATAATTTTGCCTTTCTAAAATATAGTTATTGATATACCAGTGATTATAATTTATATTCGCTCCGAAAACAGTTATCCACATAGGTACAATAATAATTTGCCCTTTTCCTTCCATTATAGTCTATTACATGCTATAATATAATTACTATGTATATAAGAGAAACCACCGGCACACTTGCCGACGGAAGCAAAGTTAAATACGTGCAGCTCTGCCATAATTGCTGGGATTCAGAAGCTGGCTATTCCAAAACCAGGGTTATTTATTCTTTCGGAAGAAAGGACAAACTGGACCGCGAGGTTCTGGAGCGTCTGGTCAACAGTATCCAGAAGTACCTTTATCCCGAAAAGGCAAAGCTAAAAAAAGCCGATATAGGTAATACGGCCGAGTTTGTCTTCCAGTTAGCCAAAAGGTATGGTGGTACCTATACCTTAGATAAATTATGGAAGATGCTTAACCTTGATTCCATCATCGGCAAATTACTTAAAGAAAGAGACTTTGAAGTTGATGTTGAACGTCTTCTTTTTACCATGGTGGCCAACAGAGCTCTGGATCCGGCCAGCAAACTTGCTGTTGAGGACTGGGTTAAGGACAATGTTTATATCCCGGGCCTGGATTCAGAGGTTAAAGTTCATAACCTGTATCGGGCCATGGATTTTCTACTGGAAGCCAGAGAAGAACTGGAAGAAGAAATCTTTCACTCAGTCTCTCACTTATTGAACTTAGAAGTTGATTTAATTTATTTTGACACCACCTCCACCTATTTTGAAGTTGATCCTTCTGACCTTCAGGATGGGGATGAATTCCGCAAATTAGGTTATTCAAAGGATAAAAAGACCGGATTTGGTTCAGGCCGTCATTGGCCTGGCCGTAACCAAAGAAGGCATTCCCATCAAAGCCTGGGTCTGGCCGGGCAATACTTCCGACATGAATGTGGTCCAGGAAGTAAAAGATGACCTTGTCGGCTGGAAGTTAGGCCGGGTTATTTCCGTCATGGACCGCGGATTTTCTTCTGGAGAAAACAAAAAGTATCTGCAGAGAGCCGGCGGTCACTATATAATGGGCGAAAAACTTCGTTCCAGCAAACCGGAAGTAAAAGAGGCCACCTCTCGTCCAGGCCGTTACAAAAAGATTAAAGATAACCTGAGGGTCAAAGAAGTAGTTGTTGGTGATGGTCCGGCCCGTAACCGTTATATCCTGGCTCATAATACTAAAGAGGCCAAACGGGAGAAAGAAAAAAGAGAACAAATAATTTCCGAACTAAAAGAGCGTTTGGACAGTCTCCGCCAGCTGGAAGGTGAAGCCCACAGCAAAGAGATGTGTAAACTAAGGTCCCATAAAGTTTATGGCCGCTACTTACGCCAGTTAAAGGACGGCCGGCTTAAAATACATAAAATGAAAATACGCGAAGATAAGAAATATGACGGTAAATATTTAATCCAAACTCCCGATGACATGATAAAGCCCGCCGATGCGGCCTTAGGTTACAAACAGTTAGTTGATATTGAAGATGCTTTCCGAACCTTAAAGCAGGACTTTTCGATCCGGCCGGTTTATTATCGGCTCAAAAAAAGGATTAAGTCTCATATATTACTTAATTGGCTGGCCTTACTTTTAATCAGGATTGCCGAAAATGAGACTGATATGACCTGGAGGAAGATGCGTCATGAACTAAACCAAATTCAGGTAGGAAAATTTATTTTTAATTCTGGCCAGGTGTATCAGACCACAAATATCTCAAAAAAATGTTCCGATATCCTTGATATGCTGGGTATAGAGAAGCCTCCCCAGTTCCCGGAAATTAACGAAAATTCATAGTTAAAACGAAATCAGGATCATAAACCCTTGAGAATGCTTAAAAAACAGCATTCTTGAGAACTTTTTTTACCTATTTACTGTAGAAGTCGGGCATAATAGCACACCATCGTATAATATTGTGAAATTCATTA
>SL_8KL_010_SEDDRAFT_10005175_pt1 | contig 10285 bp, 10 predicted proteins | sample SodLakKL_010_SED_4_FD_11160 | JGI IMG/M metagenome (IMG submission 11160) | reverse complement strand
TTTAGAATATATATCGGTCAATTCATGAAAACCTCTGGTTTCGGGGAACATAAGGCTTTAGAAAAATTTTCAGACCTGATCACAGTAGAACAGTTCGGAAGCGAAGAATTTCATACTGAAGGAGGACCAACCGAGGAAGAGTTGAAAAGCGCAGAAGAAGGCTTGAGGAAAGTAAGGGAAGCGATGCTCTCTAAAGAATATGATATGATTATCGCAGACGAGATCTGTGTAGCTCAACATTTTGATCTTTTAAGTTCTAAAGATATCATAGACCTTATCGAGGTGAAACCCAACGAGGTGGAACTAGTTTTGACCGGGAGAAAGGCCTCAGAAGAGTTGATAGAACGCGCAGATCTAGTGACTGAGATGAAAGAGATAAAACATCCATACCAAGAAGGTGTAGAAGCTAGAGAAGGGATCGAACTCTGATTTGGGGATTGACGAGTAGAATGATGGGATTAATAAAAAACACTAAATCAAAGATAATTCCTGTAGAGGACCGATGGAAAAAAATCGTCCAAAAGAGGTTAGACTCTCTCGTTAAGCCAAAAGATAGTTTAGGAAGGTTGGAATCCTTGTGCGTTAAAATCGGATCTATACAAAAAGGAGAACCTACCATAGAGAGTAAAAAGATCTTCGTTCTCGCCGGAGATCACGGAGTGACCGAAGAGGGTGTGTCTGCCTATCCAAAAAAAGTGACGAAGAAGATGGTAAGATCTTTTGTGAAGAGGGACGCAGCCATAAATGCGATTAGTGAATATTCTGACACAGAACTTTTAGTTGTAGACATGGGTATAGGTGAGAAAATATCCTCTAAAGAGGTGATCGACAGGAAGATAAGTTACGGGACCAACAATTTTTGCAAAGGTCCTGCCATGACGAGAAAAGAAGGAAATAAGGCCGTGGAGACAGGTATAAACCTTATAGATGAATATGCAAGTGAAACAGACGTGGTAGGTTTAGGAGATATGGGGATAGGAAATACTACTTCTAGTGCCGCGATTTTTTCTACACTTTTTGACTTGCCTCCTAAGAATGTTGTTGGAAGAGGCTCAGGATTAGATCAAAGAGGTATTAACAAGAAAATCAAAGTGGTAAAAAATGGCATCGAAAATCATTCTCCATTCGAAGGGGCATTAGATATCCTTTGTAAATTAGGAGGGCTCGAGATAGGAGGTTTGACCGGGATAATACTCGGCTGTGCCGCCGAGAAGAAAACGGTGCTTGTAGATGGATATATAACCTTGGCTTCAGCCGCATTAGCTATCGAATTCGAACCGAAAGTTGCAGACTATCTGATATTCTCGCATTCTTCCGGCGAGAAGGGTTTCGATATAGTGACTGATGAATTAGGTGTAGAACCTATCTTGAATTTAGATATGAAACTAGGCGAGGGAACTGGAGCTGCGTTAGCTATGAGTATTTTAGATTGTGCTGTAAAGACTTACCATGAGATGTCTACATTCGATGAAGCGGGTATCTCTATCTCGAACGATAAACCTAAGTAGTCAAAATTGATCTAAACACTTCTAACAGCTTCGAATTTTCTTCCTTGCCCCTTATAGATATCCTTATATGATACGGTAAACCGAACGAACTACAGTCTCTAACGATGACACCTTTTTTCAGTGATTCTTTTCTGATTTCGCTAGCATTTCCTACTTCTATCAGGATAAAATTAGCTGTGGATGGAAGAAGAGATAGGTTTGATCGTTCCAGGTCTTTTTCCATTTCTCTTTTTCTTATGTGAATCATCTTTTTTGATTTGGCTACAAATTTTCTGGCTTTGTTAGTTATCAATTCAGGGAGCAGAAACTGGGCGATCCCGCTCACTTCCCACGAAAGTTTCACTTTTCTCATCAAATGGATATTTTCTTTCGAGGATATCCCGTAACCCAATCTTATTCCGGGTATGCCGAAAGATTTTGTGAAGGATCTCATCAATACAAGATTCGATAGTTCAAGTCTGTGAAGAACAGGGGGATCTTCGACAAAATCTATATAAGCTTCATCTATAACGAGGAAGGCGTTCTTTCTTCTGATTTCATTCATTATCTCTTCGATTTCTTCTTTTCTCAACAATCCTCCAGTAGGATTGTTTGGATTGCAAAGGAAAACTACACTATTTTCCTCTACAGCGGAGATGATGTCATCTTTCTTAAGTTTCAATTCAGGCATCTCAATCGTTTTGATTTCTGAACGACTGATCTTGGCGAAGTGTTCATACTCTCCATAGGTGTGTGCAGGAATACAGACAGTTTTGTTCTTATCCAAGAAGACTTTAGACAGTATATTGAGCAAACCGGTGATCCCGGCCGTAATGATAAATTTTTCACTATCTATACCTAGCTGGTCCGAAAGTGTTTCCCGGCCTTCCCTACAAGAAGTATCAGGATAGTTCCCTATCTTACTTTTGGGAACTCCTCTGATCCTTTTCATGAGAAATTCGGGTGGACCTAAAGGATTCAAACTAGCACTGAAATCGATACATTCCTCAGGATCAAGCCCATGGCGTTTCAACTCCTCGATATCTTTTCCACCATGTACAGGTTCATCTATATCTCTTAAAAGTGGATCATGCGCCACCAAACCATTTCCACCTCGCAAAGATCAACAAAATACTGATGAGTATACATATAAAAGTTACTTTGATCATGATCCGACAAACCCTTCCGATATCATCTCTATCTGGAAAGGGTTTATCATCATTAACTGTATACCCACCTCTTTTTTCCAGTCTTCTATCCAATACTCCGCTCATCGCACTCAGAGTCCAACCAGGATTTATCTTTATCCCTCTTTCCGTTTTCAAAATCGGAAATCCTTTTCTGAATCCACCTACTAATAAGATCAATGATCCAGCAATCCTGCTCGGGATGAAATTTAATAAATCATCCAACCGCGCGGAAAAGAAACCCATCTCGTGGTAACCCTCTTTCTTGTATCCAATCATCGCGTCTAATGTATTCACAACCCTGAAAAATACTATCCCCGGGAGACCGAAGAGTGCAAAATAAAACAACGGACTGACGATACTATCGGTGAGATTTTCAGCCGCTGTTTCGATACTTGCAGAGTTCAAAAGTCGTTCATCTAGATCTTCAACATCTCTGCTAACCAGTTTACCGACCGCTTCTCTCTTCTCTTCTATATCTTCAACATTTGTCGCCTTAACACTCTTGTAAAAAAATCGAAAGGAAAACATGCTCGAAACTATAAGAGCGGTTAACGGAAGAAAATACACCTCTCTAAAAAAGAACCAATAAACACCAACTGGAAAAGTAAAAAGAAAGATTGTAAAGACTGCGAGCAAGAAACCAATTAGTCTCGTTCTGTTCTTTTGAACCCTATCGTCCATCTTTTCGATGATCACCCCCATCCAAACGACCGGATGGGCTTTTTCGTGCAGTTCACCGATGGAATCAAATAAAAGCGCTAGTAAAAGAACTAATACCATCTTCCACCAGGCGGATATCAAGTCGCATCACCCTTCTGATCGAATCCATTTCCACAGGTCCTACAGAAGTTTTGATCGGCTAGAACGCTAGAATTACAGTAAGGACATACCGACTTGTCTTTATCTTCAGGTTTTGGCACACTGAATTCTTCTTTATAGATTTTGTAACAGTAAAGTTGAGTCTTCGATCGTATCTTTACGTTATCGTTCTGGAAGATGTGGTTTTTCTCTTCATTGTACCTATCATCAGAAATATCCATTTTCTCGGAAATGTGTTCCGTTCCAGTGCCCTTTTCGATAGGCGCTTTTTCTCTCCAGATTACTTCTTCGGGTAGATCCTCAAATGCTTTTCGAAGCAGCCATTTTCCATAGGTTTTCCCGTCGTGTTTTCTTACCAGATAGAGGGGGTTAATCTTCTTACTAAATCCGATTATCTCATCATCTGTATAAGGAATCTCGACATCGACTCCTAGATCATCTGACAAAATCTTCGAAGATATCCTCATGTTATCCAACATCTTGTTGATATTCTCTCTCTGTTCTTTTCTTCCTAGGTCGAACAAAAAACTGTACCCTCCGAAGATCTCGTCCGCTCCATCACCGGTCAATATTTTATTTAGACCTTTCTTTTCTGCTTCTTCTAAAGCTAGAAAAACAGCGGCAGAGTTCCTGACCTCTATCGGATCGAAGGTCTCTTCTATCTTCACGGTGCGTTCCATCGCTCTTTTCATCTCAGATAGATCAAAAATTTTAAGATGCTGTTTCAAGCCTAGATCGGAAGCGACTTTTCTAGAGTACCTGACATCAGGTTTATCTGTGGGTGCAAAACCAACTGTAACTACTTCGAAATCTTTGATTTCAGCGGCGATATAGGCCAAAATACTAGTGTCTAGTCCTCCGGATAACAACAAACCGTTGAACTGTCTCTGTCGGAGGATTCGCTCGAGCACGTCTCTAAGTTCTTCCTGCTTTTTTTCTATACCGCTCATCATACTTCTTCCACCCCGAAATGCAGTATGAAATCAGATCTATCCTCTACATCTTCGACCTTGTTTTCATCGATCTTGAGCGAACGTTTGAAAAGGGGACCGTTTATGACAAAAGTATGATACTCGCCGTTCTCACCCATCGGGTGGAGATCATTTTCTACCAGATACTCAAAAAAATCCTCTGATAAACTTTCTCCAAGCCATCCTCGTTCGATCTTCTCGCTGTCGATTTTTATTATCACACTTTCATGTTTTTCAATAAATTCCTTGAACAATTCCTCCGGTTCTTCTCCCCATAGCGGAAGGATCGGATCTATCCTAAGAGTAGAACACACGTTTTCAACCCACTCCCTGTGACCTTCTAGCTCTATATCACCGAAAACACCATGACCAACATCCAATTTTCCTACAGTCTCCTTGAAACCTTTTTCATAAGTATCCCAGGTTACCTCTTTCTGCTTTATATCTAAATCTAAAGCTCGCGCTTGGATTTCAAAAACTCGAGGATCTAATCCGTGTCCTATTTTTCCCTCTTTATTCACCATGTTTACTAGATACTTCACTTCGATCTCTGGATTCAAAGAAGCTCTGTGAAGAGCAAAACAGCTGTCTTTACCGCCGCTCCAAGAACAGAAAGCATTACTTTTCATCCCATTTCACCTCTTTCTTCGATCGTTTCGACTTTTCTTTTATCCGCAAGAGTATTCACGTTCAATGCCAATTTTTCATTATCAAGATACACGAGCTTTTGTTCCGAAGTTTCTGCGAAGATATTCAGCCCTACAGGGACGACTTTCTCACCATCTTCATAAAAGAACACTTCAGGATCTGTCACTTTTTTCGCCTCTTTGTAGTTGATCACGCCTGTCGTACTCCTTCCATCAAAATTCTTTTCTATACACCTTATATCGCTAACCTTAAGGAAGGGTATATCAACCGCTATCGAGATGAAAGGGCCAAGGGACTCATAAATCTCCTTAGAATCTTCTATATAACCATCACCCTGTGTTTTGATCATATCTATATTTCTGCTCTTACAGAAGTATTTAGTCTCAGGAGAGTTCGGAGAAATCGCAACTTTGTATCTTTGCTCATATTCGCTCACCCTTTCGATGATTCTCTCCAGAAGATTTCTAGAATTTACCTTTAAAAGCGGTTTTTCCACTTGCTTTTCGAGTCTTGATCCCCTCCCACCGGCCATTATGATTATAGGTAATCCTTTCTCCGCACTTTCAACCAAAGTACCACCCCCAATAGGATAAGAGCAGTAACAAAGTAATCGCTCTAGTGATCTCATTAGATGCACCGATTATATCGCCGTTCACACCTCCAAAATTCTTCTCAGCTGTTCTATTTATGATGAGAGGCACTGATTGTGAGATTAAAAGGATCACTAAAAGATAAGGATAGATTAGAATTACTAACAGGATGGCGGTGGACAGTGAGATCAGATAATGTCTTAGTTTCAATCTATCGAGGAAAAATTTGCCCATGCCTTCTCCTGTTGGTTGTGAAAAGAAAGCAAGAGTGTTCATAGCGAGTTTTGAAGAGATCTCCATCACTACTAAACTTATGAAAAACACCGGTAGCGGTACAACCCTAGAAAGTGAGATAAAACTAACTTTTCTTTGTCCATAAGGATGAAGGCTAAAAAACATAGAGAACAGAAGCATCAAAAAAAGGACTATGGCCAGGGTTCCCGAAGTACCCAACTTCTCGTCTTTCAAAGCTTCTATCTTTTTTTTTCTATTTCCTTTAACGGCCAACCCATCGAAGAAGTCACCTAATCCATCCATATGAAGTATCCCGGTCAAAGAATAAAGAGATATTAGCATCAACGCCGAAAATAGGACAGCCTGAATTCCTATGATAAAAAGTAGATAAGAAACTACATAGAGGATGACACCTGTTATAGCTCCTACCATTGGGAAAAGATACTGAGATTTCGCTATCTTATCCATATCTCCCTTTTGATGTAAAGGGATTTTCGTGAAAAAGGTGAGATGATCAATCAGCATCTTTTTTCCTCGTTTTCGAACATCTTGGTCATACAACCCGCTATCAATCCTCCCACGGCATCGTCTAAAAACGGTGGGAGTTCGGCCAAAATTCCTGGTTTTTTTCTATCGTATCTTATGAAGTTGAAAAGTGCTTTTTTCCCGCCTATATACTCGGCAATGTTGATCCCTATCAGCTCGTCGGCTATAAGGTCTACAGGATCAGTTTTAGGATCGATTTTCTGTTTTTCCTCTTCCATGGTGAAAGCACTGATCAACAAAAAATAGATATTTTTATCCGAGATTTCTTTTTTTATTACGTCCCGGTACCTCTTTTTCAACTCATCAACTTTTTTTTCTTCACCTTCATACAACTTGAAAGCGGTGTTTACGATCTGTTCTAATGTCACACCTCTAGAATCTAATATGTTCAATGCATCGTAGGGATCTGTAGCTTCACTTTTGTCCGACATCTCGATTAAGTAAAAAGACATAAATATTTAAAGTTTACTTGAGACATCTAAAGTAAAATTGAGGAGATATAATGGATGAAAAATATATATCTATATTCGTTTTGGGGTTCTTGTTAATATCGATCGGAACGCCAGCAGTGGCTTCCACAGGATCTCTTGAATCAGAAGAAGAGCAAGAGATAGTGATCGAGGACGCAACCGGAAAAATGATCGAATTCGAATCTGCTCCTGATAGGATCATCACATTCGGACCTGCTTCGACCGAGATTCTATTCCATATTGACGAGGGAGAGAGAGTTATAGCTACGGACGACTTCAGCGACCATCCTGAAGAAGTCAAAGATCTACCTAAGGTGGGCGGTTTCTTCGAACCGGATTATGAAGAGATGGTGAATTTATCTGCCGACGTGATAGTGACGAGAGCTTCGAATCAAGATATTATCCAGGATCTGAGAGACTTGAATGAAAACGTAGTAGCAACACACGGTAACACACTAGAGGACGTTTACAGAGATATAGAATTGCTCGGAAGGATGTGTGGATTGGGCGAACAAGCGGAACAGACCGCGGACGAACTTGAGAGTACCATGCAAAAAATAACTGAAGATAGAGAAGATATACCTAGAGATGATAGAGTCGCCGTTCTCTTCATAGTAGGTATTGATCCGATTTATGTCCCTGGCGAAGGCACTTTTCAACACACTCTTATCGAAAGAGCAGGCGGTAATAACATTGCACGAAATAAAACCGGTTGGGCCACGATAGAAGAAGAAACCATAATAGCGGAGGATCCAGATATGATAGTGACGTCAGAGAATTTGAGAGAGGATCTAAACGATCTTATAGAAACAGACCCATGGCAAGAAATCAGTGCGGTTGAGAATGATAACGTTTTTTTCGTTAACGGTGACGAGTATTCACGCCCTGGGCCTAGATTGATCGATGCTCAGCGAGAAATTACTAACTTGACTGTCCAAGTCGAAGCTGATCTAGAAGAAAATCAAGAAGCTATCCCTATGATCAATCCAATCGCAGTGCCGGTAGTGGCGGTGATCTTAGCATTCATTTATTCCTTAAAAACGAAGAAGGAATCCGACGGGAAATAGAATATGAAACAAAATTTCATCAAAAAAAGAAAACTTTTCCTATTTTTTTTGATAGGGCTAGCTTTTTTGACCGTAATAGGAGCTACTTCGATAGGTTCCGTTGATATCTCGTTGAAGAAGATCTTTGCTATAGTCTTTTCAAGACTTCCATTTATCCAAAACTTCTTTCCGGTATACGCAGGTCCTGATGCTACGATAATATTGTTGTTACGACTGCCCAGGGTTCTGTTCGGTTTAGTTATAGGGATCGGTCTAGCGGTCTCGGGTACTTCAATGCAGGGTACTTTCAAAAATCCTATGGCATCACCCTTTATTTTGGGAGTCTCTTCTGGAGGGGCTTTAGGAGCCGCTATAGGCATCCATTTTGAACTGGATCTGTTTTTCCTACCGATCCTTGCTTTTCTTATCGCTATGAATACGACCTTTCTTGTTTTCTTTTTGGGCAGGATAAGAGGAAAACTCCATATCCCTACCCTGCTTCTAGGAGGATTGGCGATGAACTTTTTGATGTCCGCTCTTTTCAGCTACGTTCTCTTCTTATCTGACACGAATGACACCACCAGGATATTATCTTTCATATGGGGCTCTCTCAGCGGGATTCAATGGATTCACCTGTATATAACCTTACCATTGGTTTTTTTAGGGTTTTTGCTGGTTTTATTATATTCAAGAGATCTGAACGTGATGCAAACGGGGGAAGAATCCGCAAAACAACTGGGGGTGGAAGTGGAAAGGACAAAGATAATCCAGATCATCACCGCTTCCTTCATCGCCGCCGTGGTTGTCTCTTTCAGCGGTGTGATAGGTTTTGTTGGATTGATAATGCCTCATACCGCGAGATTGATCGTCGGTCCAGATCATAAAATATTGATTCCGTCATCCGCCCTGATGGGAGGTATATTTCTGGTTTGGTCCGATACGATCTCCCGGTCGATAGGCATCCCAGTCGGAATAATAACTGGTTTAGTCGGTGCTCCATTCTTCATATTTTTACTAGTTAAAAAAAGAGGTGAGACGGGATGGTAAACCTCTCTATCGAAAATTTAGTAACAGGTTATTCTAAAGAAATGGTCCTAAACGGAGTCTCTCTGAACGCAGACGACGGAGACTTCATAGGAATCATCGGACCGAACGGCTCTGGCAAAAGTACTTTGGTCAGAGCTATAACCGGTATACTCGAAGTGTGGGAAGGCAACGTAAAGCTTGACAGCGATCCTGTATCGAGTTTAGATAGAAAAGAAATAGCTAAAAAAGTCGCAGTAGTCCCTCAAAATACTCATATCAGTTTTCCATTTAGCGTGTGGGAGATAGTTTTGATGGGGAGAACATCATATCTTGGAAGGTTTGAAAATCCAGGAAATGAGGATAAAAAGATAGCCGAAAGGTCCATGGAGATCACCGGTACTACAAGGTTTAAAGAAAGATCCATCAAAAATCTTTCTGGAGGTGAACTTCAAAGGGTCATCGTAGCGAGAGCTCTGACACAAAACCCAGAATTGCTAGTTTTGGACGAAGCGACTTCACACCTCGATATCGGACATAAAAAGGAGATCATGGATACAGTCAAGAGAAAAAATCGAAATGAGGGCCTAGCTGTCATCTCTATTCACCACAATCTGAACCTCGCCGCTCGGTATTGCGAAAGGATCCTGCTCTTGGACGAAGGTGAAGAACACGCGTTCGGTCCGCCTAAAGAAGTTCTGACCAACTCCAATCTAAGAACCGTATATGGCATCGAAGCAGAAATTCACCAACACCCAAAAGATGGTACCCTTTATGTCTCTCCGATCGAAAGGCAAACTCATTCTAAAGAAAATGGATTAGTAGTTCACGTGATCTGTGGAGGTAACTCTGCTGGATCTCTTCTTAATGTTTTAGTAGAAAAGGGCTATGAAGTTAGTGCTGGAGTTCTAAACGTTATGGACTCCGACTTCGAGAAGGCGGACTTTTTAGATCTAAAAACTGTTACTGAGGCACCGTTTTCCTCTATTTCACAGGAATCTTATAGAAAAAATGTCCAACTGATCGAGAGAGCGGACATCGTGATAGTTACGGATTTTCCCGTAGGTGAAGGAAATTTGCTAAATATCAAAGCAGTGAAAGAGACCGTAAAAGATGATAAGGAATTCATAGTTATAGATCCTGAAAGTATTGAAGATCGGGATTATACTGAAAATAAAAAAGCTTCAAAATTGTATGACAGCATCCTGGAGAAGAAGAAGCCTAAGAGTGTAAAATCCACTGAAAAGGTGCAAGAACTGCT
>SL_8KL_010_SEDDRAFT_10005174_pt1 | contig 10285 bp, 9 predicted proteins | sample SodLakKL_010_SED_4_FD_11160 | JGI IMG/M metagenome (IMG submission 11160) | reverse complement strand
TGTTATCAATGTCGGGGTTGTCGCCATGTTTTTACCGGCCACCCTGGATATTGCCCGGCGGACCGGGCGTCCGGCATCCAGGCTGCTAATGCCCATGGTTTTCGGTACCACCATTGGTGGGATGACTGTTTTGATTGGAACTTCATCAAACCTGGTGGTTGTCGATTTTTTACGTGAAGCCGGGGTGAGACCACCTGGCTTATTTGATTTTACAATCATAGGCGTTTCTATTCTAATTATAGCTATACTTTATATGCTTATCCTGGGACGCCGCCTGCTTCCTGAAAGAAAGAGCCCTTCAGTTGATACTATTCAGCCCAACAAAGATTTCAGGCAGCACTACGAACTAAAAGAGCGCATTGCTAAGATTACCATCCCGGAAAATAACCCGCTGGTCGGCAAAAGCCTTGATGAAAGCCGTTTTGGCAGGGCGCTTGGCCTGAATGTTTTAAGTGTAATCCGTGAGGAAGGGGTTCGTCATATTCCCGGGCCGGACCTGCAGCTGCAGGCCGGTGACAGCTTGCTGGTTCTTGGCAAGCTTGACGCTATAGATCAGATTTCCGGTAAGCCTGTGGTGATGCTTCTTGATGATTCTCCGGAGCCAACCTGTCTCACTTCTGAACATATCGGCCTGGTTGAACTTAAGGTCGGAGAAGAGTCTATGTTCAGGAAAAAAACGCTGGTGGACCTGGATGCCAGGCAAAAGCTGGGGGTGACCCTGCTGGCTTACAGGCGGGGTGAACAGGTTAAACGAACCAATTTAGGCGAAATAGTATTCGAACCCGGTGATCATCTCTTATTCAGGGGGCCTGTTGATTCCCTGAAAAAATTAAGTGAGCATGAAGAAGTTACCTTTTTGCAGGACTGTGACGCGGCCGGTTACGATTTAGATGAAAGGCTGCTTTATGTGCGGATACCGGAAGGTTCATCGCTTGCCGGCGCCTCAATCCGGGATATGGGATTGGCTAAAAGCTACGGGATATCGGTTCTTAATATTATCAGAAATGGTGAAGAACTTTTCATTCCGGAGCCTGCTACCACCCTGAAAGAAAATGACCTGCTTGTGGTTGAAGGACGCACAGGCGATATAGATGTTTTAAGAGGTCACCAATCGCTGCTGGTTGAGCGCAACCCCGATATAGATTTGCGCCAGCTTGAAACAGATACACTTTCAGTGGTTGAAGTGATGCTCTCGCCGCATACAACCCTGACCGGGAAAACTCTTCGCCAGTTAGATTTCCGCGAAAAATACGGGGTTTCGGTTCTGGCGATCTGGCGCGGAGATCGGGCCTACAGGACAAATCTTAATGATATGCCTCTTGAATTTGGCGATGCCCTGTTGTGCTATGGGAGAGGTGAGCGCTTTGAAATGCTGGGCAGGGAGAAAGATTTTGTTGTTTTGACCCTTGATTACCAGGAGAAATATTTGTATAAAAAGGCGCCGCTGGCCGGAATGATTATGCTTGGCGTCCTGGCTGTAACCCTGCTGAACCTGCTGCCGATTTATATAGCGGCAATTGCAGGCGCAGTGCTAATGATTATGACTCGCTGCCTGACAATTGAGGAAGCTTACCGGGCCATAGAATGGAAGGCGGTATTCCTGATAGCGGCCATGCTGCCCCTGGGGTTGGCTATGCAGAGCACCGGTGCGGCATCTATGATCGCCGGTATAGTGATCGACGCCGTCGGCTCACTTGGTACCACGGCAATTTTAGCCGGGTTAATGATTATGACTCTTATCCTTAACCAGTTTATCCCCAGTCCCGTTAATGCAGTGGTTATGGCCCCCATTGCGATTGCCTCGGCTGTTAACCTGGGCATTTCACCCTATCCCTTTATTATGGGGATAGTCTATTCCGTAGCCTCCAGCTTTATGACCCCTGTATCCCACCCGATCAATGTCTTGATCATGAGCCCCGGTGGATATCGGTTTAGTGATTACATTAAAAACGGCTTGCCACTGACCCTGATTGTCCTGGTGGTAAGCGTGCTGTTATTACCGGTTTTATTCCCTTATTAACCGGTAATAAAAAAAATGCAAGTGGCAGGTGAAAAGGTGCAGGTTAAATCTTTGCATAAAACGGCTAAAGGTTATAAAATAAAAAAGATAAAGATATCGGATAATCACTATCAGGTGTTGAGTGATTCTGGGAGATGAACTGTTATGAAATTGCTAATATTTAAGAGGCAGGTGCCGGTTTCTTTTATTATATTATTTGTTATAGCTGTGCTGTTAATCACTGCAGCGGGATGTGATCCTGAAACAGATGTGATAGGTGACATGGTGGAAGAAGAGTTAAACGATCTTGATCCTGATGATGTGGAAGAAGTTGAGCCTGGTGAGCCTGATCTGTTGGATCCGGAAGAGCCGGCAGATGAAGTGCCAGGAACGCCTCCAACCTATTACTGGCCCTGGCTGAGCCATGCTATCCTGGACTTGTCCAGCGGAGAAGTTATCCCGGGCCCCGATATAATCATGTCAGACCCGGGTTTCATGGCAGAATTTACTGAGGATTACAGTTATGAAGGTCAGCTGTTCTGGGTAGTTGAGGATTCAAATGTTTTTACCCTGGAATGGGTCCATCTTTCTTTCACTGTTGATTTTTTTGATGATAGTGATTTTGTCAGGGAACTCAATTTTGAACTCAGAATTGAAGATATTGAACCGACAGAAGATGCTGAAGATGCTGAGCCTGCAGAAGAAGCAGCGGGGCTTCAGGAGTATGAGGTTGACTACCTGAAAATTGTTGAAGGGTTTGCTGTTGAAGTAACTAGTGTTATCCTCGGCAGGGGTCAGGAAAGCAGTATCAGCGCTGAACCGATCGACTTTGTGGCCCTTGAAATTGTAATGTATGTAGAAGATAATATTGAATAAGGAGTTGTCTGAAGTTGAGTGCGATCGAAGAACAGTCTATTAACACTATCCGTTTTCTGGCAGTAGATGCCGTAGAAAAAGCAAATTCAGGTCACCCGGGCTTGCCTATGGGTGGAGCGGCGATGGCTTATGCTCTCTGGACAAAGTTTTTAAAGCACGATCCTTCCACCCCCGATTGGCCGAATCGCGACAGGTTCGTATTATCAGCCGGACATGGTTCCATGCTGCTTTATTCCCTGCTCCATCTTTTTGGCTATGACCTTTCAATGGAAGAGATTAAAAATTTTCGCCAGTGGGGCAGCAAAACCGCCGGGCATCCTGAGTATCGTCATGCCCCGGGTATTGAAACTACAACCGGTCCCCTGGGCCAGGGCTTTGGCAATGCAGTCGGTATGGCTATCGCGGAACAGCGGCTGGCGGCAGAATTTAACCGGGAAGGCTATCCCGTGGTCGACCACTACACATATGTCTATGCCGGTGATGGCTGCATGATGGAAGGGATAACTTCAGAAGCTGCCTCCCTGGCCGGACACTTGAAACTGGGCAGGCTGATCTGTTTATACGATGATAATGACATTACTATAGATGGCAGAACTGATATTGCCTTTACCGAAGATACAGGCAAAAGGTTTGAAGCTTACGGCTGGCAGGTCATGAAAATTGAAGAGGGCAACAGGATTGAGCTGGTCAGTGAAGCTGTAGCGGAAGCGAAAGAAGAGGAGAACCGACCCACTTTAATCATGGTAAAAACAAAAATCGGCTACGGCTCTCCAAATAAGCAAGGGACTGCCGATGTACATGGGGCGCCCCTTGGTGAAGAGGAAGTTATTAAGACGAAAAAACAGCTGGGCTGGCCTGAAGATAAAGAGTTTTATATCCCCGAACCGGTAAAAAAGCATTTTGCCCGGCTAAGAGAAAAAAATATGGCTCAAAAAGAAGAGTGGGATGTTTTGTTCAGGGATTATCGCCGTGAGTATCCCGAAATGGCTGAACAGTGGGACAGGTGGTTTAGCGGTCAGATTCCAGAAAAACTGGCGGAAGATCCACGCCTTATGCAATTTGAAGATAAACCCCTGGCTACCCGGGCAGCATCGGGTCAGGTTATGCAGGTATTGGCTGAGTATCTTCCTAATATGATTGGCGGTTCCGCGGATCTTAACGCCTCTACCAAAACCCGGCTAAAAGCATTTGCAGATTTCCAGGCTGATAACCGCTCAGGCAGCAATATCCACTTTGGTGTCAGGGAACATGCCATGGGAGCTGCTCTTTCAGGGCTTTGCCTGCACGGCGGCCTGCGACCCTTTGGCTCAACCTTTCTTGTTTTCTTCGATTACATGAAACCTGCTGTCAGGCTTGCGGCAATGATGCAGCTGCCGGTGACATATGTTTATACTCATGATAGCGTTGCGGTCGGAGAAGACGGACCAACTCACCAGCCGATTGAACATATTTCCAACCTGCGCTCCATCCCCCACCTGCATGTTTTAAGGCCGGCAGACGGGGTCGAAACAGCTGCCGCCTGGTTGCATATTCTTCAGCGCCGCTGCGGTCCTTCAGCACTGATTCTTTCCAGGCAGAAGCTTCCCCAGCTGCCCAACAGTGGCAAGGGTGCCCTGAAAGGTGGCTATGTAATCAGCAGTGAAGATGGTGAAAAGCCGGAGTTGATTATTATCGCCAGCGGTTCAGAAGTTGCTCCGGCTATTGAAGCCCAGAAGAAATTGCAGCAGGAAGGCCGTTCAGTCAGGGTTGTGAGCATGATTTGCCGTGAACTGTTCCAGGCCCAGGAGGAAGGTTACCGGGAAGAAGTTTTGCCTGCCGCGGTGAAAAAGCGGTTGGTGGTTGAAGCCGCCCTGCCCATGGGTTGGGAAGACATTGCCGGCCCAGAAGGAGCAGTAATAGGGCTCGATGATTTTGGCGCCTCGGCCCCCGGAGATATAGTCCTGGAAAAACGGGGGATATGTGCAGACAATATTTATAAGCGGGCGCTGGAGTTGTAGAAGCGCCGGGAGGTTATGCTGATTAGTATTTACTTGAATAAAGGTTTAATATATATTGTGATGTTTATTTTCCTTGTGAGTGCAGCGGCAGGCTGTGATCTGCTGCCGGCAGAAGAACCTGAGGAACAGGTCATTGACGATCCCTTTGAAGAACAGGAAGAAGAGCCCGAAGAGTTTGACGAACTGCCTTCACCCTGCGAAGCTGATGATGAGGAAGATGAAAAGGAGCCTGAACCCGTTGAACAAAATGATGGGGAAGAAGGGGGCTCGGATCAACAGTATGAAACAGGCGATTATAAAGTAATTGTCGATGGTGATTACCTCCTGGCCCTGGTGACCAAGGGAACCACTTTGAAAAGCAGCTACAGCCCTGGCGACCTCAGGCGGATTCCTTCCCATATGAACCCGTCATATGAAATGTACCTGCGCAGCGAGGCCTTAGAAAACCTGGAGAAACTATTTCAAGCGGCAGAGGAAGATGGGATTGCCCTCGGCATTCGCTCTGCCTACCGCAGTTACAGCACACAGAAGGGGCTGTTCAGTGATTATGCCAGCCGTCATGGTGAGGAAGAAGCAAATCGTTTCAGCGCCAGGGCCGGGCAGTCAGAACACCAGCTAGGCACAACTGTTGACTTTGGGGGGACGGCAGTTGACTTTACAGCGGAGTTTGGTCAAACTCCGCAGGGAAAATGGCTGGCCGAAAATGCCCATAAATATGGGTTTGCTCTCAGTTACCCGCAAAACAAGGAGTATATAACTGGTTATATCTATGAACCCTGGCATTTTCGTTATATCGGTGTCGAGGCAGCCAGGGAGTGGAAAGAGTCAGGGTTGACCCTGCGCGAATTTCTGGAGGGTAAGCCACAAAAATTCGAATAATCAATAATAATGCTTGAAAAATAAAAGCAAATGACTTATGATCTATTAAAGACTATATTTTCAATATAGAATCTTCTAAATCTCTTAAAGAAATGAAAGGAGTTTTTATGATGGAAGAAACCAGTATGTACACACAAGAGGATATTCAGGATAATAAGGTAATTGCTGCACTCTCATATTTCGGGCTTTTGGTTTTGGTTCCCTTGTTAGCAAAAAAGGATAGCCCTTTTTGCCAGTTTCATGCTAAGCAGGGGCTCGTCCTTTTAATTGCGTGGTTCGCTTTGGGGATTATATCAATAATACCAATTCTTGGCTGGATTGTCGGAATCCTTGGCTCCCTTTTCCTGCTCGTTTTATTTGTAATTGGGCTTGTTAATGCGCTTGGTGGCAATGTTAAAGAACTGCCTGTTATTGGCCAATATGGAGCTAAGTTTAATCTATAAAGCACGATAAGCTGTTTTTATTACCAGGACTTCTGCGCAAGTATTAAGAAGTCTGATAAGCGAGTGGTAAAATGCAACTGACACAAGATGAAAAGACATTTGGGATGCTAGTGCATCTTTCAGCTTTAGCAGCCTTGATACTTCCGTCTTTTGGAAATATCATCGGGCCGTTGATAGTATGGCTGATTAAGAAAGATCAATCGGCCTGGGTAGATAAACAAGGCAAAGAATCTTTAAACTTTCAAATCAGCATGTCAATCTATTTTATCGCTGCTTCTTTTATAACAACTTTACTTGCAGTTACTTTAATAGGAATACCCCTGGCGCTGGTGATCATTATTATGTTGATACCGCTGGGTATTTTTTGGCTGGTAGTGGTAATAATGGCTGCCGTGCGTGTGAGTGAAGGAGAAGATTTTCATTATCCACTCTGCATCCGTTTTCTGAAATAGGCTTAACCAGTATACTTAATATTAACTGAAATATTTGAAGGGATAGGCCTTTTTTGACCTATCCCTTTAGTTACCACTTCTTTGCAGTTCTAAAACTTCCGTTATCCAATGTTCAACTTCCTATTTATGATTCCGGCAGCAGGCTTAAACAAAGGAGAGATTGATGATGGAAAAGATTGTTTTAATTGAGCCGCAATCCAAGGAGGACCATGTTTATAAATATGTCCGTATGCCTCGCCTGGGTCTGCCCATACTCGGCACCCAGCTGCAGGAAGAAGGTTACCGGGTTAACTTTTACCTGGGAACCGGCGATTCGCTGCCCTGGGAAGAAATACTGACAGCGGACCTTGTCGGTATTTCAACTACAACCGCTACCTGCCGGGAAGCTTACCAGATAGCAGGATTGCTGCGAGCTGAAAAAATCCCGGTCGTTATCGGTGGCATTCATGCCACATTTCTGCCCGACGAAGCCATCCTTTTTGCAGATTATGTTGTTAAGGGCGAGGCAGAGGATAGCTTTTTGCCGCTGGTTAAAGCTATTGAAAGTGGAGAAGAGCCGGCTGAAATCCCGGGAGTATCCTACTGGAAAAATGGCACTGCTTTTCATAATGATAGCATGCCCGTAAAAGTAAATATGGATACCCTGCCAATCCCTGATATTACCATGCTTGAGGGTTCGGATAAACTGCGCAGCATTCCCGTAATGACTTCACGCGGCTGCCCCTATAATTGCACCTTCTGCTGTGTTACCCAGATGTTTGGACGCCGTTACCGTTTTCGCTGTAATGAAAGTGTGCTGAAAGAACTTTCCCGGTATCCAGACGAGCATATCTTTTTCTGCGATGATAATTTTGTAGCCAACAAAGAACACAGTAAAGAACTGATGCGGGAAATGATTAACCGTGAAGATATAAAAATCAGGAGCTGGGGTGCCCAGGTTCGGGCCGACGCAGCTTTTGATCAAGAGCTACTCGACCTGATGTGCCGGTCAGGCTGTACCATCGTATATATTGGGTTTGAGTCAGTTAATCCAGAAACGCTCAAGGGGTACAACAAGCAGCAGACCGTGGAAGAAATCAGAGAGGCAATCAAGCTCTTTCATGAGCGGAAAATCAGGATTCACGGCATGTTTGTTTTGGGTGGTGATGCAGATACGAAAAAGACCATAAAAGAAACAGCGGAGTTTGCCGTGGATGCCCGTATTGACACTGTCCAGTTTATGATCCTAACACCCATGCCGGGTACACCGTTCTTTAATCAATTAGAGCAGGAACGCCGGATATTGAGTTATGACTGGTCGCTTTATGATGGACATCATACGGTTTTAAAGCCTCTTTCAATGGCTCCCGAGGAGCTGCAGCGGGAAACGGTAAAAGCCCTGAAAGAATTCTATTCGTTAAAAAATATTTTTAAGAATGTCAAATTTACCGGCTGGTCCTCAGCTCTCTACAGGGCTCTGGCCTGGGGTTTAATCAGGCATTTCGAATGGAAAAACAGGGGCTATGAGCAATTTTTAAGGCAGCAGCAGGATGATCGGCAGCCGGTAAAACTGCTGGAAAAATGCCTGAGTATGCCGAAAGCGAAGAAAAAACAGTTAAAGGCAGCCTCCGAACAGTTAATGGTGTCATTGACCGAGCAAAAAGGAGTTTTACATATTAAACTGAGTGGCATGCTAAGCGGCTTTCACCTCAGGGAACTGCGCAAAACCCTGCGTGGCAGGATGCCCTATCAATACGGGCAGATAGTTATTAATACTGAGGGTGTTCGTTTTGCTTCTGAAAAAGCAGCAGCACGCTTTGGTGTTTACCTGCAGAAGCTGGGCAGAAGAGCCCGCCGCCTGCAGGTAGTGGCCGATGCTGAAAAGCAGGCCCAAAGCTTCGTTAACCTGAAAAATAAAAGCAGGAAAAAGCTGCCCCGCTTTGAACTGCTGGTTAATAAGCATTAAAATCCCAGGCTACTATAAATGAAAATTGCCGGCCGAATAAAAATAGCCAACCAGGAAAGCGACCAGGCTGAAGAGGATCAGCAGGAGCCAGGCTCGCTTTCCGCGTTTATTTTTCTCTCTTTTTGATTGCCGTGAAATCATTTTGCACCCCAGTGCCGTTTAAATTAAAAAACACCATCTATTATAACATGACTGGCAAAAGCATTGGCATAGTTGCAATATGCAGCAATTAGTTGTAATATGAGAACAAGCAAGATAGTTGGGAGGCTTGTAAAATGACCAAAGCAATTCGTGTATCAGATGCACTGGCTGATCAGGCGAAAAAATACAGCCGTATAGAACACCGTTCTTTGGCAGGCCAAATAGAGCACTGGGCGAAAGTTGGCAAGTATGCAGAAGAAAATCCTGACTTAACTTATGATTTAATAAAAGAAATAATGATTGGCATTGATGAACTGGAAAACGAAGAGAAATCAGAATACAAATTCGGGTAAATCTAAATGAAAACTAATCAGTCAAGGTCTTTTGAAAAAAAAGTTAAGCGCTTTAATCCCCGGCAAAAGAAAGCCTTAGACGAAGTGATCAATGAAATATTGCAGGATCCTGCAGTCGGCATGCAGAAAAAAGGCGACTTAAAAGGAGTATTTGTTTATAAATTTAAGCTGCATGATCAGCTCTACCTCCTTGCCTATCGTGTTATTGCTTCAGGTGCCCTTGAGTTAATTATGATTGGCCAGCATGAAAACTATTATCGGGAATTAAAAAAAATGTAAAAGAAGGAACTAATAACTTGCGCCGCAGCGATGGAAAATGGTTTTTTACCAGGGTAAAAAGAACGATTTATCAATATAAAATGATCGGCGAAAATGACAAGGTTGCCGTCGGCATCTCCGGCGGTAAAGACAGCGCTGCCTTGTTATATATCCTCCGCCAGTTTCAACGTCATGCCCCTTTTGATTTCAACCTGCAGGCTATCTATGTTGACCTGGGCTGGCCGGCTGAAATTGAATCGATGCACAGGCTGACTGAAAAACTGGGTATCCCTTTTCATGTTGAAGAAACTGTAATTGCGAAAGTGGTCTTTGAGCGCCGCAAGGAGAAGAACCCCTGCGCTTTATGTGCCAACATGCGCCGCGGAGCCCTGCACCAGGCTGCGAAAAACCTGGGCTGCAACAGGGTAGCCCTGGGTCACCACCTGGATGATGCTATCCAGACCTTTTTCATCAACCTGCTTTACACCGGCCAGATGGACACCTTCAAGCCAATCACCTACCTGGACCGGATCGACCTCCACATGATCCGCCCCCTGATCCAGCTTCCCGAAAAAACCCTTGCCTCGCTTGTGGAAAGAGAAAGGCTGCCTCTCTTCAAAAACCCCTGTCCCATCAGCGGTACAACCAAGCGCAAAGAAATATCTGATTTAATCGAGGAGCTCTCCACACGCTACCCCGACCTGCGCGAGAAGTGCCGCTCAGCCCTGATCGACAGCCCCTTCTGGCCTGACTTCTAAAATTTATAATAATTATTTTAAAAATTAAAAAGGACTTTCCCGACCCCCGGTCGAAATTAATATGTTAGTTCTAAAAACCTGCCCAACATAGGAGGTGCGCTTAAAGGTGCGCTATCGTTATTTTCCCGGATGTACCCTTAAGGGACAGGCAAAAAACATGGAAGATACCACCCTTGCTTCAGCG
>SL_8KL_010_SEDDRAFT_10005173_pt1 | contig 10286 bp, 12 predicted proteins | sample SodLakKL_010_SED_4_FD_11160 | JGI IMG/M metagenome (IMG submission 11160) | reverse complement strand
ATAAAACCTTTTTTAGATAATACTTGTACCGATGACCGAAATCCGTTTTCAATCGATCTATCAAATATTTCTAAAAATACGAAAGAGCCACCGGTGGGATTTGAACCCACGACCTGCTGATTACAAGTCAGCCGCTCTGCCGAACTAAGCTACGGTGGCGTCACGAGAGCTTTGCTCGAGTGAACGCAGGAATACGATCGTATTCCTGCACAAGTGGAACGAGCCGTGTAGCTTATGAGACAGTAAGTTGGAAATATTTTCCGACGGACTGCCGAACTAAGCTACGGTGGCGTCACGAGAGCTTTGCTCGAGTGAAAGAGGGAATCGTGAAAGCTTTGCTTGGATGAAAGCGCTGTTCTATTTAATTTCTACGGATGTTACCTAAACCCTTATCTTTAGAAAATGAACTTAAGATTTTTGGTCGGGCCGAGTCAGATGCATTAGATTTCATAGATCCACGGATAAATCTACACAGGTATTCAGATATCCGGATAAAGGATATCTTCCATATAATTCGTCATACATTTTTAATAAAGAAAACAATCTTATAATATCCAGAGTAAATACTTACGGCGATGATTTAAAATTATACCTGCTATTTTGTAAGACAATAGTTTATTCGTATTACAATAAGTGATAGCCAACAAATTAGCATTTAGATTATCATCTAAGGAAAATATTTATATAGTTTAGTAACGTATGTAACATTGTCCTACAATAAGGGAAAATAAGTAATACATTAGGGAATACAAGTATGACGGACCGTTCGCAGAAGGTGTCTAGGATATGGAAAAGAAGATATCACTAAGGGTAGCCGAAGATGATCTCGAGGTAATAGATTCATTCATAGCTCGACATGATTTTAAGAACAGGTCTGAATTCTTGAGAAAGGCTGCTCTTGATTTTATAAAGAGATACAACCCTCCTATCGGCCAAAAAGAGATACCTGAAAGTATTACACTGCCTAAACAGATCAAAAATAATATCGAATATCTGATCAACATGGGACATTACAACGATTGGCAGGACGCTATACATGAACTGGTCAGAGAAGGGTTGTTGAACGAAGATCTCCAGAAATTGAAGAGTCAATATGACTCAGTTGGAGAACTCAGTAGTAAAGTAGAATCCTTCAAAAGGATGGCTGAAAAGGAAAACGAATACATGAAACGATGATTCTCGAATTCGTAGGACATCAATTTGACCCCGAAATATCGGAGGATAGTTAGATGGAGGAAAAAAGCCCCGAATACCCCACGTCTGAAGATGAGTTTGTGAGCAATGCCGCAGAAGAGATACTTGACTCCCTGCTATATGAGTCTAACTTATATGTGGTTGGAGTCGGTGGATGCGGTTGTAATACAGTAGAACATATCACTGAAAAAGATGTTGACAGCGTTAAAACAGTAGCCATAAATACTGACGATAGAGTACTAGGTGACCTAGATGTCGATAGACAGATGTTGATAGGAAAAGATGTGACTGATGGAAACGGCGCAAAAGGTGATCCTTCTATAGGAAAAAGAGCGGCGGAACAAAGTGAAGGCCAGATCCTGAAGACGATCGATGGTGCAGATATGATCGTCATAGTAGCCGGGATGGGCGGAGGCACCGGTTCAGGAGCCTCCGAGGTGATCGCAGATCTGGCAAAAAGAAATGGCAAGATGGTAGTCACTTACGCCGTGATGCCTTTTTCTATGGAAAAAGATAGATACGACAGAGCGCAGAACTCCCTAGAGAACATCTCTAAGTTGAGCAATGCGACGACAGTTTTTGAAAACGATGAGGCCTTAGTACACGGTGATGAGACCCTCGATGAGGCGTTCAAGATGGCAGATAGGATGTTGTACCGTCTGGTTGAAAAACTTAAGATGGACTATATCCAAGAGTTTTTCGACGAGATCGGTCTCGATGCCATGGGTCTCTCAGAAACCGTATCAGAGCCAGAGCATGAGGACGAGATCGAAGAGCCACCAGTACTCGAGGCTCTTAAATACGTAGGTGAAAACAAAGAGAAAGACGAAGAACCGACACTAGATAACAAGCTAGAAAGTTTCACACCATGATGGCTATTAAATCCAAAACCCTTAACCTTTCTCTTTTTTAATAAATCTTTCAAGGATCCTAAAGTTATTAGTTAATCTTGCTAAACCAAAAAGTTCGAGATAAAGTCCATGGATCACATCTATTTTTATGAAGGGGTGTTTGCAAACGATTTAGATTTTTTTAACGATCTTTCACTTTAGAGGCTGTAATTTGATTCATTATCTACTAGTAGAGGTATGTTCGGTCGTTTTGATTTCTATTTCTTCCGGATCGCCATCCCAATCATCTTTAACATCTTCGGTTTCGACGATAGTGGTGATCCCACCTCTTACGTTCCAATCTCCTCTTACCTTGATGTAACGAGGTTCTAACAATTCTACCAAGTCCTTTTTGATCTGATTAGTAGCTTTTTCATGGTATATCTCCTCATTTCTGAATGCAGTAAAGTAATACTTCAAAGATTTCAATTCAACAAGATATCGATCTGGAACATATGTTATAGAGATGGTTGCAAAGTCCGGTTGATCGGGCTTATCAGGACATAGACACGTGAATTCAGGAGCTATGATCTTTATTTTGTAATCAGTCTGTTTAAACTTGTTTTCTATCCTTTCTAATTCCATGGTTTCATCAATGGATATGAACTAAAGTTGTTAATTCTTTCCATATCTTAGTGTTAAATTCTGTCCTTCTACTTTTTAAAAAAATCAAAGGTCAGATTTTTTAATTATGCTTCAACGAACGGATAGACCTCTCAAAATTTATATATCATAATTAGTATGGGGATATCCCCCTACATCAGTCAGTATTTAAACATCTTAAAGAGATGATATATATGAAAACGGCTCTTATCGCTTTAGGCGGAAACAGTCTTGTGAGACCAGAAGATGAAGGCACTGCAGAAGAACAATTCGACATCATGGAGAAAACTTGCGAAAAGTTGGCCGTTATGATAGAGAGGGGTTATGACATAGTTCTAACTCATGGTAACGGACCTCAGGTTGGTAATATTCTACTCCAAAACGAGATCGCATCGAAGGAAGTCCCTCCGATGCCTTTAGATATTTGTGGGGCACAGTCCCAGGGTCAAATAGGTTATATGTTCCAACAAACTTTACGTAATAAGCTCAGCGAGAGGGAGATGGACAGAGATATATTGAGTATCGTAACTCAGGTCAAAGTTGACAAGAGCGATCCTGCTTTCAGCGAACCAAGCAAATTCGTAGGTCCTTCGTACTCTGAGGAAGAAGTGGAAAAGTTGACTGAAGAGAAGGATTGGAATATCAAAAAAACGGCTAATGGAAAATATAGAAGAGTTGTCCCTTCTCCAAAACCTCAAAAAATAATAGAGTCGCAGGTCATCAAGGATTTGGTATTCAGTGGGGAGGAAAGTTATATAGTCATATCCGCCGGTGGTGGCGGTGTTCCTGTTTTTGAAGACGATGGCCGATTCAAAGGTGTTGAAGGAGTCATAGACAAGGACAGAGCAAGCGCGGTCCTAGCGAATGAGATAGATGAAGAATTTTTCATCATGCTAACTAACGTAGAAAAAGTTTATCTCAATTTTGGTCAAGAGGACCAAGAAGGTATAGATAGTATCACCGTAGATGAGGCTAAAAAACATCTTGAGGACGGTCAGTTTCCTGCAGGTAGCATGGGCCCCAAGATCGAAGCCTCGATAGAATTTTTAGAGCAAGGCGGCGAAAAAGTCCTGATCACCAGCCCTGAAAACTTATTGGAAGCTCTTGAAGAAGAAACCGGCACGTACATATATTCTGAGTGAGATTATGCCTGGTTCTAATCGGGTCAGAGGATTCGATGAATCAGTCATAAGAGAGATGACCAGAAAAGCAAAAGAGAACGACGCTATAAATCTCTCTCAGGGCTACCCTGAATATCCTACTCATCGAGAAATAATCAATCGCGCAAAAAATGCTTTAGATTCAGGATTCAACCAATATTCGGTCACTTGGGGTCTAAAAACGTTAAGAAAGAAGATCTCAGAAAAACTACACCACTTTAATGGTCTCAATTATGATCAAGAGTACGAGATAACGGTCACCTGTGGGGCTAGTGAAGCTATAATGTCTACCATACTCGGATTGGTAGAAAGAGACGATGAGGTCTTGATTTTTCAACCATTCTATGAAAACTATGTACCTGCCGTTTCGATGGCCTCAGGAAAACCAATATTTACTACTATAGGCGAGGAGCTCAAGATAGACCGAGAAGACATAAAGAGAAAAGTAGGAGAAAATACTAAAGCGATCATATTGAACACTCCACATAATCCTTCAGGTAAGGTCTTCGATAAGGATGAGCTCAAATTTTTAAGAGATCTCTGCATCGATGAAGACATCATACTGGTAACAGATGAAATTTATGAGCGGATCATCTATGAGGGCGAACACATATCGCCTGCTACTCTAGATGGTATGAAAGAAAGAACAGTGACCATCGGTGGTTTTTCAAAAGTTTACTCGATCACAGGCTGGAGGGTCGGTTACGCCGCAGCACCAAAACCATTGATGAAACCTATAAGAAAAGTTCATGATTATACAACAGTTTGTGCACCAACACCTTTCCAGAAAGGGACGATAAAGGCTCTCGAACTGCCGAGTGATTACTACGAAGATATGGTCAGTTATTACAAAAGTGCACGGGACATTGTTTATGAAGCATTGAAGGAAACTAAGATGGTACCTCAAAAGCCTGATGGAGCATATTATATGCTTGCCGACATCGGTAATTACGAAATGAAGGATAAAAAGTTTGCAGACCATCTCGTCAGAGAGAAACAAGTTGCTGTAGTCCCTGGGAGTTCATTTTTCGATGATGGTGGTGAACATCTTGTAAGATTCTGTTTTTCCCAGGAGAAAAAATCTTTGAAAGAGGCGATGAGTAGGATAAGAAGATGATCTTCCTAATTCATTTGATCATCTCTCCAGGCATCCTGAATTCTCCGCCCCAATAGAGTATAGATTCCGACCTTTTGAAGTCTTTTGATTTTTTTGCTCCGATGACTTCACCAATGAACCAGTAGTGATCACCAGATTCCACCGTTTTTTTGAGCTCACATTCAAAGGAAAGTCCGCACTCAGCAACACTAGGGACCAAAAGGTCTCCACCCTGATCTCTCGTCAGATCGAATTCTTCGAACTTATCAATATCTCTCCCTGATTTACTACCACAACCCATTACCTCCTGCAATAGGTCTTTGTCAGGTACATTTACCGTGAAGGCCCCGTGTTCTTTCAGGAGTTCGAATGAATGACGTTCAGGCGAGATACCCACGCCAAGCATAGGGGGGTCAAGAGAGAATACATGGAACATGGCGGCTGTTATCAAGTTCGAATCGTTTCCGGTCCCAGTTCCAACAAGAACAGTGGGGTAATGGGGGATGAATTTGATACCATCGGTAGGCGATAATTCTTCTTTCATACTCTTTAACAAAAGTCAGAAAGTTAATAAGTTTATGCTGATAATCTTAAAAGACTTATATACCATATCTTCATAAGTCTATCCATGATAGAGAGACCGCGTGGCACGAGGGATTTCGATCCTGATGAAATGAGATCTAGGAACTGGTTAGAAAAAAAACTCAGAAAGATGGCTGGAAACTACGGCTATCATGAGATCCTAACGCCGACTTTTGAACACACTGACTTGTTCCTAGAAAAATCTGGGCCCTCGATAGTCGAGGAGATATATTCCTTTGAAGATAAAGGAGGTAGAGAGATAGCATTGAGGCCAGAATTCACGGCTTCAGTGATGAGGATGTATTCCGACAGTTTAAGAGGTGAACCAAAGCCACTAAAATTATTCTACTTCGGACCTGCCTTCAGATACGAAAGACCACAATCGGGTAGATATCGAGAGTTCTGGCATTTCGGCACAGAGATGATAGGAGTCGAAACACCTAGAGCTGACGCAGAAAACATCGCTCTCGCATATGACTGTTTGAAAGAGACGGGGCTGGAAAACATCAAGATGAAGATATCCAATCTCCAGATACTAGAACAATTCTTAGAAGAACGCGGTATCTCTGAAGAAGACCGTGAGGAGATATACCACCTTATAGATAAAGAAGAAGATATCCACGAGGTAGAGGATAAATTCGATCTCGGCGAAGATTTTTCCAAACTGTTTGACACACCTTTCGAAGATCTAAATGGTATGTTGAAAAACACTTCACCTTACTCTCACCTTCAAGAGGTCATAGAAGCGCTTTCGTATTACGGCATCGGAAAAGATCAATATGAAATAGACTTGGGTACAGTGCGAGGATTAGATTATTATTCAGGAGTTGTTTTTGAGATAGAGGCAGAGATATTAGGAGCTCAAAAACAGATATGTGGTGGAGGGGACTACAACCTGAGTGATTTGTTCAATGTAGAGGTATCCTCTAAAGGCTTTGCTATCGGCTTCGATAGGCTTCTTCTTGCACTGCAAAAAGAAGATAAACTGCCGAGTAAAGAGAGGACAGGGTGCTATATAATACCGATAGGAAAAGAATGTTTATCCTACGCCTACGACGTTCTATCTGTGCTTAGAGGAGAAAATATAACGGCAGATATCGACCTCAAAGGGAGAGGCATAGGAAAATCGCTAGGTTTTGCTGACAAAGCCGGATACAAGTATTCACTCATGATCGGTGAAGACGAAGTAGAAGAAGATGAAGTCACTCTTAAAGATATGGACTCTGGAAAGCAAGACACCATAGATAAAGAAGATATCATAGGTGAATTATAGGATGGTAGATATAGGTTTCAAGTATTTATCTGGAAGGGTCAACAAGATAGTTTTCATATTCTTTATCTTGACTCTTTTTTATAGTGTCAGTATCTTTGTAGCGCCTTTGACTTTGGAGCCGGGCACTGTCGAAGAACTCAATGGAGCCGCTAACCAAATAGTGCATGAGAGCGAATGGCGTGATCTCCCAACATACCATAGAGCCATCTACACTTTTAGCGACCTGAACTGCCATCAGATGCATGAGAGGTCCTATTCTTTGAATGGAAATCAACTGCCGGTCTGCTCGAGGGATGTAGGGATATTTGTAGGATTCACTATCGGATTTATGTTGATGAGTTTCGTAAGAGGTGCAAGAGAGATGAAGGACATAATGTTGGACCTTATCGATATCGATAGGAACATATCTGAGATGAAGAAAACACTCATATTGATCATAGTTGGTTCGATCTTTGCACTTCCATTGATCCTCGACGGCAGTATACAACTTGTTACCGATTACGAAAGTTTCAATGCATTCAGAACTTTAACCGGTCTTCTTTTTGGCTTCGGTTTCTCTGTTTTCGTTTCATCGATAATACTTTCATCTTCGCCATTTGAAAAGTATCAGACTTCTTGAAGGCAAAGCTTATATAAGGTTTTGTAACTCACAACGAATGAGGATTTACGATGACTCACTGGCAAGGAAAATCCAAACGTAAGATAACTGGCGGTAAAAGAGTTTACCATAGAAAGAAAAGGAAGTTCGAAATCAGTCAAGACTATGAACTGCCTATGATAGCAGAAGAAAAGAAAAAGACGGTCAGATCACGTGGAGGAAATCAGAAGGTCCGCGTAGTGGGAGCAGAAAAAGCGAATCTTTCTGATGGAGAAGGGAACGTAAAAGCTGTGGAAATAAAAAACGTGATAGAAAATCCAGCAAATCCAAACTATGTACAGAGGAACATCCTTAACAAAGGAGCTATCATAGAGACTGAAGATGGGAAAGCTAAAGTGACTTCTAGACCCGGTCAAGACGGGATCATAAACGCTGTCCTTATAGAGGACTGAGGATGGCTAGAAGAGAAAGAAAAACTTGGATCCTTTTTCCCGAATACTTTGATAAGAAATTATCTAGGTCTGAGAGCAGACGTGTTCCTACGGAACTAGCTGTAAATTCCCCAAAAGCTGAAGAGATAGGCGATATACTAGATTCGTGGGAGATCCCAAACAGGATAGAAAAAAACCAACATCATCCATCTAGGTGGTATGAGAGGAACGGGATGATCATAATACCAAAACAAAAGGGGAGTAAACAAGAACTGATCAAAAAAATCGGTAAAGAATTAAAAAACCGTAGAGAAAACTAGGGTGTTTCTCTTTTTATCTTGAGATAATCAACCTCATCTTCTAAAACTCTTGCATAGAGGAAATCTTTTCTAACACTGTGAGCTACTCGGATCGCCCTGCTCACTTGATACCATTGACATCTATAATCGCTTTTCAAAGGCTGTACTATATATTCAGCGTGTTTTTTTTCAGGATTTGCAGGATAAGCTCTGAATGGCGTACCATATTTGAAGCCGGTTTTTGGAATCAATCCTCTTTCCCTAAGATCACTGTAGACCTTGTATTCCATTTTAAATTCACCTCTCTGTTCTCTATATATAGGTTTTAAATCATCTAGATTCAGATCCTTACCATCATCGATGTCCCTGACCTTGAGAATACCTTTCTCAACTAGATAAAGTGTCTCATAGATCGATAACCTGAGAGTTCCCTCCTCCTCAAAACCATAAAAATTATCCTCATGGAGTTGTTCGAACCCGTCTTTGATTATCGTGCCCTCACCATACAATACACCTTTTAACCCTTTTTTTTCATATTTCTCGACCTCTCCTTTTAAGTCAATCGTCGAAAAAACATAATAAGTGACGTCTCCTTCTTCGTCCACTAGAGCGGTCATCATGGTCTTATCTAAGTTGGTTATCTTATCATGGTCTTCCAATATCTCGTCTATTTTAAATGTATCATTTTCTCTGTAAGTGCAGAGCCAATATTTAGAAGGTGTTTTACTGGGACCGCCTCCTCTGGGGAATACCCGAAAAGATGCAGGATCAGAGGCTTTCTTGAGAACGTAACCTCTCATCCTCATATCTTTGTAAGGTAGGTACTCTCTATGAAAATCATCTTCCGATATCCTTTCTATGATCTCCTCGACACCGACATCTTTGCCATCTTCATAACTTACCTCTAGTCTGTCAGCCTCCATAAGATAGAGTCCTTCGTATAAATCTAGTTCTACTCCATTACCCGAGAGAGGTGTTCCGAAGTAACCTTTGTTGTATATCCTATTTCCTTCTTTTTCATCTTTTACGATTATCTTATCTTCTTTGAGTATCCCTGTCAAATATGATCGTTCAGTTCAAAGGGAAGGAATTATAAAAGTATATTCTTTTAACCTTGTTTGTTATGAAATTAAAACTTCTAGTCATATCAGATATCCATGGGGCGATGAAATCTGTAAACAAGATCACCGCAGCCTACCATAAATATGACCCGGACCTTTCCGTTATATGCGGGGATATAACTCATTTTGGTTCTAGAGGTGATGCAGTAGATATCCTTGAAAAGATCCCAACAGAAGTCATCGGTGTCACCGGAAACTGTGATCCCGGAGGAGTAGAACATGCATTCGGGGATGTTGGTGGCGAGTATATAGAACTAAAAAAAGTAGAAAAGGCAGATGTTAGCTTTATCGGTCTTTCAGGTTCGGATTATTCTGAGGAAAAGATAGATCTTTTCAAAGAGAGATCGAAGAATACAGATGTATATGTTTTTCACCAGCCTCCCTATGGGATACTAGACGAAGCATCGCGAGGGAAACATATAGGCCATAAGAAATTACTAGATGTTGTGAAGGAGAACAGCCCTAGACTCGTTTTAAGCGGCCATGTTCATGAAGATAGAGGAAAAGAAAAACGAGAGGGAAGGATACATATGAATCCGGGTCCCGCAGGAGACGATAAACTAGGATTAGTAGATATCAGTGAAGAAAGGATAAAAACTAAATTGATATAAAATATATATAAATATTGGTTTTTATTACGATGTGAAAAACCAATTATTTGCTTTATACTTAAATAATTGTATCTTTTTGTAAAGCCCTAATTTTTTTAGATTTATACGTAAATTTGTTTATGCAATATTATGACAAAAACAAATTTTCTATTTATTCTTAATAAATTGTCATAGTATGTTTTTTACTTAAAAATTTAGTTTTAATCTAAAATTTTGTTTTTGCAGTTAAACCGAAAAAACACATAGAGATAGTACTAAAAATATAATAAAATGCTAATTTTAAATTTCCTTCTTAGAAAGGGGTTAATTTTCTTGACGTTAAATCTATTATAAATTCCGACGTCTTCCTTCTTAATATATAAGTATTACGTCGCATTAGTTATGTTTTCCGACATCCTTCTTTTTCTATATTTAAGTATTTTGAATTC
>SL_8KL_010_SEDDRAFT_10005172_pt1 | contig 10288 bp, 15 predicted proteins | sample SodLakKL_010_SED_4_FD_11160 | JGI IMG/M metagenome (IMG submission 11160) | reverse complement strand
GTCTTTTCAGGGCCAGCTCCCGCCTGCTCTTGACCTGTTTTACCAGCGAAGCAGGACTTGACTTTCGAGCAGGATATACCTGCTGTCAAGTACTATTGTATATACCTGATTCAAGGTATTTAAAGGTTGAGTGGAGGAGGGTAAGTGAAAGTAAATACATTTAAGGTGCAGCTTCACACATCACGACATTCATCCTCCTACCTGAACTGAGAGGGGCTTCTGTATATCCTCATCTAAAAATGAAGATCGAAGCTTAATAAACGATGTGTTCCTGTATAGGGAAAATATTTAGTTGGGGAAATAAAAATATCTCTTAATGATGACGGGACCTGACATTATATTGGTAAATCCACCTGATTCAAAATCTAAATATAAAGAATACTTTAACATAAGCGCACCACCACTTGGAATTGCGTACATAGCCTCAGTATTGGAAGGAGACGGTATAAACGTTGAAATAATTGATTGTGCTGCTGAAGATATAGGTTTCAAGAGTTTAAAAAATAGAATCAGGGGAAAAGACCCACTGTTATGTGGTATAACTTCTACAACTCCTTTGATAAATGAGGCACTAGAGTCTGCAAAATTAATTAAAAGAAATATTGATGGATATGTTGCTCTTGGGGGGCCTCATCCAACATTTCTGCATGAAAAGATTATTCAAAACTGTGATTATGTAGATTTTGTTGTTAGAGGGGAGGGAGAAATAACATTTCTAAAGCTTTTTAACACATTAGAAAATGGTGAAGACTTAGATAAAATAAAAGGCATCACATACAAAGATGGACAAAATGAAGAGATGATTATAAATGAAGAAAGAGAGCCTATAGAAGACCTCGATAAACTTCCTTATCCAGCCAGACATTTACTACCTAATGATTCCTATAAACTTTTCGATATAGATAGGATTACAACTATGACTTTTAGCCGTGGATGCCCTATGAGTTGCTCCTTCTGTGCTTCATCAGCAATGCACGGAAGGAAAGTGCGAAAAAGATCGGCCACTGACGTTATTAATGAAATAAAAAACGTTAAAAATAATTACAATGTCAAGAACGTAGCTTTTATGGATGATACATTTACACTTTTCCCTGAGTGGGTTAGAAAATTCTGTTCACAACTAATTAATAAAGATATAGATATTGGATGGGGATGCACAGCTAGGGTTGACAAAATGGATGAAGATTTATTAAAGCTTATGCGTGAGGCAGGCTGCCATACTTTGTTCATAGGTGTAGAATCTGGGGTCCAAGAAATACTTGACAGCATAAAAAAAGGTACAAACATAAAACAGATAAAAAAAGCATTTCACACTGCCAGAGGATTAAATTTCCGAACTATAGCCTCTTTGGCCATTGGGCTTCCAGGTGAAACCAAAGATACTATAAAAGAAAGCATAGAGTTTGTAAAAAACTTGGAGGCAAGTTATGCACTATTCTCAGTTGCAACACCTTATCCAGGAACAGAGTTTTATAAAAAATCAAGAAAGGGCGGACTGATAAACATAGATGACTGGTCAAAATATAATCTATTCTCACCCATACTGGAAACAACCGAGTTAAGTCTAATAGAGGTGAAAAAACTACAGAAGAAAGCATTTAAGGAGTTCTACCTACGTCCAGCTTACCTCACTAAAATGTTATGGAGAGAGGGTTTACCTTTCCTTAAAATCGTTAAAAGTATTTTTGGTGGATTTAAATAAAAGAGATAGAGTTTAAAAAAATAAAAATATAAAAAAAGTGGGGTTTTTATACCGGATTAATCCCTATAAAAAAATATTAAACTAATTTTCAATTGGCCTTCATTATTCTCTTATCTCTTTTCATATACTTAATTTTCTGCTTTATCTTACTTTTTAACTGCTACCTCTGACTTTTCCAGGACTTTCAGAACCGTTAAGAATCAGGTCATCATTATATTTATCTGGTCTGGAAAGTAAAAACTCTTCACTCATCTCTAGCGCATCTACAGGGCACATATCGACACACTGACTGCAAAACGTACATCTTTCTAAGTAGAAGATTAGGTCTCCCTCTTCGTCCCTTTCCATTGTTTGTGTAGGACATACTTTTTCACATTGATAGCACTGTATACAACTATCAGAATCAAAAGAAAGCTTACCTCTATAATCTGGAGGTACTTCTACGGGAGGGATTAGCTCAGCTTTTCCTTCTTCTAAAAGCTGGAAGAGCTTTAAAACTGAATCTGGTGCATATTTTGCTGGAAATAAATTTGTGTATGGCTTTTTGAAGAGTTGTTTAAGTATCTTTCTGATTATTTTTCCCATTATTATATACCTCCTATCCAAACTAGTACTAGACCGATTACTGACATCGTGGAAATTATCCCCATGAATAATCTACTGAATTGGTCTACTTTTATCCTAGCAAATGCCGTCCTTACAAAAGTTATGCTTATTAACATAAATGCAAGAATCTTTAGTATAAAGAAGATTGCATCAGCGGTAAACGCTAAGATACCAGAAACACCAAGCAATGGTGATAAATTGTAGGGGAAAAATATCACTACAACAAGAGCTGAAAGTGCAATCGTTTTAACAGCATCCCCCATATAGAAAAGAGCTAGGTTTCTACCTGAATATTCTGCAAGACAACCCTCGGCTAATTCTGTTTCGGCTTCAGCTATATCGAAGGGGACTTTAGCTGCCTCTGCAGGAACGACAATTAAAAACACTACTAAAAGCAATATTAAACCTACAATACCTATTGGGCCTACTAGACCCCAAACAGGATTTGCAGCAATCGTAGCAAGCGAGAAGCCCGTAACATTTTCACCCATTAGCCAAGCTACTGTTGCAATAGTTACAGCTAGTGGTAATTCATAAGCTATCATCGCAACAACTTCTCTTTGGGAACCTATTGTTGCATAAGGTGAACCCGATGAGAAGCCTCCAATTGACAAAGCTAGTGGTGGTGCACTTAAAAGATATATCACTATTATCATATCCCCATAACCTTCGAACAAGGGCTCCATATTTCCAAACGGTATATATAACAATGCAAGCAACGGAGATGCAAAAGCAAGTATAGGAGCTATATGAAATATAAGCTTTATAGAGTTTTCTGGAACCAAATTCTGCTTTGTCAACAATTTTCTAACATCATAAAAAGGCTGGAGGATTGGGGGACCTACTCTCCACTGCATCTGTGCATGGACTTTACGGTCAACACCCTTATAAAGCAAGCCAAGGCCTATATATAAAAGCGTAAGTATTGGAGCTCCAACTATAAATCTGAGTAATAAATCATCCATTTTTTATCCTCCTTGTTTCCTTTTTACTAATATCAACAAGTTCTTCTTTTGAATAAGTCTTCTCTTGGTCTCCTTCAACAACTACCACTCTATCCATGCATGTCATACATGGATCTATTGAAGCAGCAACTATAGGTATATCTGCAATCTGATCTCCCAAAAACATAGGTGGTAAGGACATAAGATTGCTGTACGTAGGAGTTTTTATCTTAAGTGTAGATGTATTTTCGTCACCTTCTTCAGTTTCGAAGTAATATATTACTTCTCCTCTCGGAGCTTCTGTTCTTGCTATCCCTTCGCCTTCTCCAGATTTGATCTGGTTTAGGATGGATGGCATCTTTTCTTCAGCCAGTATATCCCCTTTAGGCAGATTGTCGAGAAACTTCTTTGCAAGTTCAATAGAGGTTTCAATTTCCTTTATCCTTACTGCCATCCTGTCGTATACATCACCGTGAGTTTCACCAAATATATCGTTGGGCATAACCATATCGTAGTCAAAATCGGAGTAAGCTGAGTATGGTTGGTCGTGCCTAATATCTTTTCTTAGGTTTGAACCTCTCGCAGTCGGACCAACGGCACCAAGCCTCGCAGCTTCGTCCTTTTCGAGTACACCAGCATTCCTTGTTCTCATTTTTACAGTTTTATCTTCCATAATTGTAAGCTCAATCTCTTTTTTTATATCAGCATAGTAGCTAAGGCTTTCTCTAATTTTTTCTATCCTATCCTTAGTGAGATCTCTTCTTACTCCTCCTATCATATTAATCTCGTAATTTACTCTGTTACCTGTGACGTATTCCAAAATATCCACTACATTTTCTCTTTCCTTCCATATATAGTAGAAAAGGGATTCGAATCCGATCTCGTGTGCAGCAGACCCAGCCCAAAGAAGGTGGGAGTGTATCCTTTCCAGCTCCGCAATGATAGCCCGTATATACTGAGCTCTGGGAGGTGTATCTATATCTAAAGCGCTTTCCACAGCCCTAGCAAAAGTATACGCATGGATGTGGGAACATATGCCGCATACCCTCTGACTTATGGGTAAAAATTGTATTGGATTTCTCTTAGTAGCAATTTTTTCCATTCCAACGTGACAGTATCCAGGCTTTACATCAACATCAATGATCTCTTCTCCATCTTCCTCAAAATATACTCTAAAGGGTTCGTGGAGAGCAACATTTATAGGGCCTACAGGGATTGTATATGAATTTTTATTCTTAGCTAATCTAACATTATCCTTTCCATCATCAAAAGTTATTTCTTTCTTCTTTCTGTTTCTATCCTCATCGCTCATTTTTGACCCTCCTTATCATAAATTTCTTCCATCTCGGCAGTTGTTTCATCTCTCCTAAGAGGATGTATTTCATCTGGATGGTCATAAGGTAGATACACATTCCTTTCATCGGGTATGTCTCGAATCTCTATTCCAAACATTTCTTTAATATCTCTCTCAGTCGTAAGAGCACCTTCTACAATATCGGTAATAGATTCTATCCATAGGTCATCTTTTGGAACTTCCATAGAAATAACTAAAGAGACTTCTTGGAATTTTTTTCCGTAAAACATCGAAAAAATATAACTTACCTTTATCGCCTCCCCAATATCTTTACCAAACATAACCGATATGTGAGGAATATGATAATCGCACAAATATGAAATTATGTCTTTAACCGACTCTCTTGAGGTTTTTATCCACATCTCTTCTCTTTTATTTTCCTTTTTTCCAGGCTTTCTTTCTCTAACCTTAATATCATCAATTACATCTTCAAAATTATCTTCTAAACCTTTTTTCAAATCATCTGCCCTTGATTTTTCGGTCATTATTCTAAAACCTCCTTCTTCGCTTCCTCTTCATCGATTACTTCTGTCTCTTCAGTTATTTCTTCGCCTGCCCTGAGTTTCTCAAGTTTCTCCCAAGCCTTTACAACGCCAAAAATTATTGCTTCAGGTCTAGCCGCACATCCAGGTACGTAAACATCAGTAGGAATTATTTCATCAACTGGTCCATCGACATTATACGACTCATGGTATATGTGTCCGGTATTACCACAATTTCCTATAACTAAAACAGCTTTTGGGTCCAGCATCTGATTGTAAACCCTTTTTAAAGGCTCTTTAGTTGCTTTAGTCACCGGACCAGCTATCAATAGAACATCTGCATGCCTAGGGGTAGCAACTAACTTGATTCCAAACCTTTCTACATCGTATCTTGGCGTTAAGGCTGCGAGTATTTCTATGTCACATCCATTACATGAACCGGAATTGAAGTGAAAAACCCATAATGACTTATCAAAGCTTTTAGAGAGTTTCATTTGTTATACCCCCATGAATATAAACAACACTATCACCAAAACTACCAAATACCAAATTATATAATCGTTGATTATCCCAGTATGCATCTTTTTCATAACTGTATAGAACTCATCTAACCCTTCAACTAGCCCCCAGTAAAGATTTCCTCCGGCAATATGTGAATTTTCTTTTGAAATCTCTGGATTTCCTGAGAGGAATGGTTTTCCTCCGAGCTCAGACGTATAATCACCTTCTCCTGCACGATAGATAATCAATGTGATAACATCAACTATTCCAAAGGCAATAATAAAGACGATAGGATTCCAATATCCACCACCTGTGACCAGTGTTTCAAACAAGCTTTCTATCATAAAATCCCTCCTATATATCCTTGCTGATCGATAAGTGCTTCAGCTGCTGGTACTACTATAGTTTCAACAACAAGATCTGGGAAAAGCCCGAACAGAATCGTCAATGAGGCTAGGCCAAACATGGCAGCTTTCATAGAAGGAGGTACTTCACCTATACCTTCAATCTCTTCCTTTTTAGGACCTAAGAAAACACTCTGGAAAACCTTAACGAAGGACGCTAGCGTTAGAACACTTACTAACATAGCTACCGCAGTTAAAAACGGATTGAGTATATATGCTGATTGATAGATGATGATCTTCGATGCAAAGCCGTTGAATGGTGGAAGCCCAGCTATTGCTGCTGCGCCTACTACAAAAGCCACCGTAGTGAAGGGCATCTCTCTTGCAAGACTGCCCAAATCATCCAAACTTCGAACATTTGTTTTATATATAACAGCTCCAGCCGTCAAGAAGAGGAGTCCTTTGTATATTGCGTGGTTTAATATATGGAATATGCCTCCTTCCATAGCTTGCTGACCATAAATAGGTATGCTGCCAGCATCTCCGCTCATTAGCGCTACCAGCCCAACTCCTACTCCCAACAACATGTATCCAGTCTGTGATATCGCGTGGTAGGCCATAAGCCTCTTTATCGTTTTCTGGATGATTGCCATCATAACGCCTATAAACATTGTCAAGAGTCCTAGAATTACTATTATCCATCCAAGCGCAACTCCATCGAGGTTAAACCCATATAGTGAAAAAGATACTCTAAAAAGACCATACAATGAAAGTTGGCTGATTGTAACCATTACCATACTTATAGGGGCAGGCGTTTCACCATATGCATCTGGAATCCACATATGCATAGGAACCGCACCAGCCTTCATTGCAAGTGAAGCCACGAACAAGCCTAAAGCAAGCTGATCCAAAGTTCCAAAGCCTGTCTCCATCATTCTTTCAGCTACCATACCTATATTCAAAGCATTGTACTGACCATAAATGAAACCTACACCCATAAGGAACATCATTGCGGATACTGCACTGATTACAAGGAATTTGAAGCTTGCCTCGTAAGGGGTGCCCTTTTTACTCCAGAAAGCAACCAAGCCAGCTGCAGAAATCGAAGTTATTTCTAAGAAAACGAACAAGTTGAATAGGTCTCCCGTGTATGCAAAACCAGCCCCGCCGGCCGCAGTTATCATCAAAAGAGCATAATAGGTATTCATTCCTAGCCTATCTTCATCAAAGAATCTCCAAGAATACAGAGATGCCAAAAATGTTGTTAATCCTATCCCAAGTGCTATGAATGCTCCCATTGCATCCACTTCGAGTATTATCCTGACAGGTACATCCCATGCTTCCGGAGTTGTCTGTGGTGCACCTAAAGTGTATGTAATTAAACCATTTCTAATGACTTCGAATAAAATAGCTACTATTACTAAAAGTGTTATCCCTAAAATTGACGAGACCCATATATTTCTGATTTTCTCACTATATTTGCCTATGAGTATCGTTGCTAAACCAGCTATCAACGGTAGCAAAATCGCTATCAATGGCAGCTTTTGTATAAACTCAATCATCCTCTCAACCTCCTAACTTCTTTTGTGTCTAAGGTTCCATATGTTTGATATATCCTTACTGAAAGGGCAAGCATAAGAGTGGTAACAGCTATCCCGATCACAATCGCAGTTATGACCAGCGCCTGAGGAACTGCAAAAGCCATCGGTTCTTCAAATGGTGCCATTGTATATACTGGGGGTACAGCGCCTTCCACATATCCTAAGGAAACTAAAAAGAGGTTGACGGCACCTTCTATTATAACTACACTCATGGTTATCTTGATAAGGTTATCTTTAAACAAAAGACCATAAAATCCTATTAGCAACAGGACTGCCACGGCAATAAATGGTAAGTTTAATATCATTGATCATTTCCTCCTAGTTGATTAAATAATACAACAACTATACCAAATCCAGATAATACAATCAATCCAACGAGAACGTTTAATGGAAGGAAGATAGTTCCACTTGCTATGTGTCCAATGTTAATGCCTTCGGGTATCCGACCCATGAAAGGGGTCCCTATCATAACATCTTTGATATAAGGGCTGAAAACCTCTTTCAACAATAGATAAACAACTGCAGCACCAGCCATAATAGAGAGAAGACTGGTTAATTTGAAATGTTTGTTTGCCTCAATAGTACCATAAGCAACAAATATCATGGCAATAGCCGAACCAACAATCGCTCCACCTTGGAAACCTCCTCCAGGAGTTAGGTGCCCGTGAACCATAATATAAAGGCCGAAAACGAGTATTGGAATGAAAACCAATGATGCTATCGATTCAACTATTCTTGAAAGTCCTTTCACTGGGCAAACCTCCTAAGTACAACAACAACTGATAATATAGCCGTAATTAAAACAGTGGCTTCTCCTAACGTATCAAGGCTCCTGTATTCCAAAAGTACAGATGTTACAACGTTGTTAGATGCAGTTTCTTCTTGGGCATTCTCCAATATGTATCCATCCATGTCATCGTATTCTGGTTCACCAAAGCTCATGCCTGTGGTTGCACCAAATAACATAAACGAAAAAAACATGAACAAGACGAGTAGGCCTACTTTTTTCCTCATTTATTCCCACCTCTTTGTCCTATTAATCGCCATTATAAATATTGCAGCTGTCAATGCAGCACCAATCGCAGCTTCGGCCATAGCAACATCTGGTGCCTGTAAAATATAAAATTCAAGAGACAACAAAAGCCCCATCGCAGCAATTGAAACTACAGCAGACAAAAGGTCCTCTAAAGTAAGGGCTAGAAAAGCTGCAACAATTATTAATCCAAGTATTAAAGCATGCATATATATTTCAATACTCATCATTTTTCCTCCTTGTCTTCTTCAAGTTTATCAACCTCACCAATAGGAAGGTATCCACTTATATGTGATGCTCGGGAAATTGCATGGGAACTCGTTGGATGGGTTATTAAGAGGGCCAAAAGAGCTACAACAGAATGCAATACTAATACTACATTTGAGGCCCCATCTGGACCTGGTTGATATCTTGCCAAACCATAAACCACAACTGCAAGTACAAGAAATATCGACCCAAAGGTATTGCATTTAGTAGAAGCATGTAATCTAGTATAAACATCCGGAAATCGGTGAAGCCCTAACACAGCAATGAAATTAAAGAAAAGTCCAATCCCTAATAAAGCCATTATAAGCCAGTCTATCAAGATCTACCCTCCAAATAACTTGCTAGATATAACGTGGCAACATAAGATAGAATCGCATATACTATCGCTACATCAATTAATATAACATTTTCAAAGGCAACACCAAGCATAATCATTGTAACAATAACTAGCATGTTGGTTGTATCAAGACCCACTACTCTGTCCTGTGGGTACGGGCCTAGGGCAACTCTAGATACTGAGACTACCATGAATGCAATTAACAGGTAGGCAGATATCATAAAAGGGTTCATTCTGCAATCCTCCTTGCCCATTCTGGGAAGTTTGAACAAACTTCTGCTCTATCCGGTTCTGGATGAGTCACATCCATCCAATGAATGTAAAGGTCTTTATCATCAATATCTACGGTTAAAGTACCAGGTGTTAAAGTTATAGAATTAGCAAGAAGGGCCATAGAAACATCCTTTTCCAATCCTGATTCAACCTTAACTATACCTGGATTGTATTTACCAGTTATTACCATATACGCTACAGCTAGGTTCGCTCTTGCCATATTGTAAAAAAAAGGGCCAACAGCATAAACTAAAAGTAAAAGAACCTTTACTGGATTTAGAAGAAATTCATGACCACTAATCCTATCTAAGATTTTGCTGGATGCTAAGGTCACTACACCTGCAATAATAATGCCAATCATGACTTCCTCGATTCCCCAAAACAAAAATTCACCGTGAGATGCGCTTAGCACCATGTAAAGAATAAAAGAGTACACACCAATCAAGAGCTTTGTTTTCGTTATATTTATTCCCTCCTTCTCTTTTTTAATTACTTTAGATTTTAACGAAAGCTTTAGAGAATATATTTCACTATTAAGATAAAAAGGTTTTGGGATATCAAATTTCGAAAAATTTAAGTTATGGATTATAGCTTTGAGTTTTTTTAGGTTAATTAGTCTTGGAAAATTAAATAAGGCGCCGGGGCTGGGATTTGAACCCAGGTGATGCAACAGCATCAACGGGTCTCGAATCCGCCGCATTAGGCCTAGCTCTGCCACCCCGGCATATGTGTTAGCTAATATATATATTTTATTTTTCAACAAAATATGTTATACTAAGAAAGACCTTATCTAAGTGACCGAGAAGACATCTTCCTAATCGGTAAATTAAGTGGGTGATGAATC
>SL_8KL_010_SEDDRAFT_10005171_pt1 | contig 10288 bp, 11 predicted proteins | sample SodLakKL_010_SED_4_FD_11160 | JGI IMG/M metagenome (IMG submission 11160) | reverse complement strand
CACCCCTTTCCGATTTGGGCACAATGACGCATGAAGAAATTCAACAACGGTTTCATGAAATGCACGTCGAGCAGATTGAAGCTGAGCTGCACAACAAGAAGCTACTTTCCCAACTCGAAGAATCTTCTGATCGGGCTGCGTTTATGTCAGACACTGCCGATATCATGACAGGAGGCGTTTCAAGAAACATTCCCCGGCGCAAGGATATGGAAAAAGAGGCCAAAATGCAGGCGCTGCTTATTGAAAGCTGAACAACAGCATATCCGATATTCTTTTTGTCAAGGATACCCGAGGGGTATATCTTGCTGGTTTGGGAAAAAATGCCGGGCGCCAGGGAGTATCTTTTTGTAGTGATGGAGCACAATGAAGACGGCTTGGAAAATGTTTATGAGGAACGGACAAATGTAGCGAGGGCGAAGCTTCCCCTTGAATTCCGGGGACGCGGTGACGTGGAAATGCAGGTGAAAGCGATAGGCGGCGAAGATGAGGTTCTGTATGAAAGCGACTTCATCCGCGCCGTGCCGGTGGGTACGACCGGCACATTGGTTTGCTATTCTATTTGTGAAGGAAGGGGCTATTCCTACTTTCAAAAATATTTTGTTATGAATTTTGTACTCCGTGCAAAACATGTACCTTTTATAAACCGTTCATGAGACAGGCAATACTTGTACAAGGTATTGTCTTGTTGGTCTTTCTTGCAACCTCGGCACAGGCCGCGCTCATTTCCTTTACCATTCCGGTCATCGAGATCAAGGAGCTGTCTTCAGATGACCCCATGCTGATCACTGTGGCCCCGGACGTCAAGGCGGAGCTGAATACTCTTTTCCAGATTACATATCGCTGATTTTCAGGGTTTATAAACACAATGAGGATATAAGGTATCCCGCATATCTATCTTGCCACGGAATGTTGCATTATTGGACCTCCAGAGCGTTGCACCTTGGTTCCCGCATTCTGCAGGAGAACAAAATTCGCAATCCTGCCGTTCCGTAGCCGCATGGTGTATTTCACAAAACCGGAAAATTTTAAAAAAATTGAAAGGGATATTTGACACCCGCATTTTTCGGACGTATAGAAACATTATGATAAGGCCAAACCAATGAACTATCCAATAAAGAAGTAACGTCCCGAAAATTATTCGGTTGTTAGTATCGGCGGCAGTGCTCGGGTGTGGTGCTGTTTTATTGTTGAGCCCGCCCCTGTACGTCCAGCTGAAGGGCGCTCGGTGCCTTTTGCTGCAGACGGGGCAAATTATGAGGATGGCGAGCGTCAGGAAAGTGGAAAATACTATGCTTCAGGGGAAGGGATCCGGCTGGAAGGAATGGCCGGCGTGAGCCTTTTGTGATGATTTATAAATTCAAGCGGATGGTCGCCTGGAACCTCATCGAATCGGAGCGCATGTATATGGAGACTGCCATCGATTCCGATGATTGAATGCATCCAAAAAAACGGCCAAGGTGCCGTCTTAGAACTTCTTTCGCCATGATATCTCCTAAGGGCGAAACACATCATTGTTCTGAAGCCTGATGCTAAAAGAAGGGGAAGATGATGAGAATTACAACAGGAATTTTTCTTTTGATCGCGACGGCAATACTCTTCGTCGGCACATGGCTTGCTTTTGCTCAAGAGGTGACGGAGCATCCGTTGATCCGCCCTTATCCCGGGGCGGTCTTTGACAGTGGCCGTTCCGAGTACAGAAGCTTTGGTGAGTATGACTTTCGGGTGGGGGTGCCGCCGAGAAACTATGAGGCCCTTACTGTTCAGGGTGAATTCCGCAGGCTGCACTACTTTTTATACGCCCAGGATGGCCGGCCGAACCGGGATGTGTCTCAGCTTGAATATTTCGAGAACTTCAAAGCGGCAGCTCTGCAGAACGGCGGGGCGGTCAAGTGGGAAGATCGCCATCACGGTCTGATTTTTACCGTACCCAGAGAAGATGGCGGGACCACCTGGTGTCACGTGCAGACAGCGGTCAGCGCAGGAAGAACCACCCTGACCATTATTGACGAAAAACCGCTGGAAACAACCCTGGCGTTTGGTCCCGACCAGATGAAAGCTGCCCTTGATGCGGACGGCAAGGTAGCGCTTTACGGAATCCTTTTTGATTACGACAAGGCCACCTTGCAACAGGATTCCAGCAAACAACTTCAGGACGTTTTGACTCTGCTTCACAGTTTTCCTGACCTCAGGCTGGAGATCCAGGGGCATACCGACAGTGACGGCAGTGCCTCTTACAATCTGCAGCTGTCCGAGCGTCGGGCGCAATCTGTTCTCAACTATCTGATTCTTTTCGGTATAGAATCGGAACGGCTGAAGTCGAAAGGCTATGGCGAAACGCTGCCGGTGGCACCCAACGACACGGCTGAAAACAAGGCTAAAAATCGGCGTGTCGAGCTGGTGCGACTGGATTAGTTTTTATTATTTTGAATGCACTCGTTTTACTTGACAAACAGGATTTTATTTTTTTATAATACAAACGTAGACCTGCCTTTTAAAGCTCACAAAACGCTATGCCAATCACAGGGAGTAGAACATGGAAAAAAAAGAGAAGCCGGAAAAGAAGAAGGTTTCCCGTCGCGATTTCATCACCATATCTACCGTATCCGCAGCTACGATTGCCTTAGCGGGGGTTGGCAGCGCAATCGCTTCCGACCGGGGCGGTTTCGGCAAGTCCGGCGGGCAGCCGATGACTAAGGCGCAACCTCAGGGGAAGGGCGTTTCCGCCGATGTGGCCAATCTTCTTTCCATGGCCCTGGCGGAGGATGATTTCAGAAAGGAACTGCGAAAAAATCCCGAGGCGGCGGCAAGATCCCGGGGCATCCGCCTTTCCCGTGACGATGCCGGTGTAATACAGGGCATTCTGGGCCAGACGGAAGCAACTCCGGGACAGCGGGGGCCGGGCAAGGAGGCCTTAACGACGGCATGCCCTTATCGCGGATTTCATTATTGATATTTTTAAAAAACGGCCGGGTGAAGGAACTCTATTCACCCGGCACTGCCGAGTCGCAGCCTCATCTGCACCTCCTGAACGGAGTTCCCTGCCGCGAGCACATCCCTCTTGAGACATCGAGAAAAGAAACAGCTCTATGCTTTAATTCCTTTGCTCCTTTGAAAGAAGGAGTTTGAAGAAAACACGTCGAGGAGCCCATGGTCGGTTATCCCCAACTTGCCCCTGAACAGCGCGAACGGTTTTTGAACATCCTTGACCGCTACAACCAGAGGGAATTGAACAATAACCGGGGTGGAGCGCTGCGCAAACTATTTGATCACACCGTTGCCAGGGGAGGGCGTCTCCGATCGCCGCTGGTGGTGATTATGGATCTGACCAATAAATGCAACCAAAACTGTATCTTCTGCTACCGGGAGGGACAGAAGGGTCTCGGAGGCCGCGAGGCAGACTGGCTTTTCCGCTCCCTCGAGGATCTCGAAACCATTTTTGAGGATCTGAAGGCCATGAATGTGGCTTCTGTGGCTCTCACCGGCGGAGAGGCCACCTGTCACCCCCGGTTTCTTGATGCCCTGGCACTGGCCAAAAGCTTCGGATTTGCCACCACGCTGGTTACGAACGGAACCGCTTTCAGGGAGGGGCAGGTACGAGCCTTGAGCGCCATTCTCGACCCCGCCTGCGACAGGGTCGAACTGAGTCTTGATGCCGCTGAACCTCTCGCGTACGGGAAGATCCGACAGGCGGGACGCTTTAACCGCCTGCTGACAACGTTGAAAGAATTTCGGGACTATGAGATACCTTTCAGCACGATGACACTTCTTGTTCGTGACAACGCCGCTCAGGCCCTGGACATTCTCCATCTCGCCTGCGAGCATAACCCCCGGGCCATGGCCCTGGAACCGCCCTTTCCCAAGGCACACATCGAAGATCCAGGCATTTACGCCCGTCCGGAGGAGGTATTAACCGCCTACGAGGCCGTACTCGATTGCCCCCGGCTGGCGGACAGGACGGTGACTTTCAATTTCCTGCATTTTTCCATCATGGCCGGCGTTTATCATGATGTGCAGCAGGCCCTGGGCATTACAGAGGAGTCCCTGGCGGGCTGCCACGCGGGCCATGCCTCCTGCACCATCGACATTCGGGGAGACGTACACCTGTGCCAGTACCTCATAAGCGCCGGAACGTCCCACGTGGGGAACATCAGCCGCTCTCCCCTTTCCGGGTTATGGGCCGTGGCTCAGGAAGCACGGGGAGCTGCCGCATCAGGCTGTTCCAGAGGATGCCTGGCATTCACTCTCGACCGCCGGAGTTGCGCTACAGGGGGCGAGCTTTCCGCTGCGGCAGGAGGAGGAGCTGAGTCATGATTCGACGGCAACAGCCGACACACGTACGTTACGAACCCGATATAGAAGGGGGCACGACTTACGCCTTCAGCTATCCCGTGGGAGACCTGGTTATCGGCCGAAGGCCCATGTGGGAAATGATTCGGTTCATCGAATCAACCGAATGCGACCTGGACAACCTGATGGAGGATATGGTGGCCGACCATTCGGAACAGAAGTATGAGGATGCTGCCGGACTTCTGACAGATCTTACGCGCCTGGTAGATGCCGGCGTAATCCGGGTTGAACGGGGGCAGCCGTGATGCCGGCCGGGGCAGAGAATCTCCCCCATCCCTCGCGGTACATGCTGCCGCCCCTCCTCATGGAACCGGATCCCGTCAGGCATATGGCCGAGCTGATCGATACCGAACCACCGGTGCGACTGTCCCGACCCCTGATCGCGGGATGGCTCATGACAAGTCGCTGCCAACTGGAATGCCGCCACTGCTGCGTTACCCGGGACACTGCCGAGGCAGACCCCGCGGAACGAGCGGTAATCGCTCAAAGGCTCGCCGAAAGCGGCGTCTGCCGTGTCGCCCTGTCGGGCGGAGAGGTAACATTGTTACCCGACCTGACCGATAGTGTTCACATACTCAAGGCGGGCGGCATACCGGTCAGCATTTATACCAACGGTGTCGGAATCGAATCGATGGCCTGGCCCCGGTCCTGGGACCATGACCTGGACTATGTGCAGGTAAGCATTGACGGCGGATCGCCGGAAACATACGAGGCCCAGCGCGGTCGGGGAACCTTCCGTCAACTGGAGGAAGGATTGACATTCCTGCGCCACAAAAAAGTCCGCGTTGTGGCCCACTACGTTGCATCACCCTGGAATGGAAGCGATCTCAGAAGTGCGGCATGGCTCGCTGCCCGCTACGGCTGCGAGGCCTTCGTGGCGGAGATGTATATTGCCGCTGGAAGAGCCGCCAACCAAGGCCGCTCCGTCATGGCTGCCGTGGCTCGTGATTTTCTTCGGGCGGCGGAGGATCTCCTCGGCGATGAAACCATTATGACGGGCCCTATGTCCATACATATTGCCATGCCACCGGTGGTACCCTTTCCCGAGTGGTACGCGGGGCCGTTGAGGGGCCTCGACGGGCCCCTTCAAACACGGGTCGTATACGGAACCACCCACTGCTTTGTCCTGCCCAATGGCGACTTGGTTCCCACCCCCGCCGTAGGCGATGACCCGACCTTCTACAGCGGATCGCTCCTGAACCGTGATCTGCTTTCGCTGTGGCGCGACGGAGAGGGTTTTTCACGTTTTCCGAAAGCTCGAAACCTGCGGGGAACACTCTGCGAAGGCTGCCCCGACCTGGTCCCCTGCGGCGGCGGTTGCGACAAACGCGCCCTCGCCCTGATGGGAACCCTTGACACCCATGATCCCTGGTGCCACCGCTCGCCGGTGGATGCGTCCGTTAAACCATGACCGAGATTATTCAGCAGCTCGAGACTGTTTCTTCCCGGTGCCGGCAACGGGCCGGCAATCCAACGCCGCTTCGGTTGATCGCGGAAGCGGCGGAACGGGAAGGTCGTCCCCTTGCGGCTCCCTTGAGCGTCCGGATAGAGATCATCGATTCATGTCGCCAGCGCTGCATTTTTTGCCTTCAGGAATTGCAAAAGAATACGCGAGCTGAACGGGGGCCGGTACCCCGCGAGAGGTTGGGCTTTCTCGCGGAAGAGATGGCCGAGCTTGGCGTGGCAGAAGCAGTTCTCAGCGGCGGCGAACCGGGCTGCCACCCCGAACTTGCCGGAATCGTACGGGACTTCAAGGCGGAAGGGATGAAAGTTATCCTGGAAACATCCGGCGCCGACCTGCCCCTTTCCGTTCTGTCCGAGCTGGGCGACCTTCTTGAACCGGCCCGGGACCTTGTCCGTGTCAGCCTTGATGCAGCAACGGCGGAAACTTACCGGGTTCTTCGCGGCGTCGATGCCTTCGGGGAAATTCGGGAGGTTCTGAAGGCCCTGCGCAGGGCAAACATTCCTTTCGCCACGACTACGGTCATGATGCGCCCGAATCGTGATGAACTTGTGCGAATCGCGAAGGATGCCCGGGAAGCGGGAGCCGTCGCCTGTGATTTCGGCCCGCCTTTCGTCGGCGGGCAATCATCGTTGCCCGGCGAGCTGGAACTTTCGGAGTTGCTGGACTGCTGCCTGGAACTCCTGGCCATGGACCCCGGCATTCCACTGCACCTCCACACCATGCACGCGGCTCTGAAGATGGCGCCTCCCGCCGGAGGTTCAGCTTTTTCCTGCACCGCCGGCCTTGTGGGTTGCGCCGTTGACGTACGGGGACGGGTCGCGGCATGCCCATATTTGAATGACGCCGGTTTCTCCACGGGAACCTGGAAGCCTGGAACGTTTGCCGACCTGTGGAAGCGTGTCGGCAACGCCTGGGCAGAATCGAAAGCACCCTGTCCCATATGCCCCTGTTGAGACGCCATGCCCGAAAAAACATCATACCAGGTCTGCCTCGTGTCCATGCCCATGGCACTTGTCCACGCACCATCGGCAGGCATGGGAATTGTACACGCCGCCATCGAAAAGGAGGGGCTGTCGGCCAGGTCCTTTCACCTGGTTCATGATTTTATTTCCTGGATCGGAATTCCCGATTATCTCCAGTTGATACGGCGCAATAATTTTCTCATGGAATGGCTTTTCAGGGATCGCCGCAACGACACGGCCGATACTTCGGACAGGGATTTTTATGAATGTGTACTGGAATCCTCGGGCCTGGAACGGGAACCCTTCGACAAGGTCTGGGAACGGGTTCTCCATGTAAGGGACATGATACCGCGCTTTGTTGACGCATCAGCGTCGAAGATCCTGTCCGGGCAACCCCGTATCGTGGGCTGTTCCTCGACCTTTCAACAGGTAAACGCCTCTCTGGCTTTGCTGCGGGAGGTCAAGCGCCGCGACCCTTCCGTCACGACCATGATGGGCGGAGCTAACTGCGAATATCCCATGGGAATCGTCATACACAGACGGCATCCCTTTGTGGATTATGTAGTGATGGGGGAGGCGGATCTGGTTGCGGGCCCCCTTGCGAAGGAAATTCTCCTTTCGCCGGACCATGGCCGGTCCGCCCGACGAGCCCCGGGCGTTCTTGGTCCTGGCGACAGGGATGCTGATGGCGTTGACGAAAACCCCCCCTCCGGAACGGGACGCTCCACGCTTGTAAACCTGAAAGAGGCGCCCTTCCCCGATTACAAAGACTTTTTCGCCGATCTGCAGCAGTGGGAGTTCAGGAACCTGGTTGTTCCCTCGATCCCGGTTGAACTCTCGCGGGGATGCTGGTGGGCGGCAAAAGAACCCTGCACCTTCTGCGGATTGAACCTGGAGGGGGTTCCCTACCGGATGCGGCCGGTTGAAACCTTTCTGGAGGATCTGAAAATAAAAATCCGATCCTCTTCCGTCAACAACGTCACTTTTGTGGACAACGTGTTCAATCCCGCCATAGCCGGCTCTTTGGCGGCCGGACTCGAATCCATCGGCGAAGACATTGCCCTCTTTATGGAAATACGGGCCGATACCTCAAAGGCCGTTCTGGAGGAACTGGCCAGGGTGGGTTATTATGTCATGAACCCTGGGATCGAAAGCTTTTCCGACGAGATACTGACCCTGGCAAACAAGGGTGTGGACGCCGTTACCAATGTGGCCTTTCTTAAATGGTGCCGCCAGTTGGGCATAATCGCCGGTTACAATCTGCTCTATGGTTTCCCCGGTGAGACTCCGGAAAAGTACCGGTCCATGTGCCGCTTGATTGACAAAATAATGCACCTGCCCTGCGCTTCCCTGGGCCCGGTAAAGTTCGAACGATACAGCCGATATTTCAGGGAGCCCGAAAAATTCGGACTACGGCTGGTCCCATGCCCGGAGTATGCCCTGATTCATGACATTCCCGATCCCGACCTGACAGACCTGGCCTATCACTTCGTTTCAGCGGATCCGGACAGCTCCGGGGCGAAGGACCGGAAGCGATTCATCGAAAAAGTCGATGAATGGAACCGGGCCTGGAGCGACAAGAATCCTCCCCGCCTGGATGTCAGCGCCGTGGAGGAAGAGTTGTATCGAATCGGGGATACCAGACCCATGGCAGTCGAGCGGGAGCACATCATCGGCCGGTACGAATTCGATGTTCTCGATTTCCTTGATACGCCGCGGACGAAAGAGGAAATCGAGGGCCGGTTCGGTTCGCCGCCGGATAGAATCGAGGCCTGTCTCGAAGACTTGCTCGAGAGGCATTTCGTTCTCCACCTGAGCAATAAATACTTATCACTGGTGCTCATGCCACCATTTCGGGAAGAGCCTGAGAAACCAAGGTATGCCCATGGCGTGTTCTTGCCGGAGTTGTTCCTGTAAAAAAGACAGAATACACGACCGAACATCCTTAGTCGCGCTGGCCGCGCATACAATACACACACTTTTTTCTGGACTCAAAGGCCTGCTGGAATGGGCGCGCGAAAAATACGGATTTTCCCGCAGACAACAAGCCCACCTGGAAAGCGAAAGACAATTTTGAGATGGGTTCTAGCACCAAAGTATTTCAGAAATCCTCTATCCGCTTACTACTATAAAAAAAACCTGATTATTTACATTACGTTGCAATTTTTTTGTAAAAGTGGTCTTATATTTTAGTAACATACCATTGTTGAGGTGAGGCCAAGGTACACCCTGTACATCAACGGATACGGCTGATTTAAAATTCTGGACAGGAGGACTTTTATACCGCGTTATGGTTTCCTCTACGGCATGTCTGGCAGTCGGTTTCGTCCTGCTCTGGAACTCGGGATTCATCGGTGCGGTATATGGCCTGCCGTTTACCGGGCCGTTTACCCTTCTGTTTTGGCGTTATTGGGCGCTGACATGCATTCTTCTAATTTACCTGGCGCTAAGCGGCCGGCTACGTTGGCCGGGCTTTTACGATGCTTCTATTGCATTACTTGTCGGGTTCCTGGCACATGGCGTATGGTTGGGTTGCGTACTCTTCATTGCAACAGGGCGTTCCTGCGGGCATTGTTGCCCTTGTCGTGGCTCTCCAGCCGATGCTTACGGGCGCCTTGTCCGGTCCCGTTGTGGGAGAACATACTCCCATTACCCGCTGGTTCGGATTGTTCGTCGGATTTTGCGGTGTTATTATTGCCGTGGGAGCTCGGATCAATCTGAACGATGCCGGATCCGTTTTTGGTTACTTTATTCCGTTCGGGTCCGTGGTCGGCATAACGTCGGCAAGTCTGCTTCAAAGGTACATAGAAGTGCACGGCCGCGCCCATCGCCTTCCCGTGGACCTCTCACTTTTCTACCAGAGTCTGGCTACTGCCTTGGCAGCAACAATCCCCGCAATAGGTCTTGAGAGTTTAGCGACCCGCTGGGAACCGACGTTCGTTAGCGCTATGCTGTGGCTTATATTCGGCGTCTCCCTGGCAGCTTATGCCTTGATGTGGTTGCTGCTTTCGCGGCTCGATGCAACTCGTGTGGCAAGCCTTTTTTATTTGGGGCCACCGGTAACCATGATAATGGCATGGGTTGCATTCGGCGATACGCTTCAGTCAACAGATGTCATCGGCCTGATTATAGTGGCGGGAGGCGTGGTAGTGGTGCAGCGCCAATAATTGCCTGAAGTATCCAAGGATCACCGGCCTTTTGCATGATGAGCTACAGCAGTTCCTGGCCAGCGCATGGATGCAGGTGCAGATGCCTGGGTAATCTTTTCCGGAAACAATGACAGCTTTTTCATCGCCGTCACCGATCAGGGCCGGGGGTTCGATCCCGATATCCTGTCATCCCATGAGAAAGTCGGGCTGGGTCTGTCGAGCCTGGCACAACGAGCCAACACCATAGGTTACAATCTGGATATTAAAAGTACGCCGGGCCAGGGAAGCCGAATTACGCTGATGGTGCCTGTAAGCCTGGTAGAAAATGATTGAATCGAGTCTGTATACACAATACTGNCAGACCA
>SL_8KL_010_SEDDRAFT_10005170_pt1 | contig 10289 bp, 11 predicted proteins | sample SodLakKL_010_SED_4_FD_11160 | JGI IMG/M metagenome (IMG submission 11160) | reverse complement strand
CTTCATAAACAAAAGATTAAAAATACTCCTTTACTATAAGACCTTGAGAACATGTCTGAAGAAAACGAACAAATGGTTTCGATAGATTTCATTTACTCCGATACCTGTCCTGATTGTCCACCAGCGAGAAAGGCAGTCGAAAGGGTCACAGAAGACATAGACGGTGTGAAGGTAAACTATCATAGACCTAAAGATGTGCCAGAAATGGTGGCAGAGTACGATATAACCCATGTGCCGACTATAATAATCAATGGTGAAGTCTCATTCGTTGAGAAAGTTAACGATAAAGAATTGAAAGAGATCATAGAAGCGGAACTGTAAAATGAACAATCTGTTTTTTGAACTTGTAGGTCCAGACTATCATCTTGCTAAGGCGGAGGTATTGGCCGCCATTGAGGGTCTCTCTTATGATTTTAAAATAGATCGGTTCGATCCAGGTGTACTCTCTCTTGATACAGATTGTCCAGCTCACTCTTTAGCTAAGAGATTGGGGTTAACTCATGGGATTTATCAAAAGATGAGTATGTTTTCAGATGAGAATTTTTTCGAGCTTGAAGACGATATAGACTTACCTTCTGGAAGTGCTGCAGTTAGAACAAAGAAAATAGGGGATCGCCACGCTGATACCCAAAGAATCAGAGAAGAATTAGGAGAGATGATCTCTACTGAGAATCCCATCGATTTAGAGTCTCCAGACCACGAGATATTTGTTATTATATCCGAAAAAAATTATATCGGTAAAAAGCTCAACGAAATTGAAAAGAGGGATTTTAAATCAAGAGAAGTTAAGAATAGGCCTTTTTCCTCCCCAATATCATTAAAACCAAGGTATACTCGAGCTTTGATCAATCTATCCCGGCCTGGAAAGAAAGCTAGATTACACGATCCTTTCTGTGGTACTGGAGGGATCCTGATAGAATCCTATCTAATGGGTCTTGATGTATGTGGAGGAGATAAGGATCCTGAGATGATAGAAGGATGTAGAAAAAATCTAAGGAAATTTGAAGTTGAAGCTTCATTAGAAGTCGGAGATGTTTCCGAGACTATTCCAGAGGATATAGATCATATTGTAACTGATCCTCCGTATGGAAGGGCCTCTTCCACCTCCAAGGAAGAGATCTCATCCATTTATGAAAGATTATTTAGGACCGCTCAAAAAAGACTGAAAAAAGATGGATATCTTTCGGCGATCTTTCCTGGCCAAGATTACATCACCATGGGAAAAAAACATCTAGACCTGATAGAAACTTACAAGGTTAGAGTTCATCGTTCTCTAGACAGACATTTCACAGTGTTCAGAAAGAAATAGTCAACTCTGATGGACTTTTATGCCTATCAGCTCGAGTATTTTTTCTTCTCCAGTATTTTCAGAGCGGATAGATATATCTGTAGTAATCAAGGTGTGATTACCGTCTGGTTCAAAGGAATGAACATCCTTTAATTTTAGCGTTGCGTTTATACTCACACTTCTTGCATACCCAAGTTCTACTTCTTCATGATCGAAATCAACTGTCCAATTATCATTGCTGATATCTTTCATCGAAATATTGAAGGTATCATCTCGTCCTTTATTTTCTAGTAAAAATTCAAAATTCGCTTCGTCTTCATCATCTATTAAATAAGAAGATTCAGAGAGAAGTTCGATGTCGAAACCATCTCCAATTTTTGCCCCCATCGATTTTTCTTTCCTTTGTTCCACGGGTTCTTCCATTTTCACAGAAAATGTGATCCTGTTCTCTATAGAGGCGTTGCTTTGCTTTGTAGGCTGAATTTCTAGTTTATATCTTTGTTCTTCTCTTTTATCTAGTCTCAAGTTGGTAGGAACTTGTTGAATCTTACTCCAATTGTTTTCTTCTTCGATCCATAACTGGGTGGACCATCCTTCGGTTGAGAGAGAATAATTTACTTCGTACTCTATCCCTCCATTGACATCAACATTGAACGCTCGATTTTCGACGGTGAGGGTATAATTGAAAGATTCACCAAGGATCAGTTCTTGCTCTGCATCTTCTTCCAATTCTATATCAAATCTATAGCTGAAGTTTTCCTGTTCGACAGGTATTGGATGAAAACTGATGAAGAGTATCAGGATCGCGACTCCACCGACTACTACTCTTTTTTTGTCGAGTTTAGAGATATCATTGAGTGGAGGAGGGTGCTTCACTCCGCCCAAGAAAAGAATTAGAAACGCAAACACTATCCACCCTATATACTGCCATATCCCCACAATTATAAGGAAGGCAAATGCAGCGTAACTCACATATTTCGCATTTTCTCCAAACAATGAGCGAACTACATGTCCTCCATCGAGCTGAGACGCAGGTAATAAGTTCAATCCAGTTACTAAAAATCCAACCCATCCAGCAAACAGAGTTGGATGTATGACCTCTCTTTGATGTATGACATCTCCTCCGATCAATCTAGTCATACCTCTGATGATAAATTCCATATCTCTCTGAAACCTTCTACTTGAGGCGTAGCCGTTGGAGTCATTACGTTACCGAGGTAAAGCCCTATCAATGTAACAGGTATCGCTACGATAAAACCGGCTATCGGTCCAGCTATGCCAACATCGAGGAGAGATTTTTTATCAGGTATAGGCTCTCTTATACTGATGAACGCCCCAATAGTACCTAATGGTGGTGCCATGGGAAGGAAGAAAGGTAAGGAGGCCTTGATATTGTGATATCTAGCCATGAAATAATGCCCCATCTCGTGTGTCCCTAAAATCAAAAGAAGAGGTAATGTGAAAAATATGGCCCCGTTCATCAAATTATGCAGCGATAACATCCCCTGACCCCCAGGATCATACCTCGACCACCACCAGGCACCTGCTATAAGAGTAGTTCCCAGAGTTATGAAAAGCATCGCGATGTTGACTTTTACCCCTTTAAATTTTTTTTCTTCCTGTTTCTTCACTTTGATCATATGTTCTCCGTGTCTTTCGACCAAATGAGGTATGTAATTTTGAGGCACAAATTCTTTTCTAAGATCATCGAATTTTTCTTCTAAAACCTCTTCCCTTGGTGCTTTTATATAGACTGAAACCACGTCGAATTCTATCTCGGTTTTATAAATCGGAAAATATTTACTGATCTGATCCCTGATGAAATCTATTTCATTTCTGTAGTCCTCTGATCGCTTCACCATTGTATTCAAATTAGAATGAGGTTATTAATAAGTATTGTCAAGAGATGATAACCCTTCCTATCAAAAGTCGTCTAATTTCTTTCCCTTCCAGGATCCACCTTCTCCTATATGAACTACTTCCCATCCGTCTTTTTCAAGTTCTTCCGCTATAAATCTCCGGTGACATTTCATTGGGTTATTCTCTAAACACAGTATCACGGTATTCTTTTCTTTCGCTAAATCCTTCAATTTTTCATATTCATCACGCCAATCATCCCTCTTCATAATATCTTGATAATCTTTATCCCTTAAACCTCCTAATTGGCCTAAATGTCGATATTTGATACCGGATTTGAATAGCTCTTCATTCAAATTTTCTTTATCGAACTCATCCCTCTTTGACGTGGGATAGGATCTCACGTCAGCGACCTGTTTTATCCCATATTTCTCTATGAGTTTTAGGAATTCGTCAAATCCCTTTCCCTCATAACCTATCGTATAAACTTTATTCACGTTACTTAATCAAATAGATAACATAAAAGATTTTTCTTTAATAGCGCGTATCGATCCTCTCACAAACGAAATTATTAAATATGAAGTTTCATATGTGATTGTACACCTAAAAGACATCTAAAGGATGTCTTATGTACACAGAAATGGAGGAAAAAAGTGTCTGAGAATGAAAGGATAAACGTCAGGCTCCCAAAAAGCTTCCTTGACCGGATCGATTTTCTAGTGGAGATGGACGACTTTCCTTCTAGATCTGAAGCCATCAGAACAGCCGTCAGAGACATGCTCTATTATAGAGTAGATCTAGTGGCTGAAAAAGTAGAGAAGATGGCCGAACAAGAGCAGAAGATGGCGAAGGCTAAAGCTGTTAGAGAAGAGTACCTTAAAAAGTAATGGGATGGATGCACTCGACCTACTAGCCCCGGGCCCTCACGGGCTCATCTTTTCTTTTTTCACACACCCATCGCCAATCTGAGTGTATTCCTGACTGCAGGAGAAGCTCCGAGAACTATTATCACAAGCTTCAAGATGGACTTTAATCTAGAGTCTCCCGAAAAATCTTCTTTAAGTGAAATATCTAAAACATAGATCACACCTAAAACTAAAATGATCTTGACAATGAATATTGCTATTGGTCCAATATGTTCGATCAAAAATCCTGGGAGGATATGTTTTTCGACATACGGATATGCGGTCACACCTCTAAATGTTGAAGAGGCATCAAAAAGATGCGCTAAACATATAAGAACGTTTAAGGGCCGGCTAAATATTTCAAAAGATTCGCCTTTGAAACCCGTAAACGATATTCGGTCTGATATCCAAAAGAAACCTAAAAAGAGTAAAGTGAAAATAACTCCAAATGTAGGTATTATGGCAGCTTCCATCGGATTACTACCTTCTTTGAAGAGAATGAAGTAGATATTGTAAGAGAGCGACAAAGAAAGCAATGTGGTTCCGTAAGTGAAAAAAAGATACTTCTCGTCGAAGTCGATATATTTTAAACCTATTAAAAAGGAAAGGAATAGAAAAACGAGTAGTATGGCTAGAAATGAAAAGAAAAAGGGGTCTAGATAGGTCGAGAGTGATAAGTAAATAAATGGTAAAGGAGCAAGGACTAACAATCTCATGTATTTGGACTCACCTGCCCTCCATTCTATTCTTGACAGATAAGACCCGATCAGCATCAGAAATATGACAAAAAATCCAAGGATAAAAAATATCATCGGTGTTATCATCAATTTGTTCAAAGGAGAAGCGAAGAGTCCAGCGTCTTCTAAACTTCTCAGCGAACCTCCAAGTATTACCCAGGATAAGAGAATCATCCAAGGAAATGGCGAGTGGATGAATTTTTTGTCTATATTGATATCTAAATACTTGATAAGTTCAAATATTCCACCGAAAGACACTATCAATATAATCCCATATGTGATCGTGTTTACGATGTTGTATCCTGCCGGAATCCCGTTCACTGGTTCTCCTTCTGCATCCGCGATTACAGGAGCCCAAAAATACCTCCAGAGGAAAGAATCCCAAAATATATTACGAGCCACTAATGAACCCAAAACTAGTATCAGCAGAGGCACTGCTATAATCAATAACCATACCATCGATTTTCTATCTTCGTAAAACTCTTCTACTTTTCCTTTCATTCGACAGTCACGCTTTTAGCAAGATTTCTCGGTTTATCGATGTCTCTATCCAATCGATATGCGGTGTAATATGATATAAGTTGAAGAACTACATTTACCAATAACGGGGAAAATAGTGGAGGAACATCAGGGATGAAATAAGCATCATCAGTTAGTTTCTCCAACTCTTTATCTTGATCTCCCACCACCAGTACGGGACTATCTCTAGCGGCGATCTCCCCTATATTCCCCAACATTTTTTCAAATGTCTCGTCCTTCACGGCGATAGCTATGACAGGGGTATTCTCCGTCAACAGAGCAAAAGGTCCGTGTTTTAGTTCTCCCGCTGGGTATCCAGCTGCATGAATATAGGCGATCTCCTTGAGCTTTAAAGCGCCTTCGAGCGCCACCGGATAATTTATATTTCTCCCAACAAAAAATATGTCGTCAGCCTTAGCTAGACATTCAGTCATTTTTTCGATCTTATCTTTATCGTTGAGTATACTTTCAACTTTTCTAGGCAGTCTTCTCAGTTCGTCCCGATACTTATCCGCTTGATCTTTGCTCAACACGTTTCTTTGAATTCCAATCTCTATAGCTAGGAGATAAAGCATCACGACTTGAGTGGTGAAAGTTTTTGTGGCAGCGACCCCTATCTCAGGTCCTGCTTGGGTGTACACCACCTCATCTACTTCTCTTGTAATAGAACTATCCAAAACATTCGTTATAGCTAAGGTCTCGTTCCCTCTCCGGTTAGCTTCTCTCGCCGCTGCGATAGTATCTAATGTCTCACCACTTTGGCTCAATAATATAGTCAAAGGATAGCTGTCCGAAGGAGAAGAATGTCGATATTCGGAAGAAAATTCGAGAGTGCAAGGTATTTTGGCGATCTTTTCGAAAATATACTTTCCAACGAAGCCAGCGTGTGCTGAAGTGCCGCATGCTATGAACTGGACCGCATTTAAATCGTATCTGGAAAAATCTAATTCATCGAAATCTGTGAGTCTGCCTAATATGGATTCGTGTATAGCATTAGGTTGCTCAAATATTTCTTTAAGCATGAAATGCTCGTAGCCACCTTTTTCTGCATCCTCAGCCTCCCATTCGATCTTTTTTGTTTTTCTTTCTATAAGTTCGTCATCTTCGTTCCATATCTCTATATCTTTATCTGTTATCCTAGCGATGTCTCCGTCCTGAAGGTATTTTACATCTTTAGTGTGTTCCAGTAGAGCGGGGGCATCTGATGCTACAAGATTTTCTTGCTCACCTACTCCGATGACCATCGGACTTTGGTTTCTAGTTAAAAGAAGTTCATTAGAGTTCTTCCGAAGAGCTAGGATCGCATAAGAGCCAGATATTTTATTCACACTTTTTTTGAAAGCATTTAAAAAATCACCTTCATAATTTTCCTCTAAAAGATGAACTATTACTTCGCTGTCAGTTTCGGATGAAAATTCATGGTCCTTCTCTATCAACTCCTCCTTTATCGAGTTGAAATTATCTATTATACCATTATGAACGATGGCTATTTCTTTACCGCAGTCCAAGAAGGGATGAGCATTATCATCAGATGGACGACCGTGCGTAGCCCATCGAGTGTGTCCTATACCGGCTATCCCGTCAGGTATATCCCTTTGGGAGAGGTCTTCTATTCTGCCCTTTTTCTTCTGCATATAGATCTGATCTTCTTGTGCTACAGCTACACCAGCGGAGTCGTAACCTCTGTAATCTAACTTTTTTAATCCATCGATAAGAACCTCATCAGTATTTTTTGGCCCTGTATACCCTATTATGCCGCACATGAGAACCCCTCACAACACCTTGGATCTGGATTCGATTTTCTCTCGAACCGTTCTCCCTGATCTTATTTCACATCCTTTACCTACAATTACTCCTGCCTCTATAGTAACACCTGAGCCGATTTTTGTATCTTCAGCTATCATAGCTCCGATATCCTCAACATGATGTAGCGTTCCTTCGGTTTCTATTTTCTTATCTTCGGAATAGGTGGAAAAATTGTTCTTTATCTTTACCCCGTCGCCGATCACTGAATTGATCAAAGAAGAATTAGCACCAATAGCTACACCGTCCATCACCAAACTATTTTCAACCGTGGTAAAGGGTCCTATCTTTGTATTATCTCCTATACTAGAACTTGAGGTGATACATACGTTCGGACCGATATCGCATCCCTCCCCTATTGTTGTTGGCCCCTCTATGAAAGTTCCTCCTTTTATTCGGGTACCTCTCCCTATTTTGACGTCACCTTTAATCATAACGTTCTCTCCGATCAATCCGTTATATTTTTTGTTTATTCCTTTCAAAGCTGCTCTGTTCACATGTAGAAGATCCCATGGATATACTGCATCTATCCAGGCGCCCTGCGTTTTTATCGCTTTGATCTCGTTCCTCTCCATTATTTTATCTATCGCGGAGGGGATATCATAATTGCCTTCACCCATCACCTCTTCTATGTGATCGAATATTTCAGGTTGAAAGGAATAGATGCCAGTAGATATCAGATGGCTGGGACTTTTTTCAGGTTTCTCTATAAGTGTTTCTACGTTTTTTCCTCCCTTCTTCAATGTGACTACACCGTATTTAGAAGGGGTTTCACTTCTTGTGATGAGTAGGGTATATTCTTCCATATTCTCTAAAAGGTCGGAAACTGTCTCTTTTGATATCACGTTATCTCCTGGAAACAAAATGAATTCATCGTCTATCTTATTCTTAGCTTGATACAGCGCATGAGCGGTACCACCTGTTGGAGGTTGATTTTTTTGGACAACATAGTCGATATTAGCGCCAAAATCGTCTCCATCCCCGAAATATGACATTATCCTCTGTCTTTTGTAACCTACGACCATTATTATATCTCTGATTCCGTTTTTTACTATAGCATCAACCACGTATTCAAGGATAGGTTTGTTTGCCACAGGAATCATAACTTTCGGTTCTGTAGCCGTGAATGGACGTAATCTAGTGCCTTCCCCCGCAGCTAAGATTACTGCTTTCATGACTAGGAATCAGGATAGGCCAATTTAAGGATTTTGTTTATTTCAGGTAAAAAAATCCATAATCTTTAATTATATACTCTCAATTCTTGAAGTGATATCATGTTAAAAACACCGATAATAATAGTCAATTATAAAACGTACGAGCCTTCAGTAGGGGAGAGAGCCGTAAAAATCACTTCAACCATAGAAAAGAACTGCAATGAAAATTGGGCTGTAGCTCCTCAAGCAACGGATTTGAGGATGGTCAGTAAAAAAACTGAACTGCCTGTTCTCTCCCAACACATAGATGCTGTAAAACCTGGAAGTAATACTGGACATACGCTACTAGAGACCATGGTAGATGCCGGTATTAGAGGAACTTTAATAAACCACTCAGAAAGGCGTCTGAAACTTTCTGATATTGAATACATTGTAAAGCGGTGTAAAGAGAAAGAAATCGAAACCATCGTCTGTGCCAATAATCCAGACGTTGCTGCAGCCGCCGCTGCTTTGGACCCAAGATTCGTAGCATATGAACCTCCAGAATTGATAGGAGGAGATGTTTCAGTCTCTTCTGCGAAACCCGAAGTTGTAGAAGAAGCCGTGAAAAAAGTGAAAGAGGTAAATCAGGATGTAAAAGTACTCTGCGGAGCAGGAGTTAAAAATGGGAAAGACGTGAAGACGGCTTTAGAACTGGGTACAGAAGGAGTTCTTTTAGCTTCCGGGTTAGTGAAAGCTGCTGATAAAGAGAAAGTTATAAAAGATCTAGAAAGCGGTATATAGTATATTAATCCCTTAATCCCAGCCACTTGTTTAAAATCTCTTCACTTTCTTTTGGCCCTCTAGCGAAGATCCTATCTCCTGCTTTCAATTCTACATTTTTAGCTGGTCCGTAAGCCCAATTTTTTCCTCTCCTGATAGCTATCACTTTCATCCCTATTTCACTGCTCATCTTAGAATCGTTAAGTGTTTTCCCATCCAAAAATGAACCCTCTTGGATTTCCTTTCTGACCATTACTTCATCCGATTCCTCAATACTTTTCTTCACTACAGGGTGAAGCTCTATATCTCTCAAGACGACATCGGCTATATCCAGTGCGGCATCAGCTATCCTCTCTATTGAATCTGCAACTTTTAAAGGTATCTTGGCTCTATCGAGGCCTTTTTCTCCTTCCCTACAATTTTTGAGTATCTGAGATAGGATCTGTTCGTAGAGTTGGTCTATCCTGTCTTCAAGTTCTATCACTTCTTCTGCTATCTCCCTATTACTGAAAAGTACAGAGGAATAGGCTAGATCCAACATTAATTCTGATATATTTTTCATTTCGATAAGATTTTCTTCTACTTTTTTCATGATTCCATCCCCTTCCAATTTTCTTTAGATTTAGCCACCTTTCTTAATTTTTTATAGCCCTCTTCAACACCTCCAACGATCAGACGATCGTTAGCGTAGATGTAGTCCTTTCCGTCTGGTCCGTAAATCCATCTTCCCTTTCTCCGCAAAGCTATTATCCTGACACCTGTGACAGATTCTATAGCTAGGTCTCCTATTTTTTTCCCAACGAGATCGGAGTTTTCTAAAACTCTTATAGTGTGTATGTGCTCATCAGCTTTTTCTAAGATATGAGGTAACATGGACTTCAGATCTATCTCTAGATCTAACAGTTCGACCATATCCTCCGCTGCATCGGAAATCTTCTCGGCGGAAGATGCGATTTGAAGAAGCCCGCTCAACTGTTCCGCATCATCTATATTTCTAGCGCTGAGCATACTTTTCAATCTGATCTGGTACATCATGTTGTCCATCCTTGATTCAAGGTGTCCGACTTCTTCTGCAAGATCTTTATTATCGTAGACGAGAGCGGCATAGGCTAGGTCGGCTATAAGTTCTGAATTATCCTTCATCTCAGTCAGAAGCTCTCTAACAGTCTTATCTTCTGGTTCAAGTCGGCTGTGATCCTCCTCCTTTTCCTTCTCCTTTTTTGATTTTTCTTTTTTCACAATATCACCAACCATACCATGAAAA
>SL_8KL_010_SEDDRAFT_10005167_pt1 | contig 10293 bp, 9 predicted proteins | sample SodLakKL_010_SED_4_FD_11160 | JGI IMG/M metagenome (IMG submission 11160) | reverse complement strand
ATGCGAACCGCCACCGAGGGAAGCCCGGCAGAAACCAGGGCCGGGATATTTTCAGCGCGAGGCAAAACCAGGCTTAACGGGCCCGGCCAGAACTGCCCGGTTAATTTGTACGCTATATCCGGTATACCGCGGGCAACGTCTTTAAGCTGCCCAGGATCTGAAAGGTGGACAATGAGGGGATTATCTGCAGGGCGCCCCTTTGCTTTATATATTCCGGCTACCGCAGCTGAATTTGTGGCCGCCGCACCAAGGCCGTAAACAGTCTCTGTAGGAAATGCGACCAGCCCACCGTTGTTGATAATTTGGGCCCCTTTTTTGAGGGAGGCGAGCTCTTCTTTTAGGAGTAAAGTCCCCTTGGCCGGTAGAGTCATTTAACTTCATCTACTTTCCAGGCAATTAATGTTCTTCAAGGACCAGCTCAGCAATATTCTTGGCATGATCAGCCACTCTTTCCAGGTTGCTTAGTAAATCAAGGTAAATAACTCCTGCTGAAGGGTGGCATTTTTTCGTGTTAATGCGTTCTATATGCTTGTTGCGAAGAGTTTTTTCCTCGGCATCGATCTCGTCGTCTTCAGCCACCACTTCTGCCGCCAAATCTTTGTCCACGTATTCAAATGCCATTATAGCCTTATTGAGCATGCTCGCAACCTTGTACCCGAATGTACGGACTTCTTCCTGGGCTACATTTGTAAAGGGAAGCCTTTCTTCGGTTTTCATTTCTCCCAGCTGCATGATATTTTCGGCATGGTCACCAACCCTTTCCAGATCGTTTGCCGACGACATCAGGTTACCAATCATTTTTGTTTGCTGCTGGGACATGGAATGCTGAGACAGCTCTGACAGGTAAACATTTATTTCTTTTTCCAGGCCGTCGATCAGTTCTTCCATTTGATTGATATGTTTAATTTTCTTAAGGTCCTTATTGAGAAAGACCTGGATTGATTCGTCCAACATTTCCCGGGCAATACCGGCCATGCGCAGCAGTTCCTGCTTGGCCCCGCCGATAGCCACAGCAGGAGTCTTCATGATCCTGGCGTCAAGGTATTTGGGTCCAAAGTCTATCTTTTCGTCTTCACCGGGAATAAGATAGCAGATCAAACGGTTAAAATATTTCAGGAACACCAGGAACACAAGCGTGTTAAAAACATTGAACGCCGTATGGGTATTTGCCACCTGCCTGGGAACGGTATCGGCCGTTTCTACAATCACGCTGGTAAAAGGGCCAAGGAAAATAAGCACAAGGACAACCCCTACCACGTTAAATACCACATGCGCCGCCGCCGCCCGGCGTGCCGCAACATTAGCCCCGATACCGGCTAAAATGGCCGTGATGCTGGTGCCTACGTTTGTTCCCAAAATAAGAGGCACAGCTGAATCAAAGGGGATTAAATCTTGCACCGTCAGGGCAATAATCACACCTGTGGCAGCGCTGCTGCTCTGGATCAGGGCGGTAAATATTGCCCCGGCCAGGATGCCTAAAATGGGGTAAGCGCTGAAGTGAAGGAGCAAGTCATAAAATGCATCCAGCTCCCGCAGGGGGCTCATGCCTTCGGACATGGTGATCATGCCAAGAAACAGAAGGCCGAGCCCAAGCACTGCCTGTCCGAGGTAGCGCTGGAATCGGCGTCTGCCAAAGAAATTAAGCAAAGATCCAATACCGATTGCGGGAAGCGCTATCACCCATATTTCGAAGGAAACCAGCTGGGCAGTAACCGTGGTCCCAACATTGGCGCCGATAATTACACTGATCGCCTGGGAGAGGTTCATAAGGCCGGCATTGGCAAAACCGACCACCATAACACTGGCGGTACTGCTGCTCTGGACCAGGATGGTGACCAGGACACCGGTTAATACACCTAGCACCGGTTTATTGGTCAGGACTTCCAGGATCCGTCGAAAACGATCACCTGCCGCTTTCTGCATCCCTGAAGCCATAATTTGAATGCCAAATAAAAATAGGCCCAAGCCGCCCAGTGTAGTAAAGGCGATTTCCCAGAACAATGCTTGACCTCCCAGGGGAGCTGTAGTATATATCTTACTGACTTATGCTTCAATTATTATAATGCAGATATGGTGCTTTTTCAATTAAATTAAGCCTTTCAGGCCGCTTCATAATTCAGCCAGGCCTGGACAAAGCGTTAGCACCGCCCTGGTATATAATATCAGCTGTAAAAGCACTTTGAGTACTTTATTCTGCACTAACCTGACTTTTACCTGTTTGATTATGTTATAATCATAACAAAATTTCCGGAGGTGTTGACCGGTTGTCCGAATTAATCCGCTTTGGTATATCTATGGAAAGAGATTTAATGGATCGCCTGGACCAGGAAATTGTAAAACGTGGTTATCCAAACCGCTCAGAAGCCATCAGGGACCTGGTCCGGGCCCAGCTGGTTGAGCTGGAATGGTCCCAGGAAAATGAAGAAGTCGCCGGCACGGTCACTATAATTTACAATCATCATGTCCGTGGCCTGAGCGACATGCTCTTGGAGCTGCAGCACGAACATCATGAAATGATCATTTCAGTTATGCACGTCCACTTAGAGCATGATAACTGCCTGGAAGTCATGGTCATCAAGGGCAAGGCTGCTGAAGCCAGGGAGCTTGCCGGCCGGTTGATAGGAGTCAAGGGAGTTAAACATGGGAAACTGACTATCACTTCAACTGGTAAAAGGTTGAACTAACGCGATCCCCGTTCCCGCATATCTTCAGTTAGATTTTACAGCAGCAAAATCATTCTCTAAAAAAATTTTTCTGTTGCAGTCAACGGGCCCCGATACAGCACCAAAGCTTTTCTCAATTTACGGCCAGGTTTGCAAACCGACTGCTCCCTCGCAAACCTGTAATTGAATCCAGCTTAACAGATACACCCTTCTATAACCCGCGGCCATCCGTTCAAATCACTGCGCCAGTTTATAGAACTGAAAAGCCCCGTATCGCTGCAAAGCGCCTCGACTTTATCTTTTTGCCCGGCTCCAACCTCCATCAACAGCACGGCCGGCGCTTCGATAAATTCATCCAACCTGGCCAGTATACAACGGTAGCCATCAAGGCCGTCCACACCGCCGTCCAGCGCCTTTACAGGCTCATAATTCTTCACCCCTACGGGCAAACTTTCCAGCTCTTCCTTGCCCAGGTAGGGTGGGTTGGAAACAACTAAATTAAAATTAGGTTTTATCGCAACTTGATCAAAGGCATCAAAATAATTACCCTTTAGTAAACAAATCCGCTCCTTGACACCATGTTCAACCGCATTTAGACCGGCTACTTTTAAGGCGGCTGCAGAAAGATCAACCGCCCAAATCTTTAAATCGGGCAGCTGTAGAGCCAGTGTAACGGCCAGGGCCCCGCTGCCGGTACCCAGATCGACACAGGAAACAGGCTTGCTGTGCCTGCTTTCTAACCAACCGGACCATTCCAGGGCACAGTCAACAATCAATTCTGTTTCCGGTCTTGGGATCAAAACTTCCTGGTTTACAATGAAACTTTTACCGTAAAAAAACTTTTCCCCGGCTATATATGCCGCCGGCTCGTAACGACACCTGCGCCGAACTGCCTCCTTAAAAACCGCTTCTACCTCCGGAGATATAAACTCTTCCCGGCGCAGGAAGAGCTGGAGCCGATCATTTTTCATAATCCTTGACAGGAGGTACTCCGCCTCTTTACGCGGTTGCTCGATACCGGCTTCCTGCAAACAAAAAGAAGCTCCCTGCAGAGCTCCTTCAATCGTCACCTTATTCAAGAACTGTTCAGCCTCCCGTTTCTTTCAGGTGTTCCGCCCGCTCGTTGGCAACCAGCTCTTCAATAATTTCATCCAAATCTCCATTAAGGACCAGCTCCAGTTTATGAAGCGTCAGCCCAATCCTGTGGTCGGTAACCCTGTTTTGCGGAAAATTATAAGTACGGATCCTCTCGCTGCGATCACCGCTTCCTACCATGGTTTTCCTGGCTTCAGCCACTTCTGCAGTTTGTTCAGATATATATTTATCCAGGAGGCGGCTGCGCAAAATACGCAGGGCCTTTTCCTTGTTCTGCAGCTGGGATTTTTCATCCTGGCAGCTAACCACCACCCCGGTAGGAAGGTGTGTAATCCGGATCGCGGACTGGGTAGTGTTTACGCTCTGTCCACCGGGCCCGGTAGAGCAAAAAGTATCAATGCGCAAATCCTGCTGGTTTATATCTACATCTACCTCTTCCACTTCGGGCAGTACGGCTACCGTAGCGGCGGAAGTATGGATTCGCCCACCCGACTCGGTAGAAGGAATTCTCTGGACCCGGTGAACCCCGCTTTCAAATTTAAGGCGGCTGTAGGCTCCTTTACCTTCGATCCCAAGGGTTACTTCCTTGAATCCCCCGATATCGGTGGGGTGCGCTTCCACGATCTCGGCCTTATATTTTTTTTGTTCGGCATACCGCGAATACATCTTTAGCAAGTCCGCAGCAAACAGGGCCGCTTCCTCTCCTCCGGTTCCAGCCCTGATTTCTATGAAAACGTTTTTCTCATCGTACGGATCTTTCGGCAACAGCTCTTCTCTCAACTCGGATTCAAGTTTATCTTTTTCCTGCTTTAATTCATCAGCTTCGTCCTTGAGGTACTGATCCATGTCGTCATCTTCGTTGCCTTCAAGCATTTCTTCTGCTTCTGCAATTTCCTGGTTAACTTTCTTCAATCTCTGGTAAAGTTCTACCACCGGGCTGATGGAAGCCATCTCTTTTGAGAGTTTCATCCACTCATCCCGCTTTTCAAGGACCTCGGGATCGCTTAGCAGCTGTTCCAGCTCGTAATATCTGTTTTCGATCATTTCCAGTTTATCTTGCATCTGCTGTCACCTCTGCATCACTATCACAGGCCGGCTCCTTTTGCTCTTCTTCCGGTTCCAGAACGGCTTTCAGAGCGGAAAGGGCCACTTCTATCTGGCTCCTATCCGGCTCCCGGGTAGTCAAGTTTTGCAGCCACAGGCCCGGAGCCACCATCACCTTGACCAGTGGTGATGAACTCCTGGCCGAATAGCGGATGGCCTCGTAGGATAACCCGGCCACAAGGGGAAGTAGAACCAGGCGCAAGGCTATGCGCTGGCCCAGGTCCGGCCAACCGAAAAATGAGAACAAAATAATGCTTACCACCATTACCGTGAGAATAAAACTGGTNCCGCAGCGGGGATGGCGGGGAGAAAAGTCACCAATCCGGTTTAAATCGAAAGTCTCGTTATTTTCATAGCCAAAGATAACTTTGTGTTCCGCCCCGTGATACTGAAAAAATCGCTGAATATCACCCCAGCGGGTAATGAGCACAATATAGGATATAAATATGGTCAAACGGACCATGCCCTCGATTAAATTAAGCCAGAGCGGGGGCCATTCGGGTAAAAATCGAACCAGGTAGGTGGGCAGGATAAAGAAAAGGCTTATCCCGAGCCCCAGGCCCAGCACCACCATTAAGAAACTGTGCCATCCGGTCAGTTCTTCTTCTTCCTCGGCCAGGGCCTCGGCTGCGGAAATATTCAGTGCCCGCACTCCCAGGATCAAAGCTTCAAAAAAAGCTACCGCTCCCCTGATTACCGGCCAACCCAGCGGAGAAAATTTTTTTGCCAGGGGTTTTAAAGTTTCGCGATGCACGCTGATCGTGTCGTCACTTCGCCGGCAGGCAATAGCCATACGGTCACGATAGCGCATCATGACTCCTTCCAATACCGCCTGTCCGCCTACTTTATCTTTATTGTTCATTAATTATCCCTTCTTTATAAAAGAAAAAAGCAGAGCACCGCGGCCCTGCTCAACACTTTACATACCATACTTACGTTTAAAGCGTTCAACCCGGCCGCCGGTATCAACAAATTTTTGCTTCCCGGTAAAGAACGGGTGGCACTTTGAGCAAATCTCCACTTTCAGGGATTCTTTAGTGGAACCCACTTCGAAAGATTCTCCGCAGGCACAGGTCACCCGGGCGCGATGATACTCGGGGTGCATATTTGGCTTCATTAATTTCATCCTCCTTAATACGTTCCTCGATTTCAAATCATAGCATATCGCCTTTTATTCTGCAACTACAGAATAAAGAATAATGGGGACGGTTACTCAGTTAAGAGTAAACCGGGCAAGCTTCCCTAAAACGTTCCTGCCCCGAATACATAAATAACCACCAGGGCTACCACACCTACCAGGAAGGTATAGAGCAGGGAAGCAGGCAGATTGCGCCTGATTACAAAACCTTCTTTGCCGACTATACCGCAGACAGCACAGGCGGCAACTACGTTGTGCACGGCAATCATGTTGCCGGTGGCGCCGCCAACAGCCTGGAGGGCTGAAGTAATCGTCTGAGAAATTCCCAGGCCCCCTGCCACGCTGAACTGAAAACCGCCAAATAAGATGTTGGCAACCGTATTTGACCCGGAAACAAATGCTCCCAGGGCGCCAACAAAGGGCGACACCAGCGGCCAGGCCTGCCCCACACCGGCGGCGGCAGACTGAGAAAGGACCATGAGCATGCTGGGATAATCTGCTGCATTAATATCAGTTTGCACCAGCACCCTGACCATGGCCAGGGCAAAAAAGAGCGCTATGGCTGCAGGGATAATCTGTTGCACTGTTTTACCAAAAGCCTGGCTTACTTTATCCCCGGACATCCGGTGCAGGAAGAAGGTTGCCAGGGCAATCAAGATAAAAGGCACCGTTCCCGGAAGCCAGAAAGGTTGAATATCCCAGGCTACACCTTCCTGTCCCAGGATCTGATCCCATTCTATCACCACGGCCTGCAGAATCCCGTCCAACCCGAACAAACCCAGGCGGGTTATAATCAAAATAATTGCCACCAGTATATAAGGAGTCCAGGCCATCACCATGGACATAGCCGGGCCCCTGTCTTTTTTTTCTTCCACTTTCAGCGGCTCGCCCCAGTCTTCGCCCCACTCGTTTTCCGGGGGGAAATCCCAGGTTTCTTTGGGGACCAGGAAACCCTTCCTGGCGGCAGTGATCACGATAAAGAGACCGATTAAGGCCCCTACTACCGATGGCAGTTCAGGGCCAACGAACGCGCCCATCAGAAAATAAGGGACAGTAAAGGAAAGCCCGGCAAAAATTGCAAAAGGCGCCGCTTTCAACCCTTCGGCAAAGGATTTATTTTTCCCATAAAACCTTGTCAGCATAGCCACAACCAGGACCGGCAGAAAAGTCCCCACGATGGCATGGTGAAAGGCCGACCAGTACCCCACTTCTACGAGGAATTCCCGCATAACCATTCCCTCAGGGAGCATCCCGGAAACTGCGGCTTCGGTCCCCACTATAATCGGGGTTCCTACTGCTCCAAAGGTTACCGATGTGGAGTTGAAAATCAAGGCGCACATCACCGCAGCCACCGGGGGAAAACCGAGGCCCATTAACAGCGGAGCAGCAAGGGCGGCGGGGGTGCCAAAGCCGGCAGCCCCTTCAATAAAAGAAACAAACATCCAGCCAATAATCAGGACCTGGATGCGGCGGTCCGGGGTAATCCCGTCAAAACCTCTGTTAATTACATCGAAAGCCCCGCTGTTGCGCAGGGTATTTAGCAGTAATATGGCTCCGAAAACGATCACCAGGATATCTATAGCTGAAAGGACACCTTCCAGGGAGGCAGCAAAAATTCTCACTAGATCTACCTGCCAGACCAAAAACCCCAGTAACACGGCCAAACCCCAGGCCAGGGGCATCGCTTTTTTTGCCGGCCACATAAAACCGGCCATCAGAATAATTACCAGTAAAATAGGCAGCGCGGCTATTAAGGCCAACAAACCCACAGGCATTATGAAACCCTCCCTATAGCAGACTATCCCGGTAGTGGCAGGGTAGTTCCCCCGTAAGGCATTATATAAGCCCCGGGTAGCTCCCCTCCGTTTTCTTTTACAGCATATTCGAGCGCTGCTTTAATTGAATTAACTTTGATCATACCCATCCTGGCAACTCTTTGTTCGTCGGTGGGAGGAGGATATGGTTCCTGACCCAGAGGCGGGTAACATCACCGATAATGATGCACACCTTTTCACCTTTTTTTACGAGTTGAGAAAGCGGGGCTGAATCAATAGGGTTTTACATGGCCTGGCGGACTTCTGCTTCTTCCGAAACAGCGCTTTTCATGGCCACCCCTTCAAGGATACCTTTAATCTTTTCATCCGGATATTCCAGGTTATAACCACTGTCCCCGTAGGGTAGTTTGCACTGCATTAAAACGGCACCTCCTGTGGTAAAAATATTGGCCGCTACAGATCGAATATTTTCCCCGGGTTCAGGATATTGTTGGGATCGAGCGCTCTTTTAATGCTTTTCATCGATTCTATTTCAGTTTGCCCCAAAACCAGGGGCAAAAATTGTTTACGCTTATTGCCAATGCCATGTTCACCGCTGATGGTTCCGCCAAGCTTGTTAATCTCGGAATACAAATCGACGAGCGCCTTCGGCAAGATCTCCAGCCACTGCTCTTCACTGTGCTCGGGATTTTTGACCACTGTAGCGTGCAGGTTGCCGTCCCCGGCATGTCCGTAGCAGGGGATAAAAACATCATATTTTTTTGATAGATCTTCCAGGATAGGCATGACTTTCGGTATTTCGCTCATGGGAACCACAATGTCTTCCAGGGTCTGGCGGGGGCTGATTGCCTTAAATGCTTCTGCAGCATTGCGGCGGAGCTTCCAAATCTTTTCCTGGTCGGAGGGTGTCTGAGCCACGAAGGCATCGATGGCTCTGTTGTCCGTACAGAAATCACCGATATCGAGGCATTCATTAAGGACCCGTTCTTCATCATTACCATCTACTTCAATGATCAAAAAAGCGCCGGCATTCTTGTACTGTTCCAGACTTTCGACCAGGTGCTTACAGCACGTTTCCAGGGTTAACCTGTCCATAAATTCAATACCGGTCGGAATTACTCCGACCTCGGTCATAATCCTGGGCACTAATTTAATTGCTGTTTCTAAATCTTCAAAAAGGACCATCATGTCGGTCTTGGCCCTGGGTAGTGGAATCAACTTGATAATAAATTTGGTAAATATTCCCAGGGTGCCTTCAGATCCCACCATCAATTGAACCATATTATAACCGGTGACATCTTTTACCCTTTTTCCTCCATAGAAAGCTATCTCTCCGGAAGGCAGGACCACTTCCATACCAAGGATGTAGCGACTGGTAACGCCATATTTGATAGCCTTGCCGCCGCCGGCATTTTCTGCAACATTACCACCCAGGTAGCAGGTTAAAAGGCTCATTGGATACCCGGCAAAAAAAAGGCCCTCTTTTTCAACCGCGGCGCTAAAATCATTAGTAATGATTCCAGGTTCTGCTATTGCCATCATGTTGGCCTTATCTATTTCTAAAATTTTATTCATGCGTTCCACGGATAAAAGAATACCTCCCATCACCGGAACCCCTCCCCCGGAAAGCCCGCTTTTAGCTCCCTGGGGGGTCACAGGTACTTTCTCCCGGTTGGCCAGCTTCATAATAGCAGAAATTTCTTCTGCGTTTCTGGGCTTAACAACTACTTCTGGCATACCGTGATACATTACTTCCGCTACTTCATCATGGGAGTACTCTTTTAATTTTTCTTCCTCATCGACCAGAACATACTTTTCACCTGTAATCTTTATGAGTTCTTCAACTACAGCCTGCGTCACAGGTTGATAGCTTGCCGCCTTATACTCTTCAGACATCCTAAAGCCCCCTGTTAAAATGCGCATTAACCAGCCCGGGTAAACATAACCCGGTGCTGGTAAATGATTCCCCTGCTAAAGACATCAGACTATAAGCTGCTTTCAATAACCACGCCGATCCAACTTGCTGGCAAATAATACCACAATTGCAGGAAAAAATGGCATGATGGTATGTAGCATGGTGGTCAGATCACTATCGTGATAGATTATAAACGATAAGGAATCATAATTTCCTTCGCAAAAAGACAAAATTTAAGTTTTGCATAAAAACATGAAATAAACGGGGGAAGACTTGCACAAAGCTGTTTCTAATTAGGGCTTCCTGCACAAGCCCACGAAATTAGAAAATCATGCCGCGGCGGGCAAAAAACGCCTCGGGGGCAGGAAAAATATCTTTCTGAAAACGCCAAAAACGCTCTTTGAAATAAAGAAAAAAAGACACCGGTACAAGTAAGCCAAGTTCATTACTATCAGGTTAACCATTATTGTCGTTTCGCTTGTTTCTTGCAGCTTTTCTTTAATCAAGTTCAGCCCGTATCGTCGTTTGCCCTCTCCGATCTTGCCTTCGCTGCAGATGCGGTCAAGCTCGTCCTGGCGGGCCTGCTTACTGGCCGCCAGGTCA
>SL_8KL_010_SEDDRAFT_10005164_pt1 | contig 10297 bp, 10 predicted proteins | sample SodLakKL_010_SED_4_FD_11160 | JGI IMG/M metagenome (IMG submission 11160) | reverse complement strand
CTATTTTTATATTATATTTAATTGTACTATAACAATATGCTGTTACTTCTTTGTTACAAACAAGAAGTTTCATAAAAGATCTTAAAAAAACACAAAAAAATAAGCCTGGCGGCCAAAATATTTTTCTCTAAATTTAGTTTCAGATTTCTTTTTTAATAGAAATGGGCGTCGTTTTCCAGGGGAAGAATTGATTCAATCTTTTTGTGAAGCTTTAGCCCCCTCAGTGAATAAAGTTTAAGAAAGTTTTTTTCAATGCGTTCAATGACCATGTCGGACTGTTCACGATTCAGGCCGGGCAGGAGTAAAAGCAGCTGGGCATCGTTCCAGCGGGTAACCAGGTCACCTTTGCGCAGTGAGTCCAGGGTAACTTCCTGAAGGTTATGCATTACTTCATTTAAGATGTTCTTATCAGGAAGAATATAGTTGGGAGCGGTAAGCGTAAAAAGGCCAAGTAAAACTGACTGCCCGCTGCGCTCGACCCTGGCTCTTTCGAGGTTGTAAAAATAACGGAACAGTTCGGCATCGCAGAAGTAAGCACCGCTTTCAGCTTCCTTTCCCTTTAAACCCTCCTGAATTGTTGAGAGATCAAGTTCGAAGCTTCCGGGTTCAGTTTCAACCAGGCGATAGAGACCTTTCAAATGATCCGAGGCTTTATTCCCAGCTCGCGATAAAAAATGGTTGTAACCTCATTATAGTGAGTACGGGCCCTGGTAATATGACCTTCTGCCAATAAAGCTTCTATCAAACTGGTGTGAATTTTCTCTTCAAAATAATCGATAGCTGCAGCTTGTTCACAGAGTTTAATAATCTCAGAATTTTTCTTGCGTGCTTTTAATAAATTAATTAAATCGAATAGACAGTCCATGTAAATATCACGGTAGTAAGAGCGGATTGGCTCAATCCACTCACTGAAGGATAGGTCGGGCAGGTAGTGTCCGTTATAGAGAGCTAAAGCTTTCCGGAAAAGCATAATTGCTTCATCCGGATTAGAATCTACTAAAAGCCCTGCATTATTTGCCAGTGATTCAAGGGCATCAACATCCAACCAGTATTCAACATTATCTTCCCAGCTGTAGCAACCCCTTGATAATACTATATTATCAGCTAATGAAGTTTTTTTATCTTTATTACTGAAAGCTTGCCTTAGCCTGAATATCTGGGCCCTCATGATCATGCTGGGATCTGCATAGTCATTTTCAGGCCAGATCTTTTCAAGAATATCTTCAGGGAAAAAAGTCTTACCGCGGTTTGACAGGAGAAACTTAAAGATTTCCCACATTTTTTTAGAGCGGCTTGAACTTTCTGTTAAAACCTGGTTATCCTGGCTGATGTGGAATTTACCCAGGGTAAATATGCAAATATTTTGGTCACAAACCTGAAGATTGTTTCTGGCCATGAGTCACCTTGCTTTTCTCTGTTTATGGAGATAATGTTAATTAATTGTATTTTATTTTACATCATTAAATCAATTTACTCAATAGCTGCTAAAAATATTGTGTACTTCTAGTCCAGGTTTTCTTCTGCCCTGCGGACATTTTCCAGGTGCTCTTCAAAGGTTTCGGAAAAGTAGTGCTCTCCGGTATCATCATATTTGTAGTTATAATAGAAATAATCAGTATCCTCAGGGTAGAGGGCCGCTTCTATTGAGGGTTGCCCGGGTGCGGCAATCGGGCCGGGGGGTAATCCGGGGTGCTGGTAGGTATTATAAGGAGATGGGATCTCCAGGTCGGCATAGGTAAGAAATTCCTTGGTCTCTCCAAGGATATACTGGATGGTTGCGTCAATCTGCAGCAGCTGGCCAATTTCAAGACGGTTGTGGATTACACCTGAAATCCGTTCCCGTTCATGAGCCACTGCTGCCTCTCTTTCAATGAGCGAAGCTATTGTCAGGACTTCATGTATGTTTAATTCCAATTCCTCGGCCCTGGCTTTGCTTTCATCATCTATGACCCTGTTCATTCTAGTAAGCATTAATTTAATAATTTCTTCTTCGTCAGCATTGCTATAAATCTCATAAGTATCCGGGTAAAGGTAGCCTTCAAGCAGGTAATCAACTTCTGTATCATCAACGCTTCTTAGTTGAGGTAAAGCATCTAATATGCTCTCTGTAGGGTTGCCAGCCAGTTCAAGAAATTTTGTGCTGTCAACCAAACCTTCATCTTCCAGGCGGACAGACATCTGCTCCAGGGTATATCCCTCCGGTATAGTGAACCAGGTAGTTTCGGCATAAACTTCACCGGACTGCAGCTTGTTTGCAATTTGTTCTACGTCCATGGCCGGGCTTAACTGGTATGTTCCGGCCATAAAAGTATGCCCCAGGTTATTGCTGCGGGCATAATAACGAAAGGCAATTGAATTTTGAATAAGACCCTCCCTTTCAAGGATCTCAGCAATGACCTCAGTTCCAGCGCCAGATGGTATTTCTACAACAACATTATCCTCTGAGGCGGTGGGATCAACCGGTTCAAGCAAACTCAGATAATAATAGTTGGCAGCTGCTGCAGCAACCAGGCCGATTACCAGCAAGATTACAAGTAGTATTACCAGGCGTTTTATCATTACTCAGAGGCACCTTCCTGAACTGAAGTTAAAAGATTATTGGCTTTACTACTAGTCTTCATATTCGTAACTCTGGACACGTTTTTCCCAGACAGAGGCAACCTGCTTCCATTCATTTTCATCATCAACCTCAACCAGCATTTCTTCTCCTTCTTCGAGGTCAATNCTAAAAATAAATGCTTCATCCTCAGGTTCAAAGGCCTCACCATTNTCGCCCTCTTCATCTTCTGTAAGAGGAACTAATATTGCGTAGTCACCCTGGTTTACTTCAAAACGATCAACCAGGAGAAATTCATGTTCATTGCCTTCCTCGTCAACCAGTAAAACGACATCTGCTCCTCTTTCTTCTCCGTTATTTGTCATTATTTACACCTCTATTCTTTCTTGTTTCTGATAAAGCAAGGTATTGTTCTAAGATTAATACCGCTGCCAGTTTATCTTTAACTTTGCGTCTTTTTTTACGGCTTACCCCACCGGCAATAAGAGTTTTTTCAGCGCTGCCCGAGGTAAGACGCTCATCTAACATTTCAACCGGCAGCCCTGTTTTACTGCTTAAGCTTTTGGCAAAGTTTTCAGCCAGCTCCGATGCGCTGCCTCTGCTGCCGTCCATATTGACCGGATTTCCAACTATTATTTTTTTTACAGAGTAATCAAGACATATCTCATATAGCCTTTTAAGAGCCTGTTCAGGTTCAGTGTAGCTGATCACTTCCAACCCCTGGGCGGTAATTTCCAGGGGATCACTGATCGCTACACCAATTCTTTTTTCACCTGGATCCAGGCCAAGTATACGCAAATTAGATGCGCCTTCCTTTTAAAGTTTATTCTGCTCGGCCAGATCCAGGTAAATACCGACCATTTCTTCAAGCAGTTCATCCCTTTCAACCTGCCTGATCAGGCTGCGGGCATTTTGATGGCTGGTAATATAGGCAGGATCGCCAGAAAGCAGGTAACCGGTTAGTTGATTGAGCGGGTTATAGCCTTTCTCTTTNAAAGCCTGGTAAACAGTGATCAGGATTTTCCTGGCTTTATTATCAACTTCCTCACCGTCTACTCGAAAAAGGACAGTTTCTTCATGATTACCCTGGTGATTATCTTGCATGAACAGCACCTCCCGGAAACATTTTATTTAGCTTGCCTCTTTAAGCTGTTCTTTGACCAGTTGTTCAACTGAAGCCAGGGCTTCAGGTAGAGCGCTGGCATCCTTGCCTCCGGCCTGGGCCAGTTCAGGCTTGCCGCCACCGCCTCCGCCGACCTGGCGGGCAACTTCTTTTATAATCTTATTGGCATGTATGCCGCGTTCAACCAGATCTTTGCTGGCAGATCCGACCAGCATTACCTTGTCTTCATTAACAGCGCCAAGTACAACCAGTACAGATTGCATGCTGCCTTTAACCTCATCCATGGCCATGCGCAATGCATCAGCGCTGTCGGCAGTAACTGATGCGCTTAAGACATTAACGCCGTCAATGTCTTTTACTTCTGAAAGCAGGTTTTTGACTTCCACGGCAGCCAGCCGCTGCTTAAGATCCTGGTTAGCTTTTTGCAGCTGCTTGTGTTCGATTACATGTTCTTCAAACTTTTGACCAAGCCTGCTTTCAACTGTATTAAGCTGCGAGGCTACTTTGCCAAGCAGTTGCTCATTTTCTACAGTCTTGCGGTAAGCATTCATTCCTGCCACAGCTTCGATCCGGCGCAAACCGGAACCGATACCCTCTTCGGATACAATTTTAAAAAGGCCTATCTCGCCGGTAGCAGAAACATGTGTCCCGCCGCAAAGCTCAAGGGTATAATCACCGGCTGCAACCATACGAACCGATTTTTCTTCATACTTATCGGCAAATATCGCCGTAGCCCCCAGCTCTTTAGCTTCTTCCAGCGTTTTATATTCAGCCTTGACCACTACGTTGGCCAGGGCCATCCGGTTAACTTCTTCTTCAATAGCCTGCAGATCTTCATCGCTCAAGGCAGAAAAATGATTGAAATCAAAACGCAGCCTGTCAGGAGCTACCAATGATCCGGCCTGGTTAACATGATCACCCAACCTGTTGCGAAGGGCCCGGTGCAGCAGATGAGTTGAGGTGTGACTGCGGCAGATGCCGCGTCGGCGGCTGCTGTCGACCCTGGCTGTAGCCTGGTCGCCTTCCTTAACTTTACCTTCTTCCACTATGCCGTGATGAATAATCTGGCCCCAGGGAGAATAAAGGGTATTTTCTATTTTTATTCGTCCTGATGGTGTTTCAATTAAACCTGTATCACCAATCTGCCCCCCGGCTTCAGCGTAAAAAGGAGTCTGATCTAAAATAAGCTCAATCTTATCTCCTCCTGAAGCTTCGGGGCAGGTTTGATCATCTTTGTAAAGCAAAAGTACTTTTGCTTCCTGTTCTAGGGTATCGTAACCGGTAAACCTGGTTTCCAGGTTCTCCAAAGCTTTATATTTTTCTGCCTGATCAGTTCCACCGGTTGTGCGGGCAGCAGCGCGGGCCATTTCCTGCTGACGCTTTAAATTTTCGTCAAAAGCAGCCTTGTCGATTTCAAAGCCCTGCTCTTCAAGGATTTCCGCGGTCAGATCAAGGGGAAAACCGTAAGTATCATAAAGCTTGAAGGCCAGTTCGCCTGGCAATATTTTATCATCCTTGTTTTTAAGTTTTTCTACATAACCGTCCAGAATATCCATGCCCTGGGCCAGGGTTTCCTGGAACTTTTTTTCTTCCAGTTGAACAATCTGGCGAATGTATTCATGACGTTCTTCCAGCTCAGGATAAGCTGAGCTCATGGTTTCTACCACCAAGGAGGCTGCATCTGTCATAAAACTTCCTTCAATACCAAGCAGGCGGCCGTAACGGACAGCACGGCGCAGCAGGCGGCGCAAAACATAGCCACGTCCCTCGTTAGAAGGGATAACCCCATCGGCAATCATAAATGATGTGCCCCTGCTGTGCTCGGTCAGGATACGCAGCGGTATTTCCTGGTCACGACGTTCTGGAGCAGCCAGGGATGAATAGTGGTTATATAGCGGCTTTACCATGTCAATTTCATAAATGGAGTGAACACCCTGCAAAGCCATGGCCAAACGTTCCAGGCCGGCCCCGGTATCAATATTTTTCTGTTTTAATTCAACCAGGTCACCATTGGCTTCACGGCTGAACTGGGTAAACACCAGGTTCCATATTTCCAGGTAGCGGTCACAATCACAGCCTACAGCACAGTCAGGACTATCACAGCCAGCTTCTTCCCCCAAATCGTAATAGATTTCAGAACAGGGACCGCAGGGGCCGAGACCAATTTCCCAGAAGTTATCTTCTTTGCCTAACCTGGCTATACGATCTGCGGGGACCCCGATACTTTCATTCCATATTTTAAAAGCTTCTTCATCTTCATAATATATGCTTACCCACAACCGGTCTTCCGGCAGCCTGTAGCCGTTTAAAACCAAATCCCAGGCCCAGGCGATTGCTTCTTCTTTAAAATAGTCGCCAAAAGAAAAATTTCCCAGCATTTCAAAGAAAGTTGCGTGCCGGCCTGTATGACCGACTCGATCAATATCGGGGGTGCGGATACACTTCTGACAAGTTGCCACTCTAGGATGAGGCGGCTTTTTATCTCCGGTAAAATAAGGTTTTAAAGGAGCCATCCCTGCTCCAATTAGCAATAGTGTAGGATCGCTCTGTGGTATCAGCGAAAAACTTGGCATGATCAGGTGATCTTTTGAGCTGAAATAATCTAAAAAATACTGGCGGATTGTGCTGGATTGCATCCTTATACCTCCATTTTAAGTTAACGCAATTATATCTGTTTTCGAGAAGGCGTGTCAACAAAACCGGGTCAAAGCCTGGCTAGCTTTCCATGGCCACGGCAGGCTGACTCAAAGCCACTTTTAAAAGCTTCTTCTTCTCGGCGGGGTATAGTTACTTGAATCGCGACATTATCACTGTAATTAATAGTAAGAACATTTCCCTCCAGGGAATCGACCAGCCTGCTTACGACCCCCAAATCCTCGTACGATAGTTCGAGCTTGAATGTTACAAGCGGTTCTTTTGTTTTAAGGCTGGCATTTTCAAGGGCCTTTCGGGCGCAGTCGCGGTAAGCCCTGGTCAGGCCTCCGATACCAAGTTTTGTCCCACCATAATAGCGTGTCCCTATGATCAACAGCATCAGAAATATTGCCACCTTTTAAAACCTGGAGCATGGGCGGCCCGGCTGTACCGGCCGGTTCCCGGGAATCTGAGGCACGCTCAATAGTGGTAGAACCGCTGCCAATGCGGTAGGCATAAGCATGGTGGGTAGCATCGGGGTACTCTGAGCTGACCTTTTCAATTACCTTACGGGCAGCATCTTCGTCTGCGGCTGGCGCCAGGGTAGCTATAAAGCGCGAACCCTGGACACTGAAGCGAGACCGTTTAGTGCTGGTTGGAGCACGGTAGCTCTGTGCTGTATCATGACTTTCCTGCATGTTTTAATATCAGCCTACTTTTTCTTTTTCCTGGTTTCCATGATAGCCCGGATCTGCTTCTCCTTACCCTGCTCTGTCGGTTCATAAAATTTTGTGTTTTTAATGCTGTCCGGCAAATAGTCCTGTTCGATATAATGTCCCGGGTGGTCGTGGGGGTAGTGGTAACCTTCACCATGCCCCAGTCTATTTGCACCCCCGTAACTGCTGTCTTTAAGATGTTTTGGAACCGGACGGTTCTCTTCATCTTCCACCAGCTGCATTGCCTTATTAATGGCCATGTAAGAAGCGTTACTTTTCGGAGCAGCTGCCAGGTAAACTGCAGCCTGGCCCAGCGGTATTCTGCCCTCGGGCATACCGATCATCTGGACAGCCTGGGCGGCATTAACCGCAATGTTTAAGGCCTGGGGGTCGGCATTACCGATATCTTCAGATGCACTGATGACCAGGCGCCTGGCGATAAAAGTCGGGTCTTCCCCGCCTTTAAGCATGCGGGCCATCCAGTAAAGAGCGGCATCCGGATCGGATCCGCGAATCGATTTGATCAAAGCAGAAGCCATATCGTAATGATTGTCGCCCTGGCGGTCATAAGACAAGAGCCTTTTTTGCATAGCTTCGGCGGCAGCTTCAACCGTCACTTTATTCCCGTTTTCATTACCACCTGCAACTAAAACTGCAGTTTCAAGAGCATTAAGGGCCGCCCTGGCGTCACCGTTTGCCTTTTCTGCCAGGAAGTCCAGGGCTTCTTTTTGTACTTCCAGGTCAAGGTTCCCCAGGCCGCGCTCTGAATCTTTTAAGGATGCCTGCAGCAGCTCCATGATATCCGTTTTATCAAGCGCTTCGAAAACAAAAAGCCTGGTTCGTGACAATAACGGGCCGGTCAGGTAAAAAAAGGGGTTTTCCGTGGTTGCACCAATGAAAATTATCGTTCCTTCTTCTACTGCAGAAAGGAGAACATCCTGCTGGGCCTTGTTAAAGCGATGGATCTCATCAATAAAAAGAATCGTTCGTTTGCCATTGAGCGACCAGTTTTCCCTGGCCCTTTCTATTACCTGGCGGGCATCTTTAACACCTGCAGCAATAGCATTGAGTTGAACAAATTCAGCCTGTGTAGCATCGGCGATAATTTTAGCCAGGCTGGTTTTTCCCGTGCCGGGAGGTCCGTAAAATATGAGCGATACCAGCTTATCCCTGGTGATCAGGATGCGCAGCGGTTTCCCTTCGGCAAGAATTTGCTGCTGCCCGATAAACTGTTCAAGTTTTAAAGGCCTCATGCGCTGGGCCAGGGGACCCTCTGCTTTGATTTTGCCTTCCAGGCCGTAACTGACCAGGTCCATTTATTCCTTCACCGGCTTTCTTCAAATCTGCCTGATAGTTATTACAAAACAATCAAGCCGCAGCAATACTGGCAATAATTATAAAAGAGCACTCCTTTGTACACCTTACTGGCGCATGGCAGGAGTGCTTTTTTAGCTTGCTACTTGTGGCGCCGTTAAAGTCCGGCTGAATTAAAACTACTCTGTTTCGTCGTTAATAACCCTGTCGACAGAAGCCCGGGCAAACTTCAGGTTAAGGTTATCGGCTACGCGTACCTGCATTGCGGTATCATCGATTTCCTTAATAATGCCATAAATCCCACCTATGGTAACCACCCGGTCACCTTTTTTCAGGTTGCCAAGCATTTCCTTGCGCTTTTTCTGCTGCTGCTGTTGGGGACGAATCAGCAGAAAGTAGAATACTACGAACAGTAAAATCAGCGGTACAAATGGTCCAAGAGCTTCAAAATTCACTAAACTACACCTCCATACAATTTTGTGAGCTGCGGGCTCACTTTCCGGTAATATTCTTCAAAACGATCCTCGCTTAGGGCTTCCCTGATCTCCCTCATTAAATGGTCCAGGTAGTAAAGGTTATGATAAGTTGTTAACCTTAACCCCAGTATTTCACCGGCGTTGATCAGGTGCCTGATATAAGCCCTGCTGTAATTTTTACATACAGGGCATGAGCAAGCTTTATCTAATGGTTCCAAATCAAAAGCAAAAGCGCTATTTCTAACCGGCAGGTAACCTTCAGAAGTCATTACCCTGCCGTTTCTGGCAATCCGGGTCGGCAGGACACAATCAAAAATATCTATGCCATACCTGACACCCTCAAGCAGGGCATCAGGAGAGCCGACTCCCATCAGGTAATGCACTTTTTCATGCGGCAATTTCGAAACCGTGCAATCAAGAACTTCATACATTAAGTGTTTCGGTTCCCCGACGCTCAGACCGCCTATTGCGTACCCGTCAAAGTCGAGTTCGACCAGTTCTTTTGCTGAGCGTTCGCGTAAATCTCCATATACTCCACCCTGGATAATGGCAAATGCCGCCTGGTCACTATTAATATGTGCTTCCTGGCTTCGCTTTGCCCAAAGGGTTGTCCGGCGTACGGCATCTTCAACTTCTTCTCGTTCAGCCGGATAAGGTGGGCACTGGTCCAGGATCATAGCAATATCGGAACCGATTATATTCTGCAAACGCATGACCCTTTCCGGGGTCAAAAAATGCGTCGAGCCATCTATGTGGGATGTAAAAGCAACACCCTGATCATCTAGTTTGCGCAAACCACCCAGGCTGAAAACCTGGAAACCTCCGCTATCGGTCAGTATCGCAGCGGGCCAGTTCATGAATTGGTGCAGTCCGCCGTGCCGGGCAATCAATTCTACCCCTGGACGCAAAAAAAGGTGATAACAATTGCTGAGGATTATCCCCGTACCCATCCCAGTAAGCTCATCGTTTGTAATTGCTTTTACCGTGCCCTGTGTGCCGACCGGCATAAAAGCCGGAGTCGACACAGTGGCATGAGCCGTTTTCATTTCACCGGCCCGGGCAGCACTATGCTGACATTTATGGGTTATTTTAAACTCCAGGGGCATCCTATTCATCCATTCTATAGCTTATCTTAAGCAGCCATTACTGTCAACGCGCCTGAGGCATTTTATATAATTAACATGCAGTCGCCGAAACTAAAGAAACGGTACCTCTGTTCCACAGCTTCCCGGTAAGCTGCCATGGTATTTTCATAACCGGCCAGGGCACTTATCAGCATCAACAGGGTTGACTGAGGCAGGTGAAAATTAGTCAACATAGCGTCAACAACCTTGAACTGGTAACCGGGGTATATGTAAAGATTCGTCCACCCTTTCTGGCCGCTATCGATTTTCCCTTTATCATCTGCTATAGTTTCCAGGACACGAGTGACCGTAGTCCCGACAGGTATTACCTTTTTTCCTTCACTGCGGGCCAC
>SL_8KL_010_SEDDRAFT_10005162_pt1 | contig 10303 bp, 7 predicted proteins | sample SodLakKL_010_SED_4_FD_11160 | JGI IMG/M metagenome (IMG submission 11160) | reverse complement strand
TTTAACAGGCGGCTGAACTTATCCTGCTCCTTGATGAGGTGATCTGAAGGAAGTACGGCCATTACAGCGTCCGATTCGACTTGTTGCTGCAAAAAATTAGCGGCAAGCCCGATTGCCGGCGCGGTGTTTCTGGCTGCGGGTTCCTTGAGCACACGTACCGCGTTAAGGCCCGCTGCGTCGAGCTGGCGCCTTACTTCACCGGCCTGATCGCGGTGGGTTACTACCAGGATTTTTTCCGGGGGCACGCTAGTGGTTACCCGTTCGAAGGTAGCCTGGAAAAGTGATTTTTCCGCGGCCATCGGCATGGGCAGGTACTGCTTGGGAAACAACTCACGGCTGAGCGGCCAGAGACGGGTACCGCTGCCACCCGCTAATATTACTGCATACACCTTAGATCACCCCTCCTGTGGTTTAAGCTTCTTTAAGTATATTTCGTGTCTTCTCAGCTGTGCTGCTTTTGGACCGGTGCTGGCTCACCTAAGGGCAATGGAGGCGACTAAAGCCTCAGACTTTCGCTTTGGTTACACTTAAGCATTCGCCATCTAAGGCTTTAGGTCTCAGGCGACCTGCTTCCATGCAGACAGGCCGGCTACAGCCTTTGCCTCAAAGGCCATTATTACCGCTCTATCGCAATGGCCCATGTGCAAAAGCAGCTTGGCCGAACAGTAAATATATTTCTACAAAACGCCGGGGTATGCCTTCATCTTTAAAATTATGCCTTCATCTTTAAAATATTGTCAAAAGATGTGTCAATATGGGATCGTCACCTTTATTCGAATTGTTTAATCAACTGGTCCTGGAAGTAGCCCTGGTGGGCAACCAAATGGACACGCTGCAGGGCGAGCAGTAAAGAAACCAGCGATTCTGCGCCCTGGTTCTGGTTGACGCCGCCAGGCTGGATTCCATCAAAGCATCCGCCGCTTGAAAAATCATAGAGCGGCTGGTGGACATCGTTGCTGCCGAAGAACCAGTTAAAGGCCCATTCCATTGACCTGAGCCATTTCTCTTCCCTGGTCAGGACAAAGGCCTGGTAGCAAGCATCTACCAGCGCGGCTGTGTCTACGGGCTGCTGGTCAAAGCGCGCTTTTGTGCCGCCACGTTTGTACCAGCCGTCGTTACCGACTAAAGAAAGATGACCGTTTTCCTTGTGGGTCTGGATATCGATTAACCACTTCAGGCTTTTTAGCCCGGTATTGAACATTTCTTGATTTTCTAAATAGGCGCCGGTGACGAGCAGGGCCTGAGAGAAACGGGCGTTGTCGTAAGCGACAATGTCTTCGCACCAGTACCAGTCGTCTGACTGGTTTTTCTGGAAGAGGTGGAGCAGTTTTTCACCCATTTCGCTCATGATCTGGCGGACCCTGGTATCGCCGCCAAAACGGCGCAGGTAGTAGTTGGCTCCGAGCGTCGCAAAGGCCCAGGCCCGCGGGGAAGTAAATGATCGCGGCGTGTTAATGATTTCTTTGAACAGGCGGTTGGCCAGGCCAAGGGTTGAACTGCCGGGCGGGTGGGCAATGGTGTACCCGAGCGCCCAGAGGGTGCGGCCATGGCTGTCTTCTGATCCGGTTACCTCTACCCAGGTGCGGTCATAACCCATGAAGTTGCGCATCCGTCCTTGCGGCTCGTTAAAGGCGTGGTAAAGGAAACTTAAATAGGTTTTAACCAGTGGCTCAACCGACTCGTCCTTGAACAGGCGCCAATGCATCACCGCAGCAATCAAGCCCCGGGCATTGTCATCGGTGCAGTAACCGTGGTGCCGGTCGGGGACATTGTAGACAGCATGCTGCAAAAGGCCCGTGGTGTCGGTCATCGAGCGCAGGTGTTTTAGGTTGACTTCCGGCAAAATTGCTCTTTCGGTGACATCGGCGCTTTGCGCTGTCTGGGTAAACATGTCGCTGTATTTAAAACGGGCTGCTTCAAAAACCGATACATAGTTTCTGGCTACTTCATGCCAGACCATCTGCCGCCCGTACTGGTATGAATTCTTGCGCATACGGTTACGCAGGGCTTCATTGCTTAATAACCGGGTTATTTCTTCAGCCATAGCCCTGCTGTCTTTGAAGGGCACCAAAGAGCCGCGTCCGTCGGCCAGCAGTTCTTCTGCGTATATGTAGGGGGTGGAAACAACTGCTTTGCCGCAGGCGACAGCATAGGCCAGGGTGCCGGAGGTAATTTGTTCGCGGCTTAAATAAGGGGTGAGGTAAATATCGGTAGCCACCAGGAATTGGATCAACCGGTCTATAGAAACGTATTGATTGTAGAAGGTAACGTTTTGTTCTAAGTTCTTGTCCTGGACCATTTTTTCGAGCTTGTGGCGGTATGCTTCCCCGTGCAGGCGTTTTACCTCCGGGTGGGTAGAGCCTAAAATGATATAGAGCGCATCGGGGTGTTCCTTGACTACCTCTTCCATCGCCTCAATTGCGTATTCGAGCCCCTTGCTCGGGCTGAGCAGGCCGAAGGTGAGTAACACCTTGCGCCCCTCGGCCTGGAACTGGTCCTTGTAGTAGGAAGAGTCCAAGAAAGGAATATCCGGCGCTCCGTGGGGGATTAAATAGATTTTTTCTTCCGGAACATTGTAGACCCGGTTTAAAATATCGACGGCTGCCTGGGCCATCACCACCACGTAGACTGACTGTTCGCAAATGCGCATCAGGGTCTGTTTCTGCCCCGGGGTCGGCTCTTCGAGGACAGTATGCAGGGTGGTCACGGCTGGTTTGTTCAAGTTGCCGAGCAGGTAAGTGAGGTAGCTGCCGTCTTCTCCGCCGAAAATCCCAAACTCATGCTGGATCGAAACGGCATCGTCTGCGGAAAGGTTGATGAAGTCGGCGGCCCGCTGGTAGTCGTTGGGCTGCTGATCGCGGATGTGAAAGGCTACTTCTCTGCCGTACTGGTAATGCTCGTTGGCCCGGTTGAGGGCCACCACCTCAAACTTGCTGTAATCTAAACTATCAGTTTCGCCGTTGCCATAAAGCTGCTTCATGCTGCTCAGCAGGTCATAACAAAAGGTGGCAATCCCGCACTTACGCGGCGGGTAAGTGGACACAAATGATACATTGACCGGACAAATGTTATTTACGTTGTCCATATTAGTGATCCCCCTTTAATCTCAATTATCCGCTCAAACCGGTGATTTTCCGGTAAACTTCCAAGTAGCGCTCCACCATCAAATCTACGGTAAAGTTCTCTTCTACCAGGCGGCGGCAATCTTTACGCTGCAGACCTTCCAACCGATTAGCCACTTCCACGGCCCGGTCAAGGTCGTCTACCAAGAAACCGGTGATTTTGTCTTCAATTAGCTCGGGCATCGAACCACGGTTAAAGGCAATTACCGGGGTGCCGCAGGCCATAGCTTCCACCACGCTCAAACCGAAGGGTTCATCAAAATTGATCAGGTGGAGCAACCCCTTAGCTTTACCCAGGACCTCTCCTTTCTCTTCCGGTCCAACAGGCCCAATATAGCAGACCTGCTCGTCATCAACATAGGGGGCAACGTACCGGTCGAAGTAAGCCTGGTCCTGGATTATCCCTGCTATCACCAAAGGCATATCCACCTGTTTGGCCAACCGGATCGCCTCATAAGCTCCTTTGTCGTGGTGAATCCGCCCGAAAAAGAGCAAATATTCTTCAGGGGTTTCCCGGTAAGGGTAATTTTCCACCGGGATACCGTGGTGAATAGTTGAGGCATACTTTAGTTCACTGCTTTTATCGGCTTCGCTGATCGCCACGTAATAGGCCCGTCCGTTATACTTACGGTAGACGGGGAGAATCCTGGGCGAGGAGAACCCGTGGATGGTAGTAAGCACAGGTGTCTTTACCAGATCGCTGTAGCTGAGCGGTAAAAAGTCGAAGTTGTTATGGATCAGGTCGTACTGATCTGCTTCTTCGAAGACGGTAGAAATATGCAGACATTCCCAGACCTTGGGATCCATTTCAGGTTCCTCGGACCAGGGCTTAGGTGCCACCGCTCGCAGGCGAGCGCCGGTAACCGAGTCGGCGGTGGCATAAAGGGTCACATCCACCCCGCGGCTAACCAGCCCTTCGGTGAGCATGCTGACTACCCACTCCCAGGGGCCGTAATGGCGGGGCGGAGTACGCCAGGATATCGGGGCAAGCATGGCAATTTTCATTTTAGAGACAGAACCCTTCTTCCTCCTCTGAATCCCTGCAGGAAAGCAGGTGGTCTAACATATCCTGCAGCTTGGCGGTAGCCAGGCAGGTGCTTGTATCGGCAGCGCCGTAATACATAAGCAAATCATCGGTATCGGGATTGTAAACGGCCCCGGTGGGGAAAGTGACCCCGGGTACGTCACCGACCCGTTCGTATGGTTCATGGGGCCCAAAAATCCACTGGTCGCAGCGCTTCCTGATTTGGCGGGGGTTTTCTAAGTCTAAAAGGGCCATGCCGACCCGGTAGAGGCTGCCCGAGGCGGTCATGCGCACACCGTGGTATATGATCAACCAGCCCTCGCTGGTTTCAATCGGCGGCGGCCCCAGGCCTACCCGGGTGCTGTCCCACCAGCCCGGCCGAACCGGTAGTAACACCTGGTGATCGCCCCAGTGGACCAGGTCCGGGGAACAGGCAATCCAGATATGGGCTTCTCCACGAATAATCGGGCGATGAATCATAGTATACTTGCCGTTAATCAAGCGCGGAAACAGGGAAGCATCTTTATCTTCCGGGGGCAGCATCGCCCCACGGCGGTCAAAATTATGCAGATCGTCGGATAAAGCCAGGGAAACAACCGGTCCGTCCTTGGAAAAAGATACATAGGTTACAGCATATTTCCCAATATCCTCCAGCCAGACCACGCGGGGGTCCTCTATGCCCCAGCGTTCTTCATTAAAATTGCTGTCGGGCATTAAGGTCGGTTTTTCGTCAATCTGCCAGTTGGTAACCCCGTCACTGCTGCGGGCAAAAGTGAGGTGTGAAAAGCCGCGCATATCCTCGACCCGGACCAACAACAGGGTATCACCGTTGTGGCGGACAGCTGCAGGATTGAAGGTAGCGTTGGCCGGGTAAGGCCAGCGGTCGGGAACCAGAATCGGGTTCCCCTTGTAGCGCTCGAACATGTTATTCGGGCGGTGGTGCTCATGATAGATCATTTTGTGTGTTCTCCTTTTGTCATTATATTCCAATATTTAGGTTGCATAATAAAGCTGTTGCAATTTTCGACTTATCTTTTAATTCGCTTTATTTACAATAATTCCTTCTACTTCCCTCCCATTCAAACTTACAGACCATCTTTATTTTTTAACCTATAAAAAAGCGGGCTTTCCGAAGCGGAAAGAGCCCGCCTTGATTCGGCAGCAATTTATTAGTTTCCGCAGGCAGACTTTTTTAACCTATCTCTCACCCTGACGGTTGGACCTGTTTTAGCGGAAAAAGAAATTCTTGATTTGCTCGATGTTACTCTTAACCCGGGAAGCACCCTCAATGTAACCCATGTGTCCAGGTAAAAGCAGTTCTAAGTCTTCTAAGCGGGAAAGTTTTTCCACGCTTTGGCCCAGGGTTTCCATGCTGCCACCCGGCAGGTCGGCCCGGCCTATACTTCCATCAAAGATAGTGTCGCCGCTTATTAACGCTTTCTGTCCGGGCAGGTAGAAACAAACTCCTCCCGGCGAATGACCGGGGGTATGTAAAACTTCGATCCGCTCTGCTTCACTACTGGTGCCTGTATCTAGCTCTCCTTCTTCTAAATAAAAATCGGGGGCAAGAGAGGGGAAATCTATAGCTTCGCCGGTAAAATGGCGGATAATCTTATCAATAATAAACTCATCTTCCTTATGAATCCCGATTTTAGCTCCGCTTTGATCGCGGACGAAACCAGCCGCTTCTACGTGATCAGGGTGCCCGTGGGTGCATAGAATCAAGTCTACATCGGGTAAAGCGAAGCCATCTGCCCCCATTTGTTTCATAAGCATTTCCAAGCACTGATCACTTATTTGGTTGTTCATGTGTCCGGGGTCAAAGAGAATAGTTTTTTCTCCATTGAACAAAATGCTGTTACAATTGTTGCCCGGTCCTTGCCAGGGATAGAAAAATAGTTGATTGGTTAACTGCATGAATAAACCTCCTTGCATTGTTCAAAAATATAGAGTCGTTATATAACAATTATTATCATACCACATTTTCAGGCTTATAGCATACCGGCGGACCTAAAAATTATTGTGTGACAAAATTGCCCCGTCCCCTATGTCAGTCTCAATTTCACTTACCTGGTCGAATGAGCCATCTCCACCATTATCCCCATGGCAGCGATCACTTCTCGCAGATCGGGGTGGGTATAGTGCACTGCTACCCCGGAAACCAATTCCGCCCCGGGCAGAGATGCAGCGGCTTCAGCCATACCGCGGTTGTGAAAGGCCAGGAGCATATTTACAGGGGTTTCTAAAGTCAGCGGCGCGGGTTGTTTTTGATCGGCCACTGCCTGGGCAGCCTGTTCGCGGATTAACCGGCAAGCCTTTTGCGGGGTCAGCGACTCTGCCGCCCGGTGAGCCAGGTTTTGTTTCACCGTGACCAGCTTAACCATCTCTCCTAAAAGCTCCTGTGCCTCGCTGCAGGCAGCGTCATCACCTGTAACTAGGCCTACCGAGACTCCGAAGTGGCCGGCGATATAAGCGTTCAAACCCAACTCGCCCACCACCCGACCATTCAACTTGAGTTCGGCGATGGAAGCGCTGCTATAGGTATGAGAAAGGGTCCCTTTCTCACCCTGGCGAGCATGATAGCCTATAAACATAGCCAGATCGCTTTTCTCACAAACTCCGGCCATCATCGACCAATCTTTTGGGGAACCGGAGATAAGCTTGACCTCTTCATGAAGTTCCTCGATAAAAATATTGGTCATCGGTCCATGGCTATCGTTAACTAGAACCTCGGAGGCGCCCGCTTCCATCGCTCCCCTGGCAGCGGCGTCTACTTCCCTCGTCATCAGCATGCGGGCACGGCGATAGTTTTCACCCTCGCCGCCAAGCTGACTTCTGGCCACTACTCCGGCAATTCCTTCTAAGTCTGCTGAAATGTAGACTCTCAATCAAAAACCTCCCCCTTTATCCTGGTTTAATGGTTTTAAACGAAACAGGTTCATTGGCTACCCTTTAGCATCCGCCATTTATAGTCCGGGCTGCGGTAGCATGATTCAAGCCGCTTCCTTCGAGGGTTGAAAAAATCTTAAGGGGATGTTCTGCCGACGCAGTTCCCGGGAAATCATGGCAAAAGTGATGACAAAGGCGAGGAAATCGCTGGCCGGGCGGGCTGCCCAGACACCGATTAAACCACTGTAACTGGAGAAGATCAACAAAAGAGGCACAAAGAGAACCACTTCCCGCAATACGGAAAGGATTAGGGAGGGAACAGCTTTGCCGATTGCCTGGAAAAATATAGTTGAAACAACCTGCACCCCGATCAAGGGCACCATTAAAAGCATAATCCGCAGGGAATAAGCGCCCATATCTAAAAGATCCGCCTCTGCAGTAAAGATACCCAGAAATGTGTAGGGGAAAAGATAAACCATCAGAGTCAGGGCAGTTATAAATGAGGTGCTAATCGCAAAACCCTTGATCACCGCTTCCCGAATGCGCTCGTTCTTTTTGGCCCCGTAGTTGTAACCGATTACCGGTAAAAGCCCCTGAGAAAAGCCGACTACAGGCATGATAATCAACATCTGCAGGCGAAAGAACAGCCCCATCGCAGCAATGGGAATATGCCCGAAAGCAGCCAGGATGATATTTGTAATGCTTAAAGAGATATTCTTGGAAAAAAGACGCAGCATGCTAGGAAAACCGATCTTATATATATTTTTAATGATGTACCAGTCTGGCTTCATATTGCGGTAATGCAAGGTAACGTTGCTGTTCCCCTTTAAAAAGTGCCTCAATAAAACCAGGGCACCCATGGTCTTGGCCAGCACCGTCGCCACACCAGCCCCGCGAACTTCCATCCCCAGGGCAAAAATGAAAATGGGATCTAAAGCAATATTCAAAAGCGACGAGGCAATCATTACCTTCATCGAAAGCATGGGGCTACCCTCTGCTCGAACCACGTTATTCAAACTCATGATCGTAAAAAACACTACCGACCAGGTAGTTATTATCGAGGTATAATCTTCGGTATAGCCGATAACTTCAGGCGAAGCCCCGAACATGATTAAAAGCGGCCGCAGGTAAAAATGGCTGGCCACAGCGATAAGCAAACCAAAGGTTAGGGCAAGGGTTATCACCTGCCCGATAGCCCTTTCAGCATCTTCGATATTTCCGCTGCCCAGAGAACGGGAAATAAGGGAAGCAGATCCCACCCCCACGCCAACACCGATGGCACCTAAAATCATCTGGATGGGAAAGGCAATAGAGAGAGCAGCGATTGCTTCACTACCAAGCCTGCCTATAAAAATTGTGTCGGCCACGTTGTAGGTGGCGGCAACTACCATCCCTACCGTGGCCGGCAGCGAGTAGCGAAAGAGAAGTTTGGTAATACTCTCTTGTCCCATCAAGTCATATTGTTTTTGCCCTGCATTTTGCAACGGCGAAATCCTCCATCTACTACTAGCCTAATCTGTTTGGCGAATTAGGCAACCCTTTTCTGCCATTAATGAATTTAACATATATGCACTTAACTGTCCACCGCGAGCAAAGATGAGGGGCTATTCTTGAATTATTAAATTATGCTTCATCTAGTGCTCTAACAATACCCAAAGCAATCTGCAAAGCATCCACTGTTATTAACAAGTTTAAGTGTTTATCTCGCAGTAAAGTTTAATAAAACTTTATTAAGCCTGTAAAAACCTTATGTTTCACTCAATGCAAGACCTCACCCCTCAAAGCTCTTAAACAGTCCATCCATCAAGAATAATTTATATTGTGTCCCTAAATTATTCGGGTATCCTTGCCAAATTCGCAAGCATACCTTATAATCATATACATAACCTATATGGTTATATATATGACGCTGATCTTGAGGTGCACTTAAATGATAAAAGCTGTAACCAACCGAAAAGCAGAAAATCTGGACATAGGAACTGATGAAAACTACCTGGTCGATGAAACCGAACATGCAGTAATTATGCATAAAATTGGGCCGGGTTTGAAAAGGCTATACCTGGAACCGACCTCCCGCTGCAACTTAAAATGTATTACCTGTATGCGCCAGCAGTGGAACACCATCCCGGAAGAAGACATGGAGATGGTTCTTTTTGACAAACTGCTCGAGCAGATGGAGCAATTCCCACAACTTGAACAGGTTCACCTGGGTGGTTTCGGTGAACCGCTGGCCCATCCACAAGCACTGGAAATAATAAAAAAACTAACCGGGGCCGGTTACCGGGTTTCGATCAGCACTAACGGCACCCTGTTGGACACCGCAGTAGCCGAAGACTTGATCAAGTGTGGCCTGCACTCGGTTTTTGTTTCTCTTGACGGTATAGACAAAGATACTTTCGGCAATATCAGGATTGAAGGGGATTTTGGCCAGGTTTATGAAAACATCCGTAACCTGCAATCGCTAAAAGGGGAATTTAAGACCTACAACCCTAAGGTAAATCTTGAATTTGTGCTAATGCACAGAAACAGTGACCAGATTAGAGATCTGCCCGCCCTGGCCAAGGATCTGGCCATACCTGCCGTTCTGGTCACCAACTTACTGGCCTATTCAGAAGAAATGTACCAGGAAGTGCTCTATGAAAACCCCTCGTCCGAGCGAGAGATGGGCGCAGGCGCACTGGCTCCGCCTAAATGGAATGAGAGCATGGAGGGATACCGTTTTCCCGAACCGGCGATGTGGCCGGTTGTCGAACTGGATTACGTGCTCTGGGGCTCGGTCAGGTTGCCGCGGATGTACTGGGGCAGCAGCAGGAGGTGCGGCTTTGTCGACAATGATGCCCTGGTGGTCCGCCGGGACGGGCGGGTCAGCCCCTGCTACGCGCTGATGTATAATTACTCCTACTACCTTGACAACCGCAAGAAAGAGGTCAGCGCCTATTTGCCCGGCAATATCAATGAAGAGTCCCTCTACGACATCTGGAACAAGCCGGAATACATCAGGTTCCGCCACCGGGTGAGAAACTATAACTTCCCCTCCTGCATGGATTGTTCCAACAGCGAGGTCTGCGATTATACCGATAAAAACGAAGACTGCTGGGGTAATGCCCCTTCCTGCGCCGACTGCCTCTGGTCCCAGGGAATCATTCGTTGCCCGTAAAATAATTTCGGAATAATTTCGGGACACAATGAAAATTATTGACTGCTAAGTGTGCTGGATTTATAAATCATGTGGGCAAAAACTCTTTTTGTTGTTTCAGCCATCTCTAAC
>SL_8KL_010_SEDDRAFT_10005159_pt1 | contig 10311 bp, 11 predicted proteins | sample SodLakKL_010_SED_4_FD_11160 | JGI IMG/M metagenome (IMG submission 11160) | reverse complement strand
GCGGGATAGACCAAAAGCAAAGTCAGTTTGGAAGGTAGTCATATGAACTACCAGGAATCCTCGTTGATGAACGAAGTGAATCGGCGGGGAGGAGGTCAAAGCAGGAGTGTTAGGTTTGTTTGTTGTCCCATTTTTGGCTCCTTTTTTGCTTATTTATGGAATTTTAAATATATGGGCAACCAAAAAAACAAGACCTATTTTTTATTTAAAGAAGGCTAATATAAAGCGGCACCAATAAAAACTGGAAATTAAAGAGGTGTTAAAATGAAAAATAAATTAGCCGGTAGAGTAAAGGAGATGGAAAATAAAGAACTGGGAGACCTGATGCGGATTATTGGGCGAGATGATTTGATTTCATTTGCCGGAGGAGTTCCTTCCTCAGATGTTTTTCCTGTTGCCGAATTAAATAAGATAACTGAGGATATTTTATCTCAAAGAGGGAAAGAATTTTATCAGTACAGCAGCACTGAAGGGAATAATTTGTTAAGAGATTTTCTGACCGAATATTTGACAGAACGGGGGCTTGACATTGAACGCAGACAGTTGATAATCACATCCGGCTCTCAGCAGGCTCTTGATTTACTGGCAAAATTATTTATCAATCCCGGAGATAAAGTTGTCATGGAACAGCCCGGATATGTGGGAGGTATTGGTGCTTTTAAAAGCTATCAGGCAGATATAAAAGGGATTCCCGTACAGGAAGATGGGCTGAATGTTGGGCTGCTCAGGGATTATCTGGAAAAGCTAGCTGCAGGAGGTGACTCTATAAAATTTTTATATATAGTTCCCGATTATTCCAATCCTTCGGGTGCCAGATTATCAGCAGCAAAAAGACAAAAAATACTTTCTCTGGCAGAAAAATATGATTTTTACATACTGGAAGATACCCCCTATAGTGAATTAAATTATTATGATTCTCGGCTGGATTATATCAAAACCTATGATACTGAGGACCGGGTTATTCTGCTGGGTACATTTTCTAAATTTTTCGTCCCCGGTTTTCGCATTGCCTGGGTTTGTGGGACTGAACAGGTGGTTAAGTATGTAAGCAGGGCCAAGCAGAATGCAGATCTGGCTTCAGCCACTCCCGGACAGATGATTTTTTATCAGGCCGGTAAAGAAGGTTTACTAAAAAAACAAAGGGAGAAGATTGCCCCGGTCTACCGCACCAGACTGGAAACAATGAGCAGAGCTCTGGACCGTTATTTTCCTGACTCTGCGAGCTGGTTTAAACCACAGGGAGGGTTTTTCTTCTGGATTGAACTGCCTTCGGGAATTAACAGTCGTGAGCTTTTGAATCAGGCGGTTGAAGAGAAAGTTGCTTTTGTAACCGGTAAGGCTTTTTTCATTGATCCTGAAGACGGTAATCAGTACATACGCCTTTCTTTTTCGGATACTAAACCGGAAAAAATCAAGCAGGGAATTAAAATTTTGGGAAATTTAATTAGCTGATTCCATGAAAAATTTTGATATAGTTTTGAATTTGAGTATTTTAAAATAGCACAGACAGGATGGTAATAATGAATAAAATATATAAAAATTTATTAACAGCCATTGAAGAAATGCCGGTGATTGATACTCATGAGCATTTATCCCCCTTTGAACCACAGGAAGAACAAAGAGATAATATTGATGTTCTGCAGGAATATCTGATTCATTATATGAGTTCTGATCTGGTTTCTGCGGGTCTTTCAAAAAAACAGTTGGAAACGGTTACTGATCCGGACCTGGATCTGTTAAAAAGGTGGAATATTGTAGAGCCCTACTGGGAAGTGTGCCGCTATACCGGTTATGGTCGGGCACTTGATCTTTCTGTAAAAAAGATATATGGACTGGAGGGTATTAATAGAGAGACTATTGAACTTTTAGGCAACAAATTTAAAAAGAGCAAAAAACCGGGACATTACGAATATGTTCTAAAGGACCTCTGTGGTATTGAATTAAGTATTCTGGATGCTTTTTCAGGCCGATTCGACTGTGACCAAAAGTTTTTCCGCAGAGTGTGGCAGATTTTAAACTATATTATTCCCATGCCCCTGGAACTTCCAGAAAAAACACCGGATATTGTGGCCTGGCTGGAAAGTGAATATAATATTACCATCAATTCACTGGATGACTGGCAGGAGGCTTTTAATCTGGAATTAGAAGATAATCTGGCTAATGGTGTTATCGGGCTTAAAAATATACTCGGATATTTTCGTACTTTAAAATTTGAAAATGTTAATTACAAAAAGGCAAAAAAGCTTTTTTTTCGCGATTTTAAAAAATGGAATTCGGGGGTTAGACAGCAGGGCATAAACTTGAGGTTGTCCAGGGAAGTTCAGGATTACATGATGCATTATATTCTGCAGATTGCGGATAAAAAAGAACTGTTTATGCAGATCCATACCGGACTTCTGGAGGGCAATGGAGAGGATATAACAAACAGCAACCCGGCATTGATGTGTAATCTGTTTAAAAAGTATCCGGAAGTTACTTTTGATATTTTTCATATTGGTTATCCCTATTATGGGGAGACATCTGCTCTCAGTAAAATGTTTCCCAATGTATTTATTGATATGTGCTGGTCTCATATTATTTCCCCGGCTGCTTCCCGACAGGCTTTAAGAGATTTTCTGGATGCTGTTCCCTATAATAAAATATCTGCTTTTGGCGGAGATTATATATTTGTGGATGCGGTATATGGTCATCTGCAGCTGGCCCGGGAGAATGTCAGTCAGGTGCTCACCGAGAAAGTAAAGCAGAATATATATTCCGAAGAGAAGGCAGTTGAGATTGCCCGACATTTATTTTATGAGAATCCAAATAATATCTTTAAATTAAATCACTAATGTTTTTTATTAAGATCCAGGGGTACAATTTTTAATTCCTGATTTTTTCAGAACAGCTGGTTATAGCAAAAGAATTACTTAAAAAATATTTTTCTATTTTTATTTTAAAAATAAATTGCTCTTGCTTCCCGTTGTATCGGGATCAATATTTTTATTTGCTTATCAAATTATTAAATATCATCTGAATATCATTTATATAATTTACATATCATTGCCAAAATATAAAACCTCCTCTATAATGTATTTAACATTAAATAATAACTATTACTCTTTGGCGGCTAATCCTAGTAAAACTATAAGATTAATAACAAAGCAAAAAGCCGGCAAAGAAAAAAACAAAAGGAGGAATTAAAATGAGAATGGCAAAAAAAGTACTGGTGATGGGTCTGGCAATAATGTTTCTGGCAGGTGGACTGGCAGCGGCTTCAAGTCACTTAAGCGGGCCCTGGTATACAGACACTTCAGTTTATTTTGGGCTTGATACAGCTCTCAGTGGTAATGCCGAACTGGAACAGTTTGGTAATGACAATACGGGAAATATTACACAGAGTGGCAAACACTTTGCTCACATTGGTCAGGGTTATGATAGAACCCAGGATGCCTGGGCATTCAGTGAAAACAATCTGGCTGATATTGACCAGTCTGGATATGCCAATGAGGCAGAAGCCAATCAGCGTGGAACCTATAATAATGCCTGGATTACACAATCTGGTGATTCAAATTATGCCGGGGCCGGTCAACATGGTACTGATATGTCTGCCGATATTGATCAAAATGCAGTGGACAGTTTTGTTCGGGTCAGCCAATGGGGTGGAGCTGGTTCCGAAGCCTTGATCACCCAGGCTGGTAACCTTAACAGAATTCGTACCAGACAAGATGGTGATGATCATTTTGTAAAAGCAGAACAGTCTGCGGAAAGTTACTTTAACTATACAACTGTAGAACAATCCGGTGCTGATCAGACTGCCTTTGTATATCAGAGTGGAACTGAAAATGGAGCATTTGTTGAACAAAAGGGCGATAGTAATCTTGCTGATGTAGAACAGGCTGGAAAGTTAAATGAAGCAGAAGTATATCAGGATGGAAGTGGTTTTTCAGCCTTTGTAAATCAGAATGGTAATGGGAATACGTCATTTGTTGACCAGTATTAAGTTAATCAGTATAAATTAGTTTTAGGATCTGATTCTGGAAAAATCGGCTAGATATAACGAATTGAGCTGGTTTTAAGAATATAGTAAAAAAGCAGGGCAGTCCCGAAAAATATAAATTTGTTTTTCCAGGCTGTCCTGCTTTACAGCAGCAAGATTTAAGAGTAAATTATAATTCACAAATTGAATACCAATAATATATTAAATAAAATAGAAAGCTAAATTATTAATTTGTGAAAAAGCAATTGAACCTGGGGGTGTTTAAATGAAAAATATAAAACGAACCCTGATTTTAAGCACAGTAATATTTTTAATGATAGCAGTGTTAACAGTGTCGGCCAACCAAATCATTCGGGCCGAAGGAATGTTTCTACCTGATGAAAATTCAGCCCACTGGGATATTTTTGATTTACCAGAAGTTGACACCGGTATCTCTGGAGCGTATATATACCAAAGAGGCTATTATAATACCGGGGAAATATATCAAGCAGGAAATAGAAACTGGGCAGCTGTAAATCAGATAGGGAAAAGAAATTATTCTGCCATTATGCAGAATGGTGACCAAAACACTGCCGCAATAAATCAAACTGGAGTTAAAAATGAATCAACTATATTTCAGGAAGGATTCAAAAATTCTGCAGCTGTGGGACAGATTGGAAATAATAGTGAGGCTCTGATAGAACAAAGTGGTGATAAAAACAGGGCCGGAATACTGCAGATTGGACACGGTAAAAATACTGTTATTAAACAGGAAGGACATGAAATATCACTGGAGGTATTTGTTTTCGGCAATTAATTTCTCAGAATCTCTTATTTTCGAAAATCAATATCTATTCAAAACCACTGAAAATATAAATTTAAGCTGAAAACAGGATAAAGAACAGTGGTTTTGAATAGATTATTTTTTAAACTATACTCATTATTTGTACTTATTATATTTAAATTATATATTCTCGATATTCGAGGAAAGTCAGCTGGTAGTTCTTTTTAAAATAGCTGCATTGGGCAATTGTTCTTATAAAACCGAAATATGAAAAATTATTTCTATTATAAATGATAAGTTGATATTAAAGTATTTATGAACTAATAATAAACATATTAAATTTTTGGTTTAAAAAAGAGGGGAGTAGTTTAAAATGAAAAAATATATTATTTTTATAATACTACTGGTATTTTCATTGACCTTTTTATATTCAGTAAATATTTCTGCATACAGTAATGAAGAAAGGCTGGCTTTGATTCAAGCTTCACAGGCTCTAGCTGAAGAAAATGAAATATCGCCTTTAAACAGACCCCAATTAGCTATTTTAGTTACTAATTTCGGATCTCAAAATCAGGAAGCAAATCCTGGAGCCAGGTTTGAAATAACTATTCCCGAAACCAGAGGGATTTTAAGCTTTATGATGGAAGTAATTTATTTTAGACAAACCGGGTCTCTGGCTGTTTTTCCGTCTTTAAAATCTGTCTTTTTTGCTGAAAAAAATATGTCTCCCTATCTGGGTGCAGGAAAAGAAATTACAGCAGCCGCTAATTATCAGGTAATCACGGGACTGGAGCTATTTAATAACTTTTTTGTAGAGGGTAAATTTATTAATGATGGTGGTTATTTAACTGATAGCGAATTGTTTTTCGCAGCTGGTTTTCAATTTTCATTTTAAATAAGAAGGAGGACAATATTATGAAAAAATTATTTGTGGTGTTCTTAGTTGTGTTTATGGTTTTTATTTTAGTTTCCGAAATAACACATGCGGCAAATTTCACCATGAGCTGGGATTTTCAGATTTTTAATAATCCCAATGCCCGTCAGGTAGCAATTAATACTGCAGAAAAACAGGATAGCATGATTCAGGAAGAAGAAGATCCCATGGAAAGATTTATCCAGAGTTTTGAGCGGAGATTAATGAGCAGGGTGCACAGAAATTTAATTGATCAGATAATGTCTGATGAAGAACTGGCTGCCGGAGAGTATCAGGTTGGTGATTTAAATGTTTCAATTATTGAAGATCCGGATACAGGGGAGGTTACTCTGGAAATAACAAATGTTGTAACCGGGGAAACATCGATAATAAATTATGGTTCTGATGAATGGCCGACCGATTATAACTGGTAATTTCGGCAACCTGGAATAATTTTTTAATTGAGGAGGAGAGAATATGAGAGAAATTATAAATAATAAAATAATCATACTGGCAGTACTGGGGTTATTTTTGCTTGGTTCAGGGACCGTATTTGCAGAAAATATTTCTGATTCCGATTCTGAACTGGAAGCAATGAAGGAAGAAATACTAAAAAATTCTGATGATATTATTTCCTCCAGTATTAATGTCACGACGGCAACTCAGCTTTTGGCAGCACTTCCGGAACCAGAAGAAAAACCCGGTATAGCTGTATATCATATTATTGATAAAACCGGCCAGCATACAAATCAGGGGTCCTCTGTTGTGTCCCAGGGAGCTTCAGATATGATGATCACTGCTTTAATGCGCTCCCGACAGTTTAAAGTGATTGATAGAGTAAATTTCAATGATTTTATGAATGAACAGAATTTACAGACCAATAATCGTTTTAAAAGTGGAGCAGGTCCCGAAATTGGAGAATTATCCGGAGCGGATTATATTATTGATGGGGCAGTTACAGAATATCAGGTTGATAAAGAAACAGGTGGCCTGGGCTTGAATATAGCCGGTATAGGAGGAAATGAACAGAGGGCGGTTGCAAAAACTGCAGTTGATATTCGATTAACCGATACCACAAGTGGTGAGGTTGTCTGGTCCAAAAGCCTAAAAGGAGATATTAAGGGAGAAAAAGTTGGTATACAGGCTTTTTCTTTTCTGGGAGACAATATAGTAGAATTTGAAACAGGTAGTGGCAAACAGGAAGTGATAAATCTTGTGCTGCGAACACTAATTGAGGAGGCAGTATTTATGTTAAGTGAAAGTGAGGTCTGGGATGAGGATAAGTAATAATAAACGAGAAAAATATTAAAGCCGACTGTTTCTGTTCAGCAGACCCAATTTGAATAGATAAGAGGGAGGGATAAACATGAGAACCAGATATTTTTTGTGTAAGATAATTTTTCTGATAATCTTATTGATGGTTTCCGGGATATATTATGTAAACGCCGAAGAAAACTGCTGTTTAAATGATAATATAATTATTGACAATTATGGCAATATATTAATTTATCCCTCCTATATCTATAGGACTCCCTTATCTGTTACCCAAATAGGATATCATAATATTTCAATCCATATGGGTATATTCAGCAGTGATCTAAACACTTTAATACAGCAGGGATATAGAAATACCGCAGTCCAAATAATTAGAAATGACCTCATGAGCACAGCTATAAGACAAAAAGGAAGCAATAATCAAGCAGTAATCATACAAAAAAGCAGTGATAATTAAAGGATATTTTATTATTTGTAAAATAGTTACTTGTCAATAATTATAAAATTGTATATTTTTAACTTAAACTTGATTATGACTATAAAATATATAAAGAATATTTCAAAACAATATAAATAAAATGAGCAATTATATAAATAGAATTAAGTGGGGTGGGGATATTGGATAATAAAATAAAAATATACACTCTGGGAGAATTCAAAGTTGAAAAGAACAGTGAAATAATCACCAATGAAGTAACCAGAATGAGTAAGATCTGGAAAATGTTTCAGTATTTATTCACTTTTAAAAATCGAGATGTTTCCCGTGAAGAATTAATTCAGGTCCTGGATCTGAACAAAAATGATGCTCCGGAAGGAGCTTTAACTGCATTAGTTTATAGGCTTCGAAAAAATTTGAACAAGCAAAATAAGTATAAATCAGATAGATACATATTAACCAGAGGTCGAGCCTATACTTTTAATGATAAGTCCAGCCACTGGTTTGATGCCGATGAATTTGTTAATCTTAACAAAAAAACAGAACGGTTGATTAAAAAAAACTCTATTAAAGCCTGTGATGTATTTAATGAATCATTGGAATTATATAAGGGAAATTATCTTGAATATAGAGATTCTGAAGAATGGATCTGGAGTGCACGTAATAAATATCGTGATATATTAATTTCAACTTTGATGAAACTGGATCGTTTTCTATCCCAAAGAGAATATTTCGAAAAATTATGGCAGTTTTATGATCAGATTCAAGAAGTTATTAGTTTTGATGAAGACCTTATCAGTGGTTCCATAGAAGCACTTCTGGGAGCAGGAAAAGTTGGTTTAGCCAGAAAAAAATATAATGAGGCTGTTTCATTATATGAGAACAATAATTTAAATTTACCACCTAATATTAAAGAATTAAAGAACCGTTTTCAATACTGTTATCTGGATGATCCCACCGGTTTTTTGAAAGAAATTATAAAACAGGATGAAATTAGTGGTGCTTTTGTAAGTAAACCCGAAAGATTTCCCCAGGTACTGGAACTGGAGAAAAGGAGAGCACAGCGCGATAATTCTCCCCGGGTTTTAGTTCACCTGGAGATAACAGGAGATTTAGATAATCCTGATTTAAAAGCAAGTGTTTGTGAAAGGATATTAAATATTCTCAAAGAACAGCTTAGAGCAGGAGACATAATCTCTAGATGGAGTGAATGTCATTTTGTTATACTATTAACCAATATCAAGTATGAAAAAACCGATAAATTAATCAATAGAATTAAAAAATCTTTTGCCCAAAAAAATACTATTTCCGGAGATATAAATTTTGAAGAAACAATCTATGAATTCTAAAGGATTTTTGTTTATTTGGAAGTATATTAGAAGTGGTAGATAAAAATAATTTTTCTATAAAAGTACATGAACCCTGCTTTCAGTTTGTCAACTTTTTAAAATGCAAGTTTAGGGTAAATGTACTTTTTATGTTTATTTTTTTGCCTTTCTGAGTTTTAAAATATAAACATATTTGAAAGATGAAAATTTATTTATGCTCCAGGAAATACAGTGGAAATTTCAAATCTTTTATAGTATAATTAAAATGCAAATAATTAATATTTAAAAGTATTTTTGCATAAAGTTTTGATAGAGATAAATTTTTTGGATTATTATCAACTTTGGTTGTTTATTTTGAGCCGAATCCAGCTATAAAAAATATAGGCCAGATAATATTAAAATATATTATTAAAATTCTATATATAGAAATAACAGCAGGGAGTTGAGGAAATGAATTTTAATGAACTTTATCACAGAGCGAAATCTGTTGTAAATCCAAAACAGTTATCAAAATTTGTAGAAGTTGGTGGAGTTGGATCTGCAGTATGTACTGAGAAGGGCAATGTTTATACGGGAGTGTGCATAGACACGGCCAGTTCTATGGGATTTTGTGCTGAACATGCTGCGGCTGCAGCAATGGTGACTGCCGGAGAAAGCCATATTATTAAGATGATTGCTGTTAATTGTGAAGGTTATATAATGCCGCCCTGTGGAAGATGCCGTGAATTTATAAGCCAGCTTGATAAAAAAAATTATCAGACAGAAGTTAAAGTTGCAGAGGATAAGGTGGTTTATCTTAAGGAGTTATTGCCTTATGACTGGAAATAGAATTTATGTATTTGTTTTTGGTTTGCGAAACATTTTGATATAATGTTTTAAATTGAGAAAATCAATATATGAATACAAAATTTTTTTGTAATATTTTATACAAAAGTAAAAAACTACAAAACTTAAAAAGGGGAATTAAAAGCCATGCAAAAGAAAAAGAAATTATACCGTTCACAAAAAGAAAAGATGCTGGGTGGGGTCTGTGGGGGTATTGCCCAATATTTTGGAATTGATCCCACATTAATACGACTTATATTTGTAATTATCTTTTTTGCAGAGGGGGCCGGATTTCTGGCCTATGTTGTGGCCTGGATCATAATTCCGGAAGAGCCTGAGGAAGTAAGTCCAAAAAACAGCATACAGAATAAGGAAAATCAATCTGAAGCACATACTCAAGAAGGTGATATTAAAGCAAAAGAAAGAGACCGGGAACCTGAATATAATAGAGATGATCGCAGAGAAAAATCATCTTTTTCAAAAAGAGAATACAGCAGCCAGAATATTTGGGGAATTATTCTGATTATTATAGGGGGAATATTTCTAATAAATACCTGGATGTCCTTTCTTTTTCTGGATAAAGTCTGGCCTTTATTATTGGTTTTACTGGGAGCTGCCCTGCTGATAAAAAGCAGCAATAAGAAGCAAACATAAATTACAGCTGGATATTTTTGACTATATTTGATATAATTATATACAGTTATTGCTTATCATTTCTCCAGAAAAACTATCTGGAGAAATTTATTTTTTTAAAGGCTTTTAAGTTATTTAAGGCTTTTAAGTTATTTAAGG
>SL_8KL_010_SEDDRAFT_10005158_pt1 | contig 10313 bp, 12 predicted proteins | sample SodLakKL_010_SED_4_FD_11160 | JGI IMG/M metagenome (IMG submission 11160) | reverse complement strand
CTTCCTCTATCGGGAGATCCTCAACAGGAACGTCAAGGTATTCCGACAACTCTTCTGCTGTTGCATAAGGCATTCAATCACCTCCCGAACCTGTGGGCGAATTGAGAACAAGTGATTCGAAGAAACTAAAGCGTTGTCAAAATCTACTGCAAGCCTACCAACTTGCTCCCATAACTCACCAGAAAAGAACGCCATGTTTCACCACCCTTCGAGAAGGGAGGCCGAAGCCTCCCACCTCGTTAGTCACGTTCTACGCCATAGCGAGGCATGAAGATGATGCCAATCTCTAAATCATCAACATCGTCCGTGGCGCTATCTTCGTCATGATTCATTTGGGCCTCAAAGACAATCTTACCGTCTTCGTTAAGGAACTTAGCACTTTCCAAGGGTCCGATAACGGCACTTTCGCCCTCATCGATAACCTTAACAAGAGGTGCAACTTCCTCAACATCAGATTGCCAGTGGTCACCGGCCTTCACAGTAATCCCGACATCGTCTGTCGTGGCGGTGTTATTGATAAGAATCATAAACTCATCATGCAACGCCTCGAACTCATATTCCTTCTCACGGTCTTCAGCAGTCTCTTCATAAATCTCGAAGTCTTGCGCTTCATTTAGTTTTAAGTGTACGACCTCGTCGGTCAGGTTAATATCAGACATTTACGTCACTCCTTTGGTTTTGATTATTCAGATGCAAAACGGCCTTGCAGCGATACCATGGATTTCGGGTCTACGACCTTACCACCATACACGTGGAGTCCCTTCATGGCGTCAGAGAAACCGTCTTCCGGACGATACGGTTCCATGGACAGGATTTGCTCGGCGTAGGACATCGCACGGCGAGTGCCGGCAGGCATTAGATGGTCTTGGCTGCCGTAATCATCAATGAGATTATTGGAGACGTAGAAATTCAAGCCGATCGCCTGTCCTACCCAACCATTCTCAAACGTCTCTTGTGCATTGATTGCGCCCTGCGTAAAGATTTCAGCAAGTACAAGCTTACCCACGAACCACGGAGGGATAACCATCCAACGGTCGCCACGGGGCACATTGTTTTCGTCAAGACGCTGGTTTACTTCAGTCAATGCCTCATAAACATCATCCGCTTGCATTGCGCCACCGTCGACAATGTCGCTTGCTTCTTTTGCAAGTCCTGCCATATACTGGTCAGACTGGTCTGCCAAGGCATAAGCAGCTTCACGCATAGCTTCGTCCATGACTTTCGGACGTTGCTGTGCAGCGTCAATATCGTCCACGGCGAAGTTGAAATACTTGGCTTGGTCAATAGTCAAAATGGTCTGTGCGTCTTGCAGTTCGTCCCGCTCTAAGGTGCCGTACTTGTTATAGTCACGAACCGTAACAGGACCAATTGCGTTAATTTTAACCGTGTCGCCATACCCGGAAATCTCACCTTGATAGTCAGTATTGGCGACTTGCGCGAATACGTGTGCTTTGTGTAGGTTTTGGAGCAGTCTGGCACTCCATACCTTTGGAATAAAACGTTCTAGTGACATTTACTTCACTCCTCGATTAGTTGTTTGATAGTACCTTCTGCACTTCTTCCCACCGACTGTTGATTTCCTCGTTGCTCATCTGCTCAATGGCCTCTCTAGTCAGCGGTGCAGAAGTGTCTCCCGCAAATCCTCCGTCGCCCCCCTTCGGTGTCTTGGACTCACCTTCGAAAAGATAAGGTTCCGACTCCCGAAGTTTTTCGAGTTGTTCTGATAGGCCCTTAACACCTTCGTCGCCAACGTCAACCTTGTCGAGTTCAAGCAATGCCTTCACCGCCTTCGGGTTTCTGGCGTTGTTCTTCAGCAACTCCTTCTCGACCTCGGCGTCAAGTCGCTGCTGGTGTAACTTGGTCTCTAACTCCTGTTGAGTCTGCTTGTTCTGCTCTTCGAGTTCGGAAATCTTGCTCTTGAGTTCTTCTGAAGCATCGCCCGACTTCTTCAAATCACCGATTTGCTTATCTCGTTGGTCAAGCTGTGACTTCAAATTGTCGATTTCCTCGCTCTTAGCGTTCAAGCGTTCCCTTGGAATGTATGACCCGTCGTTAACCATCAGCTTAACGTCGGACTCCTGCGCCTTAGCTTGCACCTGTTCGAACAACTCTTCTCCTAACAGTTCCTTCAAGTCCATCAATAGCACTCCTTCGTTTACGGTTATTTATCGTGGTCACGGTCCACGAACGTCTTTGTTCTTTAACGTCTGCAAATACCAAAAAAGACGGGTTGTTAAATCGCTTCCCCTATCTGTTCCCTGTCATACTCACGCCTACGGTCAGTTGCATCTGTGAATTCTCGTAAACGCCCTTGCCACTCTCTGCGTTTAGCAGATGCCTTGCGGCGTTCGTTATCGTCAAGTGCGGCCGCTTCTCGACGTTTCCACTGGCGAACACCACGCTCCATGTACCTTTGTTCCTGTGTCTCCTTGTATCCCTTAGGTGAGGTCTGTGGTTCCACCGCCGTTGACAAGCCTGGGATATAAGCCCCGATTGTATGCCTGCAGTTTGGATGAAACAGACCGTCAACTTGGTCAAATGGTGGATATTGTTCCGACTCACCGCTCAAACTATACACACGGCCTTCATGCGGTCTGCACAGGTTGCATTCGTCACCGTGGTTGGATACCCTCACAAGGTCCCGTCCGTTCTCTTCCATGCGGTTTCTGTGGCCCTCAACGGCAGATTGTATTGTTCCTGTTCGAGTAGCCATTTCGCAATAGGAAGCCATATTCCAATGGCGCCCTGCGTTATCTACAAAACCGGTAATGCCTCGGTTGGCGAACTTGTTTAACGCAGACTGTGCAGCCTCTTTTCGGGTCATGACTCCGGCGGCGGTTTGCTCAACTGTTTCGGCAATAACAGACCGGTAAATATCTTCCGATGCCCGTAGTATTCTACTGGAAACTGGCTCAAGTCGTTCAACCGTCTCCGCTGCAAGTGCTTCGATTCTCTGTTGATGTATCCTTCCGAATCCTCTTGTGACTGGAATGTCATCCTCATCAACCAACTTACGAAGGTCTGCAACAGCTTGGTCACCGCCCCTTTCATATGCCTGCCGGACGACAGCGTTGACTTCACCTGGCATCATATCATCAATATAGCTTATAACATCGTCGCTCACTCCTTGCCTAAGTCTACGTATCTCTGCCAGCTTAGTCGGCGCCCAATCTGGATCATCCATTCCTTCGCCAAGTTGCTCGGTAATTTTAGTTAACGTGGTTACCTCTGCGTTGATGTATATCTCCGCAACTCGCTTCGCTAGGTTCTCGCCTAGTGCCGGTCCTGTTGGCATTATTCATCACCTGGCAGAGCCATGGGAATATCAGGAACGTCCATTCCTTTCTCTTGCTTGATGCGCTTGACTTCCTCTTCGACTTGTGATTCATCCCAATCAGGATGCAACCACTCGACCTTAGTCTGTATGGACATGGCTTCGGCTTGGTTAATTTTCTGCAAGCTGTCTGCCATCTGGTGCGGGTCATCAGGAATACCATCGGCAAACGAGACTCTCGGTCGAATGTTCAAGTTCGTCCCTCTGTTTCCAAGTAGCATGTTATCGACCACAAGTACCAAATGGAGTAAGTCTTCTATGGGTTTGCGGAAGTACCTCTGCTTCTTCCCCTGCGTCTTTAGGGACTTACGCTCACGCACCCGCAAAGCCGTTCCTGAATCAGCCCGCCCTTCGATGTTCAAGCCGAATGACTGTGGCGAATACCCTGCCGTCGCAATAATGCGGTCAAGGAAGTTCAACGCCGTCTCCCTGTGTTCCTCCGCTCGAATCGCGAACTGGTTCATCGTGATTTGTTGTCCATCACCGGCGGGACCCATGTTCATGCCTTGATATGCAGAGCGCTCTGCGTCAAAGTATCGTCTGTTTTCCTCTGCGTCGAACTCAAGGAAGGTCTCAGGGACGATGATGCGTGACTTCGCTAATCGCAGGTCCCGAATCCAGCTAGTGTAGACTTCGTCAAGCGAGTCCATCATACCCTCAAGTCCTGCATAGTCAGATTGACCAAGTGCGCTCCCTCGCCATAGCTTGTTAGGTCTGCGGTTAGGAATATAACGGATGAGAATATCATCGATTCCCGTCTCGACCGTTGGTTCCATGCCCGTCGTATAAGGGTTTGATTCAAGGCTCACTTCATGTCCCAATGTGTTTCGGGTTCCGACATATAACTTGTTGTGGATAACGCCTCGCTCGTGTATCTCACCATGTCGCCAAACGGTCAGTTCATTGTCTCGAAGTTCCTCATGGATAATCTTGTAAAGGCCAACCTTCTGCAACATGCCCCACTGAAAGACCGGGAGTGCGCTATCCACCTGTGCAATGGAGAATATTGGATAGTCGTACAAGTCTCGGTCCCAGTTAACCTTAACGAACACGCCACCCATTGCCGCCGCCGTTTCTGCCGCTTCAAGCAGCACCGCCTGGAAGTCGTTCTGTTCTGTGATTTCCCGCAGTCGGTCGTTGGTCTGCTCCCCCTGCGGTTCCTCCTTGCTAACGGATATGGTCGGAGGCTCNGAGAATANAAGGTCAGCAGATACCGTCGCAATGTCTCCTGCGACAGGAACGTGAATCATCGTCTGCCGTTCGTCTTTGATGTGCTTGGCCCAAAAACTGCCTTTCGGTGTTGGCGTGTAGACCATTGAAGAATAGGCATCCGACAAACGGTTCGGGTCTCCGCTATAGAGTGCCGCCCAAAGCCTGTATTTATCGTAAACCGGTAACCACTCCTGCGGCGGGAACTGTTGCGCCCCCCTTCCTCTAAAGCGTTCAAGAACTGTTTGTGCCATTATCTAACCCCTTTCAATAGAGCGTCATAATCACCAGACGTATAAATTGCGTAGCGTAAAGCGTCAAGCAAGTGGTCGTTTTTCTCTAGCGGTTTGTCTTCGCCTTTCTGCTGGTGCTTCGGGTCCCACGAATACATTGATATTTCTTGTAATAGGTCGGTGCAACGTTCATGAATCTTCAGTTTGTCCGACCCCAACAAAGAGGAAACGACCCGTATGCCATCAATAACATCGTTCNTGGCAGGATACACCTTGCGAAACGGCTCGTACTCCCTGCGCTCTCTATATAGCTGTGTGCGGAATGACTTAGCAGAAGGGTCAACAAACACCCATCGCACCGAATCACCGCCAATGAACTCACGCAGGTCTTCGGCGTAGTCATTATCAGTCTTGCTCTGCGCCATTTCACCGCCCGAGTGCTTGTACTCATCAACGACGTAGAAGCACCCGTCAGCAAGAACCACCTTGACGAATGCCGTAGCGTTCGATGTTCCGTAGTCAACGCCAATGTATGTTCTTCCTTGCGGTGCCTCGCTTACAACGTGCTTTTCACGGTCGAACATGGAGTAAACAACGCCTTCTGCAAGCACCCACTTGCCTTCGACCATTCGCTCAAACCACAAGCCGGAGTAGGACTTCTTGAGGTTCTCCTTGTAGTCATCATCAAGGGACAGGTTATCATCAAGCGTAAAATGGAAGTGTCTGAATCCTTTTTCTTGTGCCTTGTCGATGTAGTTGGTTTTGATAATATGGAACGGTGAGTCAGGGTTCATCGTCCAGTATGCCCTAGCACCTTTAAGCGACATACGGTTAAGTGCTTGGTTGACAACCTCGATAGGATACGTGGTAATTTCGTCTGCGTACCATCCACCGATGGTCATACCTCGGATTTTTGCTTCTGCCTTGATGTTCGGTGCACCCACGCAGTATATTCTCTTCTCGCTGCGGTTAAAGCGTACAATGAGGGTGGCCCCGCCTTCGGTGGATTTCTTGTACTGGCAGTTACGCTCACCTAAAATAGAAATCATGCCCATGTCGTTACCGATGACGTTACGGTAAAGCGTGTCAAGTGTGTGGCCTGTCATCAGGAATTCTCTGTGCGGCGACTCTGCCAAAAAGTATATCCAAGCAACCACAGAGGACACCGTCTTGCTACTGCGAACCGCACCTTCATAGATGTTGATGAAGGCATCGCTGTTGTTGATTGCATCAAGTGCCGTCCTTGAGAATAATTCCCACTTACTCATTTGACCATACCCTAGCACTTTCCCGCAACGCTTCAGCAAGTTCTGCGATGTTGTCATCGCCACCTTCTCCAATGTTGTCAAGGATGCCATATATCTCCCACTCAAGCTTCTTCGTATTGCCGAATATCTCCGATGCAATTTTAAGCTGCTTGAGTCGGTTGAAATCCGTATCGTTGACAAAGAGTTCCATGGCGGTACCGTTGCGTAAGGCTTCAAGTATGCGACCATATTCGGATCGGAGTTGTACTTCCTTGTCAGCCTCTTGTTCAATGACCTTACGTTTGGCTTTTTGCTGAACTTCTGGGTCAAGCATACGTTTTTGCCATCCCTCTTTAAGCTTACGTTTGTAGCCACCATTCTCAGAGAACCCATATTCTTCAGCTAACTGTCTCATGGAATAGTTACCTGTCTCGTATTTAGTACGTATTTCCGGCCATGGAAACCGCATACGTCCACCTCCTTTTTACCGCCGTGATTTCCACACTTGGTTAGATATATTCATCCGCAACAAAAACACCTGGATAACCTTACCACTTCGGTTAACAGTTTCCGTGGTGCTTTTTGTAGTGTTCTTTATGAGTAGTTCTTTATAACCTAGTTCTTTATAGGAAAAGGTCAAAGTCTCAAAACAACCTCTATTACGTATTTGTGACGAGGTAAAATCTTGACCCCTAGTGACATTCATGACACCCCCCTAGTGACATTCATGACACCCCCCTAGTGACATCTATGTCACCCCCCCCCCGTTAAATGAAAACGTTGGGTCTATAGATGTTCGTGTAACTTGTTTCGTTTGCGTCGATTCGCTCTTCTTTGTGAAGCATATCCTTTCGGATAAGACTATCCACAATCCTCATTGCCTGTCTCTTGCCAACACCTGCCTTTTCGCCTATCTTCTTGTAAGACGGAAAAGCGACGCTGCCTTCGTTGGAGCACCTAACCAGATAAAAATAAACCACCATTTCGGAAGCGGTCAATCCTTGGTCAAATATAGCGTTCGGAACCTTGAAAAACCTGTCTTTTACACCCTCAAGTCTGTCTTCCTTTTTAATCATTTTCTCATTATCCACCCTTTTGATTGTTATCCACCTATAAGGAAATAGAGCGGCGCAGGAGGTAGGTGGATGAAAAACCTCCTGCTTTAGGGAGCGACCCTGCCGCTAATATATTGAAAAGCGCATTGCGCTAATCCAACGTGTCAATTTTGAACACAAACCCTTCGTCTGCTAACACCTGGTGAAGTTGATTACCAAGTGAAAGAACAAACTCTTCTTCATCCTCGGCTTGGATGCCAATGTGAGCCATGACCGCATGAAGAACCTCGTGCAGGATAACCTGTTGAGCCTTCTCTTCTTTCAAGCGTGAGTAATAAACAATTTCTAGGTTTTGCGTGTCACAGTATCCGTAAACGTTCCGGTCACCGCCAATGCTGACTTCATCATCTGCAAATATAGCGTAGTCAAAACCACCAATTTTGATACTACCTGTCCGCTTTCGCATTGATTGCCTCCCTTAGCCCTTCAGTCCCCAAGCTATATATTCGACATCGGACGCACTCATTCCTTCACGTGCAGCAACAATCTCAAACAATTCTTTCTTGCTTACCTTACCTTGGTGCGCCCCGAAGATATGACAATCCCGACACAATGAAATCACGTTGCATTCGTGGTCAGAACCCCCTGCGCCTCTCCTTATAATATGGTGGACACCGCCATGAGTACGCTGGCCGCACCGCTCACAGTTCGGCTTCCGCATGTCCTTCAGTAGAGACCTGTTCTTTAACCGCTTCTTCTTTAGTCCCATTAGCAAGCCACTCCTTGACATGTTGGATATATACGATTGCGTCGATGAGTTCTTCTTCCAAGTAGGTCAGCGTGTCAACGACTGTTAACCGCGATTCGTCAAGGGTTAGACCATACTTCATCAGTCCTTTATGTGTTTGGTTGTCTAACAGCTTTATGATGTTGTCACGGTACTTCATAGCCTCAACAGGTGATTCCTTGTCCTTATAGTACTCTTTGTATTCTTCAAGATAGTTCATACTTCACCTCGATTTTCTTCTCACGCCCCTGCAGTGTCACCATGGGATTCTCAAGGATAGTCGGTTCCATACCCTTCGAAACAGGATAGTCACCACGCATTTGAAAGGAACCTGTGTTCATCAGACCCATCTTGACCATTCGGACGTTGTTATTGTGCAAGTCGGGAACATACAACGCTTTCGGAAAAAACAGGGGTTTGTGTGTATGGCTTATAACGTACAAATCAGCTAAAACGATGTTTTTAAGCTGTATAAGCTTATTCGCCACCGCCCCCATGGTTCTGCCCCCGCCCCAGCCATGCGCAGCATAGAGAGTATATACGGCAGGTTTCCCGTTGCGTTTCTGCCCCACAGGAATCTTGAGTAGCATTTCTTTGCGTGTATAGCGGACCCCTAAGAAGTCTGCCATATCCATGACGGATGAATCGTCTTCTTTGCTGCGTCCTTCGTCGTGATTTCCGCCTTGCATCGCTAGTATTTTGTCGCTAATCGGTGCTAGTTTACGACGTAGGCCCCTACGTTGCTCGCTCGGCGTGTATCGCTGTTTATAGGTCGAACCAACAGAAGACTCAATGTCCATCTGCAAGAGGTCGCCGTTTAATATTACCCTCGCCTGCTTATCACGCTCTATCTCGCGTAAGACCTTTTCGAGATATTCCTCATCACAGTCTTCAGACCCAAAATGAAGGTCGCCTAAGCAGTATAAATTGACGTAATCAACGTTGATGTGTGGAATTACTGTTAGTTCCAAACGGTCACCGCCTTTGTTTTAGGAGAGGCCGAAGCCCCCCCACCAACGTTTAGAGGGCATCAAACTTCCGTTCGGGGAAGTCTGCTTCTCTTCGCATTTCGTTCCAAGATGACGTTTTCGTGAAATAGCCGATAATCCTTGTCAACCATTCTCCTATCGGTTTACCGCAGATAGGACATTCTTTGCTGTTACCCGCCACCGAAACATGACCCTCTTCGCATATCCCAAATCCGTAGTTAATTGCCAAGTGCGAAACACCATGCTTCACGGCGTATTCAATTAGAGATTCCATTGTGTCAGGTTCCGGAATCTTCTCNTTGACATTAAGATGAAGTATGCCGCCACCAGATAGCAGATCCATATATTTCCCCGTAGTCTTTATCCGCTCTGGCATGGTCGCTTCGTCGGTCAGGGGGATGTATTGGTTCGAATACAGAAGAACGTATGGTGGAAAGTAATTTTCGAATTGTAATCTATCCTTTTTCGCTAGTTTTACGGCAGCACTCTCACCAGGAATCTCCTCAACGTTGAATGAGTAGCCGCATAGTTCGGATGAGTTGATTGCAAACTGTTCGATTGCTTGTAAGACAGGTGTTATCATGTGCGAATCATCAACCACGTCATGGCCTCCGAATTCTGCCATTTCGTGAACGCCGATGATTCCAATAGTGGAAAACAACTGGTCTGTTGAAAACCACTCTAGAGGCTCATAGAACTTCAACAGGCCGTCGTGAATGCGTCGGTAGAGTATTTCTTCCCGATGTACAATTAAGAGGTCTCTGCAGGCTTCTAAGGCCCACATAAGCCGACTATGAAACGACTGTGTGTTAGAATTCTCGCACAAGGCAATTCGTGGTAGGTTGACTGTTACCACCCTGTGACTGCCGATATTCAAGCCGCCATTACCAAAGGAGTCAGTTCTGAACTGCATCCTTGAAGCGTCGTTGACAAGTCGGCAACAAGACGCCAGTTTCTGCCCATCGTTGACGTAGAAATTAAATACACCCTTGTCCAGGTTCTTTTTACACGCCCATTTGAAGAAGCGATAGTCAATGATTTCTCCGTCATCATCTTTGGTGATGTTGAGTGTCACAACGGGAAATCGATATGGAAGACCATCCGGTGAACCCTTGGCGAACCACTCGCCGAACAGGGTCTGCACCTTCTCAACAAAATCAAAATCAACCTCGGACCCATCGGGGAACCGATAATCACCAAACACCTTCTGCAAGTTTGGTCTGTCGAACAAGCTAATGTTCACAAACGGTGACTGTGCGCCCATGCGAAACTTGTTATTGATTACGTGGACAAACTTTTGCAGGTCGTTAATCATGTCATATTCCGACAGATTTTCTCTCTTAGCGTACCAGCTGTAATTGACTAGCATGTCAGCCGGTGTAATGGCCCCTGCGAAGTCCTGTGACAAGTCCATGGTTGTTTCGATGCATTGTGCGATGAAACTATCGGCTCTCTTTGG
>SL_8KL_010_SEDDRAFT_10005157_pt1 | contig 10313 bp, 4 predicted proteins | sample SodLakKL_010_SED_4_FD_11160 | JGI IMG/M metagenome (IMG submission 11160) | reverse complement strand
ATAATGATGATAATAATGCTTCTTATCATTGCTGGGATAGTAATCGGTTGCCCTATATATTATATTATGAGCAAAAAGAGGAAAAATGAAAAAGAATCCGTTGAGACTCTGAATAAATCAGGTCATATTAAAAGTTATAAAAAGAAAGAAATAAGTTTATCAGCTATTATTATGTATATAGGAGGTGGTATCGTACTTTCCCTCGCAGTTTATCTTTTATCTCAGATGGGGATCATGTGGGGTTGGAAGTGGGAAAGAATATTTTTCTTTTTACTTCCTGCAACCTATTGGAGCAGCACATTAATCGCTCTATCCTCCAAAACTAAGTTATCGGATGTCACCCTTACATCGATCCCACTCCTAGTGACTTTTTTAGTACTTTTGGGCGATCCTGGATTTTTCCTAAATCTTGAGGATGCACTTTTCATCGGTCTCTATAGAATTTGTTTCGGATTTGTATTCACGTTGTTATTATTGGGTTATGATCTACCGAGTATACCAAGAAAAGGCTTTATAGAATACGGTATCTACGGCCTGAGTTTCATCCCGTTGATCTCCTCTCTTATATTCGTCGGGTTCGGAGCAGTTCTCCCACATTTTTCTCTCATATTTGCATCACTGGTGCTTTTCAAGGTCTTCCTCACTGTCGTATACGTTTCTGAAGGGAGCGGAACCGGATGATCTCTGCATCGATGGACGCAGTTAGAGGCGGGTACTTATAGTTCCCCCCGTCCCCTCGACAACCACGGCGGATATGGGTAGAACTACGACCTAAAACCTTTTTAGCTACTTTTCTATGCCTCTCCCGGTGTGCAGATGGTCGAAAGAGAAGAAAAAGAGATGCTGGGATTTTTGGGCGTCGACGAGGTAGATGAACTCTTCGAAGATATCCCTGATCAGGTGAGGACCGAATTGGATATACCGGAAGGTCTCACCGAAAGAGAGGCCACGGCAAAAGTCAAGAAAAAGTTGAAGAAGAATAAAGATCCGGATGAACTATCTTCTTTTTTGGGCGCCGGCGTTTACGAACATTTCATACCGGCGGCGGTGGATGAGATAATCGGCCAATCCGAGTTTTACACTTCCTACACACCTTACCAGGCCGAGATAAGCCAGGGTATGCTGCAGGCACTCTTTGAATATCAGAGCATCATCGCAGAACTGACGGGACTGGGAGCGGTAAACACGAGCATGTACGATCAACCTACCGCGTTGGCGGAAGCCGTGCTTATGTCCGCACGTATAAAGAGGAAAGGACACAAATTTTTGATACCTGAAAATACACACTGGGAGAACGACCCAGTATTAAAAAATTATCTGAGAGGACAGGACATAGAGATAGAAAAAGTGGATTTTGACGAAAAAGGTCAAGTGGATAAGGAGGACCTCAAGGAGAAGATGGACCAGGATGTTCTGGGTTTCTATATTGCCACTCCCAACGTATTTGGAGTCCTAGAAGAGGACGTTAGCGTTTTCAAAGATCTCAAGGAAGACGAGGACTCAGTTCTCGTGGTAGGCACCAATCCATTGGTGCTTTCGCTGATGAAGCCTCCGGGTGATTGGGGTGCCGATATAGTGGTGGGAGACAGCCAACCCTTCGGTATACCCCAGGCATACGGCGGACCCACGGTGGGTATGTTCGCCTGCGGTGAGAGGTACATCAGGAAGATGCCCGGTAGGATCATCGGTGAGACAGAAGATTCTCAGGGAAAAAGGGCTTACTGCATGACCCTGCAGACAAGAGAGCAGCACATAAGGAGGGAAAGAGCCACCTCTAACATCTGCACCAATCAGGCTTTGATGGCTCTAGCTTCCGCTTCTTTCGTCTTCCTTAAAGGCTCTGAAGGTNTNGANAANGTTGCGAAGGAGAATNACGAAAAAGCGCACGAGTTGGCTGAGAAGATGAACGGATTAGATGGATTTGAAGCACCTCACTTCGAAAGCGAATTCTTTAACGAGTTCACCGTGAAAACTTCTATGGATCCACAGGATCTGTATGAAAGATGTAAAAAAGAGGACTTCCTGCCGGGAGTACCGCTGGATGACAGATTTTCTTCTCTTTCCGATGTTTTGCTCACCGCCGTCACCGAGATGAAGACCGAAGAGGAGATCGACGGCCTCGTTGACACTTTAAAGGAGGTGAAAGGATGAGCTCAGATTACAGGCAGGCACGTTACGAAGAAGAACTCTTGATGGAAGATGGGGTGGAAAGAGAAGTGGAAGAAAATCCCCTGCCCGAAAACATAGCTAGAGAAAGAGCTCCAAAGATCCCTGACCTGCCTAAACACGAAGTGGTCCGGTACTTCAACCGTCTGTCACACATGAATTACGGCATCGATACGGGCCTTTATCCGCTGGGTTCCTGCACCATGAAGTACAATCCGAAGTATACGGAGAAACTCGCTTCCCTGCCTGAAGCTACGTCACCGCATCCTTACCAGCCGGAAGAATTCTCTCAGGGCACCTTGGAGATAATGTGGGAGTTACAGCGGCAGTTGGCCGAGTTGGGAGGCATGCATTCGGTCAGTCTGCAGCCCGCGGCGGGAGCACACGGTGAGATAACAGGATTGATGATAGCCCATCAGTATCATGAAAACAACGACGATGATAGGAACGAAGTGATAATGCCGGATACGGCCCATGGGACCAACCCCGCTAGTGTCTCCATGATGGGTTACAACCTGGTGGAGATACCGTCCGAGGACGGATGCGTGGACATGGAAGCTCTAGAAGAGGCAGTAGGAGATAACACCGCGGCTTTCATGATAACGAACCCGAACACCCTCGGTCTTTTCGAGACCGACGCGTGCGAGATGGCAGAGGTAGTTCACGACGCCGGCGGTCTTCTCTACTACGACGGCGCCAATTTGAACGCTATCATGGGAAAGACGACTCCAGGAAAGATGAACTTCGACATAATGCACTTCAACCTGCATAAGACTTTCAGTACGCCCCACGGCGGCGGCGGACCGGGATCAGGACCTATCGGCGTGACCGAAGAATTGGCTTCCTACCTTCCCGTTCCTATGGTGGAAAAAGACGACGAGGGTTATCGTCTGAATTACGACTTGGAGAACAGTATCGGCAGAGTTAAGGGATTCTATGGAAACTGGCTCGTGCTGCTGAAAGCCTACGGTTACATCACAAAAGAAGGCAGAGACGGATTGGAAAGAGCGACTGAAAGGGCGGTATTGAACAGTAACTATCTAAGGAAGAAGCTGGAGCCTCATCTTGACCTACCTTACAAGTCTCTGAGAAAACACGAGTTCGTTCTTTCAGGTAAAAAATTGAAGGATAAAGGTTTGAAAACCAAAGATCTAGCGAAGCGTTTACTCGATTATGGATATCATGCTCCAACGATCTATTTTCCGCAGTTGGTGGACGAAGCGCTGATGATCGAGCCGACGGAGACTGAGACGAAAGAAACCTTGGATGGTTTTGCAGAGGCCTTTGCTTCCATAATGGCCGAGGACGAAGAAACTATCAAAGATGCACCGAAAAATACCGCGGTGAGAAGGGTCGACGAGACCAAGGCGATAAGAGATTCTACGCTCAGCTACATGATGCGGGATTGAACGCTGTTGAGATCACTAACGCTTTTTCTCGTCTTCCTCTAGTAGACTTTTCACTGTCCGGATCTGCATCATGTTCGTTATCCCGGTCACAGGCGCTGGGACACCGGCTGTGATGAGCAGTTTATCTTCTTCTTCGACTTCGCCCATCTCGAACAGCTTTTTAGCCGTCTTGCAGACCATCTCGTCTACGTGCTCGGGAAACTCGGAATGGTAAGCCTTTACCCCCCATACAAGACTCAACTTTCTCTGAACCGATCTCCTGTCTGTGAAAGCGATTATATCGTCCTCTGGCCTGAATTTAGCTACCTTCTTGGCGGTGTACCCGGAAGAGGTGTGGACCACGATATACTTCACGTCGAGATCTCTAGAAGCCTGTCGGACGTTCTTTGCTATTATCTCGGCTACGTCCTCACTTTTTCTCTCCGCTAAGGCATACTCTCTTCCTTTCACGTGATCCTCCATCTTCTCTAACACTTCGCCCATGAATTCAACGGATCTTACCGGGTAACGACCTATAGCAGTTTCTTCAGAGAGCATGGCAGCGCAGGCACCGTCTATGACCGCGTTAGCGACGTCGGAAACCTCCGCTCTCGTAGCTCTAGGACTTTCCGTCATGGACTTCAGCATCTGGGTCGCTATGATGACGGGAACCTCTTTCCTGTTCGCTTTCTCTATTATCTTCTTCTGGAGGACCGGTACGTCGGAAGCGGGCACTTCAACGCCCAGGTCGCCTCTAGCTATCATCAATCCGTCGGTCACTTCGATTATCTCGTCGATGTTTTCTACTGCCTTAAGATGCTCTATCTTCGCGATCACGTCCATCTCTGAATCGTGTTCATCCAAGATCTCTTTTATCCTTTTTATATCGTCCGAAGTTTTTACAAAAGATGCGGAAACAAAATCAAAATCGACCTCACAGCCGAACTTTATGTCGTCGATATCCTTCTTCGTAGGGGTTTTGAGCCCAAGATCTTTTTCGGGTACGTTAACGGACTTTCTCGAAAGGATCTTTCCGCCGTGAATGACTTCGCATCTTATATCCGTATCGAGTCCTAAAACTTCCAGTTCTATCTGACCGTCGTCTATCAGTATCTTATCGCCTACGTCTATATGTTCTTTAAATCTGGGATGATCTACCGGCAGCACATCCTTTCCACCTTCGATCTCGGAACTGACCAGTTTTAGCTCTTGACCTTGTGATACCTCGGTACCTTTCTTCACCTGCTTCAACCTTACTTCAGGCCCCTGGGTATCCATCATCACTCCTATCTCGTCCGACAAGTCCCTTATGGTTTTCAAGGTTTCTAGATGTTCCTCCTTAGTTCCGTGGGAAAAGTTCTGTCTGAAAACATCGACTCCCGCTTCGATCAGGTCTGCGATCTTTTCTTCATTGTACGAAGCCGGGCCCAAAGTAGCTACGATCTTGGTCTTTCTCATCTGTAACACGCCCTCTGTTTTTACCTTTAAAGATGATGTACAAGTTTATAAAATATATCCAACCTTTTTTTGGGCCTATCATAAATGATAAATACAGAATTCCAAATCTCTTCATAGTGATAAGATGTTGAAACCGAACGAAGTGAGGAGTAAGTTGGAAGATTACGATCACGAAGAACTGAAGATAGGTGTCGTCGCATCACATTCCGCTCTGGACGTGTGTGATGGTGCAGCTGACGAAGATTTGCCCACCCTAGCTATCTGCGAAAAGGGGAGAGAGAAGACATATACCAAATATTTCAAAACCGTTAAGAATGAAGAGGGTAAAAGGATCAGAGGCGTCGTTGATGAAACCTGGGTTCTAGATAGGTTTGAAGACGTTATCGACGAGGAAAATCAAAAAAGACTGTTAGAAGAAAACGTGATCTTTGTACCCAACCGTTCTTTTACCGCCTACGCGCCCCTAGATAGGATAGAAGACGAGTTCGAGATACCTATGGTGGGGAGTAGAAATTTGCTGCGGAGCGAAGAAAGAGAAGAAGAGCGGGATTATTACTGGTTGCTCGAAAGATCCGGCTTACCATTCCCGAAAAAGTACGAAGAGCCCGAGGAGATAGACGGACTCGTGATGGTCAAATTACCGCATAAAGAAAAAAGGCTAGAAAGAGGTTTCTTCACCGCCGCATCTTCAGAAGAGTACGAAGAGAAAGCGCAGCAGCTTATAGAGAACGACGTCATCACTCGAGAAGACCTTGATGAGGCAAGGATAGAGGAGTACATAATAGGTCCTGTGTTCAACTTCGACTTTTTCTACAGCCCTATTACGGAAAGGGGTACAAAGCTAGAATTGCTTGGGATCGATTGGAGATTCGAAACCAGTCTTGATGGACACGTCAGACTTCCAGCACCTCAGCAGATGACATTGAGCGAAGAGCAGCGCGTTCCGGAGTATACAGTCTGCGGGCACAACAGCGCGACTCTAAGAGAGTCCCAGATCGAAAAAGTATTCGAGATGGCCGAAACTTACGTGGAAGCGACGAAAGAACATTACGATCCGGGTATGATAGGGGCTTTCTGCCTCCAGACCTGCGTGGATAAGGACCTGAACTTTTACATATATGACGTTGCACCTCGGGTAGGCGGGGGAACTAACGTGCATATGAACGTCGGACACCCGTACGGTAATACTCTCTGGAGCAAAAGGATGTCTACCGGTCGAAGAACAGCTCTAGAGATAAATAGAGCGGTTAGAAAGGATAAACTGGAAAAGATAATCACATGAGCAGTCTCACTATATAGAGGAATCTGATGACAAAGAATATAAATATAAATAGAGAGATGGACAATTCAACTTGGAGGATAGAATATGGGTTTCTTAGACTCAATCACTTCACTGTTTGACGAAGAAAAAAGGGCGTTAAAAAAAACTGAAAAGTACCTAGAAAAGGCGGACGATCTCAGCAGAGAAAGAGACATCGAGAGTGCCAAAGAGATTTGTGATAAAACTTGGGACTATCTTCAGAAAAAGGAAGAAGTTTTTAAGGAAAATGAAAACGAGGACAAACTCTCAGCCGTGTATCACCAGATATCCGAGATGTACGACAAAATAGGTTTCGAAGATGAAGCTTTGGGGGCCGAGAACAGGGCACTGCAGATGCACCGCGAAAACGTCGATTCCCTGAACCATAAGGCCATCTTGATGTCAAATAGACAGGAACAAGGTAAGGCGTTAAAGATACTAGACGATTCGATAGATATCGATCCCGATAACAAGTACTCATATGTATGTAAGGGAGATATATTGGCGGAGATGGACAGACTGGAAGACGCGGTGGAATACTATGAAAAAGCGCTCGAGATCGATGAAGACGATCTATCCATTTATGATAAAATTTTGAATATAGAACCAGATAGAACTGAATTGATGATGGAAAAGGGCCTCGCGCTGAAGAGGAACGGCGATTACAGATTAGCTATAGATACTTTTGATCAGGCGCTCGAGATAGACCCCGATGCCGAAGATATCTGGTTGGAAAAAGGTATAGCTCTAGAAGAGGAGGGTAAATCCACTGACGCTATCGTCTGTTTCGATAACGGTATCGACATAAATCCAGAACATAAAGATCTTTGGTCGGAGAAGGCGCGGACCCTGCATAACATGGAAAGATACGAGGAGGCTTTAGAATCTGTAGGTAGGGCTCTAGATGTCGATCCAAAAGACGAAGATCTTTGGAATCTGAAAGGGACCATCTTATTTGAGATCAAAAAATATGAAGATGCTTTGGAAGCTTTCGACGAAGGTCTATCGATAGATAGAGAAGACGGAAGGCTGATGAACAACAAAAAGGAGACACTAAAAGAACTGGAGCGATTCGAAGAATTGATCAAAATCTGTGATAGAATACTGGATATAAATCCTGAGGATGCCAGCAGCCTTTACGATAAAGGAGTAGCGCTACAGAAACTCGGGAGAGAGGAAGAAGCGATACAAGTATTTGAAGAGGCCTTATCCTACAATCCAAAAGACGTCTACGCCTTAGAACATGAAAAAGACATATACAAGGATATGAAGGAATGGGGGGAAGTGATACGCACCTCTGAAAGGATAACTGAGATAGAGCCAAAAAATATAGAAGCTCGTATAGATAAGGGTCGTGCACACCTGAAAAGAGATGAGGCTTCCAATGCTTTGGATAGCTTTGATCGGGCACTTAACGTCGACGACAGTGAACTCGACGCCCTTGAAGGAAAAAAAGAGGCCTTGATAGGGTTGAGGAGATATGAAGAAGTCATCCGTATATGCAACAGGATCTTGAGCTTCGATCCGGACAATCACCAGGCCTACTTCGATAGAGCGAAAAGCCATAAGATGATGAAGGATTTTGAAGATGCAGTCGATGATTACGAGAAAGGCATATCTATCGACGATTCTGACGCTTCGATATGGAATTCTAAGGGAGTTTGTGAATACGAACTCGAAAGGTATGAAGATGCCTTGGAAAGTTTTGAAGAAGCCATCAAAAGAGAACCGGACAATAAAAGATACTGGAACAATAAGGGCCACACTTTAGACAAGATGGGAAGGTACGACGCAACTATAGAATCGTATAACAAGGCTTTAGATATAGACCCGGATGATTACAAGATATGGTACAGTAAGGGACTAGCTGAAAAAAGAGCTGACCGGTCTGAAGAGGCCGTGATATCATTTGAAAAGGCTTTAGATATAGAAAGCGGCGACGAACACATATGGTACAGTAAAGGACTGTGTCTTAAAGATTTGGATAGAAACGAGGAAGCCATCGAGGCCTTCGATAGATCGCTGAAATTGAACCCTGATAATCGTTCTGCTCACTATCAGAAAGGACTAGTCTTTGCTGAAAAGAACGATCACGATAGGGCTGTAAAATCCTTCGATAGAGCCTTGGATCTAGGAAAGCTAGAATTGGAGATATTGGAACATAAAAAAGAATCTCTAAAATATCTTGAAAGATGGGATGATGTCAAGGATACCGCTGAAAAGATCCTCGAGATGCGTTCTCAAAATGTTGAGGCTTGGAGAGATAGAGCCGAAGCTCTCAGAAGATTGGGTGATCTTAAATCCGCTTATAGTTCGATGAAAAGAGTTCTGAGATTGGATGAGACCATAGAAGATCTAAATAAAACAAAAGATATATTGAAGAACTTGGGAAAAAAGGAAGAAACCATAAAGTACTGTGAAAGATTGATAGAAAAAGACGAGAAAAATCTTGAAGCTTGGAAAGATAAGGCATTGATTCTTCAAGAACTCGAAAGAAGGGAAGAGAGCATTGAGGCTTTCGACGAAGCACTACAGCTCGATCCAAACGACAAACTTCTATGGCTGCACAAAGGAGAAAATCTGGAAGAGCTTGAGAGGTACGAGAACGCTCTTCGGGCTTACAACGAGGCTTTAGAATTGGATGAAGGAGACGTCGAAGTGAGATTCAGAAAGGCTGAATCACTGCGTAAGATGGAAAGATATGTCGAGGCTGTAGAGTGGTACGATAAAGCTTTGGAAAAGGAACCTGAAAACACACATTATATCAACATGAAGGGACTATCTCTGATCGATGCGGGCAACTATGAAAAAGCTGTACAGACTTTTGAGAAGTCTCTAGATATAGACGATCAGAACGGAGAAACCTGGAAATACAAAGGTATGCTTTTGAAGGAAGGAGAAAAGTATGAAGAGGCGGTAAACGCTCTAGATAACGCTGTAAAGTTGGGAGAAGACGATAAGGATACATGGGTCATGATCGCCGAATCCTACGATCATCTTGGAAGAAAGCCTAAAGCCGCGGAATCTTATAAAGAAGCTATCAAAAGAGATCCAAAAGATGCACGGCTGTGGTTCAAGAAAGGTGAGGTCGAGATAGAGGCGGAAGAATTTGGAACTGAAAAACCCATCCAAAGTTTGAAAAAAGCTACCGAGATCGATCAGGAATATGAAGAAGCGTGGTTCAAACTCGGAACGGTGTATGAGGACGCAAGAAAATTCAAGAGGGCATTGGAGGCTTATGATAAAGCGATAGGACTCGACCCAGAAGACAAGTACGCTTGGAACAACAAGGGAAGAGTACTGTTGGAGATGGAGAAACCAGAAAAGGCGAAACGTGCCTTTGAAAGAGCGGTTGAGATAGACTCCGATTTCAAAGCGGCAAAGGACGGATTAGAGATATCTGAAGAGAAAGAAAGGGCACAAAAATTGGAAGAGTATGCTAGAAGAGTGTTGGAATATGAATGCAGCAGGGGTAAATCGGTCACTAAAAAGGAAGCATTTCAAAAATGCGACGTACCTTACAATTACATCGACGACGTGTTTAAATACATCTCTCTCAGCGAGGGCTTGAATCTCTCTACACTGTCAAAAGAAAAGAAAAACAACTATGAAAAAGCGTCTAAGATCGTACTGTCAAGATTGAGCGAGATAAAAAGAGAAAAATTGATAGAAGAGGGTATCAGGCTTTGTGATATAGTCAGCGAGTTTCCGGATAAGAAAGTCGAGAAATGCAAAAAGATACTAGAATATATCAGAGAAGTCGATAGGATGACCATCTCTTCCAAAGATATAGACGAGAAAACGGAGCATCTGCTGAAACACCGTGCCCTGAACTTACCACCGGAAAGAAAAGATTTCTTGAGCCTGATAAACGACTTGAATATAGGGATATACCAGGCGAAAAAACTTCAATCGGCCATGAAGAAATTTGAAGGCGAAGAATACGAGGCGCCCAAGACGAAAATAACCAGTATAGTCAAGGATGAGCCGGAACGTGAAAA
>SL_8KL_010_SEDDRAFT_10005155_pt1 | contig 10315 bp, 18 predicted proteins | sample SodLakKL_010_SED_4_FD_11160 | JGI IMG/M metagenome (IMG submission 11160) | reverse complement strand
AAAAAAAAAAAAATTAATACAAAAAACGAGCCATCGGCATAGCCGCTGGCTCGGTTCTCTCTTTTCAACCGCTTGTTGCGCTGAAGGTTGAAATTATGTCGGAAAAAACATATGATGTAAAATTCGAGGAAAGCGAGTTCTGGCTGAGCCACGATGAAGATATGAATGCATTGTACTTGGAGTATAGGTCGATGGAATTGTATGCTCCTTTGGCAAAAGCATCAAAAGTGATGAACGGCGATGAAGACAAAATCCTGTTTGAAGAAGTGTGTGGAGAAGGAGATGAAATGGAATCGTTGATAACAGATGTTGAATTCAGACTCACAAGTTCAGGAAAGTCAATAATTATAGGTGAAAGCCAGTTGTTTGACGATAAGAGAGATGAACACCCTTTGATAGCTCCAAAAAGACAAATTGAAAGGCTAAAGGAAGGAGAAATACAAGGAGTAAAACTGTCTTACTTAAAGGGCGCTTAAAACACTACGCCCAAAACACCCTTTTTTTTTGCCTCAATTGGACCGCGAGGCAAAAAAATGAGCACACCTGCAAATATAGACTTTTTTGGAAAACCACTGTATGTCAGCCACGATGGCTATCCTGATATAGTCATCGATGAAATAATAATGAATCTATGGAACGAAATAAACGATGTACGCGATGAGAAAGACCTTTCCCTACAAAGCGCTATAAACCTTGTTATCGAGGAAAAAGTACCTGCACCACCAAAACCCCATCAAGCACCGGTAAGGGGCAAGACAACTGCAATAAATGCCTATGACTATACTGTAGACAAAGGAGGCGTCCAAGTAGAAGGAGATCACTATAGCTGGAGAGAACTAGAAAAACACAATAACTTCGAGAAGACAAAACAAAACAAAATCGAAAACAGAGCCCTATATTCATTACTTGATCGAGCAAGAGACAAAATGAAAGCAGATATTATCAGCTTAGACGACGATAAAAATGAAGTCAAGAACTTCCTGCTCAAAGAAGCAGAAGATATATCTGCCTGGTACTCTATAGAAAATATGTACGACCTGAACGATGAAAAAATGATGCAAGTCAAGGGCTACCTTGAATCATCTATCCTCCGATGCCACGAAGCAATGGACACAACTGAAGGAATGCTCAATGCACTAAACGATAATATAGGAAGTATCTAAACCCTATTCACCTAATTTTTTTGTTTAGTCCTACTGCTTCACAACTATCAAACAAAAAACAGTCTTTCGACCTCTTATGAGATGCGAGGTCTTGAAGATGAAAGAAAAAGAAAATCTGATTGTGAAGTACCAAACTGACCAAGATTTGAACTCTGAACAAACCTTCCACTACAGTTGTGAAGAGGGTTGTCGGGTGGACCTTATAGAAAATAAAGGTCTAACCGAAGAACTGGTGGATGAACTGCTCGAAACGGGGATTGTTAGTTTTAAAAGAAACGAAATAATAACCGTGCAATTAGTCAAACGGCTGAATATTGATTGTATCCCGTCCGAACTCTACGATATGTTGGTGGACGAATTCAAAAGACAGCACGGTGAAGGAATCTACGATGAATGGAATATTACTGCTCATAAAATAGAGGGTGAATAAATATGTTCACACAAAAACCAGAATATAAAGTAAGAATTAGGCAGTTCTCTGATATGCACGAAAAACATCTCCCAGACCTGTATTACAAGAGTGAAAAAGAAGCAAGAAAAAAATTAGATATAAGTAAGAAACTCCTTGATGAACTATTTTCTACACATCAAGTAGAAATGTCTGTTGGTGGGATCGACACACGGGTCTTTTGGATTGTGCAACCATTAGACATACACAATACTTCAAAAAAATTTCAAGAAACGCTACAAGAAGAATTTAGAAAGCAACACGGTGATGCAAAATACACAGATATATCTATCCAAGGAAGAAAAGTGATAGAGTAACAAAACCCTCTTCCTCTTTTCTTTTAACCTCTTATGCACTGAGAGGTTAAGAAAATATGGTCGAATTCCGAGAACCAAACAAAGAAGAAAAAGAAGATCTTATCGCATACCATACAGAAGAGTTGGGAAAATCAAGAAAAGAAGCAGAAGAGATGGTAGATACATATAATTTCATCGTGATAGATGGATACCTCCCCGACTCTCCAGGATACAAAGGGAAAGTGATTTTTGCTTTGTATGGCTATGTCAGCGCCTATGAAGTATATGTATACGATGATGATGGAAAATTAACCAGGCAACCCAGTGAACAAGAATCCAGAGGAAATAAAAACTAAACCTCTTTCATTTTTTTTCTTGTTACTTTGAAGTGATAACAATGGGGTACAAACTAAAAGATGACGCTGAGCCAATTCTTAGAGTAGATGAAGATACTTTTTACGAACAGCTCAAGGACCCTTCAGTATTTGGAGGTAAGAACAAATTTTGGGGTCTGCCTAAAGATGCTTTTAGAAAGGATCCTCAAGGTATAGTGCTAAAAAGTGAATATGCAACACAGTTCGAATGGAATGTAGACGAACACATCAAAGAAATAAAAATGATAAACATCAATGTAGCCAAACACCCTACCGAAATTGAAGGGATGAATGTAGGTGCTTTTTGTTCGTGGATCCCTGAAGAAAAGATAAAAAACGCTTCCTTCCAGTCAGGTTAACCCGCTTCGCTTCCGCTTGCTTTTTTTTGTACCCCGGTCCAACGGTTATAGCATATGTTTCACCTCCTCCAACCGTTTCTTTTTTAACCTCTTATGAGCTGAGAGGTTAGAAGATATGGAAACAGATGTGCTGGATTTGGACATCCCTGAAGAAAGAAAAGAAAAGATCGCGAATCATCTCGTAGATATATTCTCTGAGCCAAGTCTTGGGTATATCAAAGTAAGAAACTTCATCTTCAGTAGGGACGAAGTTATCGGAGATGTTTTAGTAACAGGTGATAAAGAGACATCTCTCCTTGTTGCTACATACAGAAACTCCGGTCTGATCGAAAAAATGCTAGATAACCTTCCTAACGGTACCAAAATAGTAAAATGTAGTAAATCAGAATTCAAAGACTACGATGTAAACTATAAAGTGAGCTGGGACAAGTATAATTCCGAAAGGGATAATGCTCTCACAAAATTCAATTTCCTAACATTTGGTCTAAAATGGGATTCATTCGAGAAGCGAGTCCTTGAAGAATGGGTTAATGAAAACGACACCTGGACACTTCTAGGCCTTAGAGTGAGTTTGAGTAAGTGGCTCCACTATACAGAGCCGCCAGGTGAACAATACACTACAAACTCCGTATGTGAAGAGTGTGGTGAATACATAAGAAGGGAAGTTAGTGATGAAAAAGACATCAGATACTGCCCAAATTGCGGAATCTGATCTTTAACAAAAAAACATTCCTCCTGCTCTTTTATAAACCTCGCGATGAATCGAGAGGTTAAAATGTTTGTTAAAGCAGATTTAAAAGAGCCTGAAGACGGAGAATATCCTGTCTCGGAAGATTTAAATGAACTTCCGATCGAAGAATGTCCTGATTGTGGCTGTAATTTCAAGTACGATCAAAAGAAAGAAATGTTGTATTGCCCACACTGTAAAAAATATGCACACAACGTCGAACACCCTCCATTTGACGACTAAACAAGATACATCCTCATTCACCTCTGATGAAATGAGAGGTTAAAAATATGACTAAAACTGTAGAAAGGAAGTCTTTTAGAGAAGTCGTTAAAGAAATGGAGGATGACGAATTACTAGAACGAACGAAGGCTGTAGACGTCCTTATACGTGATATGAGAAACTTCAGTCTTTCAGATATGTCAAGACGTGAAATTTGCCTTGATGAACTAGAAGAGAGGGAATTGTTAAAGGAATATGAAGAACACCTCGACGGTATAAAAGTTATCTCAGAAAAAGCAAAAGAGAAATTTTCTGACACCAGTGATGATGAACTCTTGGAGCACACGAAAAAAACCTACAAGCAATGGCTTATCTCTCTCGAAGTTGACGGTGAACCTAATCAAGATCTAGACTACCAATACGATACCTGTCTACGGGAGCTCTCAAACCGTGGCATGTATCCTATTTTTGTCAATACGAGAAAAGAAATAGAAAAGAATATAGATTCGTAGAGGATGATAAATATGGAAATTGAAAAAATGGATGTAGTATATGAGGAAGTGTATGAAAGAGCCCTAAAAGATATAGATCAATCCCCTCGTGATCCTACCGAAGAGGAGAAAGATGCGGTGCACGAATTTTTAGAGGAAGAAAAACAAACTTCAGCCAAGAAGATCATGGGTAAATACGATTCTATGCTTGTCTTTGAAGGCTTGTCTTCCTCTGACCTCCCTGTTGAAGGTAAGGTTTTTGTAGGACTTTGGAGCGGACCTGATATACACGACATCTTTCAGTTCAAGGAATAAAACCACTTTCCCTTCTTTTTTTTTTAACTCTCGATCAACAACTCGGATCATAGATCCGGTTAAGCCGCTGCACTTTCGTTTGCTCTTCTAAAAACCCTGTTAGGCATTTCTATCATGGCCATCACCCCCTCCTTTCTCAACTGTCACGTCTTACGACCTCTTATGGTATGCGAGGTCGATATAATGAATGAGGCTTTAACAGAAAGTGGTTCTAGAATGTTAGATATGGAAGTTGACGGGCTAGATGATTTTGTAGAAAACACCGTGTCGGATGAAGACTTTAAAATGGAAGAAGTCGACACGGAGAAACACAAAAAAATGTGGATACACAAAAAAACAAGATATTCGATTCGCCTAGAAGAAGATACTATCCTTTTACTACTGAATAAGTTCGGTACAACAAAGAGAACAAAGATGGCAGTCTATGAGTTGATACCGAATAGTAGCATAACAAAGAGCATGACTGAATACGACCCAGTACACCATGGTGATATGAGAATATCTGTATCAGAGTTCATAGACAAAACTGACGTAAAAAAATTCTTAGAAAAAGAAAGAAAAAGGCTAGTCGATGAAATAAAAGAAAAATATGATTTTGAATACATCTCAATTAAAACAACGAGTGACGTGGCTTTAGCAATGCTCAAAAAGGATTTTGAGTGGCAAAAAAGGTACGGCTTTGATGAATTCGACCAATTTGTAGATGACGCTCTAAAAGTGAAAGAGGCACTCCTTGAGTTAGACCGAGTCGAGAATATAATGAACAATTATGAAGAAAAGCTTAAAAAAAGGATGAAAAATTCATCTGAGTACAAGGAGTTCATGGAGAAAAAACAAAAAACAAAAGAAAACCTCTTTGACTTGTACCAAGAGAAAAAAGAAAAAACGATAATCAAAAAGTTAGAGGAAAAAGAAAATGAAGAATTTAGAAAAGCATATGTAAATATTACCAAAGAAGAACCGACATTCACTGACGAAGATAACAGATATGTTTCTCCTACACTCGACAAAGAAAAAGATAAAGTTACATTTTACACAAGTCGCCATCCACACTCCGTCGAGCACGATGGACTAGAATGGAGGCGTGGTCATTCTAAAGATTTAGATACATCCGTTGAAAGAAAAGCAATATTGTTCTCTACAGAATTCAAACAATATTTCTTCCAAGACCCTCAGAAACATATAATCCGGAATTTTCTAGTGAAAATCATCGATAAAAAACCTGTGCTAACACAAATCCCATCTACAATAGAAACAGTTGAAAAAGCTATAGAATATACCAAAACGTATGAATTAAAAGAACTGGAGAAAAAGGATAGGGATATAGTTGAATTTGGAGATTACTACTTCGTTGAAATGAAACGGAGAAATATGGAACCTGAAGAAATCAATAGCAAGGATGACCAATATACGTGTAAAAAATCAGATGAGTTCCTCCGTGTAACCCATCCATATTATGGTTCAATAGACTTCGAAAACTCTAACTACAAACCAATAAAGAAGAAAAGTGCACAGATAAAAGAAAAACTGACAATAAACAACTTCAGTCTAGACCAAGAAAAATACAGACCGGATTTGGGCAAAGAAAAAAAGCAACTTATAGACAAAAGAGAGGAAGAGCTCATGATTGTAGAAGACTGTTGGGATACAGAAGATGGTTTTCTAGAACCTATAAGTACAGAGGATTATGTTGCGTTTTTAGAACCAAAAAACTACATCACTCCCTCAGAGATGGGAATCAGGTGGATAGACAGAGAAGACGCGGATGAAAACTTCCTTCTAGTAACTGCTGGTGAAAAACTGTTTTGGCACGGTAGAGTATGGGGCACACAATGCAGAACATTCTTGTTAGGCAAAGATGATAGTGGTGCTTGGTTCCATCAAGTTCCAACCACCATCGACACAGTAGAACAAGCACTAGACTACATGGAGCCTGCAGAAGTCAAAAAGGCTAGAAAAAATGGTCGTGAAGTAAAAAGACAGGGCGATATTTACTTCAAGGAAATGAAACAAAAATCCAATATGGACGCGTTAGAAAACACAAAACACGACGCCGAAAAAATAGATGATGGTTGGCTCATCAAACACCCTGAACACGAGAAGTTAGAATTAAAGGGTGAGTGGAAAGCAATACAGAACAACACGGCTAGTAGACCTGGGACAAGAGGCAGACGTCTAGCCGACTAAACCCTTTTTTACCTATATTTTTTGTTACTCCAACGTAATTTCCTGCACGACTCCTGTCGTGAGTTTTCTCACACGCGGTGCTTCTAAAAGCACCGGCTAACACACTTCACTTCCGTTCGTTATTCTTCTAACCCTGGTCAAGTGGTTGAGTGCATATCAATCACCTCCAACAATCCTCTTTTTTTACCTCTTCTGAGATGAGAGGTGCTAAAAAATGAGAGAACTCATTGATGGAAGAACAATGCATGAATATGTAGATCCTATATTAATGGGCCTTGCCGAGGGAGATCGAGCAGAAATAATCAGAAATCTGAGCCACTATATACCAAAGGAAAAATGCGTCCCAACAGGAATAAAGGGTAAAATCACTGAAGTGGGCTGGCCAAAAGGTTGCTGGAATTATCAAGTGCCCGTCACTCTAAAGGGCGATAACGGCCACACCTACACTCCAAAAATGGCTGAACTCCTCATCCTACAACAAGACCTAAACAAAGAAGTGGAATGGCTTGGAAAACCACACATCTCTATCGCCATAGAAGAAACTATCGAAGGTGTTTTTAAAGGAAAAACTGATGAAACCGATGACACGGCCATCCTTGCCACCAGTTTGGATTGGATGTTCGAATACATAAAGACCAACCACAAAGACATCCCTACCAAACAGATCACTCCGAACGTAACTGTTCCTGTTTTTGAGAGAACCTATCAAAACAACATCCGATTAGGAAGCAATATCAACAGTAATGACGAACCCATCTTTTTTGAAGAAGATGAGGATGAACAACCAAGACATACTATTAAATCGGGGTATGCTTCGGATTTTGATAAAGAAATGTGGTTGTGGATACCATAACCCCCCTTACTTCCCGGGAAATACCGTTCAAAACCCCTTCATACTCTTTTTAACCTCCCATGATATGAGAGGTTCAAAATATGTGTAAAATTGTTGGAGATCTGTATAATAAAGATTGTTTTGAAGCAGAGATGCCAGTTGATAATATAGATAATTTTATCAACCACCTTAAAACCATACCAACAACTACAAATATCCGTATAGGAAACCCTGATGATGAAAACAACGCCCCTGTAAAACTGAATATAAGAGTGTGGTGTAAAGGCCACAACCATTACCGCTCCGCGTTAGAAAAAGCAAAACACATGGGGGCTGAAATACTAGAAAAAACAGACTATACCTGCGTTAAACTAAAAACAAAGTGGTTAGATAGGATAATAAAATGGATAGACGACTACAACCTAGACAAAGAAACGCCTGAACACATTCTTTGTATCAGAGATTGTGAAGAGGGGCGGGGGGATGTGTTTGAAGTCTATTCTGAGTGTAAGGAACACGTTAAAGATCTGTTAGATAATTTTGATCTCTTGTTTAATATCTGAAGGGGTGATGAGAATATGAGTGGAAACAAAACTGAAAAAGGTATTATAGATGAAACTCTAAGAGAAGGTGTAAGGACCTTGTTCTCTAATCTGGAGAATAGAAATAAGGCCCGTTGTCCAAAGTGTGGTGGCCACGCTGGAGTAGTAGGATTGGATTGCATCGCTGAAACTATATCTTGCCAATGTGGAATATGTGAAAACAACTTTAGCGTACCGATCAGCCCTAAAGAAATAGAAGAAAAAGGGTGTCCAAACTGTTCTGATGAAGAATATATCGCATTCAACTACAGTAAAGATGTTTGGTATTGTAGAAATTGTATGGAGATCCTCTATCCTGAGGAAGAAAAAGGAAAGGAAATGTACTACTGGCAAGAATGATATGTTCTTCCTCTCAAGAAAAGAGATCTGATTAAAAACCAACCTTTTTTTCTTTTTTCTAAAAAACGCTTTCCCTCCGGTCAAGGTTAACACGCTGCACTTTCGTTTGCTTTTTTTGGTAGCCAAGTAAATGGTGTCTCCATGCAAATCACCCCTTCACATCATTCCACAAAAATCAGTAAAATAACATCCGTTATTTTTCATTTTTTCTTTTTTGTCACTCAGTGAAATGGAGTGACTAAAAATGGCGTCAACAGAAGATTGGATTAGAAGAAAAGACCTACCAAACAAAAAGGGAGATATCCGTGATTATAACATATCTCTGAAGAAAGATACTATTGTTTGTGAATTAACTAACAAAAGAATACGTTTCTATATTGACGGTGAATTATATTGGTCTAAAAAAGGGCATTTTTGGGGATTTTGGAACGATAACTATGACAGTGTGCCTATTTACAAATCAAGAGGTAGAGGTAAGTCCCCTAAAAGAACGGGAAAAATCACTCTAAATGATGATATGATCATGATTAACAATGAAAAACAGATCGAATCTGGATTATTCTATGCTTTCGTTTCACCATATACTAACTTCAAAAATGAAAAGTTATACATCCATGAACCTGTAGAGTAGTGTTCTTTTTAGACCTCTCCATGGAGCGAGAGGTCAAATGAGGTGTCTACAATATGTGCGAATATGAGTTTGAAAAAGCAAAAAGGAAAAAACATGTAAAAGAGATGTACGGCGAGGATGCTAAAGAAAAAATGTTGCCAAACGGTGTGGTCGCATTCATCAAAGATAATAAGGACCAGCTCTATCGAGTCATTAAGAGTTCATACCGTAAGAAATTATTCAAGATTGAAAAATGGGATGGGAACCAATGGCAAGAAGTTCATTATTTCCCCCATTTCTTGAAATACCCCTCACGACAAAGGGATAAAACCTACGAAGAAGGAACAATGGAAGCTCAGATATATTTAGAAGATATTCTACAAATAGCAGAATCTACAGAAGTAATATATCTCGGGGAACCAGTATCCAATTAACGATGCATTTGAATGGTTTGACTTTGAAAAAGGTTTCAAGGTTGCAGAAGCGGTACTCAGAAAGAAACTCGGATACCACTTTTCCCTTGATGAGGATGTCACAAGCACTTGAACATGCAGATTGTATACGTCAAAACCATATAGTGAAACAAATCAACTCCTACGAGGAGATAGATGAAAACATGATTGCCCTGACTGTTCTGGAAAAGTATATGTCACCGACCCGATCAGTCAGAGCGCTGGCACGCCATTCGCTTACAGTGCAAAAGGATGCCAGAACAGAGAAGTATGCGGTTTCCGGGTAGTTGGTGAATGGGCTTTCGATAGTGTGGTCAGCCCGGCGAAGAAGACCGTCGAAGATATACGAAATATACCCCTCCTTGAAATCACGTGGAAATCTTGGGACGAGGAAAGAGATATTGACCTTGGAAACGGCGACCCTGTTATACTGGCGAGTAATTGTGAAGTGACTCATATCGGTTCCGGCTACGAGCGAATCGGAGAAATAGTCTCTGATATCAACTCCGCACGACAAGACGGGATGACATATGATCTTCATGGTAGCGAGAACAGAGCGTTCGTTAAAGAGCACGACGAAATCATGATCCATATTCCTGATGGAATGGTGTACTTAGAACCGAAAACCGCGTGACCAAACACTTTTTCTCTTTTTTTGCCACCTCTAATGAAATGAGAGGTTTAAAGATGAATTTGAAACAGTTTAGAAACGATTTACTCCCACCCAAGGACCTGTACGGGTTCAAATGGAATGTAGACAACCTTGACAAAATCGTCAAGTTGTTCTACTGGTGTTCTGTCAACGATGCATTTGAATGGTTTGACTTTGAAAAAGGTTTCAAGGTTGCAGAAGCGGTACTCAGAAAGAAACTCGGATACCACTTTTCCCTTGATGAGG
>SL_8KL_010_SEDDRAFT_10005154_pt1 | contig 10315 bp, 9 predicted proteins | sample SodLakKL_010_SED_4_FD_11160 | JGI IMG/M metagenome (IMG submission 11160) | reverse complement strand
CTGATCGGTCGGATCAAGCCATGAATCCTTGACCCCAAGGTGGTATGATTGCCGCCGAGTTGGATGCGTTTGAGGAAAAATGTGCTGGGGAATACGCCTCGATTACCCCTTAGGTTCGCGTACTACATGACTCCCAGCTCTACTTTTCCTCTATTTCTCAGGTCGACGGCATAGGGCGATGATTTGGGATATTCACTGGAACGAAAATCGACGGTGCTGAAGCGGATGCTTCTGCCGAATAACGTGGCCATTCGGCGCTCACGCTACGCGCAGCTCAGCCAACGCCTTGAAGCCTGCACTGATATAGGGAACTAAGATGTCCTTGTAGGCGTTGCTCGCTCCGGTCGTCCCAGCCACACAAAGCAACCCTTCAATGCGCGCGTCGCGTACAGTGGACGCATGCATCACTGCCATTAGAAAATGGAAGCCTCGGATGGCGTTGGCGTATTCTAGGCTCGGCAGAGCGCGCATGAACGCTGCGACATAGAGCTTTGCAACATCGTCAAAGCTCTCACTCATATAGGTCGACAAGGTGCCATCCCAGACCGAGCGGCCAACAAACGTTGCAAATTGGCGCCATTGGTCATCATCGCCTTCGAGCCGGTTTAAATATGGCAGCACGCAAGCCCGGACAAGCGGTTCCACCTCGACATTATCCTTTCCGACAAGTTCTTCATATTGCTCCAGAAGCGCCACACGCTCACGATTCAACTCGCCCGCACGACGCTGGATCGCTTCACGGACCAGCATTTCCTTTTTGCCGAAATGATACACGATCTGACCGACATTTGCATTCGCTTCGGCGGCGATCTCCTTCAAGGTGACGATCTGGTAGTTTTTTCTTGCAAACAACCGTTCCGCCGCATCGAGAAGGCGATCAGGGGTCTCGATGTTATAGGCGCGGGCGCGCGGCGAGATTTCAGTCATGGTCACGCCCATCCTTTCAAAGATTCTAATTTGGCGCTGTATGCTCGCCGACGGAATACAAGATCAAGTCTGTCCCAACTCTTGTGGAGCAGGTGAGTATCACGTTGCCACAAAACAAGGCAATTTCCGAATGGACGCATCAAAGCAAGGGCCGAGTCACTTATCGTCAGGCAGAAATGGTTTTTGGATAGGACTCCACTATTGACAAATGGTTTATCGCAAACAAAGCATGATGGAGCAACGAGAAAGAAGGGGGCGTCTATGACATCTGCATCATTGACCGGCGCTGATATTGAAAGTGCTGAGAAGCTCGCCGGTATCAGCTACAAGCCAGAAGAACGGCAACAAATGCTGGATAATTTGGAAGGCCAGATCGCCTCTGCACAGTTGCGCAGGGCATTCCGGCTTGGCAACGATGACCCCATGGCGACCCGCTTTGATCCGCGGCTGCCAACGTTCTCGATGCCTGCCTTAGAGGGGCCGTTGCGTTTCTCGGAGGCGCCCATGGCGGAACTGCCACAGGACGACGAGGAAATCGCATTCGCACCAGTCTTGCGGTTGTCAGCATGGATACGGACTGGAAAGCTCACCAGCCGCCGATTGACCGAAATCTATCTGGCGCGCATCGAAGCTTTGAACCCGAAGCTGGAATGCTTCGCCATGGTCACCTCGGAAATCGCGCGGGCCGAGGCTGACGCAGCCGACAGCTTGTTGAGTGCAGGCATCTGGCGCGGCCCCCTGCATGGCATTCCCTATGGGGTCAAGGATCTGTTCGATACACGCGGTGTTGTAACCGGATGGGGCGCAGAGCCGTTTCGTGATCGGGTGCCCGAACGTGACGCAGTGGTTGTCAGCCGGTTGCGGTCGGCTGGCGCAGTTCTTCTAGGCAAGACGACGCTGGGTGCGCTGGCTTATAATGACATCTGGTATGGCGGCGTTACCCGCAACCCGTGGAACCTGAATGAAGGGTCAAGCGGGTCTTCCGCAGGGTCCGCCTCGGCGACTGCGGCGGGGCTGTGTGGCTTTGCCATCGGCACCGAGACGCTTGGGTCAATCACATCGCCCTGTCAGCGGTGCGGTACGACAGGGCTGCGCCCGACCTTTGGGCGCGTGCCGCGCACCGGGGCAATGGCTTTGTGTTGGACTCTGGACAAGGTGGGCCCGATCTGCCGGTCGGTGGAAGACACGGCCATGGTCTTGTCTGAACTTAACGGCACTGATCTTGGCGATCCATCTACTATTGCGGCACCATTTCATTTTGACGCTACGGCTCCTTGGAAGAATCTGCGCGTCGGCTATCTGCCAGAAGCCTTTGACGATGGAGCAACCGAAGTTGACCATGCGGCCCTGCAGACCGTGGGCGATCTTGGTGTTGATCTGCACAGTGTCAGCTTACCGGACCTGCCATATGGTTCGCTGATCAACATACTATACGCTGAAGCTGCCGCTGCGTTTGAAGAACTGACACTGGACAATCTCGATGACACGCTGACATGGCAGGATGACGGCGCTTGGCCCAACACATTTCGCAAGGCCCGATTCCTGTCAGCTGTGGATCACATACAGCTTGATCGACTGCGGCTGCGTGTGATGAAGGCCCTCGACACCCTGTTTTCTGAAGTTGATGTCTTGATAGGGCCGTTCATGACCGGGCCGATGCTGGTCGCATCGAATTTCACCGGGCATCCTTGCCTGCATCTGCGCGCCGGATTCTTGGAAATCGGCACGCGCGGCAAGGCAAGTCTTGGTGCGGGAAAGCTGACAGTCGGCGATGAGGATGCCACCGGGCGGACCTTTAGCGTGCCACAGGGCATTTCGCTTTGGGGACGTCTGTTCGAAGAGGGCCCGATCCTGAACCTAGGCATAGCGATGGAAGCCGCGCTGAATGTCGCAAATCGCCGCCCGACATTCGCCACTTGAAACCGTACAGCGCCGGTCCCGCCCCGGCGCTGCGCGTTCCACCTGAGAAGGTGTTGAAAAGACCTCGACCAATACAACCGCCGGCCACATGTCACCGGCATTGACAGGAGAGATAGAAATGAAACGCAGAGAATTTCTCGCCAGCAGCGCACTTGCCACGGGTGCATTTGGGTTCAGCCTGGGAACACCTACACGGCTTTGGGCCGACGAGCCTGTGTCCGGGGGTACCCTGGTCTGGGGCCATTCCGAAACAACGCAGAACCTGGACATGCATCAGACCGGGACGGCCTCGACCAGCCGGGTGCTTCAGAACATTCATAATTCCGTGGTGACTATAAACCGCGAGATGGAAGTGGTCCCGCAGCTGGCCGAGAGTTTCGAGGTATCAGAGGATGGGTTGAGCTATACTTTTCGGTTGCGTCAGGGTGTGCTGTTCCACGATGGAACAACCATGACCGCCGAAGATGTTAAATATTCGTTCGAGCGCTGTGCCAACCCCGAGACAGGAGCCGTTAATTTCGAGGTGTTCAACGATATGGCCGAGATCGAGACACCTGACGATCAGACGGTTATCGTGCGCATGGCGCGTCCGAATGCGCCCTTCCTATCACGACTTGCCGAAAACGGCGCAGGCGTGGTGATGCCCGCTGGCTCGGGAGACAGTCAGGGCACAAATCCCACTGGGGCCGGCCCGTTCCGGTTTGTGCGCCGTGAATTCGGCAATGAGGTCGAACTGGAGCGTTTTGATGACTACTGGGACGGCCCGGCGTTTCTGGACCGGATCATCGCGCGTGAGATCACCGAACCGACTGTGCGGCTGACTGGTCTGAATACCGGGGAGTTGCATTTGATCAATGACATCCCCGCCGAGCGCATTTCACAAGTCGAAGAGGATGGTAATCTGCAGGTGCGCACATGGGCGCCGCTGAACTTCGACTTCGTAAACTTCAACCACAACCTTGAACTGTTTCAGGATCGCAGGGTGCGCCTTGCCTTCGATCTTCTGATCGACAAGGAAATGTTGCTGCAAGGCGCCCTTTGGGGGCAGGGCGAAGGCACGGCGACGCCTAGCTTTCCGCGCGACGCCGCGCGTAACCCGGACATTTCACACCGCGCGCAGGATCTCCCACAGGCGCGCGCGCTGCTGCAGGAAGCGGGCTATGCGCCGGGCAGCCTGAGTGTGGTGTTCAAGGTCACCACCAACTACCCCTACCATGTGGAGAGCGCCCAGATCATCGCTGAATGGGCGCGCGAGGCCGGCGTGAACATGACCATCGAACAACTTACCTGGGCCGACTGGCTGAGTCAGGTCTGGGTGGATCGCGACTTCGAAATGACGATGATGAATTTTTTTACGATCTGGGAATCTGACCGCCTGTATTACAGCCTGTTCCACAGCACCGGTGGTTTCAACTATCGCGGTATAAACGACTCGCTTGTCGATGATCTGACCGAACAAGCGCGTGGCGAAGTGGATCCCGATGCGCGAATCGCGCTTTACCGAGAAATCCAGCAGCATATGTTCGATGAGGTCCTCGATATAGTGTTGTGGTACCGTAATGGCTCGATCGGGGCGCAGCCCTCGGTCGGTGGGCTGGATACTCTGGTGCATCCGAACGGGTCAAATCTGGACTTCCACAAAGTTTGGCTTCGCGCCTAATATCGTGACCGGGCGGGGTGACGTGCCACCCTGTCCGGCTCTGCGCCCCTTGGTTCCGGATGCATTATCAATGGCTTATATCGTAAATCGGCTCTTGTCGGTCGCTCTTACGCTGTTCTTGATCTCCATCATCACATTCTCGATCACCAATATCCTGCCCGGGGATGTGGCGATGATGATCATGGGCACCCAGTCCAACCCCGAAGCGCTGGCCGCATTACGCCAGTCACTGGGGCTGAACGACCCGGTGATTGTCCAATATGGCCGTTGGATCGGAGGGGTGTTGAGCGGGGACTGGGGTGTATCGCTGCTGTTCCGAGAGCCGATCCTGCCGCTGATAGCGCAGAAGATGCTGGCCAGTGGACTGATAGTGGTCATGTCGATGACAATCGCGCTGTGCCTGGCAATCCCGCTGGGCGTCTGGGCGGCACGCCATCGGGATCGCTGGCAGGACACCACATCCTCGACCGTGGCGCTTCTGGGGCTCAGTATGCCGGATTTTTTTATAGGCATCATGCTGATCCTTCTGTTCGCGGCTTCACTTGGGTGGTTGCCGTCGTCTGGGTTCATCGATCCGACAGAGGATCTGATTGGAGCGATGCGCCATGCGCTCATGCCGTCATTGGCGCTGGGACTGGGGCTGATGGCGCATCTGACGCGCATGACGCGGTCGTCGATGATGGGCATCCTCAGTCAGGAATTCATCCGCGTTGCGCGCGCGAAAGGCCTGCCTGAGCGGACTGTGGTGTGGCGCTACGCGCTTCCCAACGCCATCGGCCCAGTGATGACCGTTGCCGGATTGCAGATCGGGTACTTGTTCGGGTCAATCATCGTGATCGAGAGCCTGTTTTCATATACCGGGATGGGATGGCTGACCTATCAGGCGCTGTTGAATCGCGACATACCATTGATCCAGAGCACAGTTTTCGTGATCGCCGCCGTGGTGATGTTGGTCAATCTGATAGTCGATCTGCTTTACCGGCTGATCGATCCACGTATCCGGCTGGGGTAGCAAGATGGTCCGCTTTCTTTCGGTCAAGGCACTAATCGGGTTCACGCTGGTGGGGCTCGTTGTGCTTGTTGCTCTCTTCGCGCCGATGTTCATCCCGGCCGAGCGTGCGACGCAAATGGTGATGACCGCGCGGCTCCAGCCACCATCGCTTAGTTTCCCGCTGGGCACTGATCAATTGGGGCGCGACCTGCTGGCGCGTGTAATGCTGGGCGCGCAGACTTCGTTGCTTATCGCGGTGTCGGCGGTGGTAATTTCCATCGTGCTGGGTCTGCCGCTTGGGATCATCTCAGGGTATTTTGGCGGGCGGATTGATAACGTTCTGATGCGCGTCATTGACGCCCTTCTCAGTTTTCCAGTATTGTTGCTCGCCCTCACCATCTCTGCAGTTTTGGGGCCAAACCTGCAAAACACCGTCATTGCCATCGGGGTAGCCTTCACACCATTCTTGGCCCGCATTGTGCGGGGTGAAGCCCTGCGCGTAGTCCAGATGCCCTATGTAGAAGCGGCCCGCGCGGCAGGAACTCGTGACGGCGCGATGATCATGCGCCATATCCTGCCCAACATCATGCCGGCGTTGATCGTGCAGGCAACCATCAGCCTTGCCTTTGCAGTTCTGGCCGAGGCAGCCTTGTCGTTTCTTGGGCTCGGGACACAGCCGCCGATGGCCTCATGGGGGCTTATGATCCAGGCGTCACGGCAGTTTCTGGATATCGCGCCATGGACGGCACTCGTCCCCGGGGTGGCGTTGGCAATAACGATCCTTGGCCTCAACCTTCTTGGGGACGTTTTGCGCGATGTCCTTGATCCCAGATCACGGTGAAATGGATGCCTGATAACATGAAGTCCGCTGCTCCGTTGGTGTCTGTCGAGAATTTGCGTGTGGAGTTTAAGGGCGAATTCGGTCCCATCACCGGGGTCAAGGATATCAGCTTCACTGTTCAGCCGGGCGAAACTGTCTGCGTGGTGGGCGAATCCGGGTCTGGAAAATCAGTAACCTCGCTGTCGTTGCTGCGACTGGTGGAGTTTGGGGGCGGTCGCATCGTATCTGGCAAGTTGTGGTTTCGCCCCGAAGGTGGCGCTCCGATCGACCTTGCCCAGATCGACCCTGAAGAAATGCCCCGGATACGTGGCAACCAGATTGGCATGATCTTTCAGGAACCGATGACTGCGCTTAACCCGGTGTTCACCATTGGTCGGCAATTGACGGACGGGTTGCGTCGGCACCGAGGGCTTTCCGCCGAGGCAGCAACCGCAAGAGCGTTGGAATTATTGCGAGAAGTACAACTGCCTGAACCTGCGCGCCGACTGAAACAATACCCGCATGAACTCTCTGGTGGCATGCGGCAGCGTGTGGTGATCGCCATGGCCATGGCGTGTCGGCCGCAACTGCTGATCGCGGATGAACCGACGACCGCGCTGGATGTCACGATTCAGGCTGAAATTCTCGGCCTGATCGGGCGGCTGAAACGAGAATTGGGAATGGCTGTGCTGTTCATCACCCATGACATGGCTGTTGTGGCGCAACTGGCGGACCGGGTGGTGGTCATGCGCCACGGCGAGCTGGTTGAAGAAGGACCGGTAGAACAGATTTTTGCCGCTCCGAAGGCCGATTATACAAAGGCGCTGCTCGCGTCGGTTCCCAAGCTGGGCGAGATGCGGGGGAAGCCGGGCCCAGAGCCGTTGCGAATTCCCGGTGCGCCCGCCGCTGAAGCTTTCACACACGCAAAACCGGAAATGACGGGACCAATCGGACCGATCCTGTCGGTCAAGGGGCTGACGACACGTTTCCCGATGCGGGGCGGCATCCTACAGCGGGTGGTCGCGAATGTTCATGCAGTCGAAGATGTCAGTTTCGACATTGCGCATGCCGAGACCCTAGCGCTGGTAGGAGAATCGGGCTGTGGGAAATCCACCACTGCGCGTTCCATCTTGCGCCTTGTTGAGCCGACTGCGGGTGATGTGATTATGGATGGTCAGGACATTCGCGGGCTGAACGCTGGCGGATTACGCCTATCGCGCCGTAATATGCAGATGGTGTTTCAGGATCCATTCGCATCGCTCAACCCCTATATGCGGCTGTGGAAACAGGTGGCCGAACCAATACTGAACTTTGACCTCGCGCGTGGCTCGGAGCTTGATGACCGGATTGCGTTTTTATTCGACCGGGTTGGGTTGCCGCGCGATTTCATGCGGCGCTTTCCGCATGAATTATCGGGTGGCCAGCGTCAGCGCGTGGCCATAGCGCGCGCCTTGTCGGTGAACCCAAAACTTATTGTTGCCGATGAAGCTGTCTCGGCGCTTGATGTTTCTGTGCAGGCCCAAGTCCTCAATTTGCTGATGGAATTGCAGGCCGAATTCGGCCTGTCCTACCTGTTCATTAGTCATGACATGGCCGTGGTCGAACGCATATCACATAGGGTCGGCGTTATGCATCTGGGGCGTATCGTCGAGATCGGAACCCGCGCTGAGGTTTTCGAAGACCCGCGTCACAGCTATACGCGCGCGCTGCTCAGCGGTGTGCCGATTGCTGATCCGACACACCGCATGATCAAGGAAAACAGCGCGCTCAAACCACTACCTTCACCAATCTTTCCAATTGGCCATCATCCCGCGCGGCCGATCTATGACGAAGTATCTCGCAGCCATTTCGTGCTTCAGGACTGAAATGGCGCTATGTTAGAGACATCTGACGCTTTCCAAACGGTATCCCAGGCCTTTTACACCTGCCAGCCCTTATCTGTTCTCGCAGGACCGTATAATCTGCCAGCCATTCGGCAATAACGGCCCCCTCGGGCAACACCGCCACTTCCTCTGCCACGCGCCTGCTCTCCACGAGAATACTCCATCACCGGCGGACAGGCGCTCTGCCGCCCGTCAGAACCCACCTCCGCGCAACCGCCCAACAAGATCATCCCGGCTGCGAGGGCGGCGGCTGGCNGCATCCAGCATCGGCGGCATTGGCCGAGCATTCAGTCCATGCAAGGATATCCTTTGACGTTAACAAAAATTAAGCCTAGCGTGGCGTGTTTTTGGACGGGGGAACGGTCCATGTCGAACATGATCCTTCTACTGTTCTGTTTCGTCGCTGGAATGGCTCTTCGCCGAACCCGCCGGATGCCGGACAATGCCTCTGCAGCCCTCAACGGCTTTATCATCAACATTGGCCTTCCCGCACTGGCGCTGGCCTATCTGCATGGCATGGCGCTTGATCGGATACTCCTTGTCGCGGCGCTTATGCCTTGGATTATGTTCATCCTTGCGATTATACTCATTTGGCCTGTGGCCCGGCTCCTTGGTTTATCACGCAGTACGACTGGCTGCGTGATGCTGGTTGGCGGTCTAGCCAACACCTCTTTTGTCGGTGTCCCCATGATAGAGGCCTTTTATGGGCCGGAATACATGGGCATCGGCATCGTTGCCGACTTGCTTGGCTCTCAGATTGTGCTCGCCGTGTTTGGAATCGCCCTTGCACGCGCCTTCTCGGATGGACCTCGCCCCAAGGTAGGAGAGATTGTTTGGCGCGTGCTCCAGTTCCCACCATTCGTCGCGACAATCGCTGCGCTGGCATTGACAGGTGTAAGCTTTCCCGAATGGCTGCAAGAGCTTCTGCTGCGCCTTGCCGCCACAGTTGCGCCAATCGCTCTGCTTTCAATCGGGTTCCAGTTGCGGCTTTCGGATGTACGCGGAAAAGTTCCTGCACTCGCGCTTGGCCTGACCTATAAATTACTCATCGGCCCTGCGCTCATCTTTGCCATATATGTTGGTCTGTTAGACCTGTCAGGCCCAGTAGTGCGCATCAGCATCTTTGAGGCAGCGATGGCCCCCATGGTCAGCGCGGCCATCATCGCGATGGACAATGATCTCGATCCGCCGCTCGCCACCCTGCTAGTCGGAGTTGGTGTTCCCATATCTTTCTTCACTCTATTTGCGTGGTATCATTTTCTGGGAGGCGTGTGATGAGAGACAAAACCGAACTGATCGAAAAGTTGATGGCGGAAGTCTCTAAGCAGCAGGATAATAGTGCGGGCCTGCATCTGCCGGGTTGGGGGAAGGCGGAATGGGAGGCTCTTTTCGAAAATGCCGCGATCGTAGAAATGGCAGATGGAGAACTTCTGATCCGGCGACATGCACCTACCAGAGAGCTTTTCTTTCTTGTCGAAGGCCAGTTGGAAGTGACAGTCCCTCAGTCTGCAAGCATGACGTTCCTGCCGATGGTTCGTGTCATGCCAGGCTCTGTGGTAGGGGAGATTGCATTCCTTGACGATGGAGAGAGATCCGCAAGCGTTTGGTCGCGCGGCCCGACCGTGCTTTTCTCGCTAAACAAGAACGCATTCGTTGCCTTCCGCAATGCCCAACCATCTCTCGCCTGCGATCTTATGCAAGCCTTCGCGCAAATTCTTGCAGTCCGGTTGCGCCGTATGCTCGGGGGAAGCTGAAGCCAGCCCTGGACATGTCACGGTTTAGTGCCATTCCCTTGATAGTCGTGCTGCCTGGCGTCCAGCGCTGCTGCGCTGATCAGGCGGTAACTCAGGTGCACAATTGTGCCCATTTTGAAACGCGACACGACGTAGTCAGGATGCCATTATGATCGGGCAGCGATTCGCTGTGGCTCTTTGAAACAGTAAATCCGTGAAACGGGCCGGGCGTGTTGCTTTGGTCGAGGCATTCGGTGCTTCCCGGCGATAGTCCGGCCCGTGGCTCACATACATTCGCGCGCCTGATCGCGCAGGACCGCATAGTCTGCCAGCCACTCGGGGATCTGCGCGCCGATCGGCAGCGCCGCCCCTTCCTCTGCC
>SL_8KL_010_SEDDRAFT_10005152_pt1 | contig 10316 bp, 12 predicted proteins | sample SodLakKL_010_SED_4_FD_11160 | JGI IMG/M metagenome (IMG submission 11160) | reverse complement strand
CAGAGTACGCGATCGCGGCGAGAGCGATGTATGACGTGTGACGTGTGGCGTATGGCGTATGGCGTATGGCGTATGGCGTATGGCGTATGGCGTATGGCGTATGGAGTGTGACGTTTTAGCCCACGCGTCCTAATCCTCAAAAACAACTCCCACAGGGCCCTTATCGCCCCGCTTCCGACCGAGCCGCTTTCAGTAACTGCGCATTGGTTTCCACCAGATAGTCGAGGAATCGGCGCTGCTGCAGGGTCCTCCGAATAACCGCCGGCGGCAAAAAGCGGCTCATCTGCCGGGTGAAATCGGCGCTGCGAATAACGCCCGGCAGCTCACCCAGGCATCGATCCACGGCGCTCGGATAGTCGGCGATGCCATAGTCCCTGATTTTGGCGGCGAGCCATTCCGGGTTGAGCTCCGCCCCCTGCTGCTGGAGCCAGGGCAAATCCCACCAGTCCCGGTGGCGCGGCGCTTTGGATGCCACCGCCGAGATCAGTTTGTCGCAGAGCACCTCGGAGACGGTCTCCACGGGCACCAGAATGTCTTCGTATCCGTCCGGAAGGGCCGTGTAGTTGCGGCGGAGCGGCCGCAATTGGCCGGAGTACGCTGGCACGTTGGCGATTTCAAGGCGCACCCGCTGCCGGGGCAGGTCCGGCCGGGCCGGCGCGGTGGTCACAATCACTTGCCAACGGCTCACGGTCACCGTGGGTGATGGCTCGGCGCCGGGCGCGGCGCTGGGCGGCTTGACCCGCACCTCNAGGCCATGGTGCTGGGTGATCACCGATTCGATGACCTCGGCCATACCCGCGACGTCCCCGCTGGCAAAGGCCGGACCGCCGGCAAAATCCAGATCCTCGCTAAAGCGCGGCGCGCCGTGGCACAGGCGCAGACTGGTCCCGCCCTGGAATGTGAGCTTATCCAGCAAACCCGTCTGATCCAGGGCTTGCAGGATGTCGTAGTGCAGCAGCTCCTTTTCAATCACCGGCCGCAGGGGCGCGAGATCCGGGGAATCGCGGATTGCCGCGTCGACCAGGGCGTGGAGCGTCATCCGGCCTGGCGCTCCTCGCAGATTTCCTGAAGGGCCTCACGATCCACCATGTGGACGTTGCGGCCGACGCGCTTCAGATCCCGCCAGGCGGCTTCGGGGGTGGCCAGGCGAAGCGGCCGGTCCGGCGGGACCACGGTGGCGCGGAAAATGTCATCAAGCGGCCGGGCGGTGTGGGTGAACTCAATGGTGCCCCAGGGGGTGGGGAAGGTGCCCTTTCGCCCGGTGGTCATCAGCGTGAGATGCCCCACCGGGATCTGGGAAATCGCGCCCCACTCGGAGAGCGCCGATTCAAGGCTCACGTAACTGTACTCGCCCCGCCTTAGGGTGCGGGCGATTCGCTCAAGGTCGTACCCGTCCTGGCGAAGCCCCGGCGGATAGACGTAAACCCCCCGCGCCGCCGGGGTGAGCCAGCCGTCGTTGACCAGTCGTTTCAGCGTTTGCTCGCGGGCTGGCGGCTTGTCATGACGCAACAGGCGCTCGAGGTCACGGCGGCTGAAGACGCCGCGTCCCTCGGATGCCTGTTCGGCCAGCAGTTTCAGCGCATCAACCTGTCGCATGGTCCATCGCGAATTTTAAGTGGACGTTAAACGTACTTAATTATAGGTTTACTGTCCAGTTGCCGGCCGCAACAGGTGAATCAAGCCCGCCAGCCGGCCGGTGGGGTGGCCACGGCGATAGGAATAAAACCGCGCCGGATCGTTATAGGTACAGGCCCCCATCGAGCCCACGGCGCTAACTCCGGAATCCACCAGCACCCGGCGGGCGGTGGCGGACAGGTTGAGGAGGCAGCGATCAGAGGACGCGCTGCCCGCCGATTGCACTGCCGGTTGCACCACCGGCTCCACCCCCTGCCGGCGCATCTCCCGGGGCACTTCCGGGCCCACTTCATAGGCTGCCGCGCCGATGCAGGGGCCGATGCAGGCCGCCAGGGCGCTGGCGGGCACCGGCAGGGCGGCAATGGTCTGCTGGAGGATGCCGGCGGCCAGCCCCCGCCAGCCGGCGTGCACGGCGGCAACACACCGCCCGCCCCGGTCGGCCAGCAGGATGGGCATGCAGTCGGCCACCAGCACCGCACAGACGGTGTCCGGGCGGTCGGTCCAGATGGCGTCGGCTTCGGTGACATCGGCGTCGACCTCATCCCCGTGCACCACCCGGGTGCTGTGAATCTGGCGCAGCCAGCGGGGTGCCTCGGGCAGGCCCGCCGCCGCCACCAGGCGCCAGCGATTGGCCAGGACGGCCTCGGGGTCGTCATTGACGTGCAGGGCCAGGTTCAGGCCCTGAAACGGGCCCTGGCTGACGCCACCCCGACGGGTGGTGAAGCCGGCCTGAACACAGCCGCCCTCCGGCCATTGCTGGATCAGCGGCTCAACTTGAGCGGTGCCCGGGCTGACCACGGCACCTGCGTTGGTCCCGGGAGCCCCGGCGTCCGCGGCACCGGCCCCCTCGCAGGACTCACTCCAGTCCGCCGGCAACAGCGAAATTTCATGGCTCAGGGCCGCCACCGCCCGTCCCCCGCTTCGTCGTCCGCCATGGCCTGTCGATGGGCGGCCAGGGCCGTCATCAGGTCCTGAAAATCCGGCGGCGGTGCCGCGGTCCAGCTGAGGGTCTCACCGCTTGCCGGATGAATCAGGGTGAGAGTCTCGGCATGCAGGGCCTGGCGCCGAAACCGCCGCAGCACCTCGGCCACCGTCACGGCCCCGTCGTCACCGGGACCCGTCGCCACGCCATGGTGGCCATCCCCACTGAGTCCGGCCACCGTCACGGCCTCTGCCCCGGACGGCAGCGCCAGTCGTCCGCTGTAAAGCGGGTCACCGACGATGGGATGCCGGATGTGGGCCATGTGAACCCGGATCTGGTGGGTGCGACCGGTTTCCAGGCGGCAGCGCAGCAGGGTATGGGCCGGATAGCGGGTGTCGATGCGATAGTGGGTGATGGCGGGACGGGAATCCGGCGCCTCGGCGCGCACCGCCATTTTGAGCCGGTCCCTGGGGTGCCGGCCGATGGGAGCGTCGACCCGGCCACCGGCGGTGAAGGTGCCGGCCACCAGCGCCAGGTACTCGCGGCCCATGCTGCGGGCCTGCAGCTGATTGACCAGGTGGGTGTGGGCCTGAAGGGTACGGGCCACCACCATCAGCCCGGAGGTGTCCCGATCCAGCCGATGCACCAGCCCGGCCCGGGGCACGGCGCCCAGGGCCGGTTCGTGGTGCAGCAGCGCGTTCTGCAGGGTGCCACCGGGGTTGCCGGCGCCGGGGTGGACCACCAGACCAGCGGGTTTGTTGATCACCAGCAGGTCAGCGTCCTCATGAACAATATCCAGAGGGATGGGCTCGGCTTCCACCCGGCCTTCGTCCGCCAGTTCGGCCATCAGGTGCACGGTTTCGCCACCGGCTACCGTGGTGCGGCCCCGGGGTGAGGCGCCGTCCACGGTGAGGGCGCCGTCCTTGAGCCAGCGTTGCAGCCGGGAGCGGGAGAACTCCGGGAACAACGCCGCCAACGCCGCGTCCAGGCGTTGGCCGGCGGCCTCGGGGGGCAGGATGGCGGTGCGCTCGATGCGCTGGCTGGGGGGCGACATGCAATCTCTCTGTACAGCCGACTGGGCGCGGCCGGGGTTTTTTCTCTAAACTCGCGATTCGGGCAACAAGGTAGACGATAGCGACATGAAGCGCATCCTCACGATGGTAATGGTTACGGTGCTGCTGGCGGGCTGCGGGGGCAACGGCGGTGGCGCGGATTTGCGGGATGCCGAGGCGCAGGCGCTTTATGAGCGGGCCCAGCGGGCCATGGATCGACGTGACTGGACCACGGCCACCGAGGAACTGGAAGCGCTGCAGGCGCAGTTCCCGTTCGGGGTGTACGCCACCCAGGCGCAGCTGGACATCATTCGCGTCTACTACGAAACCGGCGATGCGGCGTCCACCGTGGCGGCAGCGGACCGCTTCCGGCGGTTACATCCGCGCCACCGGGCGGTGCCCTACACCTGGTACATGCAGGGGCTGGCGCTGCAGGAGAAAAACGAGGATTTCATCAAGCGGCTGGCCCGGGTGGACACCAACCTCAGGGACCCGGTGCCACGCCGGCAGGCGTTTCAGTCATTCCAGACCCTGGTGGAACAGTTCCCGGATAGCGAATACGTGGACGACGCCCGGGAGCGGATGCAGGAACTCTACGCCGATGGCGCCCGCTTCCAGCTGTTTGTGGCCCGGTACTATCTGGACGGGGAGGCCTGGGTAGCAGCGGCCCGCCGGGCCATCACGGTCATTGAAGAGTTTCCCGGCACGCCATCGGTGGAGCCCGCCATGGATGTGCTGACGGCGGCCTATCAGGCGCTGGGGTTTGATGATCTGGCGGAAGGGGTACAGGTGGCCGCCGCCGAGATGGACCCGACCCGGCCCGATCAGCCGGCTGCCCCGGGGCTGTTCCAGGACGAGTCCATGGAGGTCTCGCCCTCTCCCACCGATGCGCCGGCGCCTGGCGGCGCCCAGCCGCCCCGGATGCCGGGCCCGGGCGCGATGTAACCCATCGCGCGCCGGTGACGGGCCCCGATTAGAGGGCCTGCTCGTCCCGGTCCTGGGTGCGGATGCGAATGGCCTGCTCCACCGGGCTGACGAACACCTTGCCGTCGCCGATCTTGCCGGTGTTGGCCGCCTTGATGATGGCTTCCACCACCACGTCCACCACGTCGTCGGGGACCACCACTTCGATGCGCATCTTGGGCAGGAAGTCCACCACGTATTCCGCGCCGCGATAGAGCTCGGTGTGGCCTTTCTGGCGCCCGAACCCCTTGACCTCGGTGACGGTCATGCCGGTGATACCCACCTCGGCGATGCCCTCGCGGACATCATCCAGCTTGAAGGGCTTGATGATGGCTTCGATCTTTTTCATGAAAACAACTCCCGTTGGCTGAGCGCCGCAGTGTATCAGTCCGCCGCCCGACCGAACCCCGAGGTGATGGGGTAGCGGCGGTCGCGGCCGAAGGCCTTGGTGGTCACTTTGACCCCGGGTGCGGCCTGGCGACGCTTGTATTCGTTGCGATGCAGAAGCCGCACCACCTGTTCCACCGTGGCGCGGTCGTGACCGGCGTCGACGATTTCCTCGATGCCGGCGTCGTCCTCAACATACGCCGCCAGAATGCTGTCCAGTTCGGGGTATTCCGGCAGGCTGTCGGTGTCTTTCTGGTCCGGCGCCAGTTCGGCGCTGGGCGGCCGGGTCAGGGCGTTTTCAGGGATCACCGGCGAGAGCGCGTTACGGTAGCGGGCCAGCCGGTAGACCTCGGTCTTGAAGATGTCCTTGAGCGGCGAGAACCCGCCCACCATGTCGCCATACAGGGTGGAATAGCCCACCGCCATTTCGCTTTTGTTGCCGGTGGCGAGCACCAGGCCACCGAATTTGTTGGACACCGCCATCAGCAGGGTGCCGCGAATGCGGGACTGCAGGTTCTCCTCGGTGACGTCCGCCGGGCGGTCGTCGAAGAGCGGCGCCAGTTCGCCGGTGAACTGGTTGAAAATGGCCTCGATGGCCACCACGTCGTAGCGCACGCCCAGGGCCTCGGCGAGCTCGCCGGCGTCGGTGTGGCTCATCGCCGAGGTGTAGCGGGTGGGCATCATCAGGCAGTGCACCCGCTCCGGGCCCAGCGCGTCGGCGGCGATGCAGGTGGTGAGCGCGGAGTCGATACCGCCGGAAAGCCCGATCACCACGCCGGGGAAGCGATTTTTTTCGATGTAGTCCCGCACCCCCCAGACCAGCGCTTCGTAGACCGCGGCCTCGGGGGAGAGGTCCGGCTCGATGTCGCCCTCCAGCGGGGTCCACTGATCATGGATGCGGGCCACGTCCACGGCATACAGGCCGGTGTCGAACCGGGGGGCGCGCACCATCAGGTCGCCGTTGGCGTCGAAGGCGCAGGAGCCGCCGTCGTAGACCACCTCGTCCTGGCCGCCCGCCATGTTGCAGTAGAGGATGGGCAGGCCGGTTTCGGCGATGCGGTCCCGCAGCACCGATTCCCGGGCGGTGCCCTTGTACTGATCAAAGGGGGAGGCGTTGATGTTCACCACCACGTCCGCCCCGGCAGCGGCGGCTGCGGCCACGGGTTCCGGATACCAGGCGTCTTCACAGACGGTGACCCCCACCCGACAGCCCTCCACGTCCACCACGCAGGCGGTGTCGCCGGGGGCAAAGTAGCGCAGGTCGTCGAAAACGCCATAGGTGGGCAGCTGTTGTTTGGCGTAGCGGGCGTCCACCCGCCCGTTGCGAATCACCAGGGCGGCATTCACCAGCTGCCCGGCCTCCAGCTGCGGAGCGCCGACAATCACGGTGATGCCTCGGGTGGCCTCGGCGATGCGCTGTAGCCCGTCATCCACCGCGGCGATGAAATCACTGCGCAGCAGCAGATCATCCGGTGGATAACCGGTGAGGGTGAGCTCGGGAAAGCACACCAGCGCCGCGCCCTGACCGTCGCGGGCTTCCGTGGCCGCCTGGATCACCGCCTGGGTGTTGCCGGCGACATCGCCCACCAGCAGGTTGAGCTGGGCCATGATGAAACGCCGTGGCTCACTCATGACCCGACCCCTCCCGAGGCGAAGCGCCCCGGCGCGGCGTCGCGGCGATCACCGCAGTCAGCCGGTGAAGCAGTCACTGACGCGCTGGCCGATCTCCGCAGGTGAGCGAACGGTGGCCACACCGGCCTTTTCGAGGGCACCGAACTTGTCCGCGGCAGTGCCCTTGCCACCACTGATGATGGCGCCGGCATGCCCCATGCGCTTGCCGGGGGGTGCGGTCACCCCGGCGATGTAGGCCACCACCGGCTTGCGGACGTGGGCCTGGATGTACTCGGCGGCCTCTTCCTCGGCGGTACCGCCGATTTCGCCCACCATGACAATGCCCTTGGTCTGCCGGTCGGCCTCGAACTGCTCGATGACGTCAATGAAGTTCATGCCCTGAATGGGGTCGCCACCGATGCCCACACAGGTGCTCTGGCCCATGCCGATGTCGGTGGTCTGCTTGACCGCCTCGTAGGTCAGGGTGCCGGAGCGCGAGACAATGCCGATGGACCCGGCCTTGTGAATGTGGCCGGGCATGATGCCGATCTTGCACTCGTCCGGCGTGATGATGCCGGGGCAGTTGGGGCCGATCAGGGTGGCGCCGTAGAAGTCCAGCGCGGCCTTGACCTTGAGCATGTCCAGCACCGGAATGCCTTCGGTGATGCAGGCGATCACCCGAATGCCGGCTTCCGCCGCTTCGAGGATGGCGTCGGCGGCAAAGGCCGCCGGCACGTAGATCATCGAGGCATCGGCGCCGGTGTCGTCCACCGCGTCACGCACGGTGTTGAACACCGGTCGCTCGAGGTGGGTTTCGCCACCGCGGCCCGGGGTGGTGCCGCCGACGATATTGGTGCCGTAGGCAATGCACTGCTCGGCGTGGAAGGTGCCCTGCTTCCCGGTGAAGCCCTGGACGATCACCTTGGTGTGTTTGTCCACCAGAATACTCATGTGTGTTCCTCGTCTTGTGTCCGGGTTGCGGGTCAGGCGCTGACGGCGCCCACCACCTTCTGTGCACCGTCGGTCAGATCGTCCGCCGGAATGATGTCGAGACCGCTGTCCTTCAGCAGCGCCTTGCCCTGCTCGACGTTGGTGCCCTCCAGGCGCACCACCACCGGCACGTTGACGCCGACTTCCTTGACCGCAGCGATGACGCCTTCGGCGATCATGTCGCAGCGGACGATGCCGCCGAAGATGTTCACCAGAATGCCCTGCACATCGGGCTGGCGGAGATGATCTTGAACGCCTCGGTGACGCGCTCCTTGTTGGTGCCGCCGCCCACGTCCAAAAAGTTGGCCGGCTCGCCGCCGTGGAGCTTGATGACGTCCATGGTGGCCATGGCCAGGCCGGCGCCGTTGACCATGCAGCCAATATTGCCATCCAGGGTGATGTAGTTGAGGCCGTGCTCGGCGGCCTGGACCTCGGTGTCGTCTTCCTGGCTGACGTCGCGCATGTCGGCGATTTCCGCCTGGCGCTTCACCTCGACGGCGTTGTCGTCGACGTTGATCTTGGCGTCCAGGGCCAGCAGCTCGTCATCGCCGGTGACGATCAGGGGGTTGATTTCGATCAGCCCCAGGTCGCGGTCGGTGAAACAGCGGTAGAGGCCGTCCATGATGCGGGTGAGCTGTTTGATCTGCGCCGGCGTCAGCCCCAGGGCGAAGCCCATCTGCCGGCACTGGTAAGGCTGCAGCCCGGCCACCGGGTTGACCCCCACGGTGATGATCTTTTCGGGTTCGGTGGCGGCGACTTCTTCGATGTCCATGCCGCCGGCGGCGGAACCCATGAAAACGATACGCTTGCTGGAGCGGTCCACCAGGGCGCCAAGATAAATCTCGCGGGCGATGTCCAGGCCTTCCTCGATCATCACCGAGTTCACCGGCATGCCGTGCTCGTCGGTCTGGTGGGTGACCAACCGGGTGCCCAGCATGCCATCGGTGTACTCGGCCACCTCATCCAGGCTCTTGGCGAGCTTGACGCCCCCGGCCTTGCCGCGGCCGCCGGCATGGACCTGGGCCTTGACCACCCAGACCGGGCCGCCCAGCTCCTCGGCGGCGGAACGGGCCTCTGCCGACGAGCGGACCACGAAACCTTTGGGAATGGGGATGCCGTACTGGCTGAAGATGTGCTTCGCCTGAAACTCGTGCAGGTTCATGGGCCCTCCGCCTCCTCATGAAAAAGTTGAAGCATTTTCCACGATTCCGGGGGTGGTTTCAAAAAATTGCGGCGCTGCGGAAAAGCGCCACTGGGCCCGTCCGCGGCCCCGCTGGTCCGGTCTGCGAGACAGATCGCAGAACACCCGCCGGCAAACCGGGCTGAATTGACCCCCGAACCCGCCCCCCGGCGCGGTTCCGATTTGAAGCTACCGGAGGTTTTTCATGCGCAATCGTCAAAGCGGTTTCACGCTGATTGAACTCATGATCGTTGTGGCCATCGTCGGCGTGCTGGCCGCCGTGGCCGTACCGGCCTACTCGGACTACACCGTCCGGGCCAAAGTCACGGAGGCCATTGCTGCCGTCTCGCCCATCAAGGCCAGCGTCGCGGACTATTACTATGCGAATGGGAGCTTGCCGCGAAGCTCTGCTGCTGCCGGCCTTGATATTAACGCCGATGCTTACGCGACGGATGTGGTCAAGGGGATCATTGTCAAAGATGATCCGGAAGACGCCACGATAGAAGTAAGTTTCAAAGATTTGGGGGACGGCGGAACGGAGGACAAGACGTTACTCTTCGTCCCGGACGTCACCGAGGGTGGCCAAATCACTTGGGAGTGCAAAGCAGGTTTAACCACTTCCTCCCTCCCAACCCGCTTCGCGCCCGCCAACTGCCGCGGTTAATGACCCGCCGGGCGCTGATTGGCCCCCATGATCAGCGCCCGGCCGCGGGCCTTCCCGGCCAACCTGGTCCAGGACAGCGGCATGGCATGACCGGCGGCGTCATGCTGGAGGCGCTGATTGCCCTGCCGGTGGTGCTGGCTGTCGGCCTCATGGTGGTGCAGTGGGCCTTCGTTCACGAGGCCCGGGCGTTTGTCAGCCACGCCACCCTCATGGCGGCCCGGGCCGGCGCGGTGGAAAACGCCCGGACGGGCCCCATGCGCACAGCCCTGGCCCGGGCGCTGACGCCATTAAAAGCTCCGGAGCGGCGGGTCACTGACTTTGAGCGCCGATTCAGCCTGCAATCGCTGCCGGAGGTTTTCGCCCACAGCCGCATTCGCATTCTCAATCCCACCGCCGAGGCGCTCCGGGACCATGGTCGCCGGGATGCCGATGGCCGAATTTACCTCCCGTTTCGCGATGTCCACCTGGGCAGCACCGGGCCGGGCCCACGCAGCGGTCTGAACCTGGCGGATGCCACCCTGCTGCGGGTGCAGGTGACCTACGGCTATCCGCTGCNAGTGCCCTATGGTGGTGCATTGATTCTGGCGGCGGCCCGCGCCGCCAACCGCTTTGATCCTGACGTCGACCTGTTCCATCGCCGATTGCTGGCCAGCGGCCGCCTGCCCATCACCACCACCGCCACGGTGCGCCTGCAAAGTCGGGTGTTCGAGGCGGAGGCGAACCTGCCAGAGCAACGACAGCTACCGTCGGTGCCCCGGGATCGGCCTTCATCCCGTTAAAAGGCCGACTTTACGGGCAAGATTGGTGCAATTCGGTGCCTCTCTGCACCATTTCGGCGGCTAATTCATGCACTTGACCGGGTTCTAGCCGCGGGCTACCTTCGACCGGGACTGTCACCCACTTGTGGCGGTA
>SL_8KL_010_SEDDRAFT_10005151_pt1 | contig 10317 bp, 4 predicted proteins | sample SodLakKL_010_SED_4_FD_11160 | JGI IMG/M metagenome (IMG submission 11160) | reverse complement strand
TGATTCCTTCCGACGAGCCCTCCTATAAAGAGCTGCTCACCGCTAACGTCTACCATGGCATACGAGCTCTCCACCGTTCCAGAGTTAACTCCCACGAGTCCACCTACGAAATTCGAGTCATCAACTTCGCTGCTCACGGTTCCCGTGGCATACGAGTTTGAGACCAAGCCATAATTTTGTCCCACGAGCCCTCCTACATGCCAGTAATCGTTCACATCTGCATCGACGAGTGCAACATCAGTAACTTCCGCTCCTTCCCGGACAGATCCAAACAGTCCTACATCCTCTCTTCTTAATTGTTTTATGTTAAGGTCGCTTATGTCATAACCGTTTCCATCAAAAGTACCTGCAAATTTATTATCATCATCTCCTATCGGTTCCCAACCATCTTCAGTATCTACTAACTCGTCGTAACCTTCAGTGTTCTTGTCCAAGTCGTTCATGAGGATATAATCAGCACTCAGGTTTTCACGAATATCATTGAGATCGTACCAATTGTAGATCTCTACAGCATCCTCTTCAGCAACGCCTACACAAGACAAAAATTCATCTTCAACACTAACTCCAGTCCCTATTACCGTTCCAAAAACACTCGCAACTAACAGAATCGCCACAAAGCCAACCAACAAACTTCTTATGATCCTCACACGATCGCCTCTAGATATACGCTCCGATAGACCTGCACGTAAAGCAGATGCAGGAGCATACTCTTTTTAACGATAGCAAATTATAAAGGATTTTCTTCGGCTAGGTTCGCCGATCCTTCTTCTGGTAGAGAGCTAAAGCAATTACCATAGCGAGCAGGAGAATAATTTATTAAATAATAAGTGATAAATAAAAATGGCACGGGGACCCGCAAGAAAGCTTGCTTTCTGAGGGTCAGGAGGAATCTTTGATTCCTCCAAGTGCACACATTTTTCGCAGAAAAATTAGAGCACGGGGATTTCGACGCATATTTGATGGTAAATCAGAGATTTATTGGGTAGTTAAAGCTTATTAGTAGTGCGATAACAAACATTTAGATAAAGTATGATATCGTAATAACAAACTTTTTAAGAAACGATGACATTATACCTCAATATGAACCCCGATGAATTGAAGCGGGTCATCATAGACCAGGAAGAAGAGATAGAAGAAATAATGGACCAAGAGAAAATCATATCCCGGGAAATCCCAGATATAAATAACTATTTGAGGGAGCCTAATATCCTGGCAATAACAGGTGTCAGAAGGTGTGGAAAATCTATCGCATCGCATCTGATTTTGAAAGGGAAGACATATGGATATCTCAATTTTGATGACGAAAGATTGATCGGCCTGGAAAGCGAAGATTTGAATAAAGTATTAGAGGCGATTTACGAACTAAAAGGAGATGCGGATTATTTCATATTCGATGAAATACAGAACGTAGATGGTTGGGAATTGTTCATAACTCGGATGAGAAGAACGAAAAGAGTGATTATCACGGGAAGTAGTGCTGAGCTACTCTCAAGCGAATTATCAACCCACCTAACAGGCCGTCACATTGATTTCAATCTTCATCCCTTCTCTTTTTTTGAATTTTTAAAGTATAACGGTATCGAGGTTCCTTCGAAAGACGAATACAGTACTAAAAAGATCTCCAAAATAAAGAAAAATCTCAACCACTACATGGAACTCGGAGGATTCCCAGAGAGTTACAAATTCGGAAAGCACTTTCTTAGAAGGATATATGAAGATATCATTGTTAAAGATGCGATCGCTCGCTATTCGATACGTAATAAAAAGACATTCAGAGAGATGGCTAAGTTCTTGGTCTCTAACTACTCTAACGAGGTTACTTATTCGAGTCTAAAAGAGATGACTGATATAAAAAATGTTCATACTGTGAAAGATTATGTGAAATATTTAGAATCTATCCAGATCGTGTTCCTTCTCCAGCGTTTTTCATTCAGTTTAAAAAAGCAGATGATCGCTCCCAAGAAGGTATATTGCGTAGATCCAGGGATATTGGATTCAATTGCTTTCGCTTTCTCTGAGGATAAGGGCCGTCTCCTTGAAAATGTTGTAGCTGTAGAACTAAATAGGAGGAATTCATACTGGTTCGACCAGCGAGAGATATATTACTGGAAAGATGAACGGCAGCGAGAAGTCGACTTCGTAGTTAAGGAGGGTAAAGAGGTTGAAAAGTTGATCCAAGTATGCTATGATATCAGTACTCCTAAAACAAGAGAACGGGAGAAAAAGTCATTAGGCAAGGCAAGCGAAGCTCTTGAGTGTGAAAACTTGAAAATACTTACATGGGATGAGCAGGAAGAATTGGAAGTTGATGGAAAAGAGATAGAAGTCATGCCTGTCTGGAGATGGCTTTTGGAAAGAAGACGGCACCCTTCTTCCAGCAACCCTAATCTTGACAAGGCGGAAGAAATATACAAGGAAGGTGTTGAGAAAGTTACAGAGTAAGCCGAGACTTTACATGATCGGTTGAATAATTTAGGAGATAAAAATGAAGCTAAAGGATCAATTGATGGCGTAGATAGCAATTGAAGAATCAGAGGTGATTGAGAGAGGTCTGTAGATTTTTTTCAGTTTTACGGCCTTAGATAGAGAGGATCTTCAGAGAGAAGATCTTTTTTGTTCTATAGATGAAACATATATGCTCCAATTATGTTTTATCGATAGAACAATTAATTATAAATATCGTTCTAACGTTAGAACAAAACATGCGCACCGAAGAAAAACTGAAGAACATGCTCGAGGATTGGAAAGAGTTCAAGATTCCAGACCTCGTAGAGAGGGAGTTCGATGAGGCCTTTCTTTATAACGAAAAGATACTGACGATCACGGGCCCAAGAAGAGCTGGAAAGACGTTCCTCTGCTATCAGTTGATCGAAAAGTTGAGAAACGAAGTACCCGAAGACAACATCGTCTACATCAATTTTGAGGACGAAAGACTGCATCCTCTAAAGGGAGATGAACTCTCGAAACTATTGGAGATATACTACGAGATGTTCAGCCCCACCGAGGATAGAAAATATTTTTTTTTAGATGAGATACAGGTGATGGAAGATTGGGAGAGATGGTGTAGGAGGATAGATGAACAGGAAAAAAATATAAAATTGATAGTAACTGGCTCTTCCTCAAAGGTCATGCCTATGGAGCTATCAACCAGTTTGAGAGGCAGGTCTTTGAACTGGAAAGTCTTTCCGTTCTCTTTTAAAGAATTCTTAAAAGCAAAAGAAATAGAACTTGAAAAGGATGAAAATATTTACTATTCCACAAAGAAGCGTTCCAAAATAAAGGGGCTTTTCAACGAGTTTCTGAATTACGGCGGTTTCCCTGAGATCGTATTGGAAGAAGAGGAGGTGTTGAAGAAAAAGACACTCCAGGAATATTTCTCTACCATATTCTACAAGGACATAATCGAAAGGTTCAACGTGGGGAATATACCTGCCTTAGAAGACTTCTTTAAAATGCGATTGGATAATTTTGCCTGCAAGATGACCTATACCCAATCAAGGAAGAACTTGAAATCTATTGGACATAAAATAGGAAAGGCTACGTTGAAGCGATATTTGACCTATGCCGGAAATGTTTTCTTTCTCTTCGAATTGGAGAAGTATGTGGCCAATAGAAAAAAAAGAAAACGAGCTTCCAGAAAGGTTTATCCCATCGATACCGGTCTCGTCAACGCTGTACGATTCGATTTTTCCCAGGAATACGGTAGGGCATTGGAGAGTCTGGTCTTCATCGAACTGAAGAGGAGGGAAAAAGAATTGTATTACCATGAAAACAATGGTGAATGCGACTTCATCATAAAAGAGGGAAGAGACTTCAAAACCGCTATTCAAGTGACCAAAACACTGGAAGATACGAGGGAAAGAGAGGTTCGCGGTCTCGAGAGTGCGATGAAGTCTCATGACATTGAGAAAGGTCTGATACTTACTGAGAATGAAAAAGAAAGTTTCGATGGAGATATCGAAGTGATGCCGGTCTGGTTGTGGTTATTAAAAAATGATTTTTAGAATAGTCCTATCGACTATCGCGACGCTAGATCGCAGAAATCCCATTCTCCCACCATCTCACTCACACGCTCTTCCAATTCTTCTTCTATGGCCTCACGTAAAGTACTCTTCACTTCTTTGTCCCATTCGAAACCGTCGTATCCCACGGCTTCTTTCCAATCCCAGTAATGAGGTACGAATTCAGAAGACTCCCATTCCTTGTCCCCTATTAATGCGATAGATTGCGTCAGATCGTATTTCTCGTCTTCGGTGAGATCTTCTCTTCGCAAGAAATCTATCAGGATATCAGCGCCCTTCTCTTGTTCGAAGTAGAAAACCTGTTCTAACGCTCCTACCGCCCAGAATATCTGACCTTTCTCTATGGCACTCTCTAATTCCCCAACAAAATCGAATTCCGGATGATCGAATCCCCAACCGCAGGTGAAAGAATCTTCCCACATATCGGTAGGCTCGTCGTTGAACTCGGTTAGATATTCTAGAGCTTCTATAGGTATATCTTCGACCTCTTTCTTGAAACGGATCCAGATCACGTACCTTGAAACCGCGTTGACGATCGGCATGCTGTCGGGTGTATCAAAAGGTGGATGTTTGTCGATAAGCTCAAGAAGAAATGACCATCCTTCTTCTTTCGCAGCATCAAAGAGCTTGTTCGAGAGAGGTTCGCAGGCGTCATCTAAGATCTTTAAAAAGATGTCCCTCTCAGCGTCCATCTCCATAGAAAGATTTAGATTCTGTTGATAATCTTGAAGGAGTGATCTCACCTGTTCAACGGATCTAACATCCATCAATTCCTCGGCTATTTTTTCCCCTGTTACCTCAATCTCTTTCAACTGTTTCTTTCTTTTCTTGTACCCTCTCTTTAGATCCTGAAGTTCCTTGGAGTCCTCTTCCCAGCACGAATGACACACCACAAACTCGTCCAAAGAATGGCTCGAGGTCTGTTTCCCACAGATCTCGCATCGACCCATGAAAAACATTAGAGAGTGACTATTTAAAAACTTAACTGAATGATGGAGGGGGTTTGTTCATCGAATCGAATAAGCTCTTACTAGCTGAACTTGACTTTTAGGCAAAAGTACTTTAGAGAGTTCTCAAGAGTTTGCATCCTCAAATTCTATATCTTCCCGCTCCAGCCAGTCCATTACCCGTTCTCTGGTCCTCTTGTCCTTGAACTCGAACCATCTTTTCCTCACCTCGGGGTAACGAAGGAGAACATCTTTGAAACGGCGGAAAGCGCCTTTTCCGTCAATAGCTATCCAAAGCTTCTCCTTTAGATTCTCGTCATCCACGGTTTGTATGAAATCCTCCATATCTCTGTAGCCCTCTCGAGAATCGGTGCTCGGTACTTCGACGTAACGTCCTTCTTTATCTTGTTCGACCTTCTCTTTATTTTTCCTGTTCTGTTCGGCTACACCCTCTTCGTGCACCACTAGCAGGACTTCGCCTGTTTTCAAATCCAAATAGTGAGAGTTCATAAAACTGGAATATTCATAGGCTTCACAAAGCTCCTCCAAGTCTACTTCTAACCTCTCTTCGCTCATCGAATCCAGATAGACGGAGCGTTTTTTGTAGTTTTTGTTTCTTCGTAGAATCTACTCCCTCAACGTATATGAAAATTTATTGTCAAATCATTCTAGAGAAATCATCATATACCTCTTTCTTATATCCGATAAAAAGAACGACAACTTTTTTCTCGTCCCTACCTACTTCATAAATACTTTAGGAAAACGGGTATTTTGGAACCCTAGAGTTCCATCTACACATCAAGTGTTGAAGATCAATCAGAAATAATACATGCAAAAATTCTCTTCAAAGAATAATGCCTGTAACAATTAAATAACATATAGTAAATAAAACTATAGGGGACGGGGACCCGCAAGAAAGCTTGCTTTCTGAGGGTCAGAAGGAATCTCTGATTCCTTCAAGTGCACACATTTTTCGAAGAAAAGTGGGGGCACGGGGATTTCGACGCATATTTAATGGTAAAAATAGGAAGAAAAGAATCACGTCTATCCTTAAAAAAATAATAGAGAAAATAGGAAAGTGGTTTTCTTTTACGCGTTGGTTTATCTTGCCATTTATTTTTCCAGTAGATTGAAACCGCTATATCTCTATCGAGAAAAACAAGTTTCTAGAATCCCTCTTCGGACTCCTCTTCAAACAATTCCTCCTCTGTCTCTTCTGGTTCATCGAATATCTCTTCTTCAGCGTGTTCTTCTTCCATACTTGTCTCTTCTTTAATAACTGGTTCGCTTCCTTCACTCCCCATCATCATGTACCCTATTATCGCCAGGATTATGGCTATGATCACCACTATTCCTACGATTGCTAGAATACCTATATCGTCTTCCTCTTCGATCTCTGGTGAAAATTCCGCCATAATCACTATGTCATCCGTTATCTCTATCGTGGTTTCATCAGCGGTTAGGTCCTCTATGGTTCCGTTATCGCCTATCCATTCAACGAATTGATAACCTTCCTCTTCTATAGCTTCCAAATCTATTTCGCCGTATTCGTAGGTAAATGTATCCTCTCCTGGTGCGACCACTTCTCCACCTACTGTCGATTGAATCGTCAGTTCATAAACATTCGGAGCGAAGTTAGCAGTTATCTCTTGTTCTCCTGTCATCTCCATCGTCGTAAGTCTTGAGTTCGGATCTTCTATGTCTCCAATTTCTCCTACCCATTCAACAAAATGATGATGGTCTTCAACTGAAGCTTCTAAAACGATGGTTTCACCTACTTCGTATCCAAACTCGTCTCCTCCATATGCTTCAACTTCTCCACCTTCTGTCCAGGAAATATTAAGATCATGCGTATCTCTAGCGAATTGTGCCACTAACACTTTCTCACTATTCATCTCTATCGTTACCTCGCTAGAGGTGGGATCTTCCATGGTTTCGTTGTCGCCTACCCATTCAACGAAATGATGATGATCATCCGCTAAAGCTCTCAGTTCGACCTCATCATCTTCTCCATACTCGAACTCGCCTTCCTTACGTTCATCGTCGAGATAGAGATAACCACCCCTCGTTGAATCGATTTTCAATTCATGGCTCTCTGTTCCATAGATCTCTGAGTCGTAAGTATTTGACTGCAGACCTTGACCTTTATCTTCAAATTCAGCTGTTATGTTGAAATCGTCTGTCATATTTATCCTAGTGACCTTCCAATCTACGTTCTCTATCTCTTCGGTGTCTCCTGTCCACTCTTTGAACTGTTGATCGCCATCTGCGACCGCATTTAGGATCTCTTCCTCCCCATGATCATATTCAAAAATACCATGTTGGAAAGTCCCTTCTCCGGTGATAGTGACTTTTCCTCCATCTCCCGCTTCTATCTCCAATTGATGAGTATCTTTCTCAAACAATGCCATTATTTGATAATCGTCCTCCATAGTGATTGTGGTCTCACTCGATTCAGTGTCATCGATAGTCTCAGTATCGCCGATCCACTCGCCAAAATTGTAATGTTCTTCGACTTCTGCTTCGATCTCTACCTCCGTTCCATAAGTATAATCGAACGTACCTTCTCCTGGAGCTTCAATCTGACCGCCTTCTAATGAACTGATATCTAACTCGTAAGTTTCTTCGGCAAAATTTGCAGTAATCTCGTGATCATCTACCATCTCTATCGTGGTCAACCAAGCATTTGGATTTCCTATCGTTTCGGTGTCTCCTGTCCATTCAACAAACTCGTAATCATCAGCTGGAACCGCCTCGATAAGTAGGACTTCTCCATGTTCGTACTCAAATGTACCTTCACCCGGTTGTACTACTTCTCCACCTTCAGTAGATTCTACTGTCAGGTCATATTCATCAACAATGTCTTCTTCATCGAACTCGGCTGTGATGCTCAAATCGTTGTCCATGGTGATCGTTATCTCTTCTGATGTCCCTACATGATCGCCTGTCCACTTTACGAAGTACCAATCCTCATCTGGATCAGCTTCTAGCTCTACTTCGGTATCTCTATCGTATGTTCCTATCCAGCCATCTTCAACTTCTTCACCGTCAACTTCTACAAAACCTTCTCCCTCGATGTTTATGGCCAGGTCATATTCGGTTTCTTCTATTGTGATCGTTACAGAATCGTAAGTATCTTCGCTGGCTACTTCTATCTCGTATTCCCCTGCTTCATCTGCTTCCCAGGTGAACTCATCCCTGTTCTCCTCATTAGCTTCGATAGTTACATCCATCGAATCTTCTTGATCGCCACCTACAAAGAACACGATCTCCTGTGTCCCTTCAACATCACCTGTATTTTCAACAATATATTCTACCGTGACGGTATCGCCTTCATCTACTTCTTCCTCGTAGTCAGTAATTTCTACTTCGAAATATGCTGGATTTAGTTCTTCAACTATTGTTGTCACGGAATCAGAGTCGTCTTCGCTAGCAACTTCAAGATCATATTCTCCTGCTTCCTCTGCTTCCCATTCAAATTCACCGTCATAGGTTTCGCCTGATCCGAGTGTGACTCCTTCCTCTCTATCTTCTTCAGCACCATCGACACTGAAGGCTATGTCCTGCGTAGCTTCTTCGTCTCCTGTATTCGTCACTGTGAATTCCACAGTAACCGTGTCGCCTTCTTCTACCACCTCATCATAGTCAGTGATCTCTACTTCGAAGTATGCTGGATCTAGTTCTTCTTCTACCGTTACTATCACGGAATCCGAATCGTCGTCACTTGCGACTTCGAGTTCGTATTCGCCTTCCTCTTCAGCTTCCCAAGTGGCCTGACTTGTGTACTCTTCATCTGCACCGAGCGTAACATCATCTACTAATTCTTCTATTCCATTTACACTAAAAACTATAGTCTGTGTATCTTCAATTTCTCCTGTATTTTCTACAGTGTATTCTACCGTACCAGTCTCACCTTCATCTACTTCCTCATCATAGTCTGTAATTTCTACTTCGAAGTATGCTTCTAGTATTTCTTCTTCGAATATTGCAGTAATTTGTTTATCTTCATCAATATGTATATGGATCATTTGATCTTCGCTTTCGTAGTCCCCTGTCCATTCAACGAAATCCCAACCTTCATCGGGGTAAGCTGTCACATTGACCCATGTACCTTCTTCGTATTCATGTAACCCCGGCAGTGGATCAGTCGTACCTTCTCCTTCGATATCAATAGTCAAGTTATGATACTGCACTTTCTCTTCGAAGTGGGCAATTATGTGCTTATCTTCGTCCATGGTTATCGTTATCTCTTCTTCTGGTCCTTCATAATCTCCCGTCCATTCGATGAATTCCCAGCCATCATCGGAGTCAGCTTTAACGGTCACTTTTTCACCGTCTTCGTATGTGTGCTCGCCTGCTGATGGATCAGTACTACCTTCACCTTCAACGTTTATTGTCAACACGTGATGTTCGTCCGGAACCTCTTCGAATACTGCCGTTATCTCCTTATCCTCATCCATCGTTACGGTTATCTCTTCTTCTGTTCCTTCATAATCTCCCGTCCATCCATCAAAGTACCAGTCTTCCTCAGAATCAGCCGTAAGAGAGACTTCTGTACTTTCCGTTATATCGAATATCTCATCTGTGACAACATGTTCTTCATCATCCCACTCAACTGTTACCGTGCCTTCGCCTTCTACATTTATTGCTAGTTCATACGTCTTTATCTCCTCGAAGTTAGCCGTTATCTCCCTATGTTGGTCCATCTCTATTGTTATATATTCCTCGTCAGTATAGTTATAATCAACATCCCCAGTCCATTCTACGAATTCCCATCCCTCATCGGGATGAGGATGAGCTGTCACATTTACTAATGTACCTTCTTCGTATTCGTAAACTCCAGGTTCAGGATTCGTTGTTCCTCCCCCTTCAACATCTATCAGTAGTTCATAATGTTCTACTTCATCTCCAACGATCACTGTCACGGCATCATCGTCATCTTCGCTGCTAACCAATAACTCATATTCACCTTCTTCTCCAGCAATCCAACTAAACACGTTTTGGTACACATCTCCTCCATCAAGTGTGATTTCTTCTGTTTCTTTCAGTTCTTCATCGACATAAAAGGATATATTTTGTGTGTCCGCATTTTCACCATAATTTCCTATTTCATACTCTACGATTACCTCTTTACCTTCTGCAAACGTATCTCCATCTTCCGGATGCAATATGTCCACTGCAAAATACGGTTCATCAGGCACCTCTACGTAGATGGTCTGAGTGTCAGAGTGATCCTCGCTGGCTACCTCCAACTCATATTCTCCCTCTTCTTCAACCACTACTTCCCACATTTGCTCTGTGGCAAGAGCTTCTCCAGGCCCTACCGTCAAATCCTCTATCAGTACTTT
>SL_8KL_010_SEDDRAFT_10005149_pt1 | contig 10320 bp, 9 predicted proteins | sample SodLakKL_010_SED_4_FD_11160 | JGI IMG/M metagenome (IMG submission 11160) | reverse complement strand
ATTTCAGCCATTGTTCAACCGGGCGGCTCGATGAAAGATGATGAGTCGATCAGGTTGTGTGACCGGCTGGGGATTGCCATGGTCTTTACGGGGCGGCGCTACTTTAAGCATTGATTCATAGCATTCTGATTTTGGTGCTTGTATCTGTGCCTGAAGCTTGTATCACTGTTCCTGTCTCCAGTTCACTTCGCAGTAAATGGCAGCGATTTAGTTGCAGGCCTCCATTTAGGCTGCCCTCGCGATAACCTCATCCGGAGGTCTCGCGAGGCGTCCGACATCCATGTCGGACGGCCTGTTCCGGCCTTTACTTCATCGGCCATTTAACTGCTTGTTCAAAGGAAACCGGAACATTGATACAAGCTCATAAACAGGCTTGCTGCACATGGTGTTGATAGTTAAATCTATGGCCTGCAAACATAGTTTTCATCAACTGGCAATAGCAGCAGAGAATGTTAGCGTAACAATATTTAGAATATAAATTGCGCCGTATTAATTGAATGGAGGTTGTTAAAATGCGCGTGTTACTGGTTGGCGGGGGCGGACGTGAGCACACCCTGGCCTGGAAGCTGGCCCAGAGTCCTCGGTTGGAGAAGCTTTACTGTGCCCCGGGTAATGCCGGAATTGCCTCGGTGGCCGAATGTGTAGATATTGATGCCGAGGATATTGAGGAACTAAAGGACTGGGCCCTGGAACAAAAAATTGATTTGACAGTTGTCGGCCCGGAAGCTCCCCTGGTCCTGGGTATTGCCGATATTTTCCGGCAGGCAGGCCTTAAAGTTTTTGGCCCTGACAGCAAGGGTGCGCAGCTTGAGGGCAGCAAAGTTTGGTCCAAGCGCAAAATGAAGGAGTGGGGTATCCCGACTGCCGGTTTTACAATATTTGATGATTTTGAAGATGCCCGCAGCCATCTCGGTCGCTTTTACGGTGGGCCGGTGGTTATCAAGGCTGATGGTTTGGCTGCCGGTAAGGGTGTTACCGTAGCGTCCGGGCCGGAAGAGGCAGAACAGGCTCTCTACGATATTATGATTGAAAGGGCTTTTGGAGAGGCCGGCAACCGGGTCGTGATTGAAAACTGTCTCAGCGGTGAAGAGGTTTCTGTCCTTGCCGTAACCGACGGCAGTAACCTGGTTGTCCTGCCTTCATCACAGGATCATAAAGCTATCGGTGAAGGAGATAAAGGTCCGAACACTGGCGGAATGGGCGCTTATTCGCCCGCCCCGGTTTATACTCCAGAGCTGGCCAGCAAGACCGAAGAGGTCGTTTTTAAACCTCTTTTAAAAGGTTTTAAAGATATGGGGATTGATTTCAGGGGTGTAATCTATGCCGGGCTGATGGTTTCTAAAGATGATTTTAACGTGCTTGAATTTAACGTCCGCTTTGGCGATCCGGAAACGCAGGCAATCATTCCCCGGTTGGACTCGGATCTGCTACCACTTTTAATGGCTGCAGCCGAGGGTGATCTGGCTGGTATTGAGCCGCACTGGAAAGATGATCATGCTGTTTGCGTGGTGATGGCTTCCGGCGGTTATCCGGGAAAATATGAAAAGGGTAAATTTATCGAAGGTTTGGATGCCCTTGAAAAATCAGGCGATAAACAGGTGGCAGTATTTCACGCCGGTACCGCTCTAAAAGACGGGCACCTGGTTACTGCAGGGGGTCGGGTTTTAGGTGTAACCGCCTGGGACAGTGATCTGCGTAAAGCCGTGGATCGTGCTTACCGGGCTTGCGAAGAAATTAAATTCGACGGCTGCTATTACCGCAAAGATATCGCACACAGGGCCCTAAAATAATTTCACTCTAAAAGGTTTAAGTTTATGTTAGTAGAAAAAATAAAAAAGAATATCAGGAAAGGGACTTTTTTAAAAGTTTCCTGGTCTTTTATTATTCCCAGGTTATTTTATCATTTTCTTTTTCACTTTTATAAAATAAATCTTTTAGTCAGAAGCTTTTTCTGTAAGACTGTAATTCGAAAACCCTATGAAGTTATAGATGTTCCGACAAAATTAGTTCATTATACCTTTGTAAGTTTTTCGAAATATCGGGGAATTATGTTNGCAAAAACCATTCGTTCTGTTGTCGGGTTAATCAGGGANGGGGACTGGGACCTGGATGAAAAACAGGCCTTTGAAAGTTCAATTGATTATATTGGCTTTAAGGAAAGATTTCTGCAGGGCAAAGAATGGGAGGATACTGTTTACTATGAAAGATACCTGAAGAAATCAAAAAAAAGTGAGAAGTATCCTACCTGGCAAGAGTATAAGTCAGAATATCTTGATTTTTGGGAGAGAATTTATAACGATATTAAAAAACATGGATACAAAAGACAGAGTGAAATAAACCCGGCATCAAGGAAGATTAAAAAAAGCCACTATGATGGCAAACCTGAAAATGAGATAGAAGTCGCCGTATCGAGAAATGGCGAGTTAATATTTATAGATGGCCGTCACAGGTTATCTATTGCGTTATTATTAAATATTGAAAGAATCCCTGTTGTAGTTAACTGCTGGCATAAGAGCTATATTGACAGGGTAAAAAAAGATTTAAATAAAAGAGTAGTAACACCGGCTGAAGTTATAAATTATATTTTAAAGGAACATGACAATTTCAATAACAGGGCATCAGGGAAAATAATGTTTCCCAGTCTTAATAATCAGGTGAGGAGCTGATCGGTTGATATGACCAAAACAGTAGTCTTAGGTTTTGCCCGGACCCCTTTTGGTCGGTTTCTTGGAGCTTTTAAAGGTGTTCCGGCGGTGGAACTGGGTGCGGCTGCCGTCAGGGAGGCGTTAATAAGGGCAGGAATAGAAGGCGATCAGGTCGATAATGTTTTACTCGGTATGGTAGTCCAGGGTGGGGCAGGACAGATACCCTCCCGCCAGGCCACGATTAAAGCCGGTCTGCCACACACTGTTCCCTCGGATACAATCAATAAAGTTTGTGCTTCCGGCCTGCGGGCAGTAAACCTGGCTGACGCGCTGATTAGAAGCGGCGAAGGTGAACTTATGGTAGCCGGCGGCATGGAGAATATGAGTGTTGTTCCTTACTACCTGCCCGGGGTGCGCACCGGCGCCAGGATGGGCGATGCCCGGGTTGTCGATGGTATGGTTCACGACGGGCTGTGGTGTCCCTTTCATAATGTCCATATGGGCGTGCATGGAAGTGCTGTCCCGGCCGAACATGGTATCACCAGGCAGGAAATGGACCGCTGGGCTTATCGCAGTCATCAAAGAGCCCTGGCGGCGATGGATAATGGCAGCCTGGCCGAAGAGATAGTTTCAGTTTCAGTGCCGCAGCGCAAAGGTGACCCGGTTATGGTAGAGAAAGATGAACTGCCCCGCAGTGATACCACTCCGGACAAGCTGGCCATGCTGCCGCCCGCTTTTGAAGCAGAAGGGCTGGTTACCGCCGGCAATGCTCCCGGTATTAGCGACGGGGCTGCAGCCCTGGTCCTGGCTTCTGAAGAACAGGCCCGTAGTCGCGGCCTTGAACCGATCGCTGAAATAGTGGCCCACGCTTCGGCATCACTCGAGCCGCGCTATATTGCCACCGTTCCATACGAAGCGGGTCAAAAAGCTTTGGACAAAGCCGGAATGTCAGCAGATCAGCTTAATTTAATCGAGGTAAACGAGGCTTTTGCTGCCGTGGCCCTGACCAGTATTAAATTGGGCAACTGGGATGAGGAAAAAGTTAATNTAAACGGCGGAGCAGTTGCCCTGGGTCACCCAATTGGGGCCAGCGGCGCCCGCATCCTGATGACCCTTATCGCCGAACTGCACCGCCGCGGCGGCGGGTACGGAATGGCTACCATATGCAGCGGCGCTGCCCAGGGCGAAGCAACTATCGTCAAAGTCAGCTAAACCGAGACAAAGGGACGTTTCTCTTTGTCTCGCCAGCGAGTCAAGTGAGACCAGGGGGACAAATGGGACAAAGAGAAACGTCCCTTTGTCCCAAGAGGAGACAGCTACAATGGCTTTTACCCTTACAGAAGAGCAGCTAAAGAAGCAGCAGGAATTTCAACTTTTTGCTGATGCTGAAATTGATACAGGTGATCATTTCCCGCAGGAAAACTTAAGTAATGCTGCTAAACGCGGCTATATGGGTTACCCTATCCCGACTGAATGGGGTGGACAGGGGCAGGATTTTCTCAGCTATATATTATTAATTGAAGAGATCTCCAGGGTTTGTTCATCAACCGGGGCGATCATTGCCGTGCATACTTCTGTCGGTTCTTTCCCCCTGCTCTATTTTGGCACGGATGATCAGAAAAAACGCTACCTGCCTGCCCTGGCTCGTGGCGAAAAACTCGGGGCTTTTGCCCTGACTGAAGCGGGTGCCGGTTCCGATGCAGCTGCCCTTGCTACAACTGCAACTCCCGTTGATGGAGGTTACCGCTTAAATGGCTGTAAACTGTTTATCACCAGCGGGGGACAGGCGGATCTCTATACCGTATTTGCAACCATAGATAAGGCAAAAGGAGTTAAGGGTATTACTGCTTTCCTGGTTGAAAAAGATACCCCGGGACTGGTTGCCGGTAAAAACGAAAAAAAGATGGGTTTAAACCGATCTAACACCACCGAACTGAGGTTGGAGGATCTTTTTGTTCCGGTGTCGAACAGACTTGGTGAGGAGGGTGAAGGCTTTAAAATAGCAATGTCTTTGCTTGATGGTGGCAGGATTGGTATTGCTGCCCAGGGACTGGGCATGGCCCGGGCTGCAATTGATTATACGGTAAAGTACCTGAAAGCGGAAGAAAAAACAGGTGAAAAAGTCGATCAGGGGGTAACCTTTACCCTGGCTGATCTGGCAACCCGTTTGGAAGCTGCGAGTCTTTTGGTCTACAGGGCAGCGGCAGTTAAAGGCAGGGGAGTGCGCTGCTCAAAAGAAGCATCAATGGCGAAAATGTTTGCCACAGATCTGGCCATGGAAGCGGCAATTAAATGCATAGACCTTTGCGGGCTTTCAGCGATACGCGATGACCATCCGCTGACCCGCTATTTCAGGGATGCGAAGGCGCCCCAGATTTACGAGGGGTCAAACCAGATTCAACGTATAGTCATCGCACGCCAGTTATTAAAATAAGAGTGAAAGTGCAGCTAAGCCGATACAGTTCCAGCCTAATTGATCAGCAAGCAATGCTTTCTTCAGCAGGCTGGGTAATTACAAGATATAATAATTACAGGAGGATGAGTAGATGAATTTTGTATTAACCGAAGAACAGGAAATGACCCGGAAAATGGTGCGCGATTTTGCCGAAAACGAAGTGGCGCCGGGAGCAGAAGAACGTGACGATAAGGAAGAGTTTTCGCGCGAGATTTTTGATAAGATGGGCGAACTGGGGTTAACCGGTATACCGTGGCCGGAGGAATACGGCGGAGGTGAATGTGATTTTATCAGTTATGTTATTGCCGTTGAAGAGCTGTCACGGGTAGATGCTTCGGCCGGAACAACTCTTTCTGCGCATACCTCATTGGCCGGATGGCCGATATATAAGTATGGCAGTGAAGAACAAAAGAAAAAATTTCTTGAACCGATGGCCCTGGGTGAAAAACTTGGAGCTTACGCCCTGACTGAAGCTACCGCAGGCACAGATGCTGCCAACCAGAGTACTACCGCTGTCCTGGACGGAGATAGCTATGTTTTAAACGGCAATAAAATATTCATAACCAACGGTGGCGATGCGGAAATTAATATTGTTTTTGCCGTAACCGATAAAGAGAAGAAAGCAAAAGGGGTAAGCGCTTTTATCGTTGAGAAAGGAACTCCCGGCTTTTCTTTCGGTAAGAAAGAAAGGAAGATGGGCCTGCGCTCCTCACCGACCCTGGAGTTGATTTTTGAAGATTGCCGGGTACCGAAGGAAAACCTGCTCGGTAAAGAAGGCGAAGGCTTTAAAATTGCCATGAGCACCCTTGATGGAGGGCGTAACGGTATTGCCGCACAGGCTGTCGGTATTGCCCAGGGCGCACTTGACGCCGCCGCAGACTATGCCAAGAGCAGGGAACAGTTTGGTCAGCCCATTGCTAACTTCCAGGCCATATCCTTTATGCTGGCCGACATGGGCACAAAAATTGAAGCCTCCCGCCTGCTTACATACCAGGCAGCTTACCTGGAAAGTGAAGGGCTGCCCTACGGAAAGGCTTCCGCCATGGCCAAGCTATTTGCTTCCGAAACCGCTATGGAAGTAACAACAAAGGCAGTGCAGATCTTTGGCGGTTACGGCTATACCCGTGATTACCCTGTCGAGCGCTTTATGCGGGATGCCAAGATTACCGAAATTTATGAGGGAACCAGTGAAGTTCAGCGCCTGGTAATTTCAAGATACCTGCTTTCTTAAAGGGAAAAAATGCATGTTGAGTAAATAGCTTCACGAAAGGAGCACAACAAATGGCTAAAGATTTACCGGGACTGATTATGGTCTTTACCGGTGACGGAAAAGGAAAAACCACGGCTGCTGTCGGGCAGGCGATCAGAGCCCTCGGGCATGGCTACAAGGTTTTCATGATTCATTTCATGAAAGGCCGTGATTATGGAGAATTCCTGGCCACCGACAAAATGCAGAACCTGACCCTGGTCCGGGCCGGGCGTGATGATTTTGTGTCAAGAGAAAATCCTGACCCGATCGATGTGGAACTGGCAAAAAACGGTTTCGAGAAGGCTGAGAAGGCTGTTATGAGCGGCGACTATAACCTGGTGGTTCTTGATGAAATTAACGTGGCCGTTGATTACGGCTTAATTGAAGAAAGCAGAGTGCTTGATCTGCTCAAGAGTAAGCCGCAGCATGTGGCCCTGGTTTTAACCGGTCGCAATGCTTCACCCGAACTGGTTAAAATGGCTGATACGGTTAGTGAAGTGCTGGCAATTAAACATCACTACGAAACCGGGGCTGACTGTTGTAAGGGGATAGAGTACTAGAGATTAATATACTGGAGTCGCAATCGAGGTGCTAAAATGCAGCAACTGGTAGCAGAACTACTCGATGGAAACAGGCGCGCTGCAGCGCGCCTTATTTCACTGGTAGAAAATGATGATCCACAAAAAAGAGAACTGCTTAAAGATATTTACCCCCACACGGGGAAAGCATATGTGATTGGCATAACCGGCGCACCGGGATCCGGAAAAAGTTCACTGGTCGACTGGCTGCTGAAACTGATCCGCAAAGACGGTCTTACCGTAGGGGTTATTGCGGTTGACCCGACCAGCCCTTTCAGCGGCGGAGCAATTTTAGGTGACCGGATCCGCATGCAGGACCATGCGCTCGATCAGGATATTTTTATCCGCAGCATGGGTACCAGGGGCAGCCTGGGAGGACTTTCCAGGGCTACGAGGGAGGCGATCCAGGTCCTTGATGCTTTTGGTAAAGATATCATTTTAATAGAGACGGTCGGTGTGGGCCAGTCGGAAGTAGATATTGTCAAGACAGCAGATAGCACCCTGGTGGTATTAACCCCGGCCGGTGGTGACAGTGTGCAGACAATCAAGGCCGGCATCATGGAAATAGCCGATATTTTTGCCATTAACAAGGCAGACCTGCCGGGTGCTGAAAGAACAACAACGGAAATCAACCTGATGCTTGACATGAAGAATAGCGAACCCTGGCGGCCACCGGTGATTCAGACAGTTTCGGTGAGTAACGAGGGTATTGAAGAACTGTGGCAGGCCCTGCAGAAACACCGGGAGCATATGGAAAATAGCGGCCGCCTGCTGGAAATACGCCGTGAGCGGGTTAAGCGTGAATTGACCGAGCAGGTGGAGTACCTGGTTAAAACTAAAATCTGGGACGAGGTTAAAGAGAACCTGGAGTTTGACGACCTGGTAGAAAATATTGTCCACCGCCGGCAGGATCCATACAGCACTTCAGCAGACCTGCTGGCTCAGATCAATTTTTATGATCGGGGACCTGGAGAAGGTGATTGATAATGGATAAAGATAAGCTTGAAAGAATTACCGGGCAGTATGAACAGTGGCAGGAGGAGGCCGGCAAAGCAAAAGAGCGCAAAACCACCTTTAAAACGGTTTCCAGCCGGCCGATTAAGGCTCTCTATACCCCCCTTGATACCGAGAAGCTTGACTATGAGAAGGACCTTGGTTTCCCCGGAATCTATCCCTATACCAGGGGAGTGCAGACCAATATGTANCGGGGCCGGATCTGGACTATGCGCCAGTTTTCCGGATTTGGGGATGCTTACGATTCAAACATGCGTTACCGTTACCTGCTTGATCAGGGCCAGACCGGATTAAGTGTAGCCTTTGATATGCCGACCATTATGGGTTACGATTCCGATAACGAACGGTCCCTGGGGGAAGTGGGCCGCTGTGGTGTAGCCATTGATTCACTGGAAGATATGGAGATTCTTTTCGATCAGATCCCTGTCGACCAGGTCACTACCTCGATGACAATCAACGGGCCGGCCTCGATTCTCTGGTGTATGTACCTGGCCAACGCTGAAAAACAGGGCATCAGCCTTGATCAGGTTGGCGGGACAATTCAAAATGACATTCTTAAAGAATACATTGCCCAGAAATCATGGATCTTTCCACCCGAACCTTCAATGCGCCTGATTACAGATATTTTCGCCTTTTCGGCAGATCATGTGCCCCGCTGGAACACGATCAGCATCAGCGGTTATCATATTCGCGAGGCCGGCTCAACTGCGGCCCAGGAACTGGCTTTTACCCTGGCCGATGGTTTTGCCTACGTGGAAGCCGGGATAAATGCCGGCCTGGACGTGGACCGGTTTGCGCCGCGCCTGTCCTTTTTCTTTAATGCCCATATTGACTTTTTCGAAGAGATTTGTAAATACAGGGCAGCCCGCAGAATCTGGGCCCGGCGGATGAAGGAGAAATACGGGGCAAAAGATGAACGCTCCCTGAAAATGCGCTTTCATACCCAGACAGCCGGATGCAGCCTGACAGCACAGGAGCCTGAAAACAACATTGTCCGCACTACAATTGAAGCTTTATCGGCTGTTATGGGGGGAACCCAATCCCTGCACACCAACTCGATGGACGAAGTGTTGGCCTTACCTACCGAAAAAGCTGTTAAAATCGCCCTGCGGACCCAGCAGATCATTGCCTATGAAAGCGGGGCAGCCAATACCATTGATCCCCTGGCCGGTTCCTACTTTGTAGAGCAGCTTACCGATCAGCTTGAAGCGGAAGCAGAGGAATATTTCCGCCGGATAGATGATCATGGCGGGGTTTTAAAAGCGATTGACCAGGGCTTCTTCCAGCAGGAAATTGCCGATGCTGCTTACGAGTACCAGCTTGCTGTTGACAGGGATGAACAGGTAGTGGTAGGAGTTAACCGCTACAATACCGGGGAAAAGGCCCAGATTGAGCTGCTCAAGATTGACCCGGAAGTAGAAAAGAAACAGGTTGGACGACTGAAGCAGCTACGCGAAAAGCGCGATAACGATGCTGTGAACAGAAGCCTTAAAGCTTTGAAAGATACGGCAAAGGGCCCTGATAACCTGATTCCGAAAATCCTTGATGCGGTAAAGGTCTATGCCACTGAAGGAGAAATAGTAGTCGCCCTGAAGGAAGTGTTTGGCGAATATAAGGAGAAGCCGCTCTTTTAATGTTCAGGCTTTGTTTCACCGCCATTTCCTTGCCTGCACTTTATGCTCGCTTCAGTTTTATTTAAGCAGGCTGGTGAGCACTGAGCATGCAGGCTGAGTTAGTTAAAATACTTTGTAATCAGGCTTAATTTCGGGTTTTGATTTTGGGGATAGGAGTGATTCGTTCTGATGACAGCTAAAAAAGTAAGGGTGCTGGTGGCCAAGCCGGGTCTGGACGGCCATGACCGGGGCGCAAAGGTTGTAGCCAGGGGCCTGCGTGATGCCGGGTTCGAAGTGATTTACACGGGGCTTCACCAGACCCCGGAGCAGGTTGCCGAAGCAGCCCTGCAGGAAGATGTTGATGTTGTCGGTTTAAGCATCCTCTCGGGTGCGCATATGACCCTTGTTCCGAAAATCAAGGATCTGCTTAAGAGTAACGGCATGGGCGATGTTCTTCTGGTCGTGGGCGGTATAATTCCTGAAGATGACGCTGAAGAGCTGGTCAAAAGCGGCAGTGCCGACCAGGTTTTCAACCCCGGTGAGCCACTTGATAATATTACGGAATATATTAGCGGCAAGTTTTACAAATAAATAAATATATTTAGCCATAGTCTATTGCTTTTTGCCTGCTGGATAAACTTTGCTCGCTGATCGTTTAGGCAGGAACTGCACCGACTTAGATTCAACCTGGTGCCGTGTCTTTTAAATACTGGAGGGAGAAGGACTTGACCAAAGAAGATATTAACCAGGTCAGGGAACGGATAGA
>SL_8KL_010_SEDDRAFT_10005148_pt1 | contig 10322 bp, 11 predicted proteins | sample SodLakKL_010_SED_4_FD_11160 | JGI IMG/M metagenome (IMG submission 11160) | reverse complement strand
AATTTTATTGAAATATCATCTAACATATTAAGAAATGTTTCTTTACCTAAATCGTTAGGATCCTTACCGTCAGGGAGAACAACTCTATATATCTCTTTATTATAATAAGTTTTTATTCTATCACAAAGATTAATACTTTCTTCTTCAGCATCAGAATCTAAAGCAACATAAATTCTATCAGGACTTTTATCAATTATTTTCTTAAGCTGTCCGTTAGTAACATGTTTCCCATAAACACAAACTCCGTTATTTCCTGAAGATATAGAGGAGAATACTCCTTCAGTTATAATAATTTTATCTGGATTGTAATCTATGTTATGCAGATTAAACACAGCGTTACCGCTCTTAGATGCATTTGGATTAAGATATTTAGGATCTTTATCTACATAAGTCCTGGCAACATACATATCAGTCCATATAGCTTTATGGACAACATTAGGAATTACAACTCTTCCAAAAAAATTATTACTCATATCTCCCAATCTTATATTATAAAACCTTATTTCTTGTTCAGTAAGTCCTCTATCTTCGATCAAATACTCTCTAGCAGTTTCTCTTGACAATGCAGATCTTACAGGAATCTTATAAAGCTTCTGTTCTTCTTCATCTTCAAAATAATCCGAAGAAGTTTCATTGACAAACTTTATTAACTCTTCATAAACATCAGTTATATCTTTTAACAAAGTCTGTATCTTTTTATCTAATCTTAATTTACCACTCGCTCTACATTTAAAACAGTTATAAACCAACGATTTTACATTAATGTAAAACTTATAATCTCCGTCAGGCTTGCCTCTAAACTCTTCACAAAAAGGACAATCATATCTAAGCTCCTGACCATTATTAGCTCTTTTATAATCTGTTCCAAAAGCAGATTCAATTAAATCAATTTTTACATCTCTTTGTTTATCCATAAAACCATCTCCAACTCAAACACATTATATCACAAAAAATAAAGATAGTAAAGAGACATCTAAGAACATTTATTCAATTTCTGCTTTCAAAGCTTGATATTCTTCAGAACTTAACTCTTCGATCCTACATTTACTCCAATCAGTTCTTGCTCTAATCAAAGCACCATCTTCTCCCCTTCTTACTTTAGCCATATAGATAGTTGCAAGGTTTCCAGTCTTTTTAAATTTCCCCATTGTCAACATTACATCAATTATTTGTTGCTTCTTACTCGACTCGGCAGCTGCTTTCTTAGGAATAATCTCTTGTCCCCAAAATTCTTGTTTAGGCTGAGATCCTGCAAGTACTACCGAATTATTAGTCCTAGCTAAATAGGACAATTTATTAAAAATTATACCTGATGACTGATACATCATAGGATCTTCAGGTATTAAGTTGTCAGGATAGTCAATAACTATCATATCATAATGAACTCCCTCTTCTTCCTGACATTTAGAAACATTTTCAATCAGCTGATCTACTGTCAAAGACTCTGCTGGATAGGATAACATCGAAAGTCTTGAAAAATTTCCTCCTAAATTTCTCTTCTTAACAAATTCAAATTGATCTTCAACATTCATTTTAGTAATACTGTTCTGATTCTCACCGGAAAAAGTGGCAGCATACCTAATAAAGCCATCATAATTAGTCATATCTCCTATAAAAATGTGCAGAACTCTGTGCCCTGTTTTAGATGCGTGTGCTCCTTCATTGATCATAAACGAAGTTTTACCAACACCGGGAGGAGATACGAACAATACCAAATCACCGGGCTTATACCCATTAAATTGTAACTTCCTATTGATAGAATTAATCGAAGATTTGATAATAAAAGATCCATCGTCAGTACCTACAGCTTCCATCCTAGCTTCGTGAATACTTTCAAGGTTATCCATTTTAAATAATTCTCCCTTAGATAAATTTACTTGAATACTTTCTAATAGTTCTTCTGCTGCTACTTCTATCCCTTCCTCAAACTCGCCATCATTATCCTGCATATTAGTAACAATCTCTGTCAGAGCCCTCTCAACTTTTCTCCTTTTTATAAATACAGTGATCTTATCTATAGCAAAATCCTCATCTGGAGGATCTTCTTTATAAAATTCATTAACTTTCCTCTTAACATCTTTTATATCAGCATTAAAAGATTTATCCCAAATATCTGCTATACATACACATAAACTTCTCCTATCAGGTAATTTATCATAATCTTTATAAAAATCAACTAAAGCTTGATAAATAACCCGGTATTCCAAGTTACTAAAAAAATCAGGTTTAATATCCTCCGAAGCAGTTGACAATAAATAAGAATCCTTCAAAAGAGAAATTAATACCACTTCTTGTAGGTCACTACTTGATTTCATTTAACTCCTCCTGATCAGCTATTATCATATTTTCAATGTTCGATATCCTTTAATCATCTATGTCTTCAATATTTTTAAACTTGTGTACTAATTCCTTCACAGAAATATGATCATATATTCTATGTTCTGAAATCCCTATCTTATCTTTATAAAACTGCCTTCTTAATTTACTATGTTTTCTTAAAACATCAGATTTATGATCAGTAAAATCCACTACATATCCGTACACCCCCCTTTTAGTTTTTCTTAGCATCCTCCCCATCCTTTGAATTAGCCTACGCTGATTTTTACCTCCCCCTGCTAAGATAACAACATCTAAATTAGGAACATCTACTCCTTCGTCTAAATGAGAAGTAGCAATAAGTATTTTAACTTCTCCCTTTTTAAATTTCAAAAGAACATCCTCATCAGTCTCTATTATATCATCAACACCTTCTATATACCTTTTATTTACATCAGATCCATAACAAATCCTAGAAACTCCTGCCATATCCCCTAAAACTAATTTTGACATTATATGTTCTGCATGATTTTTTCTGTCTACCAAAATTAGAACTTTCCTATCATTCATAGCAAAAAATCTAGAAATTAATGCAACCTTATCATTCCTAATCTTTGAATCAATCTTCTTAGGATATATTTCATTCGTCCAATCCTTTTCATCCTCCACTTCTTCATCTGCCTTATTATCAACTCTAAAAACAATAGATTCAGCCAAAAACCCCTTGTCTACATAAAAGGAAGGAGGGACATTCATAACTACAGGACCTGTACATCCTAAAGCCAATACCTCATCAGGATCCATAAATTCTAAATCGACATTAATATCTTCAACTATAGATGCAGAAGTTCCAATAGAAAATTCAACATTCCTTAACGAATACATCAACTTTTTCCAAGTATCTGCTTTAGTATGATGGGATTCATCAAACATTACTATCTTTATATCATCTAATAGAGAAGGATCATCAAGCATATCATTATTTAATGACTGTGGATGAGAAATTATAATCTCAGACTCATCAATATCCCTATGTTCAGTGTACATACTGGCAGGTATCTTATAATCTCTAAATCTTTTAGCAGTTGACTCCACTAACTTCAAAGTTGGTTCTATTAGCAAAGTCTTAGGAAAATAACCAATCTCAGAATTTAAATATTTAAGTATAGATGCTAAAACTTCTGTCTTACCTGAACCTGTCGCCATCTGCAATGTTCCCCATCTAAGTTTTAATATTTTCCTTACTGCCATAATTTGATCTCTTCTTAAATCGAAACCAGATTGAGGTTGTAAAATAGTTTTAATTTTTTCTGCATCTACATTTACCTCAGGTATTTCTTTTTCGGAAGTATGATCGATTATATCACATTTATCTCTTGGAAGCAAATCGACTATCCCTCTTAGAAAAACTATTCTATCATTTTCTTCATTAAAAAGCCTAATCTTTTTCCTTTTTTGTTTAAACTCTCCTGATCCAATTTTCCTCAACTCTGTCTCTGTAAATGTTAATAAAGTCTTTATTGCTAACAAAGAATTGTCGTCATCTTTCATAACCTCTGCTCTATTATTATATAAATGAATTCTAACCACAAAAATTCCTCCCTCTACTGCCTAAACTTCTTTTTGCCCGACATAATACCATGATTCTTCATAATTTAACATATGCTCTAACAAACCATCTTTCTTTATAACCATATATGTATCATTAGAAATTTTTCTTATAGAAGAATAGATATATTCTTTATCAGTAGGACAATCATAATTTTTAAAACTAGGACCCCCATAACACCCGTTCTTCTCCAAGCAACATTCAACTATATCTTCTGGTATCAAATATGCATCTACCACTAAAAACAGACCATTACATAAATACCAATCTTTATAATGTTTTTGTAGTATATATTTATCCACATATCTATTAACCCTTATAACTCTCTTAACTTTTTTAGGTGTATCAACAGAAGTTTCAGATTGATTACAAGTTAACATCATTTCATATAATTTAGATAAACCTTCTAAAAAATATTTTTCGTTACTATCTAAATCTTCCCCATCTTCTTCAACTTTTCTCTCAAAAGATTGGAAATCAGAAAGCCACTTTTTATCATATTTATTTAACATTTAATCACCTCAATGATATGTGTAAATCACTATAACATAAAACAAATGAAAAGTCAAACATTAAATAATCTATTAGAAATCTTTATCATCTAAGATAGAAAGATGTTTATAATGAAGATTACTATTGGATATTTTTTCAGATAAATCTAGAATATTTTTTATCGTAACTTTATTGCTGTCTTCATCCATCAATAATCTCGTATAAAAATTTAAAATATCTCCTGCTGTATAATCAGTAAATGTTATAGCTCTTTTTATAAAGTACATATCTTTAGCTATATCATAACTACCATAATTGTCATCAATATAATCTATAACTTCTTCTGAAACTTCTTTTTCCTTCTCAGAAAAACCTTCTATATCCTCTACTTTATCAGGCAAAAGATTAACATTTTCAAGCAATGAGAACAGCTCTTCTAGTGAAATTGAAGTTGAATATTCTTCTTCATAAAAAGATAATAACCCATCAACATCAATTTCACCTATGTAACTATCAAAACTGATATTAAAAAAATCTAAATCATCTTCTTTCTTTATATCCTCTTTATATACAGGCTTATAATTTAGATATAATTTTAGATTATCTTCATCCATAATACCTGTATATAGTTTAACATCAAAATTAGGATGAGTAGATACAACTAAAACCTTTGGAAAACTATCAATCAAAACATCCAAGTTAAAATTATTAACTTCAAAAAATTTGTTCTTAGGGTCAGAAATAATCTTGTTCACTAACCTCTTAAAATCGTATTCTTCTTCGTCTCTATACGCAGAGATAATAGCGTCAGTAGCAACTAAATTTAATTCCTCAAGATAATATTTTCCACCTTCATCATCTAACTTTTTATTAAGCATCATCTCCCATATTTCTACATCAGCTTGATAAAGCCTACGACTAAAATATTCAGAAACCATACCTATCCCCGACATTACCCTTTTAGCAACTTTTTTGTCTAATTCATAATAATCAGAATCATATTCAACAAGTTTAGGCTCTATAAAATCAACCTCATCTCCGTTGATAACCAACAACTCTCCGTATAAATCTTCAAACCCTTGCCCTTTTAATGCTAACATTTTTCTTATCATCTCCCATTTTGGTATTTTGTATCTACATTTTATCACATCTTTGCATAAATATCAACAGTAGTGATTAATTATTCAATTTTACCTACATTCTCCTGATACTTTTCGTCATTTTTCAATCTATCGTTCAAAATCTCCTTCATCTCATCAGATAAATCCAGTTTAACCTTAGAAGTTTCAACACAATAATCAGTCACCCTTACCCTTCTCCAAGAAGGCAGTAAATGACCTAAGTCTCCCAATTCTACACTATAACCTTTTTGAAGGTAATATTTTATCCCTCTCAAAAATTCTCTAGTTATTAATTCTGATAAAGCTAACCCTATTTCTACTCCTTGATCATTAAGCGACTTAGTTATCAACCTCGTTAACTCTTCCTTATTTACATTAGGCCTATCTTTTTTTGCCATTTTTAATTCCTCCTTTTTTTTATTTGCTAGTAGCCATATAATGATTCATGGCTACCATTAGAAACATGATAAGATACAAAAAAGAAAATAAAATAAAAAAAATAAAAAAAAGAAAATAATAAAAATAAAAATAAGTTCTTAGCCAAGTACATGTATTATGTATACATGAGACATAGTAGCCCCTATGTCATTTTAATCCTTGCATTTTTAATAATTTTTTGTTATAATAGAAACAAACCAATATAAGGAGGTATTGATTTGCAAATAAAAAAACCAATAATTGATGATAAAAAGAAAAAGTTTGAAATAACATACAACAAAAACAAAAAATACAACATCAATACGGAAGGAGAATTTACTCCAGATGATATAAGAGAAATAGCAGTATCTATATTATCTTCAGAAACAAAAGATTATTTTGAAAAAATGAGAAATGTTTTTGATGTAGATCTTTTTTCGTCTCATCATTCATTTAAATCCTTAGAAAATTTAAAAGAACAATCAAAATTATTATGTAAAGTTAATTATTTTGAATTTATTGATTCTGAAATTATTTCTAAATTAAAAGATATTAAAGAAGATATTAATTTAATTATTGAAGAAATAAATACTAAAGTTAAGAGTTATGGGGAAAATATCTCCATAAAAATGTTTGATGAAAATGAAACTAAATCTTATAAATTAACAATTAATTTGACAGATAATCAAATTGATGTTATACTATCAGAAGAAGATGACTTGTTATTAGATGAAATAGTAGAAGACCAAAAAGAACTAGATGAATGTTTAAAAAACATTAAAAATTATCTTAAGGAGGTGGAATAAATGTATAATACATTATTATATATATCAATTTTATTATTTGTTGCAGGGATATTCTTTATTATAGGTAGAATCATTGGAGAACATATAATGTCAAAAGAATATGAAGAATATACAGAAACATTAATGTTATTATTAGAAACTGCTAACAGTCAAGAAGGTCATAAATTTTTGAACAAAATTGAAAATATTAATGATTTAAACGATAATTTTTATGAAGGTGCATTTGTTATGAAATTAAAGTTGGATAATTTAGTATCTGAACTTGTTAAAGCTTTTATAGTATCTAATAAACCTGAATTTGAAAACAATAATCAAAAATATATTTCATATAAAAAAGAAAAGATTTCAGAAATAATGGAAAAAAGTGATAGTCTTAAAGAATCTAGTTTTGAAAATATTAATATATAAGGGGAAATAAATATGTCAGAAATTATTTACTTTAGTAAAACTAAAAATTACTATAAAACTCCTAATAAATCACATAAAAATGATGCTGGATATGATGTATATGTATCTAAAAATTATAAGATAAGTCCTAAAGAAACTAAAGTAATTCCTTCAGGAATTTCTGTAGCAATCCCTGAAAATCATTTTCTTATGGTAGTTCCTAGAAGTGGTTTATCTCTTAAAACACCGTTGAGAATAGCTAATACTCCGGGGATTATTGATTCAGGTTATAGGGATGAAGTTGGAATAATTATTTATAATTCTTCTCAAAAATTATCCAATGCGTCTTTTTCTCTCTGGAGTATCGACAAAAATGATCCAGAATGGCTTGAATATGGTAACAACAGAAATGGAACTTATTTAATACCTAAAGGAAGTAGAATAGCTCAATTACTTTTAATTGAATATACTCCTGCAGAATTTGTAGAAATAGATGATGTCGAGAATTTAGGTCAAAATCGAGGAGGAGGGTTTGGGAGTACTGGAATAAAATAAAAAGGGAGGTATTGCTAAAATGATTAAAATTAAAGATTCGTCTATTCCAATTCTATTAGTATTTTTATTATTAGTTACTTTGATTAATTTTAGTGGAGAAATTGAAAAAGATATCGTTTGGAGACATTCTGAATTTACTCTTTATAGAGGACATATAATTAACAAATCTAATGAAGTAGTAACTGTAATAGTTAGAAGAAATATTGATTATAAGATAGTATATCAAAAAGATATATTCCCCGGAACTTCTGTATCCCCTATGTTAGAAGCTAGAGGGCATACTTTTACATTCAAAAGCCATCCTTACGGAAGAAAAGTGGGAGAACGATTATTAACTATAAATTCTAATAAAGTATTCCATAGTAAGGGATATTCTTATTGGTTTGTAGAATATTTAGGGAAATGGAGCGTGAAAGCAGGTGGATATTAATACCAGTAAATCTCATTTTACATTCCTTGACTTTATAGATGTTGATGAAATAATTAATATAATTTCTACAACTATGAAAAAAGGAGATTATTATAATGTCGATCAAAATAGAATAAGAGATTTAGAAATAACACCAAATTTATTTGGCAATAGGTATTATTCACCAATTAGAAAAAGCGTCTCAGAAATTAGACTTTTAGCTGATAATATTAGTTTAAAAGAAAGACTTTATAATTTAAAAGAACAATATAAAAAATTAATAAAAGATTTTAATTTTAAGATAGATGCTGAAATACAAGCAAAACCTCTGTCTGAAATGGTTGAATTTGATTCCATGCATCAACTAAAATGTTTTTCTTTTGGAGGGGTCAAATTAAAAGGTGGAGGTCTTGTAGAAGCCTTTGAAATGGAACACTCAAATAAACAAATTACTTCTAACAGAAAATTTTTCAGAAAATCTTTTTCAGATAAAATCAAATTAATTAACGAAAAAGAAATACGAATAGAAATAAGTGATCTAGTATTTTTATTTAATTTAGAATTAGAAGTTTTAAAACATGAAATAGCACATATCCTAACTCTTAGTAGAGATAATGAAAAAGAATTTAAAGATTTTTGTCAAAGACACGCTATTGTTGAATCTTTTAATATAAAATTAATAATAGAGGATGTTATAAACGATGAAAGCAGATAACCTTAATTTTAGCTACTTAAACTTCTGAGGTTATCTGCTTTAAGAATGTCTATTATTTATCTAAAATGTCTCAAGAAAACTCCATCCTATTAGGTTTGAAGAAAAAAATAGAATATATAAATAATCATAGATTAGACAGGCTCAAAGGTTAAAAATTAAAACTTAATCTTTTTTCCTTTTTTTTGAGTTTCTTTTAATCTTTTTTTTGCAATATTAAAGTATTCTTCTTCAATCTCGAATCCAATATATTTCCTGTTTAACTCTTCTGCAGCAACTATTGTAGTACCCGAGCCCATAAAAGCATCTAAAACTATATGGTCTTCTCTTGTTGTTAGTTTAATTAAATATTTTATTAATTGAATAGGTTTCTGTGCTTCATGGAGCTTGTTATTTTCATCTTTTTTAAAATCAAATTCTAATAAGTTTGATGGAGATTTGCCATTTATTCTACATTCCTTTATATTCATTGCTCCCACTTCATTATTAATAACATTATCCGTCAGTGTTCTGCTATTATATGGTTTAAATAGCCAAGCTATAGGTTCAAATATTGGTGCCAAATTGCCTAACTTCCAGCCTTTCCATTTATTAATTTTTTTAATTATTTCTTCATCTTTTAATGTGTCTTCAAGTATTTTATACCTATGTTTACTATAAAGTTTTTTATTAATTTTTTTAATTTTATCTAGTAATTCTTTAGAAGATTTAAAAACCTTCCCTTCTAAATTAGCTAATTCATCTAAATAATAATCTAATTCTGTTTCTTTATATTTATCAAGTAATTTAGAAGTTATACAATATTTATTGCCTCTTTTTACTAAAACTTTAAAAATATCTTGCCTCCTATGATGAGCACTAGGTTTTTTCCAAGCCAAAATATCTTTTACTAAAAATCCCGCTTCTTCTAATGCTACTATAGCATTTGCTATATATCTTCTTCCTCCAAATATAAACAAAGGTGCTCCTTCTTTCATAATTGGAAATAACATTTCAGCCCATTGCTTTGCCCAATTTTTATACTCAGTACTTATATTTCTATCATCTTTATTCCATCCATTTATTGGTTTGCCTCTTTTTTTAAAGCCATTTTTCCCTTTTTGAGCTGGCGAACTGCCTAATAAAGCTGAATTAGTGTTGTCATGTATTACATCCCATTCATTTACATTAATACCATAAGGAATATCAGAAAGAAAAAGATGAATAGAATTATTCGGTATCTTTGGCAAGTATTCTCTACAATCTCCTAATACTATCTTATTTAAAAATTCATCTATTTCTTGCACTTTATCTCCCCCTTAAGTCATTTGAAACTAAAGATTTAAATGAAACTATTTAATAACCATAAACCTTGTTAGTCTGACTTATCTCAATTGCTTTATTGTAATAAAAACCATTTACAACTCAGCCCCGAACGTAGCTCATATGCCTTCACCTTCGAGAAGACATCGCTTAGACTAATCTCCTACTCTACTACGAAACTTTTTCAAGCTCCATC
>SL_8KL_010_SEDDRAFT_10005146_pt1 | contig 10324 bp, 10 predicted proteins | sample SodLakKL_010_SED_4_FD_11160 | JGI IMG/M metagenome (IMG submission 11160) | reverse complement strand
ATCCTCCTTCTTACATTAAAGTTTTGGCAACTATAGCTTTACATGAATTTATTATATCATTTATTAAGGTTATTAAAACAGGGATCTTAACGCTGCCCGGGGCTAAGCACCTGCAAACAGGGGACATTAATAGTTTTTCGTTACAACTCAGCCTCTATTGCTTTGTACTACCCGGCCTGCTTAAAAAAAACTGAAGCGAGCATAAGCTGCAGGCATGGAAATGCCGTTGAGACTGAGCAGTTAATTTTTCAATCGTTTACTGCTGCAGGCGGTTTAACAAAGATCGGGTTCGAGTAAATCCAGGGCCGGGGACAGCGCAGTAACGGGCGATAGTAAACTTCTACCCTATATACTCCAGGTTTAGAAGGTCTGAAAACTGCACTTTGATCATTTGCCGTTTCCAGTAACTTGCCGTTATAAATCAGGCGGATTTGCGACCTTTTTGCCGGAGAGTTCACATGCAGCTCCAGGTTTTCAATACTGCCTGTTTCACCGCCCATGTAAACCTGCCCTTGATTAGTATTTGCGTAGAAGAAAAAATCGCGGCCCTGATGCAGACTGTCAAATGAAAAATAACAGCACCCGCTCTTTAAAGCACCTAGTATTTGCTGCCTGGCCCTTTTAAGCTCTTTGCTCAGCTCTTCCTTTAAGACGATATAAGTGTTTATTGTTTTAAATAAATAATTATAGGGGAAGACTACTACCCTGAAGGGGCCAAACTTATAAGGGTAGGCATGTGCGTCACTGCTGCCAATACCAACAGTGAGGCCATGGTGTAAGTTATAGCAGTCCCATAAACGAAGCAGTTCCGGGGAAGGGCCGTTCATTGCCCCTTTACGGTCCAGAAAAAACCAGTACAATGTTTTAAAGGGTGAGGGATGCCTACCCCGCCAGTGCGATGTATAATTCCATATTTCCATACCGTTAAAGTTGAAAACAGGCCAGCTGTTCCAGGGATAGGCTTTTCCCTTTTCCAGGTAAGGGGAGCCCTTCTCAAATGGATGGGCCAAAAAGCCGGTTCCACCGGCAGCACTAACCTGGTCAATAACCTGTTGAGGCTCTGTTTCATTGGAAGGAATCATTTTATTCAGACCAAGAGCCAGGTAGTGGCATTTATTTCGGTTTAACTCTGTCCCCACCAGGAGCACAACTCCCCGGCGGATTGATTCTTCAGGCAATCCGGCCAGGGTCTCGTGATCAGCAACTATGACATAACTAAGATCGGCAGCGGCTGCATCAGATATAATCTCCTCAATGCTTCCGCTGCCGTCAGAATAATGACTGTGAATATGAATATTACCTGGATAGCTATACATGGCCACTACATTTTCGCCCGGACAACATCCTTGATCTTCATCAGGCGGGTTAATGCACCACGTTCATTTTCTTCCAGCTTCATAGTAATATATTTTATTGTATCTTCAAGCTTAGGAATCAGGACATGTTCGAGAGCATTAACCCGGCGGCGGGTTTTCTCAATTTCTTCAGCCAAAAGCTGAACCGATTTCTCTACCTCCGCCAACTCCATCAGCTTGGGTAATATTTCAGATAACGTTTCGATAGAAGTATCCAGTTCAGCAGAAGTATCTGCAAAACCATATGGGTAAATACTGCTCTCTCCGTCTCCGCCCGATTCCTCTTCTGCCCAGTGAAACTTTGGAGCATAAACACTCATGATATTTTCCTTGCTGATATCCAAACTGAGCTTCTTAGTCGGATACATCAGGGCTTCTTCAAGGTTTTCTTCTGGCATTACCGCCCGGGCCAGTAAAAACTTGGAAAATGCGCCGGTTAGTTCTTCCTCCATGTGCTCACGCAGGTCCTTGTTTTTCCGAACCAGGATTATAAACTGGCGGATCAACTCGTCCCTTTTGTCTTTGAGTAGTTTATGGCCCCGCTCCGCCATTTTCAATCTTCTTTTCAGGCGGTTAAGCTCCATGCGGGTTGGATTGACCCGTATTTCCATGACCTAAGCCTCCTCCTGCTGCTGTGGCAGGTACTTCTCGAGGTTTTCGTCGCTAACACGCTTCAATTCGGTTCTGGGAAGTAAAGCTAACATTTCCCAGGCAAGCTTCAAGCTATCTTCAATATTACGATCCTCTTCTTCACCCTGGGTCACATAGCGGTTTTCAAATTCATCGGCAAACCGGGAAAATTTCTTATCCGCTTCAGAGAGGGCAGCTTCACCGAGAATAGCAGCCAGTTCCTTGGCTTCCTTACCGCGTGCATAAGCAGCATAAAGCTGGTTCATGGTGTCGGCATGGTCTTCCCTGGTTTTTCCCTCTCCAATCCCCTTATCTTTAAGCCTGGAAAGTGATGGCAGCACATCGATCGGTGGGTATAAACCCTTGCGATGTAACTCCTGGCTTAAAATAATCTGACCTTCAGTAATATAGCCTGTCAGGTCTGGAATCGGGTGGGTTTTATCATTTTCGGGCATAGTGAGGATAGGCAGCTGGGTAATTGAACCTTCCCGTCCTTCTATCCTGCCCGCCCTTTCGTAAATGGAGGAAAGGTCGGTATATAGATATCCGGGATAACCACGGCGCCCCGGTACCTCTTTACGAGCAGCTGATATTTCCCGCAGGGCTTCTGCGTAGTTTGTAAGGTCAGTCAGGATAACCAGAACATGCATATCTTTTTCATAAGCCAGGTATTCAGCAGCAGTCAACGCCATACGTGGCGTAGCAATACGCTCAATTGCCGGGTCATCAGCAAGGTTAATGAACAGAATCGAACGTTCAATCGCACCTGTTTTGCGGAAGTCGCTGATGAAATAGTCGGCCTCTTCAAAAGTAATACCCATGGCAGCAAAAACAACCGCAAAACTGGATTCAGTTCCGAGCACTTTGGACTGGCGGGCGATCTGTGCGGCCAGCCTGGAATGGGGCAGCCCGGCGCTGGAGAAAATTGGCAGCTTTTGCCCCCGCACCATGGTGTTCATGCCATCTATCGCTGAAACACCGGTCTGGATAAACTCGGAAGGATAGTCACGGGCATAGGGGTTAATCGGAAAGCCTTCAATATTGAGTCTCTCTTCCGGGATAATCTTTGGTCCCTTGTCACGGGGCTGACCCAATCCACTAAAAACCCGGCCCAGCATATCCATCGAAACCGGCAGTTCAATTGATTTTCCTAAGAAACGAACTTTCGCCGAGCCGATATTAATCCCGGTTGATCCTTCAAATACCTGGACCAGCGCTTTATCCCGGTCAACTTCCAGGACCTGCCCGCGGCGAACTTCCCCACCGGGCATCTCAATTTCAGTAAGTTCACCATACTTAATTCCTTCTACATTTTCGACCAGCATCAACGGGCCGGCAACATCAACAATTGATTTATATTCTTTAAGCATCCTCATCTCCTCCTTCACCGGTTAATGAGGAAATCTGCTCTTTAATTTCGGTTTTGATGCCGTCAAGTTCCTTAAGCTCATCCTCGGGCACATAACGGGCCCGCGCAACCCTTTCCCGTACCGGGAGCGAAAACAGCTTTTCAAGGTCAAGATCAATTTCCTCTTTTTCAATTAAGGCCAGCGCCTGATGATGGAAAGTTAAGATCAGGTCGATCATGGTAAACTGCTTTTTCAGGGAGCTGTAAGTATCCACATCGTGCATTGCATTCTGGTGCAGAAAATCCTCCCGCAGTGACTTGGCGGTTTCAAGGGTTAACCTTTCCCTGGCTGACAGGGCATCAACCCCGACCAGCCGGACGATCTCTTCCAGTTCCGATTCTTCCTGGAGGAGACGCATCGCTTCACGCCGCATATCATTCCACTGCTCCCCGACAGTGTCACGAAAATAAGAAGCAACATTGTCAAGGTAAAGCGAATAACTGAGCAGCCAGTTAATCGCCGGGAAGTGGCGGCGATAGGCCAACGAAGCATCCAGGCCCCAGAAGACCTTAACGATACGCAGGGTCGCCTGGGAAACCGGCTCTGAAAGGTCACCACCCGGGGGAGATACTGCGCCAACTACAGTAAGGGCGCCTTCTCTTTCGTCGCTGCTCAGACAGACTGTTCTGCCGGAGCGCTCATAAAAGTCAGCCAGACGGGAACCCAGGTAAGCCGGATATCCTTCTTCACCGGGCATTTCTTCCAACCTTCCGGACATTTCACGCAGTGCTTCCGCCCAGCGTGAGGTTGAATCCGCCATCAGGGCAACACTGTAGCCCATGTCTCGGAAATATTCAGCTATAGTGATACCGGTATAAATAGATGCTTCCCGTGCTGCAACCGGCATGTTTGAAGTATTGGCAATGAGGACTGTACGCTTCATCAGGGGTTCACCCGATTTAGGGTCTTTCAGCTCGGGGAATTCTAAAAGAACGTCAGTCATTTCATTACCACGTTCTCCGCAGCCAATATATACAACTATTTCAGCATCAGCCCACTTGGCCAGCTGGTGCTGGGTTACTGTTTTACCGCTGCCGAACGGTCCGGGAATGCAAGCTGTTCCACCTTTTGCAACGGGGAAGAAAGTGTCGATAATCCGCTGCCCTGTAATCATTGGAAGGTGTGGGCCCATCTTCTCCTTATATGGCCGTCCTCTACGAATCGGCCAGCGCTGTTTCATTTTCACATCAACAGTGCCGCTCTCAGTTTCAACACGGGCTATTACATCTTCAATTGTATGCTCTCCGCTTTTAATTTCTTTAATTTTACCGGCAGCACAATCAGGCGGAATCATGATCCGGTGCTCCACCAGGGTCGTTTCCTGTACAGTCCCGATAATATCGCCCGGTTCAACCTGGTGCCCTTCTTCTACTTTAGGAACAAAGTCCCATTTCTTTTCAAGATCGAGCGGTGGAACTTCTACGCCACGGGTGATATAATCACCAACTTGTTCCCTGATTGAGTCCAGCGGACGCTGAACACCGTCAAAAATTGCTTCAATCAAACCGGGACCCAGCTCAACACTAAGTGGATCGCCGGTAGTGTACACCGGTTCACCCGGACCCAGACCTCCTGTCTCCTCGTAAACCTGTATTGATGCCCGATCACCGTGCAGTTCAATAATTTCTCCTAACAGGCGGGCATCGCTAACCCGGACCATATCATACATCCGGGCGTCATCCATATTATCCGCTACAACAAGGGGGCCGGAAACTTTAGTAATCCTGCCAACGCCAACATCCAAGTTATCAACCTTCTTTCCTAAAAAGAATATCTGCGCCGATCGCTTTTTCAACATTCTTTTTGATTTGCTCTATCCCAATACCAAGGGTGCCTTTGCTGTTCGGGATTAAAACCACTGCAGGAAGATAACGTTTTTGCAAATCTGCTATAATATCTTCCAGCTCCCGGGCCAGCTCTTCAGTTATAAAGATCACCCCGTAGTTATCTGATACCAGCTGCTTCAAAGCTTTAAGGGCAGCTTCACTGCTTGTCACGGAAAAAGTATCAACACCTATGGTCTTAAAACCAAGGATTGAGTCTTTATCTCCAATAACAGCTATCTTATATGTAGACATCGCGAATTCGCTCCCTGATCGCCTCAGCAGGCAGTTTGTTAATTTTACCAACCAAGACTAAGCGTATATTTTTTATCTCAATCTCTTTTGCCCAGAGATAGCCAATCAGCGGCTCCAGCCCAAATGGAGTCCATTTGCTGGGTTTCAAGTAGGCTGTAATATAGTCATCAGATAGCTTTTCCAGGCGGGATGCCGTTCCTTTGTCAATCCAATCCCTGACTCCCTCTGCAGCCAAATCTGCGTAGTCGCTCATGGATAGCATAGTAATAAGGGATTCCAGGGGCTCATCCAGCATGGCAGTCAGACGGTCAAGCTGAATTGAGCCGTGGGGTAGAAAAATTTTCGTTAAAAGCTCCCGGTCCAGGCCCATTCTTTTTACCCGGACCAGTGATCTCAGATTAGTTAAATCTATCTGCCTGACAAACAATCCTTCAAGAAATTTGGATCCGTTTTCCCTCGCTGAAGTAACCAGCTGATCATAAAGAACTCGATCTAAGTACAGGTCGATGACCTGGGGGTCGCGATTAAGCAGAAAATCTTCACTAATACCTTCAGCAGCCTGACGCAGCATCGGTGGTAGATCAAGGTAATCGTCTTCTGATACCGCATACTCCATTTTGTCCAGGTCTAGTGATCCAACCAGCATAAGCAGGTCACTTTTAACACCTAAATATTTTGCCTTAAAGAGCACTTTCAGGTTATGGACATCATAACGTAAGGCCATGATTGAAATTAACTCCGGCCTTGGTGAAATATCAAAGATTAAATCAAAAGTATTTTTCAGCTCTGCCGCTAAAATAGATTCAAAATCGTGGACATCGGTTAATTCGGCTATTGCATTAGCGTAGTCAGATTCGGCAAGAACTTTTAATGCTTCTTCAGCAGAAGAGGCATCAATCATACGTTCTAAACGAGCCCGATCAACAAGGCGCGTTTCCAGGGCACGGATGCGCCCTACAGCATAAGCATAAATTGTATCATCAATGGACATCTACTATTTGCTCTCCTTTCCTGGAGGAAAGCCTTCCGATTATTTGAAGAGCACTGCTGCTACTTCAGGTTCCAGTTCATCTCTTTTCATCGCCAGCAATGCTTCAAAAGAACAATTTATTTCCATTCCGTCGGCCTGGAGCACAAACCCGCCTTTTATTTCCCGAGGCTCCGGGGAAGGTGTCAATTCACCTTTTTTGCCCTGCCCGGCAAGCTCCTGGTTTACTTCCTGCCAAAAACTATCTGGTATACGCTTTAAGTCTGCGGCAGAACAGTAAACACTTTCAGTTCCTTTTTCAGCAAGGTTGAGCAGCAACTTTTTAATAATAGAAAGATACTTTTCATCATCCAGGGTAACCAGTTCTTCAAGGGTTTTATCAAAAGCCTCACTGATTAATTCCTGCTTGGCTGCCAGCATTTCTTTTCGTGCTTCAAGCTGAGCAACACCAATAATACGCCTTTTTTGCTCTTCAGCTTCTTTTTTAGACTGCTCTATAATATGCTCTTCTCTGCGCTCTGCCTTTTTTCTGGCTTCCGCCTTAACAGCTTCGGCCTTTTCGGCAGCTTCTTTTCTTATGGATTCAGCCTGTGTTTCTGCATCATCCATGATTCGCCGGACAATCCTTTCTGCTCCCTCTTTCACACTACTCACTCCTTTTATAGAGGTATACCAAAGAGCAGCATGATTGTGGCCAGCAAGGCCAGCACAGCATAGGTTTCAACCATAACCGCGTAAACAATACCTTTACCTAATTCTTCAGGCCTCTTGGCAACTAGGCCTACGGCTGAAGCAGAAACTCTGCCCTGATAAATACCGGAGACCAGGCCAACTATGGCAATCGGTATCGAAGCCATTAAAAAAGCATAGCCCTGGGGAACAGTCAATACCAGGAGTTCATCTCCGATAATACCGATATTCTGCATAATGATAAAGCCAGCCAGTAACCCGTAAATACCCTGGGTTCCGGGTAAGGCCTGCAAAAGAAGGGTTTGCCCGAATTTATCGGGGTCTTCTGTAACTAAGCCGGATGCGCTTTGACCAACGATACCTACACCAATCGCCGAACCTATTCCGGCCAGGCCAACTGCCAAAGCAGCCCCTATAAGCGCAATTTCAGTTCCTGTCATTTTGATAAAGCCTCCCTTTTTTGTTCAACTCATTTCATTTATCAGGATTCAGGACTCAAAGGTCAGGATTCAGAATCAGCTTGTTGTTGCAAGCATCTTTAGCTGTAAATATTGCTAAAAATCTTATTACTAATTAAACATGTTTTTGCAATATTATTTGCTGAATTAATTGCTTTGTCTGTTACTACTTCGCTTCTGACTCCTGACTTCCGAATCCTGAAACCCGTTTAACCTTAATTGCTCTCAGATTTAGTTATATCAACATAACTGGTTTGAGCCCGGAAGGGTTTAAATGCCTTGCCTCCGCCTTCAAAAAACTTGCTGAAAAACTCAATGTACTGTAAACGGCTGGTATGCACATAAGAACTAAGGGTGCTGATGATAATATTAAAAGCATGTCCACCCAGCAGGACCAGGACCATAATTACTGACCCGATAATGGTTCCGCCAACCATCTCACTCATTGCGTTAATAGCTGTTGCAATAACGATACTGGCTAGGCCCAGGGCCAGCAAACGAGAGTATGAAAGCACATCGCTCAGGTAACCGGTTATATTATATAAGCTAAGCAGACCACTCATAAATTTCATGACAATCCCGCTTTGATGCCTACCCTGCGAAAGGACCAGGCCTGCGCCTGCGGCAATAGCCAGCCACTGCCCCACAGAAGCCAGTTCCGGAAGGGCCATCATCATAATCAGGCCGTTCAGAAATATAAACCAGAAACCCTGGTCGTATACAGCGCTCATGGGCTGCCCCGCTTTTATATTCCTGTAAGCCTGCACCGCCATACCGAAATAAACATGGAACAAACCGATACCAAAGCAGTAGAAAAGCATGCGCATCGGTTCATCAAGTGGGTTAAACCAGAGTGGCGGCAGTTTGATCAGGTCGCCAAAATAGCCGCCGAAAAGGATACCAAAAATAAACGCTGATATACCGCCAAGAAACAGCAAGTAGATCAGCTGCTTACCCATACCTTCAAGTTTTAACTTACGGGAAACATAAATTGCCATCAGGGAAAGAATAATACCGTAACCGGCATCGGAAAGACAAATACCAAAAAATACAAAGAAAAACGGGGCCATGTATGGTGTGGGATCGATTTCACTGCGCTTGGGAGTGCTGTAAAGCTTTGTTACTACTTCATATGCTTCCACGGGACCCTGGTTGTGCAAAAGAACCGGTACATTCTCACCGGGTTCAGGATCTCTTGATGTTAAAACAGCTGTTTCAGTCTTCTCCTCGACGGCCTGCTCGATATCTGACAAACCAGGAGCAGGAATCCAGCCTTCCAAAAGAAAACTGTTTTCTGTGCGGGCCAGGTAGGTTACAGCCTCATGTTTTTGCACTTCATTAGAAATGTAATCATAACAGGCCATTAACATTGGCCGATGTTCTAGCAGTGCCTCAATTTCTTTAAGCACTGTTTCTCTCTCTGATTTCAGTTCTTCGGCTTTTTTATATTGCCTTTCAATATTTTCGGAGGCAGTACCGGTCATGTCGGAAAATGAAACCGCTGATACGGTGTTTTCCTTAAAAATCTCCTGCCTGTCCTGCTCTTCCTCGGTCAGTCCGACAAAAAAGAAATATACGTAATCAGTACCAGAAGATATCTGGTCAAAGTAATGGTTTGGAGCTTTTTCTGTAAGAGAGGCCTGCAGTGACCCCAGGTTATCAACGGGCACAGTATAAAGGCCCATAATTGTAAAGCTGCCTCGGCCTAATTCTTCCAGGGGGACTGAAAGATCCGACCAGGGCTCAAGCTCTTCGATTAAATTTTTTGTCTGGGTTTCTTCATTGCGGATACGCGCCATTTTTTCTTCTGCACCGTGGCATGAATCATACACTTCCCGGACCTGATCTAGCCGGGCAATATAATCTTTGAAGTCGCTTTCACTCAAATCAAGCTTGCCTCCGGTAAACTGCTCGACAAAGCTTTTTTTGACTGGATAGTATCTCTGCAAAAAATCAAGGCAGTAGCGCAGCTCACTCAGGGCAGCTTCTGTTTCTGATAAAGCTTCGCCGGCATGCTCAGGTTCAACCAGGGCTTCAAAATCATCCCAGGCTTCACTGCTTTTTATGTCCAGCATCTCCAGGCTGCCAAGATCATGCAGTACATTAAAGATATTCTCCCTTTCCTGCCGGTGCCCCAGAAGAAAAACTTTCTTCATCTCAATTATCGGCATCGGTTTTCACAACCTTATCTTTAAGCATTTCAATCGCTTCAGGCAGGCGGCGAGAAGCATCTTCTTTCAAACGTTCAATCTCTTCCCGCTTTTCTCTTGTCAGGGGCTCTGCTTCAGCCCTGGCTTCCTTCTCCGCTTTTTCAACAAGCTCTTTGGCGTTTTCTTCAGCTTTTGCAGCAGCATCCTGAATGATTGATTCCGCATTGGCTTCTGCTTCTTTCTGCATTTTACGCGCTTCCTGCTGAGCATCGCGGATCAGAGAATCAGCCTTGTTTTCTGCATCCTTAATAGTTTTGACCAGCTCTACTGTCAACAACCATCACCACCTGTACCTATATCTATTTGCACCAACCAAGCATAATGCTCAACTAATCAGACAATTTGTGTACATCTCGAATAACAGTCACGCAATATTATACTACAAAATTAACTTTGATTCCAGCGTCAGAGAAAAATTCTTTTGCAAGGTTGTCAGGATAGTTATCTTTAAGAATAAGAGAACTTACGCCGGCATTTATGAGCATTTTTGCACATACCGCGCAGGG
>SL_8KL_010_SEDDRAFT_10005144_pt1 | contig 10326 bp, 10 predicted proteins | sample SodLakKL_010_SED_4_FD_11160 | JGI IMG/M metagenome (IMG submission 11160) | reverse complement strand
CTCTCCGGGCCTGCCGTCAGACCGGTGGCGGTGAGGATGGTCTATCAGGTGGCCCGCACCGTCGATATTCCCATCATAGGTATGGGAGGGATCACCTGTGCCCGCGATGCACTGGAGTTTTTTCTGGCCGGGGCCAGGGCGGTGGCTGTGGGCACGGCCAATTTTGCCCATCCGCAGTCCATGGAGGAGATACTGGAGGGAATTGAGAAACACCTGATGAGAAAAGGTTATGATGATATGAGCAGGCTGGAAGGAGGAATTATCGATGACTGAAAATGAGATAAAGAATATATTCCGGGAAAAAGGGGCACTGCAGGAAGGGCATTTCCGGCTCAATTCAGGCCTGCACAGCGAGCAATACATTCAGTGTGCCCGGGTGCTGCAGCATCCCGGCCTGGCCCGCAGGCTGGGAGCGGAACTGGCCCGAAGATTTTCCCGGCAGGAGATTGAGGTGGTAATAGGACCGGCCCTGGGGGGAATAACACTGGCCTTTGCGGTGGGGCTGGCTCTGGACTGCCGGGCTGTCTTTACCGAAAAGACAGAAGATGGCATGGAACTGCGCCGGAGCTTTGCCCTCCAACCCGGAGAGAAAGCTCTGGTGGTCGATGATGTATTCACCACCGGCAGTTCCGTGAGGGAGGTTATTAAAACCCTAAAATCACAGGGGGGAGAGCCCGTGGGAGCCGGCGTAATGGTGGACAGAAGCGGCGGCAGAAGTGAGGAGTTTGTCCTGCCCGTAAAATCCCTGCTGAACCTCGATCTGAGAACATATTCCCCCGCAGAGTGCCCTATGTGCAGTGAGGAAATAACCTGCCGCAGCCCGGGAAGCAGCGGCTGACCTCAATCAATTAAGCAAAATCAATTGAGCAATTAAATACCCCTGAAAAAGAGATTCCCGCCACCGGCCCAAAGACACTGCCGGTGGCGGGAATTTATAATTATGCCAGTTCAGGATTTTAGCCTGATTTTTTCTTATTATCCCCTGAGCTTTTATATGCTTTATTGTTTATGGTTTATAGTTTAAGTTTATAGCTTGCCCCTCTCCTCGAGCTCCTGCAGCTTGCTGAAATTATCAATATCGAGAGCATTTGCGTTTATATTCTTCATTATCTCCTGCAGCTCCCGGACGACTTCATCCTGGTCTTCTCTGCCAGCCCATGGGCTCTTCAGCATGTCTATATAGAATGCCAGAGCCTCAGAAAGCAATGCCCACTCCTCCGGTTTCAATTTGAAATCGGCTTCTTCTCTGCTCATAAGGCATCCCCTCCTTTGTTTGGATTATGGTTCCAGCTGTATTCTATTTGTAATTATATCATAATTGAAAGATAATTACATCAGTGAGTCATAATTCATGGCATAAGATATCGTCACATATGAAGCAGGGCTATTTATTCTCAATTTCAGCGCATCTCTTTTCTGCTCACCACCAAAAAAATGCAGGTGAATATCAACATCACAGCCCCCGCTGCCAGCCAGCTGAAGACATAGCTGTCATGGAGATCGGCAATATAGCCAAAAATAGGAGGGCTAATAACACCACCTGTGCGGGTAAAAAGCAGGGCAAAGCCGGTGCCTATTCCCGCCATTTTAGCGCTGACAGTCTCTGCCACATTGGTGAAGAATAGTCCATTCCAGCCCAGTGCGGCTGCCCCCAGAACAAAAGAAGCCAGGGCCATGAGCGGAAGTGAGAAGGATAGCGAAGAGATGAGAAGCCCGAAGAGGAGGTTCAACCCTGCCAGCACAATCGCCACCAGCATTAAAGCCCTCCGCCGGTCTCCCGCCATAAGACGATCGCTCACCATCCCCCACAGCGGCCTTCCCGCTATTCCCCCGATATGCAGTATGCCCAGGGAAAGACCGGCCAGAAAATTTCCGGCCTGAAGATCGCGCGTCAGATAGAGTGTGTAATGGGCGAGAACGGCCGAGACTGTCGTATTGAAGGCAAACCCCAGAGCACAGAGCCCCAGCAGATATCTATTTTTAAGAAGAAGCGAGATTCTATCTTTCATATCCCCGCTTTCTTCCGTATCCCCTTTTCCTTCGTCTATTCGACTCTCCCCGCTCTCCTGATTCCTGCCGCGTCTTTCACGATAGAATATGTAGATGACACTTCCCATGAGTATAGCAAATAAACCGGAGAGCAGAATGGAATATCTCCAGCCCACACTGCCGGCCAGAAGGGGCAGCAGACTGGCTCCCATGAACCCTCCCACACCGCCACCAGACTGCATGATACCCATGGAGGTGGCCCGCCTCTTCTCGCGGACCCTGACCATAACCGCCTTATTAAGTGAAGGCGTGATGATGCTGAAGACCAGCCCGGTGATCAGTGCCAGCCCCAGCAGCACAAAAAAAGCTGGAGCCAGGGCATGCAGAACCAGCATAGCTCCCACGGAGATAGTCCCCCCGACTATGCCCCTTTTGCTGCCAATACTGTCGACTATGTTCCCGGTAAAGACGGCTGTGACCGTGGCCGTGAGGGAATAAAATGTCATATAGAGTCCGGCCTGTGATCTTGTCAGCAAAAACTCCTCCTGGATCAGGGGCATGAGCGCCAGAAATCCCTGCATCCCGGCATATACCGCCAGATAGGCAGTGGAGAGCAGCAGCAAAAAGCCGTACTGCAGCCCCTCACCTTCAAGTCCCCGATCTGTATCTCCGCTCATCCTTTTCAGCACCCCCTCCCTGCCGGAAACCGGGACTAAAGCAGTGAGACCCGGGCCTGATCAGCTGCGATGGAGATGGCGCCGCGCAGGCTGGCCTCATGGCCAAAACTGGAGATATAGAGCTCCAGCTCCAGAGGTGATGAGCTCTTCACCTTTCTCCTGATGGGCTTCAGAATGGTATCACCGGCCTCGAAGATACCGCCGCCCAGAAATACGGCCTCGGGGTTGATAATGAGCGAGGAGTTGATGATTCCAGCCGCCAGATGATCTGTCACCTCATCAAGCACCCGGCCGGCCACCTCATCGCCGCTCTCCGCCCGCCTCAGCACCTCGTAGGCCGAGACATCTCCGTTAAAATCAAAGCCCAGCCGGCGGGCCCTGTCCACAATGGCCGGGGCAGCAGCCGAGGATTCCAGACAGCCAAAATCCTCAACCTGCTCTTCATGCTGCTCCTTCTGTTCTTGCCGCTCCTCGATCCAGTCCAGATCGATGATGGTATAGCCCACCTCACCGGCAGCAAAGCTGTGGCCGCGGTGCAGCCTGTCATCCAGAATAACTCCGGCACCTATACCTGTGCCCACACTGATGAAGATGAAATGGGAATACTCCTGTCCGCGCCCGTATCTCTTTTCAGCGTAGGCTGCGGCATTTACGTCATTCTCGATTGCCACGGCCATATCCAGCTCCTCCTTCAGCATATCCCTGATGGGAAGCTCATGCCAGTAGAAGGCCGGTGCCAGAGATACCCGGCCCTCCTCGACATCTGTCACACCGGGCACGCCCAGGCCCACACACCTGACCTGCTCCCGCCCGATCGAAGAGGATCCGATCACGCGCTCCACCAGCTCTGCCAGCCGGCTAACAGCCTCCCGGCCGCTGCCGATAGTCTCCGCCGCAAATGTCGTGCTGCTGACGATCTCACCCTCCAGGTCGGAGAGACCGATCTCAATATTGGTGCCTCCCACATCTATGCCCACAACATATCCCGCTCCGGCGTTGAACTCCAGGGGGATGGGTTTTCTGCCCCCGGATGAAGCGGCAGGCTCCAGTTCGCGGATCAGGTTCTTTTCTTCCAGCTCATCGACGATGGAAGAGATGGTGGGGGCGCTGATATTTACCATCTCCCCTATCTCAGCCCGGGAGAGAGGGCCCTCCTCCTCGATTATACGCAAGATAAGATGTGTATTATTATCCCTGATCGAATGCTGGTCGGCACCGGCCTGAGCCAGTGTGAGGCCTTGCAGGCTGTTTTTGTCCATATTTCTTCCTCCTAAAACCAGATATTGGTAATGGTATTAAAATAATATACAATTATTGTATCTATGTCAACTCATCTCCCGGCTCTGCCGGTCCATTACAAGTCTTTCTGGCGGCCCGGCTGTAAATCCTTTTTCAATCACTGCTCTTAATTACGGCTGTAGTATTCGACCCGCTCCTGCAGTCTGTCGGCAGCTTCCTCCCCGGACCGGCGCAGCTTTTCCAGCCTCCCGGCAAAATCCTCCAGCTCCACCCGGTATTCCGCACAGGCCTCATTCACGGCCTCCGGTGAGGTGCCGCCCCTCACATCCCTGACGTGGACGAAATGCTCGGCTGAGAGTATTTCGGCAAACTCCTCCCGGCCCAGGCCGGTATCACGGCCCAGCTTCTCCTGGAAAAGCATCGAGAATATATCATAGATGAGATCGGGACAGAGTGCATTTAAAGACCTCTTTCTGCCGGCCATCACATCCCGCCCATCGCTCAGCTCCTCCACCAGCTCCGAGGTCAGCTCATGAGCCCTGCGGAAGGAGAGATCCTCTTCTCTCACCAGGCTGTCGGCCAGCTCGGTCATGGCGGCCCTGCTGCTGGAGATGAGCTTTTTGACGCTTTCCTCATTGACCTTAACGGCCGCCATGAACTCCCGCAGGAGGTCGAGGACCCGGCCGGCCGAATCAAACATGCGGTAGCCTTCAAGCTGCAGATTTTCCTCATTGTCGTTGATATCACCGTAGGGTGTGTTCTGTGTGGCCGCGATTGCCGTCTCACATCTGCCGGCAGTTATGGCGGCCAGGCTGCGCAGATGCTCCACGGGGACCGGATTTCTCTTGTTGGGCATGATCGAGCTAATCTGCACGAACCTGCCCGGCACTTCCAGTATATCGGTTTCGAAGGCGGTGAACCTGTCCAGGTTTTCGATAAAACGGCCCAGATTCTGAAACAGTATCCGGGCTGAGCTGTAAAGCTCGAGCAGATAATCGCTGTCCGCTATGCATCCGTAGGAGTTATTCTGCACGGCGGCAAAGCCCAGCAGCTCAGCCATCCGCTCCCTGTCTATATCAAAGCCGGTGGTGCCGATAGCCGCCGCCCCCATGGGTGAGCTGTCCATTGTCTCATAGGCAGCAAACAGCCTGTCGGCATCGCGCAGCAGAAACTCCACCGCGGCCGAAAGATAGTGACCATAGGTGATGGGCTGGGCCGGCTGTCCGTGGGTGAAGGCGATGAAGATGGTATCGCTCTCCTCCTCCGCCCTGCTGACCAGCGTGGCGATGAGGGCATGAAGGTCCTCCAGCAGAGAGAGAAGCTTCTGCTTAAGGTTCATCCTGAACATGGTGATATTGATATCATTGCGGCTGCGGGCCGTATGCAGCTTACCGGCAGTCTCAGCTCCTATCTTCCCGGCCAGCTTCTTTTCTACCAGAAAGAAATAATCCTCAAACTCGCCGCTGTACTCGATATCTTCGGCCTCAAGTTCATCTCTAACCTCTATCAGGCCTGTGACGATCTGCCCTGCATCTTCGGCGGTGATAATCTCCTGCTCGGCCAGCATGACGGCATGGGCAAAATTTATGCGCAAGAGCTGTGAGGAAAAATGGCCCTGATAGCCGGCAAAGAGGGGCCTTAAAACATTATCTATATAGGATTCATCGAAGACTTTCCGCCCATCATCCGCGGCCATCGATCTCACCCTCTTCTCCGCCGAAATCTTCACCCAGCAGCCTCATTATATTGCCGCCAAATATCATCTCCAGGTGCTCGGGCGGCATATCCATAAAGCGGGCGATCTTGAACTGTTCCTGCAGATAATTTTCGGAAAATCCCCTGGGAAACCAGGAGGAATCCGTGCCGAATATTATCCGCTCGGGGCCGAAGGTGCGGTAGAATTTGCTGAAGGCCTGCTTGAGGTCGAACTCGTAGGGCATCCACCTCATCCACTGGTTGGAGCCGGAGGTATCGACATAGACATTCTCACAGACCCAGCCCAGAAAGAGCAGCTCTCTGGGATAGCCGCAGCCGAAGTGGGGTATGATAAAGTTGACCTCGGGAAATTCCTTGGCCACATCCTCCAGAATGCGGGGATTGATATTATCGGTATGGGCGATGCCGCCGCCCGCTCCCAGAATGCCGAAGTGGATCAGAACCGGTATTTTCTCCCGCTGGCAGATCTCCCACAGGGGGAAAAGCTCCCAGGAATCCAGCGGCCTGTCATGCAGCGGCGCCAGTATCTTATAACCCTGGAGCCCCGCGGCCACAGCCTCCTCCAGTTTATCGGCCGCATCGGGAGCAAAGGGATTGTGGTGAGCAAATCCCACAAATCTGTCAGGATGGCGGTTTACCACCCGGGCCAGGCGGGAGTTGCCGGCTCCTGTCACCCATACCATCTTCTCTATGCCGTGCTCATCCAGCTCCTCAACCCACCTGTCAGCCAGGTCGGCATCGTTAAGCCCCAGTGGTTCGGGCTCGGAAAACCCCCAGGCCTCCCGCCACTGCTCCTGAGCACGCGAGGTCTGCTGGCGGCTGCTGGCGCTCTTCTCCTCCAGCTCCTTAAGCTTTTCAGGAGAGGCCATGGTGCGGGCAAAATCCACCAGCCCGGTCGAATCCTTGAGCTCGGCCGGAAAGTGACCGTGGGCATCGACTATATCTATACCTGAATACATTATTAGCCTCCTCTACATCTTCTCAGTCTTCAATCTGTCAGCAGCTCGCAGACTATTTCATGCCTGTCAGCTGTATGCCCTGGATGATCTTGCGCTGGAAGATCAGAAAGACCGCGATCACCGGCACGGTGGCAAATGAAGCTCCGGCCATGACCAGCTGCCACTGGGTCTGATACTCACCCGAGAAAAAGCTCAGCCCCACCGGAATCGTGAAAAGGCTGGAATCTGTGGTGATGATGAGAGGCCACAGAAATGTATTCCAGTTGTGCAGGAAGGTCAGTATGGCCAGCGCGGATATGGCCGGCTTGACCATCGGCATCGCTATCTTCAGCCAGATTCTGAACTCATCCAGGCCGTCAACACGGGCCGCATCGAGCAGATCATCGGGCACCGAGGTGAAAAACTGCTTCATCAGAAAGACGCCAAAACCGGTCATCATCCCCGGCAGCATGATGCCCAGATAGGAGTCATTTATGCCGGCATTTGTGAACATGGTATACCAGGGTATGACCAGCATCTCCATGGGGATCATGATGGTAGCCAGTATGAGAACAAAGATCACCTTCTTAAAGGGAAAATCGAACTTGCAGAGCACATAACCCACCAGCGAATCGAAAAAGACGGCCGAGATCGTCACACCCAGAGCCACCAGCAGGGAGTTAAAGAACCACCTGCCGAACCTGCCCACATCGAAAAGGCGGGCATAGTTGCTCAGCGTGGGTTATCGGGCATGAGCGAGAGCGAATAGATCTCGGGCTGGGGCTTGAGCGAGGTGGCCAGCATCCACAGAAAGGGAAAGACCATAATTATGCCGAAAAAGAGCAGGACCAGATAGAGAACATAGTGTTTTTTGAAGCTCTCATAGGCATCTTTTATTGCTTTAGTCATCACCGCTCAACACCTTCAGTTGTATTAGTGATACGGTCATTATTATCAAAAAGAGTATCAGCGTGGCCGCAGCTGCATAGCCCATCTCAAAATGCTCGAAGGCCCGGCGGTAGAGAAATAATACCAGTGTCATGGTGGAATAAGCCGGCCCTCCCCGGCCCTGATAGGACATATTCAAAACCTGGGCAAACATGCGCAGATAGCGGATCGAACCTATCACGATCAGAAAGACGAAAGTGGGCTTGAGCAGGGGAAGCGTGATCTTGAAGAGCCTCTGAAATTCATTGGCACCGTCGACCTCGGCCGCCTCGTAGAGCTGTTTGGGTATGCCCTTGAGTCCGGCCAGATAGATTATGATCTGAAAACCCAGGCCCTGCCAGATGGTGGCGGCCAGTATGGAGGGCAGTGCCAGTGTCGTATCCTCCAGAAAATGATAGGATGAAAGCCCCATAAAGCTCAAAAACCTGTTGGCCAGTCCCAGAGGCAGCGGCTGCAGTATCCAGCGGAATATCCAGGCCACGGCCACAAGTGAGGTCAGATAGGGCAGAAAATAGATGAGCCGGAAAAAGCCAAAGGCGAACTCGATCTTGCTCAGAAGATAGGCAAAAATAAAGCCGATCACCAGGCTGATGGGCAGTCCCAGCAGGTATTTACCGGTGTTGGCCAGGCTGCGCCAGAAGATGGCGTCATCGAAGAGCTCGCGGAAATTGTCCAGACCCACAAACTCCTGCGAACCCACCAGGTCCCATTCCATCAGTGACAGGCGGAAGGCCTTGAAGACGGGATATATCCTGATGCTCAGATAGAAGATCAGAGGTACGAGCAGAAATATGTAGGCCCAGACCATCTTTCTCTGCTTTATGTTGAGATCTTTGAGCCACCAGTTTTTGATAGTGGACTTTAATGAATTCAGCACATATCTCACTCCCAAAAAAATAAGGAGGGAGAAAAAGCACATATTCTCCCCCCTCTATTGCCTGTTCAAAGGATATTATTGATCTTCCCAGTAATCATCCAGAACTTCCTGGTCATTTTCGGCCCACTCTTCCACTGCTTCCTCGATGGAATAATCCTCATGTATCACATTCTCAAAGGCGTCTATGGCATGTTCTCTCTGGGCTGATTCATCCAGAAAATAGGTGGCTGTGGCATATTCCAGACCCTCGATGAAGGGACCGTAGTATTCGTGGTCGATATACTCCTCGGCGATCTCGGGCTTAGCCGGCAGCTCACCAACTGTATCGAGCCATAGATCCATGGCCTCGTCCGAAGTGATAAACTGCAGGAATTTGGAAGCCGCTTCCAGCCTCTCGCCCTCAAGATTGCTGTTGATGCCGTTTGCCCAGTATGAGGCAAAGTTACTCTGTCTTCCCTCATGTGAGGGGAGTTCGCTCACGCTGAAATTCAGATGGGGAATTTCCTGGAACTGACCCAGTGTAAAGGACCCGATCATAGTCATGGCCAGCTGGCCAGCTTCAAAGGCATCGATATCCGTTGTCAGAAAACCATAGTATCCCACTTCATGCTCCAGCTGCAGGTCGGTGATGAACTCCAGAGCTTCCTCTCCTCCCTTTTCGTCGAAGAGGACCTCCCGGTAATCATCGGAATAAGGCTGTCCGCCGAACTGCTCGACCAGAACCTGTCTCATCCAGTGATGGAGCTGGGAGTCTATCTGTACCGACATGCCGGCCTGCAGTATGTTGCCACCGCCATCCCTGACCGTGGCCTGATCGGCATATTCCACCAGCTCATCCAGGGTTTCCGGGGGAGAGTCGGGGTCCAGACCGGCCTGTTCCAGCAGATCGTCATTCTGGACTAAAGCCAGCGATCTCACCGCGGTGGGAAGTGCATAATAATCTCCATCGACCTTGCTGGCCTCGACCAGATCATAAAATTCATCCTCTATCTCATCCTGAGAAAAGTGCTCCTCCGGCAGTGGCTGCAAAAATTCCCCCTCTATATAGCGGGGCAGCCAGCCGTAGAAGAGCTGCAGAACATCCGGGCCCTCTCCCACTGGTACAGCCGAGGACACCCTGACATTGTAATCCTCATAGGGAAAGGTCTCGTGATTTACGGTAATATGGGGATACTCCTCCTCAAACTGCTCGATCAGCTCATCCATGGCCTCAACGCGGGATTCATAGAAATACTGCCAGTAGGTGATTTCGATTTCTTCTTCAGCAACAGCTGCAGAGGAAAATATCATGGTAAAGGCAAAGGCTAACACCAGAAAAATTGCTAGTTTCTTCATTTTATCCCCCTTAGTTTAGGTGCGATTTTGTCATCTGAGTTCGCCGGAGATCATCTGATGAAATATTCAGTCATTAATTATAATATGCTCTGTCCGGCTGTGAGCCCTGAGCCTATCACCTCCCGCATTATTCAGCCCCCTCAATTCCCCTCTATTTTATATTAAGCAGTGTGGGATGGAGATGGTGTCTGGAGCATAAATCATGACAGTTTTTGTTATGTTCGAAATACCATTATCTGTCATATTGAATATTCTGAGGTCTGTTCTGTATATCCCACAGTAAAAGTATAATCATTTGACTTTTTAAACACAAACAGCGAGATAACTTAATTAACTTAATTAAGAAAGGTTAAGAAGGGTTAGCTCTCTTTTGCTGTAAATATTGGGGAATTTGAAAACACCGGATCAGGCAGCGACTTTGCAATTTTGTGAATTTAATTATAAATTTCTAAATTTTGCTTTACATCAGGCCTTCGATCGTGTATGATTCCTATATCAAAGGTACACTTCAGGGGAGGTGAAAACCGGTGAATAAATCGAAATTTCCGGATGAGATAACAGAACTGAAAATCCTGCGGCTGAAAAACAGCCTCACCCAGGAAGATCT
>SL_8KL_010_SEDDRAFT_10005142_pt1 | contig 10331 bp, 6 predicted proteins | sample SodLakKL_010_SED_4_FD_11160 | JGI IMG/M metagenome (IMG submission 11160) | reverse complement strand
CACCCGCGGAAGCTGTTTTTCCTGACGGCCGGCTGTGGAATCATCACCGGCACGTTTCTCCTGCGGACTGCAAGCCACAGCAAGCAAGCCAACCAAAAGAAGCAACCATACATATTTACCTTTATACATTACCATACTTGATTTAAAATTAGTTCAGCACCTGGAAGCAGATCAAAATACAGGACTCCTTTGCGGTTTGTCAGGGTATATTCGCCTTCATCACTTCTTATTTGAACCAGGGGGGCATTGGTTTCAAAACGTATGGTGAGCGGATGATTGTAAACATCAGGATCAAGCGGGCTGTCCAGACTAACGAACAGGCGGTCGTTGTGCCGGGAAACATCCAGATCCGAATGTTTACGTTGCTTTCTGTAACGAAAAACATCCCATTCATTGGCCAACCAATACTGATGGTTGCGGGCAAGCCTGACCTGCCTTTCAAACCTTTCAGGGGTTATAAACAGGGAATCACCCTTTTCCGGGTCAGATGATTCCGAAAGATATTGATAGGTAAAAATAAGCCATTCATGTTGATGTTCTGTAAGCAAGGAGTCCAGGCGGGTCTGACTTATTTGGGGATTGTTATGGCTGTACCAGTTAACGCCCGCATACTGGTGTTTACCGGTACCGTATGTACGAAAAAGCTCCGCTCCCTGCTGTATGGCATCGGAAAGGCCGGATTCAGCGATGACATGGTTCATGTTGATGATATTTTGCATAAATGCATCATATCCGGCAGCGTCAGGTATTGCTATGCCGGAGGACTGCAGGGCCAGCGAATGCCCTTCTCCGGCAAGGTCCTCCAAAACAGACCGGCTGAATCTTTTCCTCCTTCCTGCCTCGTCGATCTGGTACTGACCGGCAGGCTCATCTATTACATCCGGAATAACCCCAAATGTGGCGCTTATCCCGTATTTGTCCAGTACCGGCAGGGCATGTACAACCTGTGAGTGGTCAGCGCCCCTGAAGCCGATTGAAACNGCTCCCTCTTTATCCTGATACCAGGGTGCTATCGACAAAGCTATCTCATCCTGAAAAGGAATGTTCCGCTCAAGACTGGCCTGTGTTTCAACATCCCGGAAATAATACCTCAGGCTGTCATACAGAGGCTTTAGCCTGCTACTCCAGTCCGGTTCCTCCCATCCGTCCCATAAGTATTCAGCATAACCGTTTTCCGGATAACGCGTGATAACATTATTGTCTTTATCTGTAATGAAAGCGATCATGTTAAAACCGCCGGTTTTCGTATAATCCATTGTGCCAGTACCGGGCTGGTTGTCGAGCACATAGTTCTTTGCCGGATTGGTAACATTCAGCAGGTGCCAGGTAAGCCGTATTTCCAGTTGGCCTTTCTCTTCATTGAAATACCAGTCGGCATTGGAAGTTTTTGGCTGATTGCTCTTTCCATGCTGCAGGCGACCCCTGTTAACAATCACCGGGTCAAACTTTTCACCGGTAAGGGACTCACGCCCCCTGTTGGTAAGCATGTGCTGGGGAACAAAGTTTGCTTCCTCATTCGGTTTGGAAGCATATGCAGGTATGGAGTCGTTATAAATATCTGTAAAAACGGAATAAGGCTCATCAACAAGAATCTGTGCGCTATCCTGACCGAAAAATTCCATCAGAAACTCGAAGCCACGGTCAAAGCGCTCCTCCGTGAAAGGGAGACGGTGGCTGCCCTTTTGCTTATCATACGTATCAATGGCAATGTAGAGATTGTGTTCCTCAAAGTCCAGCTGGTTCAGGCGCCAGGCCATGTAAAAATAGGCCGGATCTGCATGAAAGCTTTTTTGTTGGCTATGATTCGNACNGAATTCNGCCGGCCAGTCATCAAATGACCCGTCGATAGTCCNCTCCCTTGTCTCCTGGGCAAGAATACCAAAGTTCTGCTCCGGGTTTTCCATATTATGCCAATACTTTCTGTCGTGAAAAGGTATTTCAAAGTCCATGACCAGCCAGTTATGTTTAAACCATTCATCAGACCATGCAAAATAGAGCGCACCGGCACAACCGGTATCAAAAATATCGCGCGTTAAGATCATGGAAACCCCGGCCTGCTCAGCTTCACTGAGACCACCCTGGTCAAAACCGAGGGGCGTGACATGGCTATTGCCACGACTGCTGGGTACACCGTATTCTGCAATAATGAGCGGCATTCCTTCATACTGCGCTTTTAAATCCTTAAGGTATCCATAGTAATTATCCAGGTTACCTGCCTTGTTCCTGCTGTTGGCATATTCATCTTTCAGATAAACATAATCCGGATAATAAGGGTAGGCATGATAAGAAGCATATATGCCCGGAATAAAAGTCTCATGGCTGTGAAAATTATTGAAGGAAACAGACTCAAGGTCGTTATCATACTCCCGGACCTCGTCGCTTTCAATGAACTCTGTATTGTGAAACATTGGATCGAGTGGCAGCCAGTTGACGAAGGAGACGGGATGCTGCATTTGATATGTCTGGGTTTTATACAAAACCGTAAAATCCATGATTTCAGCCAACCAGACTTCCATAGGTGAGCCTTGTGGCATAGAAACAAAATCACCATAATAATGATTTACATCATGATTTTGATTCGTCAGGAATACAGTATTGGGCTCCCACTCACGACCAAACATTATTCCGCCTACATACCGGGAAACATCAATCGCATACACACCTGAAGCTTTACCTCTCTCAGGCTCAAGCATTGCATTTCCGTGAAGCACATCAATTACATCGATGATCTCCTCCTTGAATGACCTGGTATAGTCTGCATCCATGTAATCGTCTTCGTCGGGTACCGTTGCCCATACCCCATGAAACAAATAAATAGGATTATCCTGGTTGTTAAGGTTATATTGTGAGAAGGCTTCATAAAATTCAGGTGGCAGGATGGTATAGACACGGATGGAGTTGGCGTTCATCTCACCGACCTTTATGAACCAGTCCATATACTCATCATAAGTCATGGCAAATTCTGCCGGAAACTTTCCGGGCAGGGCCACTCCCATATTAACCCCCTTGATCAGGAAAGGCTCCCAGCTGAGATCAGACATCCGGTACCCGTAGGTCAGCTTCTCCATGTAATCACCTCCGGTCCGGAAATAATAATCGGATTCGGAAGCCATGCGCCGTAACTGCTCATCCGGTAATTTCTCAATCAACGGTCCGGTGTCATCCTCCAGCACCTCCGTTGTCACACGTTCCCGGCGGATAGTGGTCTCATGCTGCATCATCAGGTATATGACATATGCCAACAACCCCAGCAGCAATAGGATGATTATAAATTTAACTCTCATTGTTGTCTCTTTCTAATGACGCGCACTGGCCCGCCGGTGTTCGCAGATCAGCTATGTCGAAAATCATCGCAAATATGCGCTTCGTATCTGCATTATTATCTGCGGGCAAATGTGGCATAAAAGTTTATCCTGTCCCCTAAAACCTTGCGGATAAAGCAACAAAGGCTACCATATTCTGATAATAAGGGTTATTGAAATGGCTGCCCCCTATTGCGACCGAAAAAGGGCCCTCTTCATAGCCAGCTTCCAGCGATACGGACCAGTTACCGGCATCGATGCTTTCACTCACCTCCACCGCTGACCCATTCTCCTGCTCTTCAAGGTAATAATATTTCTCCGATCCCATATTCCCATTAATCATGCCATACACATAAAACATATGAAAGCGATGGTAAAACGACATCGAAACACCTGTTAACAAACGTTCGTTAGGCGTATAATATTCTGTCGAATAATATGTATAATCATAATAGGAATGGACGACACTGATCGTGATATCTGGTGACCGGACAATCTTACGGCCCAGTGATGCCCTGTAAGAGGTGAATGGGTTTTCATCGATATGCGGAACATCGGTACGATACTGTTGAACAGGTTTTTCATCAATGGTGCCGCTGTTATATTCGAGGTTTAATGACGTATTTGCGTATGTCAGGGTTAGTTGATCGGAAATTGCTGTACGGCCAACCTGGTTCCAGTAATAGAAATAGGAATACCCTCCGTTCAGGATATTTTCTATTCCGACATCCCCGAGCCGGGTTTTGAACCGCCAACTTAACCCGTATGAAGTTATATGATTGTCGCTTACGCTGCCACCTCCGTAAAGGCTCAGCACATGACTTTCGCTTACATAGGACCAGTTCAGATGTGTATTGTCGTACCAGCGTGTAGTATCCGGCCTGTCCGTTTCTGTGTAAGCACGTGTTGAATGATCAAGCAGAAAGTGCAATGAAACCTGAAACCGGTCGCTCAGACGTTTGTTTGCGCTGTAGCGCTGGTTAAGTGCATCGATCTGATAATGCTCTTCCTGCTCCCGCACATACTGATACCTCGCCTGCGTGTTAAATTGCAACGCATTTCTTACCTCCGCAAATTCTGTCTGGATGCCGGCATTCTCCGGGTAGAGAGAAACCGCTTTTTCATAATACCCTTTTGCGGTATAGGGCTTGGATTTCCAGTAATACATCCTCCCCAGACCAGCCCATACTTCAGCCCAGGTACTGTCTGCCTGGTTGGCCTGTTGGTAGACAGCAATGGCCTCGTCGAGCTGCCCGTCAAAGCTTAGGGCTTTTGCTAACAGCAGGTAAGAAGGAACATGATCGGGCATCAGCTTTACAGCTTTTTCTCCATGATTGATTGCCTCCGCGATATTGCCTTCCTCCAGGGCCCGGTGGCCGGCTTCGTGCAACTTCTCTTTGTCCTGCCCGGCAACAGCAGTCATAATGACTACCATCATCAGAAACAACATGGCTTTTCGGAAATTCTGCACAAACCCCAAAAAACAAAAAATAATATGTCGTGATACAACAATCATATAGAATCCCTTCTAATCAAGTCTTGTGAGAAACATCTTTTATTCCCTTCCGGTCAAACCTTTTCCAGGCACTTTTTTTTCTGATAAAATTAAAAATCCCTTTTAGCTGGGCAGCAAATTTAAAAAAGGAATACGTAAATTCGCCGGCAATACCGGCCAGAATAAGCATGCCCCATTCTTTACTGTTTTTATACCGCAGGGTATCCCTGTTCGTTCTTGACTGCCCACTGCTCCAATACTCTACGATGGCTGTGATGCCCCCGGAAATAATAGCCGTTAACAAGCATGATAACCATGATCAGCAAAAGTAACCATTGAACATTGAGCAAGTTAAGGTAAGCCGCCACAATGATAAAAAACAGGGCGGTGACTTTGATTAACGGAGAGAGCATTTCAAAAAACATATAGTATGGCATCCCTATCATGCCTGTAGCCTTATATCTTGGGCTCAAAAATCATGGACCTGTGCATAATGAGGATCTCTGCAAGCCCCTGATGCCAACGCTCGCGCTGCTTGAAAAGGCTTGAACCATTTTCCGGCACTTCGGTCCAGCAAACCGGCCCCGGAAGGAATACGGCTTTTGCCTTTTTCTTTTGCTGGTACCTGAATTTAAAGAGGCGCACCACGATTTCCATATCCTCACACAACGTCTGTTTGCCGGCACCCAGGTTTTCTTCAATATAAGGATGGTGATTTTGGTAACTCAAAAATCCACCAACACGCAACAATTCATCACGCCGGAACATGGCAAATGCCCCTGACATGATAAGGAGTCCGTTTATCCGGCTAAGCCCGATTCGTGACACCATAAAAGATTTAATGTATTCAATAATTTGCCAGAGCACCCAGATATTGGTTGGCGTCCGGGCACTCACCACCCGGTTGTTTTCCAGCACCATGTCATTGGAAGGAGCAAGCTGTCCGCCGGTAACCATCGTGCGCTGATCATCAATAAACGGTTTCACGACATACTGCAGTGCCTCCTTATCCAGGATAGAGTCCGCATCTATGGTGCAAACATATCGGCCTTTGGCGACATTGATTCCTGCATTGATAGCATCAGCCTTCCCGCCATTTTCCTTATCAATGATGGTTAATGAATGGTTGTTGGCCAGATAGATCTGTCGAACCCGTTCGGTAGATAATGCCGAACTCCCGGACGGATGATCCGCGTTTTTTGTTTCAAAATGACGGAGCAGATGATTAAGTGTGTTGTCTGAAGAACCATCATTCACAACGATTACTTCATACCGGGGATAATCCAGTCTGAGAAGCATCTCCGTACAATGAATAATGGAAACCGCCTCATTGTGTGCAGGTACGATAATGGAAACAGGATGCTCAGACCAGTCATGCTCTTTGCCCTCTGCCTTTGACAACCGTCGCTTCCTTAAGAAAACAATAAAGGAATATATGAACAGGCCTATATCTATTAATAAATACAGGACAAAATATACGATCAGCAATTTTTCCAGTATCCTGAATAAGAACAACATATAACCCATTTACTGTTTTACAAAAGCCTGTTTCCGGCGCTGTCGAAAGCTAACGTATTTTTAACAAAAACATTGTTTTACCTGAGTTGAGCGTTTTTTTTGAAAAAAATGTAAGCGTCCCTGACTACCAAAGTTATAAANATTATAAAGGGAGTGCATATATAATACACTCCCTTTATAATGTTTAAGGAAATCTTAAAGTCACCAATCTACCTATCTCACGATAACTTTCTGAGTTGTGCGTTCTCCTCTGTCCTCAACAGTAATGATGTAAATGCCGCCTGGCAGTGAACTCACGTCGAGGCTAATTTCATCCGATCCGGCAATTTTGCTATTCACCACACTACCCGTAATATTTGTAAGAATTACAGTAGCACCTGCGTTAGCTTTAACGTTTAATCTGTCAAAAGCCGGGTTAGGATAAACACGTATGTTTGATAAGTGTTCTTCATGAATATAGGTGGGATCTTCATCGTCAAGCATGATTTCAACGTTAGAAATTGAAAAACCAAGATCGTCAAGTCCACCTTCAAAACCTAACTTCATGCCGTCAAACTGTGCACCAACAAAATCAAATGAAAAACTTTGCTCATCCGCAGTAAGATTAATTACATTGCCACCTTCTCCATCAGGGTCTAATAAGTTGTGAAAGCTGCCTCCATCTTCACCAAAAAACACGGCTACATCTTTAGCGTCTTCTGCTTTAGCATCGAACATTAATGTATAGATTCCGCCGGTTATCAATTGATCAATCTGACTGGCGGTAAATGTCTGGTTAAATTGGACATGCCAGAATTCGGAACCGGGAGTATTTTCAATGTCATGAATATTGGCCCAGCCATCCTCTATAGTAAGATCCACAGTAATGCCTTCCCAGTCAGCAAACCATAAGAACCAGTCATTGATGAGTGCTGAGGCTGTGACGCCTTCCCAGTCGGCTACCCACACAAACCATGTGTCTTCAAAGTCTGCTGCTCCAAAATGGCCGTTATTAATAATATTATCTCCGGCATCTTCACCCTCTTCTACCTTTTTCAATATGGAAACATGACCAATTGTATAACTATGATCATCTTTACCACCTTCAAATCCGAACTTCATTTCATCAAAAGTTCCTGCTTCAAACTCGAACGAAAAATCCTGCTCTTCTGAAGTAAGAGCTATGATGTTATCTCCCTCATTAGCCGGATCCAAAAGATTATGGTGGTCTCCTCCATCTTCCCCAAAAAACACGGCTACTTCTTTCTCATCTCCGGCTTTGGCATAAAAAGTTAATTCGTATGTTTCACCCACTTCTATGGCATCCATCTGATCCTGCGTAAGGCTTTGATTGAACTGCACATGCCAAAATTCTGCTCCTGTTGTATTCGTAATCTCATGGATACTTACCCATCCCGGGTCCACTCTGGGCCCCATAAAATCACCATTTCTGATGTGGTCTTCCTGTGCAATCACACTTAAGCTAAAAGCAGCGCACAACAACAATGTTGTAAAAAATTGTAGTAGTTTTTTCATAATTGAAATAATTTAAATTTGTAATTGGTTTTAATTGGTTGATTTAGGGGTTAATAAAGACCTGATATATGTTTGTACTAACAAGCATAATTTATATGTTCAAATTTTTATATTAAAATAATGTGATTTCAAATAAACAACTTTATACACTAAACAGCAATTAAAAAAATACATCACTATTACATCATTCAAAAATTTTAATTCACTATAGATACATCATTTTTATTTTCAAAATCCAAACCAAGGAAGAGCGAGCCTTAACTTCTGCACTTTTAAAATATTTATTTCCGACACATATTATGATAAGGGAGAAAAACAACTACCAGAATGGGGCGTACAGGTAATTTGGCATGAAAAGCTAAAAATATAGAACTATTCTTTGTGGCTTCAGCAGCTGTAAAACATCGGCAGTAGCAGTAGCCACCAGGGGCCGTAGGAGCATAACCCTCAGAGGTAATGATATTTAAGGCACACAAAAAATAATCCACCTTCTAAGAAGATGGATTATTTATTGTAACCAAAAACAAAGTATAGAGAAAACAAAGTATCCCGGATACAGATACCGGGATACTTTGGCAGCATTGTTTACTTGATCAGCATCATGCTGTTGGTTGCCGAGTACGTGTTATGTACGCCATTAACTAACAGTCGGTAGTAGTAAATGCCAGGTCCCATAAGGTCGGTACTGCTGACTTGTACTTCATGAACTCCTGCAGCCTGATCCTCATCAACGAGGGTTTTAACGATCTGCCCCATATTGTTGTAAACTACCATTTGAACCTCTGCATTTTCAGGAAGTTCGTATCTGATGGTAGTTGTGTAGTCAAACGGGTTGGGGAAGCTTGCCACATTGATGGTACTTGCGTCAGGATCTTCAACACTGACCGGGTCAGTAGAGAGTGCGACGGTTGAGAGTTCTACTCCTTCAACAACCATTGCTTTGGTATCAGCAAACTCAGTGAAAGCATTCAGCGTAAAGAGTTCGGTTTCGGGATCAACATGATCCAGTAAGCGAACGGTAATGTATGCTATATCGCTGCCTGCTTCATAATGTGCACCATCGAGGCTTGCCCATGCTACCCTCAGCAAACCTGTATCGTTATCGAAATGCGCATCGTCGCCGAAGCTTGTTCCGGTAATCTCTACAAGATCGTTGCGATAGTCAATACCAAGGCTGATAGCACCAAAGTGTGCATGATCGGTTATACTTAACGGAATGGTAATCTCTTCGCCAATGCTTACATTTATCATTCCTTTAACAAGCAGCTGAACGTCGGAATCACCTTTCCATTCACCATACAGCGGACGGTAGCTTGAATTGATATCACCAACTGAATTGTAATAGATATTCAGGTAGCGCATTCCTTCATCCTGCCAGCCCACAATCTCTTGCAGATCTTGCTTGTAGTAATGTTCTTTTGCCAGTGTACTCCAATTGTAAATGTCGTTGCCCTGGTAGAAGAAGTATGAAGGATATGGTTTGTCAAGATCGCCGAAAATATGGTTGGTGTTGAAATCTACACCATCAACAAAGATACCTGCAACGGAGAAGTTGGGTTTGTTGTTGGGGAATTTCTCAATGGCACCAATGACGCGGCGGCTCGTAAGGAGTGCATCGAGGTCAGTGATTGGCTGACCAGGATTATCCAAAACGCTTGCGTTAACGTCTGCTACGGAGATGTTGAAGTTTGCAGCATACCATCCGGGAGCTCCGGACCCATACAATACATTACCATCGTCATAATTTGGTGGTACAATATGCGACATGTTCAAAGGATTGTTTTCAACCATATCGTAGATCAGCAGGACGTCGGTGGCGTTAACGGCATCTGATCCGGGCGGGCTCCAGTTATACCATGTCCAGCTCTTACCGAGTACGCCAAAAGTACCGTCTTCTGTCCAATCACCATCGTCAAATTCGTCAAAGTATCCACCATCCCAAACAAGAACAGCATATTCAGCAGCCGGGTTGAGGTTGTATTCGAATGCAAAGGCTGCAGCATAAGTTATATCGTATGGATAATCAGTATAATGTGCAGCAAATACTTCGTTATCTTCTTCGAGTCCGTAAAACTCTTTCACTTTCACAGCTTCAACGGCATCATAGTATGGATGATGATTTTCATTGTCGAAATCAGCATCTACCAGTGACACATAGAAAAAGTCGGGTACGAACATACCATCATGATTTGTTTCAAATGGTGATGGCATTGGGTCTTCGAATTCGTTGTAGTATTTAACCTGACCGGCGAAGCGGTTCAGTATGATCATCGATTATTTCTTAACTTAGAAACTAAAAAACTTAGTAAAACCTGAATGTTCTTGTTTATTAAATAACTTACCTTTGCGCATTACGCAAACTCGCATGGCATGGCTAGCCGGAAAGGTATCAATTTTAAAGTCATCATTAAGTTTCTGGGGATTCTGCTGATTTTGCTCGCAGCATTCATGCTGTTGTCACTCACCTGGTCTCTGTATTATCATGAAACAGCCTCGGTACG
>SL_8KL_010_SEDDRAFT_10005137_pt1 | contig 10337 bp, 10 predicted proteins | sample SodLakKL_010_SED_4_FD_11160 | JGI IMG/M metagenome (IMG submission 11160) | reverse complement strand
TCCTCCAGCCAGCTCTCCTCGTCCTCTTTTATCTGGTAGTATACCTCAAAGGTTCTTCCATGTTTGTCCAGGCCCATGTAGAGAACGCCGTCAACAACTTGGCTGCTTACCACCTTTCCCCTCATCTCCACCCTTTCTCCTTCGTGTAGCTCAGGGTTCCTGAGAACTTCTATGGTGGTGGGTGATTCTACGGGACCGAATATGTAGGCGTAAGCCGATAGGGATATTAAACCCAGGACTAAGGCAAGAATTATAACCCTGTCCCTGGTTTTACTCTCACCTGGGGTCATATGGAATCATGATCTATTTCTATTAAAAATGTTTTTCCCGGTCCAAGACATCTTGAGTATATTCTTTGTCCGTCTTATTTTTTATAAAATTCCTATATACTGTTCCTGAGCTCGGCGGCTATGGAATGTCTCAACTCTTCTGAAATCTCAAAGTTTTTGTTGTACGGTTTGTAGTTACTGTTCCAGTTTCTGTCGCGGAAAACTACGCCTCTGAATTTTCTTTCATCCTTGTATCTTGGTATAACATGTAGATGTAGGTGTCTAACACAGTTTCCAAGCGAGGCGTAGTTGAACAGGTCAGGCTCGAATGATCTTTCCAAGGCTCCTTTAAGTTCAGGAATCACGGTTTCAAATAGCTCCTTCCTTTCAGCTTCAGTAATTTCAAAGAAGTCCACGATATGTCTGTTTAGTTTGACAATACATCGACCGAGATACTGCTGGTTCAGGTTAACAAAGACTGTCCAGTTTTTGTATCTTTTCACGAGGTCTTCTTCTATACCATCCGGTCCATCGCAGAACAGACAATCATTTTTCATGGTAACATAAATCCGTGTGGTAGGCTTTTTGAATTTTGCCTAGTTTTTTGGTAATTATTTCTTAAACTTTATTTCCCTTTTTAGTTCCTCCTTTCCTAATGGAACTATCTCTTCCAAACTTCCCTTCTCTGTGTAAAATATGTACATCTTAATTTCTCTTTCTGTGTAGACCTCCTTCAGTACGTGATAGTATGCACTCAATTGTTTTCTGTGTTCTTCCTCATCTTTTCCTTCTTCCGAAGTCTTGTAGTCGACAAGCTTTACTTCCTCCTTTTCTACATGCACGAGATCTATCTTTCCGGTTAGAACGATCTTTCTTCCATCGATTTCCAGGGGAAGTATGCAGCTTTTCTCTACAATATTTTTCCCGTCCAAGGAGTCCAGGAACGACGCCACGTTTTCCTCGTCCTTGTTTCTTGGCTCCACGTCTTTGCCCTTTCCATACATTTCCGCAAAGTTGTGTACCCTATTACCAAGCTCCATACCACGGCCTTCTGATTTAACCTCGGTGATTGACGTCACGGGAACCTTCATAGGACTTCTGGTTTTTGGCTCCTGGATTACAAACTCCTTTGTCTCTGTTTCTATACCTTTCTTTGTCTCTAGGTCAGGCTCTACCAAGTCCTTCTTTATCTTCAAACCACTGAAAAAGCCACTCTCTCTTTCGGGGTGTGCAGTAAAGAACAGATACTTTTTGGCCCGTGTCATCGCAACGTACATGAGCCTTCTTTCCTCGTCGTACTCACCGGGAATGCACCTTGTCAGAAGGTATGTTTCCCAGTTTTCGTAGCAGTACGGAATTTTGTCTTCTATGTACACCTTCTTCCTCCTGAGTCCTATCGGATCCTCGTAAACTATTCTACTACTTCCCCTTCCTCTACCTGGAAACCTACCTTCGTTTATATCCGAAACAAAAACAACAGGATACTCCAGGCCCTTTGCAGCATGTACCGTCTGGATCGTAACAAGGTTTTGACCTCTACTTGTGTCTACTTCATACGTTTCCTTTCCTTCTATGCAGTCTTCTATGAAACGTATGAGATCACCCCTGCTCATGTACGTATTTCTGAACGTCTTGTCCATAACTTCGATTATCTTACTTGAAAATACGTTATTTATTCCATATTTTTCGAATACTCTTCTAGCAACAGTTGAAATCCTGTTGACCTTGTTTAATTTTTTCCTAAATTCAATCATTTCCTCGGGATATTTTTTGTCGTCCAAGATCTTCTTGGCTTCATCCAGACTGTAACCTGCTTCTTCTAAAACGACGGACCATCCACGCCTCGAGTCCTTGTAGTCCATAATACGAAGCCATGCCAGTAGAATTATAGCCGGGTCCGTTTCGAACAGCTGAACCCCACCCTCGAAGGCCGCGGGTATTCCGAACTGTCTGGCCATGTCCTGTAGTTCCAGTCCGAACTTACGGCTCCTAGATAATACAGCGATGTCCGAGTATCTCAACTTTCTCTCCCCGTCCTTTCCTGATATTTTGTAGTCCTCGTTGTCCACGATCTCTTCTATCCTTTCCAGAACCGCCTTTTTTTCTTTTTTACTCGCAAAGGCCGCTATCTCTCCTTTGAAATCCTGTTTTGATTCCAGCGATACCACGTCCTTGGCTACAGTTTCGTCTATTATTTCCTTTCTTCTGGCTCTCAGAGTGAAGCTCTGTTCAGAAAAGTCGAGTATTTTCTGTCCTGAACGGTAGTTTTCGGTTAGGTGTATTTCGTTGACGTCTTCGACGCTATATTTTATTCTCTCCCTGTTATCGTTAAGCTCTTCCTTGTACTTTTCTAGCCTTTTTCTGAACTTTCTTATGTTGTCTACGGAGGCGTACTGGAAACTGTAGATGCTTTGTTTCCAATCGCCGACTGCACATATATTTTCCCTCTTGGATAGCAGAAGTGCCAGCTTCAGTTGTATTTCGTTGGTGTCCTGGAACTCGTCTACCATTACGTAATCGAAGCTGAGCCTTTCGCGAACGCTATCCCTTTCGCATAAAATTACGAATGCAAACAGCATCCAGAACGCGAAGTTAAGGTAGTTCTTTCCGAGACAGTATTCCAAGTATTCGTAGTATAGGTCATGTACAAACTCTTTCAACTTCTCTCTATCCTCATGGAAAGCCTTTCTAGCATATTTTTCATCTACTTTTTTCGAACCTCTTGGTCCCCTTACATCTTCTTTGGTTGGGGCACCGGGCTCCATGCAACAGTTTCTGAAACCGACGGCGGCCCTGAGCTCCGACTGTTTTCTCCCGTCGTTCCTGGGTCTGTTTACCCTCTCGAAAAGTTCCATGAACTCTTCGTAGTCTCCATCAAGATATTCCTCCCCTTTCCTGAACCAACCGTTTTTCTTGGGGATTATACCCTTTACAGCCAGAGATTTCACAAGGCGAAGTAGGTTACTGCGGTCATATACGGTTCTAAAAAAGTCCTTGTATTCATCATGTCTCTGTATAAACTGGTCAAGAAAACGGTCGAAGTCATTGATCTCTAAAAATTCATTTTCTCTTATCCTGGTTGATTTGGATATGTTTTCATCTATACCCAAAAGTTCGGGTGCGTTGAAACCATATGCCTCTACTATTCCCTTGCAGTAGCTGTGGAAGGTACATATGGGAGCTTCTCTCAGGGAGGGGAGGTCGTAACTGGATTTATCCAGTATCTTGTTCTTCATCTCTTCGGCTGCGTTGTTGGTAAACGTAACTAGTAAAATGTCCGTCGGCTCGACATCTCTATTGTCAAGTATGTTTGCATATCTTCTTGTGACTGTAAATGTTTTACCGGTTCCTGCACCTGCATCTACAAGATATATTCCTTCCGTGTTTTCGATAAGTTCTCTTTGTCTGTCATTGGGTTCTATAGACACATCAAAGACCTCCGGTGATTATCAGGTCTCTGTTGTAGATTTTATCAAGGTCAACGTCTCCAACAGGGAACCTGCTTTTTTTGTATCTGTTAAGTTCCTCCAGTTTTTCGTCCAGAAAGTCATCAAACTTGTCAATATCTTCCTTGAAGTAGTTTTTCTTTCTAGCGGCCACGAGCTTCTTTAGAATGGACCCACAGCCCCCTTTAAGCTGTTTCTTTGTAACATCCTTTCCCCGTCCTATCTCGAGTAGGGGTCTACACCTATCCACCATCTCCTCAGTATATTTATCCTTCATCCTGTCCTTGTAATAGCAGTCCTCCGGAACAAAATCCATGCTTTTCATTATGGTTTTGTATCTTTCGTAGCCCAGGGCATCCAGAAGTCTTTTTCTAACATTGGAACTTCTCAGGAAACCGAAAGCTTCTTTGCCGGTGATCCATTTTCCGAAAGTCTCGGGATAGTACACGACGGTGGTTTTATTCTTACCTATAGTTTGTCTGCCTTTGATAAAGTCGTCTCTGTTGTCAAGTAGGTGGTAGAAGGTGAACTTGAGTTTCTGGTCAGGAACCACGGTCCTATGGTGGGCTAGATATAACAGTGCCTGGAAGTTGGGTCTTTCTTCGACCAGGTCCAGGTTGGAGTTAGTCACCACGTTTCTCTCAGACTTCCTTATACCGGTTTTGTAGTCCACGAGATGGTTTTTATCTTTTATAAGGTCGACTATACCCCTTGCACCCAGTTTTTCATTGTTGAACGAGGCTTCCGTGACTTTAGAACGGATGGACATATCGAACCTTTCGGCAAAGAAGTTGTCCTGCTCTCTTTCCTCGTAGCCACGGAGACCAACTTCCTCGTAGCCCTCTTCCTCCAGATACGATATTATATTTTCCATGCCTATGATGAAGTCGGTCCTCAGGAGGTCGAGCTCAAGATCATCGACGTAGGGCTTTATCCTTTCCACCATCATATCGGCGAGCCTCCCTGGATTCAGTTCCTTTACGAAGTCAGGGTGGTTTACGTAGAACTCGGCGAAGTCGTGAAAAAGGTTACCCTTTACCATAACATCCCTATCCACTGAACTGACGAGCCTGTGGAAGTAGTAGTTTCTGGGACACTGTACGAACTTGTTTAGACTACTCTGGCTTATAGTATTCACCTTTTGGACCTCTACACCCATGTCCATCGCTTCGAAACCTCCTTTCTCTCCCGATCTGTCCGGAAACCATCTTTCATGTGGAAGGTCTGAGAAACCCTTAAAGCTCCCATCGATCAGATCATTGAAGTACAGGCACGGTGTTACGTCGTCGTTCATAAACCTGTCCTGTACAAGGTAGTGGCTGCCCTCGTTCTGTATGAGAATCTTGAAGTTCTTGAGCTTTCTTTCGTCGAACTCCCTCTTTTCAATCCATGGTTCGTCGGGGCTTTCTGGACTCCAGGAGGTGTCCATTCCTATGTGAAGTACAACCGGTTTATCTATGTACGACGTGTTCCTCGGCGAAGCAAAAAGCACCCCGTATCCCTCTTCTTCGAGCTCTATGTCAAATGTATCGAAGTAGTGTTCCATGAGGTCCAGGTTATCCTCGTTGACCTTCATTTGATCGAAGCCAGCTTCTTCGAGGACCTCCCTAAGCTTACCCATTTCATTGCCAGACCTTTCTTCAAAAAGATCCAGAACACCACCGAAGCTGTCAGCCTCCGTTTCTTTTATTATCTCTTTGAACTTCTCCAGGTTATCCCCGTCGACATCTTCCAGGTACTGGTTGTTGTAGTCCACCGGAACCTCCAGTTCCATGTACCTCAAAAGCGGCTGTACATTCCTTATGAGTGTCCTTCCTTCTCCTACCGATGTTCTGCACAGCATCAAAAAAATCCGGAAGTGTGGGTCGTCCCTTAGGTTTCGCCTGGATGTGTATGATATATCTTCGGACTCGAGCGCGGACTGTATGAGCGGTTGGTACTTGCTCTCTGGATCAACTACCACGGCCACGTCCTTCGGATCAAGTCTTTTTAGGTTCCTGCGCACGGCCTCTACAATATCCACCTCTGAACTAAAAAGGCTGAACTCGGGTATTTCTTTATTTTTATCTGTAAAGACCTCCAACGTTTCGTAGTCCTCTGGAAGAACTTTCTTGTCCAGCTCGTTGAACTGGTGTTCGTTTATTATGACCACACTTTCTCTTTTCAGCTTGTATCCATCCATTTCATTGAATATGTTGTCGGTCTCTCTGAGTGCCTGGACCACTGTTTTCATCCTTCCTTTGTTGAAGCCTTCGTAGTGGAGAACGTTTTCCAGGGACCCTGTCTCCTGCCAGCAGCTGACTGCCTTGTCCAGAAGATAGGAAGCCTCCCTCCAGCCGAGGTTTGTGTTCCTTACGATGTAATGGAACAGGGCCCTCTTGTCCATGAGTTTCTCCCCGCCCTCTGCGTATACCAGACGTCTTGGTGTCGCTGCAAACCTACCCAGTCTGGGCCTTTCGGTTCTCATTTTGAGCGCGTCCACGAGCGGAGCGTCCACAGAAAGCACGAGATCGTAGTCCTTGACTCTCTCGTATATATCATCTATAGATAAGGTATTATCGACTTTGATGCCCAACAGTCACACCCTAAGGACTATTACATAGAATCATTTATCAAACTTATGAAACAGTTAGGTTACTTTGACTTCCGTTGGTAGTCTATATCTTCATGTCTGCGTCCATATCTTCGAGTGCATCCATGATGTTCACCTTTTCTAACCTCTCTACCTCTTCGTCTGTGAGGACATTTACGGTGGGTGGTACAGCCTTCAGTACTCTGTCACCGTTTACGATGTAGTCCTCGTCTCTGATCCGGTATATCTCGTCACCGTTGCTTTTCCCTCTTTTATATCCTACATGTTTTACCATATCGACGTAGGACATTTCAAAGGGATCCGATGGATATTTTCCTTCTTTCATACGGCATCTCATATAGATTTCTCGAAAAAACTTAAATAGTTTGACCGGATTTGTGTGAAACCACTGGTCCGGTATCCTATCCCATATCTTATTTAAACTTGTTCTGTTTCAACAATGCTGGTGTGAACGTGGAGTATTTTTCACGTACCAAGAAAAAGAAAAGGGCTTTGCTGATGGATCTGGTTGAGATTCCAGAAAGGGACGATAGATTTTCAAAGATTTCTTACGATAGGATGAAAGAGATAAGGGAAAATCCGAAATCGGTTTCCAGGGAGGAAGTCAATACCATAAGTCTTTACTCCTCGCTTCTAAGGCTCGAGAAAACCAAAGATGTAGAGAGTATGCTGGAAGACGAAGAACTCGACGAAGACTATATCAAAAAAAGGTTTTCCGAGGATTTACCTGAAAATACATACAGAGTTTTTGACAGGGCCGAGCACTACCTTGATAAGGGCGAAGAGGAGGCCTTTGAACTTATAGGACATCTGATGCATACCAGAAACGAGGAGGAAACAAGGAAGGAGATGGAGAGGATCGAGAACATAGTATCGGGTGATGGTGAAGGAAAGTCGTATCTAGAAGCAAGTATAATGATCCAGTCCTTCCAGTGAGCTCATGGAAGGCGACCGAAGGTAATATATTTAAACAGTCTCGTCGAATGTTAATATATGCAAGAAGGGCGTACCGAAGGTGAAGGTGCCTTTTCTCCCTGGGATTCTGTTTATTTCGATGAGATATTCAGCGATGTAGTCTATGATGTACTACTTCGGAGACAAAACGATGACAATTTCTACGAGGAGCTGGATCTAGAATACTGGGGCTATGTATCAAAAGAGATCACAGACTTTGTGAGGGAAACGGGATACGATGATGGAATGCGTGAGAGATTTTTACGCGATGGTTTTCTGGTACTTAGAAACGGAAACTCACTGAAGTTGAAGGTCGGTGAAAACGAAAGGTACATAGAGTCCGAGGAGGAGTACTACGGTGGAAAAACGGAGCATACAGTACCCCTTGAGATCATATAAACACCCTCATCTACAGTTGGACTGTCGGCGGTAAACGTATCTATAATAGATCAGGGAAGCTTGGGAGAAGGCGTGGTTGTTGGTTTGTAAGTGCTTGTTTGGTTATATAAAATAGATAAAACTGGGTGAAATAGCTGAGGCTTCGTCAGTTGAGCTACTTTAGCTCCCTGTCTACGTGGTCGTGGTGACCCTTTTCAGCGTGTATGAGTGCCTCGAAGAACTTCCTTGCGTTCTCGTTCTCGACCCGTCCAAGGAACTTCTTGTACTTCTTCACGGCTTCCTTTTCCAGTTCTCTGGTCCTCTTCAGATCTTCTTCTATCGAGCCCTTGGATTTCTCGCCTTTCATCTCAGGTTCTTCGATGCCAAGAAGCTTACATGCAACTTCTGCATGTTCCTCCTCTACACGTGCAAACTGCTTGAATAACCTGTTGATCTTCGAGTACTTCTCGTTCGAGTCGCTGACGTCCTTGTAGTAGGCCGTAGCATTGACTTCCAGATCAACGGTCTCCTGTAGGTCCCTTTTCTCCTGTGCTGTGAGCTCTCCGTTCCACAGGGTCGAGAACTCCTCGAATCCTGTTATGAACTTCTTTGGTGCACCGCAGAAGGGACAGTCGTCTGGCTTACTTCCTCCTATGTAGGGTTCTCCACATATCCCACAAACAAATAAATCTACCATATTATCAGCCTTCCAACATTAGGACTAGATCCTATTAAAGGTTAGCATGTCTGGCTTTCCGGAATATTTTTCCGAATGAAAGGTTCCGTTCAAGTTTAAATTTCTTCCTGGGCAGGAACAGAGTATGCAGAAAAATGAGAAGCATTATTTCTACGGTGAAGACTACGAAAGTTACGAACAAGACGAAGATTTTCGCTATGAGCTTATCATAGAAGAGTCCAACAAAAAAGATGTCGAATGTTGGATTTACCTGAGGGATAGAAAGAAAAACTCCGATGCAGTATATCGTATAGACAGGGATAAAAGTTACAAAGAGGAGAGGAATACAGGGATTTCCGAAGAGGAATGGGATGAAATTGTCAGGGAGCATGTCGTGGCACTTCTTATTTGAATCATCGTCTTTTCATCTGGTCATTCTCGTTCCGTCGACACTGTATGTAAAATTATTAAACCTGAAAATCAAAGAGTAGGTATGCCTGAGAAGAGACTTTACAGGACCGAGAAGAACAGGATACTTGGTGGCGTCTGTGGAGGCATAGCCGAGTACTTTGAAGTGGACCCTACACTTATCAGGCTTCTGTGGATAGCCTTTACATTTGCTTTCGGCGGAGGACTCCTGGCATACATCATAGGTTGGATAATAATACCAGAGAAGTCCGAGCTGGAGGAGAATGGAGGTGAAGAAAAGGGAGGTGATGACATGACAAAAGAGAAAGACGGGAATGATGATGAGCCCGAGGCACTTTTTATACCAGCGGGTGTTCTAGGAGGAATGGGCTTTGGATTTCTCTATGGTAATATACCGGCAGGACTCTTCATAGGACTTGGTGTAGGGTTTGCCTTGTTTGCCATAATATCTATCATGAAGAAAAGAAGGTAGTTTTAAATTCCAGTTTCCCTTAACATAGCCTCAGTACGTCTTTCCTACAGGGACAATGTAGAGAGGGTCCTTTTGTGTATCCAGGATCTCCTTGACTTCGTCGTCCGTAAAGGCTCCCACGACCACCGTACCTAGGTTCCTTGTTTCTGCCTGTAGATAGATGTTCTGTGCAGCATGCCCGACTTCCATCTTCACATACCTCTTTCCTCTCTCACCGTAGGCTTCTGTGGTTCTTTCGTAGTCTGCTACAAAGACAAAAACAACAGGTGCATCGCCGATAAAGCTCTGGCCGTGAGCAGCTTCAACCAGTTCTCCTCTTACATCCTCTTTGGATGTTTTGTTGATAGCGTGCTTTTCTGGTAGATATCTATAGACGCCTGTGGAAAGGTTTTCTATACCTTCCGATCCCACTGCAACATAAAGTTCCAGGGGATAGGTAGCTCCTGCCGAAGGAGCAGTTCTATATCCTCGATCATCGGTTACACCCTGAGCTGCCCAGGTAAGTTGTGAGACATCTTCAAGCAAAAGCTTTTCTTCGGCGTAGTCTCTAACAGATCTCCTACCTTCCAGAGCTTCCTCCACCGAAGTCTCCGAATCTCGGATGGGTTCTGGTAGCTGTATGTACTGTTCTTCCAACGTCGGTTCTTCTTCGAAGTTTCTCAGTGGAGCTACCTGGTAAATTATTCTCAGTAGCACGAGGGATAACGCTATAGCAACAAGAACCTTTTTCTTGTCCATACTTACTCTAAAATCCCCTTTGCTAAAATATCTTACGAAAACCTCTCTAAATTTCCAATATGTTCTTGGAATACTTGAATTTTTAAATAAGCAGACGGGATAATAGAATTCATGGCATGGCCCATCCTTGTAGTGATAGGATCGCAGATACTCTTTCTCCTTACCATAGGTCTTCACCGTAGAGTTTTACACCCTCTTCCTTCACCCTCTCGACGAAGGCTATACCACACGAAAGGCTCTTCTTAAGTTCATTCTCATCGTACCACGTAACAGAGAAATTTACCTTCAATCGGTCTTCCTCGCCTGCAATAAAGGCCATCACGTTCTCTTTATCCGACTCATCCAACTCTCCATCCTCTACAAAAAGAAGGTCTATATCGGA
>SL_8KL_010_SEDDRAFT_10005131_pt1 | contig 10346 bp, 9 predicted proteins | sample SodLakKL_010_SED_4_FD_11160 | JGI IMG/M metagenome (IMG submission 11160) | reverse complement strand
TTTGTGCCTTCAGCACCAGGCGGATACGCTGGGCCTGCTCCGGGGTAAGTGAGCCTAGATTGGCTATATGCCTGTGCTTTACCTTGCCTCCTTCTCGGTAGGATTCGGTTAAGGCGTATGTTTCGTAACTGCTTTTCTTATATGATTTCTTCGATTTCTTAAGAAACATGGTGCCCTCCTGCGCTATTCGTCTACTACAATTATAGCGCAGAACAGGCACAATTACAAGCCTTCTTGAAATAAAAATTTATTATTTCGCTACTACATTACCGTTGCTTGCTACACCAAGCCCTGTAAATACTGGGGATGGTAAATATTTACGCCAAACTTGGGTTTCAAGTAACTGTAGCCGAGCTGCTGAGCGTGTTAATCAGCCCTGCACCAGGTCAATTTCTTCTAAGGGGAAAGTTCTCGTGTAGCCGGATTCCTGCAGTTTAACCAGGACTGACTTCTTCTTCTTGTCTACCTCTTCCACGGTTCCCTCTCCGTCGGGCGTAATTACCGCCTGGCCTTGCTTCGGTATTTGATCGCGNGAATCCTCATAGCTGCTGGCCTCATAACGCAGGCAGCACATCAAACGGCCGCAGACCCCGGATATTTTGGTCGGGTTCAGGGACAAATTCTGGCCCTTGGCCATACGAATAGATACCGGCTCAAACTCTTCCAGGAAAGTGCTGCAGCAAAAAGCCCTTCCGCAAGGGCCGATACCCCCTTTTATCTTGGCTTCATCGCGCACCCCAATTTGGCGCAGCTCGATCCGGGTTTTAAAAATCGAAGCCAGGTCTTTAACCAGCTCCCTGAAATCGACCCTTTCCTCAGAAGTAAAATAGAATATTATTTTGTTCCGATCAAAGGTATATTCCGCCCCAACCAGTTTCATGTCCAAACCGTGCTCTTTAATCTTCTGCTGGCACCTGTCAAAAGCAGCAGTTTCCTTCTTTTCATTTTCTTCAGCCTGGGCAAAATCAGCATCTGAAGCCTTGCGAACCACCTTTTTCAGGGGATGAACCAGCTCTTCTTCCGGAACGTCTCTCTCCGGGATGACAATCTCCCCGATTTCTTTTCCCCTGGCCGTTTCCACTACAGCATAATCACCTTTATCTAATTTATGTGAACCGGGTTCAAAATAGTAAGTTTTCCCGGCATTTTTGAACTTGACTCCAACTATCCTCGGCATTGGGCCAGCCCCCTTTGTATTGTGATAAACATTTTTTCCAGCAGCAAACGCCGGTTGACGTTTGTCGCTGTCAATTCATAAATTGTGTTATTAATCAGGCGGATAATATCTTCAAATCTTTTTACGCTCGCTTCTCCCACCTGCAAGGAAGGGCGGGAGGGGTCAATTAAAAAACGCTCATCCCGGCACAGGTTCATGACCAGGACATCGCGGAAACTATAACAAAGCAAATCCAGCAGGGGAAGCAGGTCATCCCTCTCTGCCATGGTTTCAGCTTTTGACAGCAGTTGATACGCCGAACCTTCTTCAGAAAGCAAGTTGAGGGCAAGATTTTCTGCTTCTTCACGGCGCCGGTCAAATTCCTCATCTTCTGCCAGCTCGAAGGCTCGGCCCGGTATGCCCCTGCTGAGCCGCGCCAGCATGATCGCCTTTTCGGAGCTCAAAGCCTTCTCCTTTTCCAGCACCCCCCGGATCTGATCATGGCTAAGAGGCTGCAGGTGATAGCGCTGGCACCTGGAAAGGATAGTTTCGAAAAGCTGCCGGGGCTGTTCGGCCAGAAGAATGAAGTATAAACCCTCGGGAGGCTCTTCCAGGATCTTTAGCAATGAAGAAGAAGCTTCCGCAGTCATAGCCTCAGCGTGCTTGATCAAGCAAACCTTCCTGCCGCCAAGAAGATGTAAGCCGGTGCGCAGCGAACGGATCTGCTCAATCTTGATATTGCGCCCCTCCGGCTCTATTAGATAATATTCAGGATGATTACCGCTTGCTAATTGACGGCAGGAAACACACTTCCCACAGGCTTCCCCCTGCACGGGATCGGCACAAAGCAATGCCGCAGCAAGTGCTTTCCCCCAGCTTTGTTTGCCGCTGCCGGCCGGGCCGGTCAGCAGCACGGCATGGCTTAAACGATCATCGATCAACAACCGCTTCAGGGTATGCCTCAGAATCTCCTGGCCGACTAAACTACGAAAATTCATGGTCAGCCCTCGTTTCAGCCAGTGTTTCCAGGTAGGGGTGGAGCTGCTGCCAAATATCAGAACAGATCTTTTCCCTTTCAGCGGAGGCATCGATCACCTTAACCCGTTCCGGCTCCCGGTGGGCAATCTCCAGGTAACCTTGCTGAACCCTTTTGTGATAGCGCAAATCTTTTTTTTCCATGCGATCGGGAATATCGCCGCGCCTGGCTGCCGCTTTTTCTACCGGTAAGTCCAGCAGGAATGTAAGATCCGGCAACCGGCCGCTGGTCGCTTTCCAGTTAAGTTGTTCTATCCACCGCAGGTCCATGCCTCCTCCGTAACCCTGGTAAGCCAGGGTGGAATCGGTAAACCGATCGCAAAGGACCAGCTTCCTATCCATGAGCGACGGGAGAATGACCTGCCTGCTCAACTCGGCCCGTGCTGCCATGTAAAGAAGCAATTCAGCTTCAGGGCTCACCGAGTAGCTTGTTTGTAAAAGCACCTGCCTGATGCCTTCTCCCACAGCAGTACCGCCCGGCTCACGGGCAGAAATAAAGGATATCCCTGATTGTTCGAACCTTGCCTTCAGAAGTTCAACCTGGGTCGACTTTCCGCAACCATCAATTCCTTCCAGTGATACGAGTAAGCCGCGCGTTTTAAACACCCCGCTATATTTTTTCAGTTAACTTGCCGTTTCAGTTTACATATTCTTTACATGTTTTTATTATACCGCCGGACAGGAACAGGATAAAGGGGCGTACGGGTAGATTTAAAAAATAAAGAACCGCAGGCAAAGCCGGCCTGCGGTTTCCGGACTGGTTCCTGGTCTTTAATCCGGCCTAAAAACTGTAATTGGGTGCTTCCTTGGTTATCTGGACCCCGTGGGGGTGGCTTTCCTTGAGCGAGGCGCCGGAAATTCGGATAAAGCGGGTATTGCGCTGGAGTTCCTCTATGGTGGTAACTCCGCAGTAACCCATACCGGCCCGCAGGCCTCCAGCCATCTGAAAAGCCATATCACCGATCGTGCCCCGGAACGGGACCCGGCCTTCAATCCCCTCAGGCACCAGTTTTTGCTCATACTCCTGGAAATAACGATCTCTTGAGCCTTCCTTCATGGCCCCAAGCGAGCCCATGCCCCGGTAAACCTTGTAACTGCGTCCCTGGAATATTTCAAATTCACCCGGGCTCTCTTCTGTTCCGGCTAAAAGGCTTCCGATCATGACCGCCGAAGCGCCGGCAGCTATAGCCTTGGTTATATCCCCGGAAAACTTGATCCCCCCGTCGGCAATGACGGGAATCTCATATTCCTCGCCTATCCGGGCAGCTTCATTAATAGCTGTTATCTGGGGCACACCGATACCGGCTATGACTCTGGTCGTACAAATCGAGCCGGGCCCAACTCCTACTTTAACGGCATCAGCACCGGCATTGATCAAATCCCGGGCCCCTTCGGCAGTGGCAACATTGCCTCCCATAATCTGGAGATCGGAAAATTGGCGCTTAATATCTTTTACAGTATCGAGCACAGGCTGGGAGTGCCCGTGGGCCGAGTCAACAACAATCAAGTCAACACCTGCTTCCACGAGGGCTTCGGCCCGAATCAGGGCATCGCGCCCGACCCCGACAGCTGCCGCTGCAAGCAGGCGGCCGTTAGCATCTTTAGATGCCCGGGGATACTGGATTGTTTTTTCTATATCTTTAATAGTAATTAAGCCTTTTAAATTAAACTGGTTATCTACTATGGGCAGTTTTTCAATCTTGTGATGCCGTAAGATCTCCTGGGCTTCCTGCAGGGTAGTTCCTTCAGGCGCTGTAACCAGGGCCTCGCTGGTCATAGCCTCCCCAATAGGGCGGGCATAGTCTTCCTCGAAACGCAGATCCCGGTTGGTAATGATACCGACCAGTTTTTCACCTACAGTGATGGGGACACCGGAAATGCGGTAGCGCTCCATCAAAGAAGCGGCATCATTAAGGGTGTTATCGGGCGATAACCGGAAAGGATTGGTGATCACCCCGTGTTCGGAACGCTTCACCTTATCTACTTCTTCGGCCTGCTTTTCGTAGGTCATGTTGCGGTGAATGACACCGACCCCACCTTCCCGGGCAATACCAATTGCCATGCGGGCCTCGGTAACCGTGTCCATGCTCGCAGAAAGCAGCGGGAGATTAAGTTTTATGTTACGGGTTAACCTGGTAGAAATATCGACATCGCGGGGTTGCACTTGCGCTTTAGCCGGAACCAGCAAAACGTCGTCAAAAGTAAGCCCTTCCCATCCAAATCTGTCAGACTGCAAATTACTCTCCTCCCGCCAGCATAATCTAAATAAATCACGCCGGTAATTTAAGTTATCATAACAAACCCCCCGGGGAGTGTCAACAGCGCGCAGAAAGCCATCCATGCAGCAATAAAAGAAGAATACAGCTCGCAATAAACCTCGGGCGGCAGGATATATTTGCTACAACCGCGAATCATTAATTTTAGTAAATACTGCTACGGGGAAAGGATGAAGCCAGGGGTATGCCCTACCTGGAACTTGACGGGAAACGCATCTATTACTCCGGAAACAAAAACAGGGAAGGGATTCCACTGCTTTTTTGTCACGGCTCGGGCGGAGGGCACCACCACTGGCTGTACCAGTTTAAAGCAATGCCGCCTCCGGTTAATCCGCTTGCTGTTGACCTTCCCGGCCACGGCCGCTCAGAAGGTGAAGCCCTGGATGATATTACCGCCTACCGGGACTTTATCTACCGCTTCACCAGCGCGTTAGATCTTGGGCCTTTTATCCTGGCCGGGCATTCCATGGGCGGGGCAGTCGCCTTATCCTACGCCCTCCAATATCCTGAGGACCTGCCAGGCCTGATCCTGGTAGGCACCGGGGCCCGCCTGCGGGTCCTGCCCGCCTTCCTGGAAGAATTAAAACAGGGCCGGATTCCTGAAGCTATGGCAGGCTACCTTTACGCCCCGGATGCCCCGGAAGAACTGGTTGCCCTGGGACACAAAGAGATTGCTAACACTGCACCCTCAGTTTACCTGGCCGACCTGACAGCCTGCGACAATTTCGACGTAACAGACAGGCTTTCCCAGGTTAAGGTGCCCACCCTGATCATCTGCGGCAGTAAAGACAGCATGACCCCGGTTAAATACAGCCGTTACCTGGACGAAAACATCCCGCAAAGCCGCTTAGAAATAATAGAAGGGGGCGGCCACATGGTCATGCTTGAACAAGCAGAAGCAGTTAACCGGGCTATCGCTAAATTTATCGAGGAGGATCTTTCATGACCAAAAAACGCAGTTTCATGAACCTGGACGTAACCCAGGCGGAAGCAGAAAAAAGTTTTGCCGGCCTTGATCCCGCCCTGACCGCGCAGCGGGCGGGAGCCGAGCTGGATAAAGAGAGCAGCGCCATCATCCTGCCTTTTATAAACCAGGAATACCGGGTAGACCACCCTTCCGGCAAAATTACCGCCCCAGACGGCAGCCCCGCTTCACAGTACCTGGCTATTATAATTTTGCATTACCTGTCCACCGCCGACGGCACACCGCTTACCGGGCGCTGGATCGCTTACCGGCACCTGCCCGGCGGCGATATCTATATCGACCCATTTAAAAAAAGGGCTATTAACCCTTTTTTAAAAACATTCGGCGACCGCCCGGAACAATTCCGGGAAGCAGCAGGCGCTATTGGAGGATATGAGGTTTCCATGAGCGGCATCAGCATGGTTATACCGGTGCTGCCCAGGGTCCCGATCTGCTTCGTTCTATGGCCCGGGGATGAAGAAATCGGTTCATCAGCCAATATCCTTTTTGACGAAGCGGCGCCTTCCTACCTGCCGACAGAGGACTACGCCCACCTGCCGGCTATTGTTAACGGGACGATGAAAAAACAGCTCGGTTAATGCTCACATTTCCCGGCGCCCATCCAAAGCCCGGCTCAGGGTCAGCTCATCGGCATACTCGATGTCTCCACCTACAGGCAGGCCAAAGGCAATCCTGGTCACCCTGATTGAAAGGGGGTTAAATAACCTGGCCAGGTAACCGGCAGTGGCATCGCCTTCCACGTTGGGGTTGGTAGCAATGATCACTTCCTGCACGCTCAGCTTCTTAATCCGCTCTACCAGCTGATCGAGCTTCAACTCTTCCGGGCCGATGCCATCCAGGGGAGATAAAGCCCCGTGCAGGACATGATAAAGGCCCCGGTACTTACCGGTTTGTTCCAGGATCAAGACATCACGAGGCTCCTGGACAATACAGAGCAGGCCCTGGTCCCTTTTTTGATCACCGCAGTAAGCACATTGATCCGCTTCGGCCAGGCTGCCGCATTCTTCGCAATAAGTCAGCTTGTCCTTGGCTTCCACCATGGCCCTGGCTATGGCCACAACCTCTTCCCGGGACTGCCCCAGCAAAAAAAAAGCCAACCGTTGTGCGGTTTTGGGGCCAACCCCCGGAAAACGGCACAGGACTTCAACTAATTTTTTCAAAGCGCCGGGATAAACCATAAGCCTGTGTGAGAAGCCTCCTTGCTATTAAAACATGCCCGGGGGCAGGTCCATCCCGCCGGTAATTTTTTGCATCTCCGAAGAAACCATTTCATCAACCCGTTGAAAAGCATCATTGACGGCTGCGACGATCATATCTTCGAGCATTTCCTTGTTATCCTCGCTTAAAGCTTCAGGATCAATTTGCAGGGAAACCAGGTTTTTCTGGCCATCGGCCACAACACGGACCGCCCCGCCGCCGCTTGAGCTCTCTACTGTCCTTGAAGCCAGCTCTTCCTGCATCTTGCTCATCTCCGCCTGAGCTTTCTGCAGTTGCTTCATCATTTTTGACATTCCACCGTTAGGCATTCAAAGTCCTCCTTTCCATATCAATCTGGATCTATCAATTTGCCTTTGCCACCAAATAACTGCATCGCTTCTTCCGCGCTTGGTGGGGTCTTCTTCTTTTGCTCGCCCGCAGGGCCGGAATTGCTCTCCCCGGGCTTTTCTTGTTCAGAAGGGACCGGTTCCTGTTTGCCTGGTCCGGGAGGAGCACCCGGATAAATATTTGTATTAACGCTTTTATTTTCTTTTGTATCTGCAACCCCTTCTTCGTGAACCTCTGTGCTTCCCGGATCATCTTCCGCAAAGCCGGTTTGCGCTTCTTCTTCATCCAGGTCTGCCTTGATGTTAACCGGCATGTGGCAAAAAGCGGTTAAAACTTCTTCCACCAGCTTGCGGTGGCTGTTCTCCATGATGCGCAGNTGATGAATAGTATATTCAGGCGGATAACTGATACAAACCAGGCGCCCCCTTAAGTCTTTNAGCCNGGCCGGTTCCAGCCATGCCGCCGTGCTTTTTTGTTTCTTTTTNAGNTCNTTNANTATCCGCGGCCAATCTTCCCTCAGCCGGGCAAAAAGATCGCTTTCCGGCGACAGCTCACCGGTNTCACCTTCCCCTGCCAATCCGGCTTCCGCCGATAACGAACCCGCAACTTCAGNTTCACCTGTAGTTTCAGCAGCAGNGATCCTCTCCTCCGGCGCTGCAGCATCAGGCTCAGCAGCCTTTGCAGCCTGGGGAGGCGCTTGCTTTTGGGGGGCTGCTTTAGGCTGCGCTTTCTCAGGCCGGGCCTTTTCGGGTTGTTCTATACCCTCTGCAACCTCCTTGCGGGGCCGCCCGTGCAGCACCCTGAGCAGGCGGATAAACGAGACTTCCAGGATAAATTGGTGAAAACGGGCATGTTTCAGTTCATTACCAACTTCATGCAGCAGTTCAACGGCCTCCAGGAGCAGGTCCCTGGAAACGCTCCCGCGGTAAGCTTGCAGGATATCTTCAAAACCGTGGCATTGTCCTTTTTTTGCACCATCCTCATTTTTTCCCTGCAATAGAAGCCTGCTGAAAACAAAAGTCAAATCACGCACTAAAAGCTGCAGGTCCCGGCCGCTGTACACAACTTCCTCGATTATTTCCAGCCCCGAATCAGGATCGTTTTCCACGGCCGCCCTGATCAGTGCTTCTATAGTTTCGGTCATNGTCGCCCCGGTAACTATCCGGACATGTTCGGCAGAAATATGGTCCTCGCTGTATGAAGAGCACTGCTCCAGGATTCCCAGAGCATCGCGAAGAGAACCGTCGGCCAGCCGGGCCATCAGGNNNACNGCTTCCGGCTCAGACTGCCGGCCTTCNTGCTCCAGGATCTGTTCGATCCGCTGCCTGATCTGGTCTATTGTCAGGAGGTGATAATCAAAGCGCTGACAGCGAGATACAATGGTGGAAGGAAGGCGGGAAGGATCGGTGGTAGCCAGGATAAAAATAACATTTTGCGGCGGTTCCTCCAGGGTTTTTAGAAAAGCATTGCAAGCCTCTGCAGTAAGCATGTGGGCTTCATCGATGATATAAACCTTGAAGCGGTTTTCTCCGCTCGCATAACGGGTCCTTTCCCTGAGTTCCCTGATTTCGTCAATACCCCTGTTTGATGCGGCATCCATCTCAATAACATCCATGGAAACCCCGGCGGCGATATTTTTACAGGGGGTACAGGTACCGCACGGCTCGGAAGCCGGGTAATGATCACAGTTAACGGCCCTGGCCAATATTTTTGCCACCGTTGTTTTCCCGGTACCTCGGGGCCCGCTAAAAAGATAGGCATGGGCAAGCCGCCCGCTGCCCAGTGCGTTGCTAAGGGTACGGGTAATATGCTCCTGTCCTGTCATGTCGGCAAAAGTAAGCGGGCGATGGCGCCTGTAAAGGCTGAGATATGCCACGGCTTGTATACACCCCTAGAGAAATACTTGATTGTGCAGATTGTGCCACGAATCTTTCAGGCCGGTTATTAATTCGGCTATGATTAAAATATAACCGGAATATCACATTCCGGCAAACGATAGAGGCTTAATCCGCAGAAGTTATTGCATAATAAAATTAACGACCGTGCACCTGCCGTTGACCGTCAGCTTCAAGCGCTTCCCGGGCAGTTAGCTCCGGCCCGGCACTCCCGTGGCACCCGCAAAGTCTCACTTACCGCTGCTTCCTTCCGGACCTGACGGGGTTCATGAGTTTGCGCCGCACGGGACCAGGCCTTCGACACCACTTACCCGGAGCTGGCCCCAAAACTGAGCGGCCGCGGGCAGGAATTCAACCCCGCTGTAGCGGGTTGCGGGTACAGGGCACCGCTACCTCCCCGTCTAGCACGGTCAAACTAAAACAATGGCGGAGAGGGAGGGATTCGAACCCTCGAGACAGGGTTTTGCCCCATCTACTCGCTTTCCAGGCGAGCGCCTTCAGCCAGCTCAGCCACCTCTCCACGTAAAAACTAGCTCTATGAACTTCCATCCGTATTATACAATTTAAAAAACTCATTTTCAACTGGATGCCCGGACGCTTTTCAGCAGGTGAACCAGGTTTTCGCCAAGCACCTTGCGCTGTTCTTCCCCGGAAAAAATATTTTTTACTTTGCGGCACTCTTCCACCGGATCCCCGAAAGGAAAATCGCTGCCGAAAAGGATCCGCTCCACCCCGTAGGTAGCGGCAAAATCTTCTATTTGCCGGGAACCGGCCAGGGCGGTGTCCACGTAAACATAGGGATCTTCGAACAAGCCTGTATCTTTCAGCCTCTCGTAACCCCCGTTTAATCCGCCAAAATGGGGAATTATAGTCACGGTCCGGCCGCTAAATTTTTCAACCATCATCAGGGTCCGGGAAAATTCTTCTTCCAGGATCACCGGCATCCGGCGCTTGCAAATATGCTCGATTATTTCCTCGCACTCTTTTGTTTCATATAAATAATCAGGTTCGTGGCTGTGACGGTGCCACTTGATCCCCAAAAAATCAGGGCCCGGTATTTTAAAATCATTCCAGACAAACCAGAAGATGTAACGCTTCTCCGAGCGCAGCGACTCCAGGTACTGATGCACATTTTCCCTGCTCTCTGCATACCGGGGAGAATCGACAAAGCTGGGATCGAAGCGGTCATATATCTCTTCGACAGGTGAAAACAAAACCCCGCCTTCAATACCGCCCATATCCCATAAGGGTTGGATCCTTTCCAAGGGCAGGGTTAAACCGCAGTGGACATGTGAATCAAAGACCGGCATAATGTAAGCCTCCAAAATAAAATGGCGGAGAGAGTGGGATTCGAACCCACGGTGCCTTGCGGCACACACGATTTCGAGTCGTGCGCCTTCAGCCAGACTCGGCCATCTCTCCGCGTCCAAGATATATAATATAACAGGGCCGGT
>SL_8KL_010_SEDDRAFT_10005129_pt1 | contig 10347 bp, 8 predicted proteins | sample SodLakKL_010_SED_4_FD_11160 | JGI IMG/M metagenome (IMG submission 11160) | reverse complement strand
AGCAGGATCATATTCTGGTTGACGCCATGACCATGAAGCTGGTGAGGAATCCTGAAATATTTGATGTGGTGGTGACCTGTAATATGTTTGGTGATATAATTACCGATCTGGGTGCTGAAATTCAGGGAGGCATGGGTCTGGCTGTCTCAGGAAATATCAATCCCTCGGGAGTATCAATGTTTGAACCGGTCCACGGTTCGGCTCCCGATATTGCAGGAGAGGGCAGGGCCAACCCTACAGCCGCTCTGCTGGCTGCCGCCATGATGGTTGAAGTTCTTGGTCATCCCGCTGCAGCTGACAAACTGGAGCTGGCAGTAAATCGTGCCCTGCAGCAGAATCAGACAACTGCCGATATGGGGGGCAGTCTTTCCACCTCTCAGGCCGGAGATTACATTTGCAGTATATTAGAATAGGAGGAATCAAGCAGTCAATGATAAAAATATATGACACAACCCTGCGGGATGGAACGCAGCGTGAAGGAGTCTCCTATTCCACCGAGGACAAACTTAACATCACCAGAAAACTGGCCGAAACCGGGATAGATTATGTTGAGGGAGGCTGGCCCGGTTCCAATCCCAAGGATATTGAATATTTTAAGCGGGTTCAAGAACTTAATCTTCCCGGCTTAACGGTGACTGCCTTTGGCAGCACCCGCCATGCAGGAATTGATCCGGAGGAAGATAGGAACCTTCAGGCTATTCTGGAGTCGGGGGCAGAGGCTGCCGCCCTGGTGGGAAAATCCTGGATTCTTCATGTTGAGGAAGCCCTTAAAACCAGCCGGGAAGAAAACCTGGCCATGATAGAAAGTTCGGTCAGCTATCTCAAAGAACAGGGTCTGGAGGTCCACTTTGATGCCGAGCATTTTTTTGATGGTTATGAGGATTCCCCCGATTATGCTCTTAAGACCTTGAAAGCGGCAGAGAGGGGGGGAGCCGATACCCTGGTTCTTTGTGACACCAATGGCGGCACCATGCCCTCCCGGCTGCGGGAGATTATCAGGGAGGTAAAGGATCAGATTTCAACTCCCCTGGGCATTCATGCTCATAATGACTGCGAAGTGGCAGTGGCCAACTCCCTGGTGGCGGTGGAAGAGGGAGTAACCCAGGTGCAGGGTACCATCAATGGTTTTGGGGAACGCTGCGGCAATGCTAATCTTTCTGCCATTATCCCCAATCTTCAGCTGAAATATGATTATCAAATGGTAAGTCCGGAGAAGCTAAAAAGAATTACCGCCACCTCCCGTTTTGTCAGTGAAGCGGCCAACCTGAATCCTCCGGCTCAGGCCGCATATGTGGGAGAAAGCGCCTTTGCCCATAAGGGTGGAATTCATGTTAATGCCATTCTCAAGAATGCCCGGACCTATGAACATGAGGACCCTGAGCTTGTCGGTAATCACCGCCGGGTGCTGGTTTCCGAACTTTCCGGTAAAAGCAATTTGATCTATAAAGCTGAGGAGCTGGGAATTGAACTTGATGACGAAAGCCAGGATTTACAGGAAGTACTGGCAACCATAAAGGACCTGGAGCATCAGGGCTATTATTTCGAAGGTGCTGAGGCCTCACTCAAACTCTTGCTGGAGAAAAGCCGGGGCGACTATCAGAAGCTCTTTGGTCTGGAGGGAGTCAGAATTTTAACCGATAAAAAGGAGGATATTAATCCCCATTCTGAGGCAACCATCAAGGTGCTGGTGGAAGGGGAACAGGTTCATACGGCAGCCGAGGGTGTGGGGCCGGTAAATGCTCTTGATAAGGCCCTGCGAAAGGCTTTGATTAATTTTTATCCGGAAATAAAAGACATATATCTTATCGATTATAAGGTCCGGGTGCTGAATGGAAAAGATGGAACTGCGGCCCGGGTCCGGGTTTTAATAGAAACAGGCAATGGTCAGGAAAGCTGGGGCACTGTGGGAGTTTCCAGCAATATAATTGAAGCCAGCTGGCAGGCCCTGGTGGACAGCATTCAGTATGGCATCAGGCTGGCGCAAACAGACAGCGGGGTGTAATCATGAAAAAAAACAGTGAGCAGGTGACGAAAAAAATTGACAGTGCTCCCCAACGCTCGCTCTTTAAGGCGCTGGGATTAACTGATGATGAACTGGAAGCTCCTTTGATTGGAATTTGTAATTCCTTCAGTGAGCTAATTCCGGGTCACAGTGATTTAGACAAGGTAGCCCGGGCAGTTAAAGCCGGAGTCCGGCTGGCTGGAGCCACCCCTCTGGAATTTGGCACAATAGGGGTCTGTGATGGGATCGCCATGGGCCATCAGGGGATGCATTTTTCTCTGGCCAGCCGGGAATTGATCGCTGATTCGGTGGAAATAGTAACTCGGGCTCACGCTCTGGATGCCCTGGTATTGATTCCCAACTGCGATAAGGTAGTCCCGGGAATGTTGATGGCAGCTCTACGGTTAAATATCCCGGCTCTGGTCATCAGCGGCGGGCCCATGCTGGCCGGGAAGTACCGGGATGAAAATATTGATTTAAAAACTGTCTTTGAGGGTGTGGCCGGAGTCAAGGCCGGCCGGATTACTGAAACAGAACTGGCTGAAATAGAAGAAGCTGCCTGCCCGGGCTGCGGCAGCTGTGCCGGCATGTTCACCGCCAATTCCATGAACTGTCTAACCGAGGTTCTGGGACTGGGACTTCCCGGTAACGGAACCATACCGGCCGTGGAAGCAGCCAGGATTCGCCTGGCCAAGCAGGCAGGCAGGCAGATTGTCAGCCTCTATCAGAAGGGAATCAAACCTGCTGATATTGTCAGCAGAGAGGCCTTTCTCAATGCCCTGAAAGTTGATATGGCCCTGGGCTGCTCTACCAATACGGCCCTTCATCTGCCGGCCATCGCACGGGAAGCAGGCCTTGAACTGAAAATAGACCTGATAAATGAGATTAAAAACGAAATCCCCCATCTTTGCAGTCTAAGCCCTTCCGGTCGGTATCATATCCAGGATCTGGATAGGGCCGGCGGTATCCCGGCAGTAATGAAGGTACTTCAGCAGCATGATCTCCTTGATGATGAGCTGCTGACAGCAACCGGTCATAAAATTCGGGAAAATCTAGAGGGAGTAGAGGTCAGAGACAGTGAGGTCATCAGGGATTTTGACAGGGCCTATCATCAAACCGGAGGTCTGGCTGTTCTTAAGGGGAATATCGCTCCCGAGGGTTCGGTTGTCAAGCAGGCTGCAGTAGCCGAGGAGATGCTGGTTCATCAGGGACCGGCCCGGGTCTTTGATTCTGAAGAAGCTGCTGTCAGTGCCATTCATTCCGGCCAGATTAAAGCCGGTGATGTGATGGTTATCAGATATGAAGGCCCCCGGGGCGGACCGGGTATGCGCGAGATGCTTTCTCCCACTTCAGCTATCGCTGGAGCAGGTCTGGACAGGGAGGTAGCCCTGATAACCGATGGGCGTTTTTCCGGAGCCAGCCGGGGAGCTTCAATCGGGCATATTTCACCAGAAGCGATGGCTGGCGGACCGCTGGCTGCCGTTCGGGAAAATGATATCATTAAAATTGATATCCCGGGGGAAAACCTATCTGTTGATCTTTCAGAGGCCGAAATTGAAAGGAGGCTGGCAGACTGGGAAAAACCGGAGCCCAAAATCAAGGAAGGTTATTTGAGGAGATATGCCAGCCTGGTAAGTTCAGCTGCCAGTGGAGCTGTGCTGGATTGTTATTAAAGTTTTAAATTATCTTTTACTAAGCTAACAGGAGGACTAAGAATGGATAAAAAAATTACCGTTAAGAAATGTGAAGAGAGAAAGACTCCTCCCCCGGATGAGGAATTAAATTTCGGGCGGACCTTTACGGATCATATGTTTGTCATGGATTATGAGAGCGAAAGGGGCTGGTTCGATCCCAGGATTGTACCCTACAGCTTTCTGGAGATTGACCCGGCAGCGGCTTTCTGTCATTATGGTCAGACCACCTTTGAAGGCCTGAAAGCCTACCGGGCAGAGGACGGCCGGGTGCTGCTCTTTCGGCCTGATATGAATGCTGCCAGGTTTAATAACTCCAATAAGAGAATGTGTATTTCCCGGATTGATCCCGATTTTTTTGTCAGGGCTGTGAAAAAGACCGTTGAGGTGGACAGAAACTGGGTTCCTTCCAGACCCGGTACCTCTCTTTATATCAGGCCCTTTACCATAGCCACCGAGATTTACCTGGGGCTTAAACCTTCCTCCCGCTATAAATTTGTTATTATTCTGTCTCCGGTGGCTGCCTACTATTCCCAGGGAATTAAGCCGACCAGAATTTATGTGGAGACCGACTATGTCAGAGCAATAAAGGGAGGAACAGGAATGGCCAAAACCGGAGGAAATTATGCCGGAAGCTTAAAGGCCCAGTACCGGGCAGCTGAGATGGGTTATGATGAAGTCCTCTGGCTGGATGGAGTTGAGAGGGAATTTGTGGAAGAGGTTGGCGCCATGAATGTTTTCTTTAAAATTGACGGCAAAATTATAACCCCCTCGCTGGAGGGAAGCATTCTGCCAGGAATTACCAGAGACTCGGTGATAAAAATACTCAAAAACTGGGGAATGGAAGTTGAGGAGAGAAGAATAAAAATTCAGGAGGTTGCTGAGGCCTATCAGCAGGGCAGCCTGGATGAAGCCTTTGGTACCGGGACCGCAGCTATTATCTCTCCTATCGGGGAGCTGAAATGGAATGAGATGGAGATGAAAATTAACGGCGGAGAGGCCGGGGAAGTTGCCAGCAAACTCTATGATTATCTGATCGAACTTCAGACCGGCCGGCGGGAGGATCACTACGGCTGGACCGTCGAGGTCTGAAATTTTTTCTTAGAATCCGGAAAAATCATTTGACAAACCTCAGAAATCCTGCTATAATTCACTTTAACAATTTACAAGTTAACAATTTAAAAGACCCAACAACTGTGAAGGGGACCAAGTAAGCTTCTGGAAATATCAAGGAAACCGGTGGCACTGCAAACCGGCTATTTCTCAAGGCTGAATTTCCCCCCTGAGTTGCCAGCTGAAATCTAGTAAGCCCGGCCGTCTTCCGTCGTTACCCGGTGAGAGAGTGACAGCTCTCAAAAGAGATGATTCCTCTGTTAATTAGCAACTATATAATCATAAGGAATCAAGACAGGTGGTACCGCGATTACAGTCGCCCTGCAAGGGGCGGCTTTTGTGTTTTTTAGGGGGATTTTAAGGTGCGTTCCTCAGCCTGACATTTATCGGGTTTAATTTTATTTGCTTATCATTTAACAACTCAATCTTCAACCAAAATTTAAAGGAGGATGCTGAAATGATTGTAGTAATGAAACCAGAAGCAGCAGAAGGAGAACTCGAGCAGGTGCTTGAAACAGTACCGGAAGAGGAGTATGACAGCCATGTTTTTCGGGGAGTAGAGCGGACCGTAATTGGTCTGATTGGCGAGGGAGCGGATAAGGAGACTCTGAAAAATCGGCTGGCCTCCCATCCCAGTGTGGAAAAGGTGATAGCTATTCTGGATCCCTATAAACTTACCAGCTGGAAATTCAAGCCGGAGAAAACTGTCATTGAGCTGGGTCGGGTGAAAATTGGAGGTAAAGCTCCGGTGGTTATGGCCGGGCCCTGTGCGGTGGAAAATGAAGAGCAGCTTCTGACCACCGCCCGGGAGGTTAAAAAAGCAGGAGCAGAGATACTCAGAGGTGGAGCTTTCAAGCCCCGAACCTCGCCCTATTCCTTTCATGGTCTGGGTGAGAGGGGACTTAAGCTGCTGGCCAGGGCCCGGGAGGAAACAGGCCTGAAAATTGTCACCGAACTTATGGACATTGAACATCTGGGGCTGGTGGCTGAATATACCGATATTATCCAGATAGGAGCCCGCAATATGCAGAACTACCCTCTGCTTTCTGCCATCGGCAGTCTGAGACAGCCGGTTATGCTGAAGCGCGGCATGTCAGCAACCATCAGGGAATGGTTGCTGGCTGCTGAGTATATTATGACTGAAGGAAATCATCAGGTTATTCTCTGTGAGCGGGGAATCAGAACCTTTGGCGAAGAGACCAGAAACACCCTGGATTTAAGTTCGGTCCCTCTGGTTAAAGAAATCAGCCATTTGCCGGTTATCGTCGACCCCAGTCANGGAACTGGACGCTGGGAANTGGTCAGGCCNATGGCCCGGGCGGCTGTAGCCTGCGGTGCTGATGGTCTGATAATAGAGGTGCACCCTGAACCNCGCAGGGCNCTNTCAGATGGNCCNCANTCTTTAAGGCCGGATAAGTTCCACCTTTTAATGCAGGAAATTAAGGAAATGGGCAGCTATGATGATCGCAATACTGACCGGGTCCTGCCCTCGGCAATCTAAATTTGATAACAGGGATGTGATGAATATGAAGAGACTTGGTTATCTCGGTCCGCCGGGTACCTTTACCCAGCTGGCGGCAGAAGAACTTATCTCCCGGCTGGATAATTACAGCAGAATATCATGCCAGGAGATTCCGGACTTAATCCAGGCTGTTGACCGCAGAGAGATTGATCTGGCGGTTGTCCCTATTGAAAATTCTCTGGAAGGTTCGGTTAATGTGACTTTAGATTATCTGGCCCATAAGGTTTCGCTTCAGATAGTCGGTGAAATTATTCTGCCGATTAACCAGCAGTTAATTGCCGGAAAGGGAATCACAATATCAGATATTGAGGAGATCTATTCCCATCCCCAGGCTTTGGCCCAGTGCCGGGATTATCTCCAGAAACTCTCAGATAGCTGTCAGATCTGCCGGGTAAGCAGCACTGCCGAGGCGGTTGAACTTGTTTCCCGGGGGCAGGAGGACAGTGCGACAGTCAGAGCAGCAATCGGTTCCCGGCTGGCAGCCCGGCTAAATCAGCTGGAGATTATTGCAGCTGATATTCAGGATAATGATTCTAACTGGACCCGGTTTGTGGTTCTCTCCCGTTCAGAAGATTCCCGCCTGGAGGAGTTGATCAGCAGTGAATCTGCTGAAGAGAAAGAGAATTATAAAACATCAATCATCTGTTCCCCGATTAAGAACCGGCCGGGAATTTTGCATGAAATGCTGGCTGAATTTGCCTCCCGGAATATTAATCTGACCAGGATTGAATCCCGGCCCACCAGAAAAATGCTGGGTGATTATCTCTTTTTTATAGATTTTACCGGCCACCTGGAACAGCCCCAAATCAAGGAAATCATCACAGGATTAAAGCAGAAAACCTCCCATCTAAAGATTCTGGGTTCCTATTCCAGGCTGTCTGCCGGGCTTGAGCAGGAAGATCTTGAGGAGGGAAGAACCCATGAAATTAACCAGTTTGCTTGAGAAGAATCTCTCCGGTCTCAGGTCCTATGAACCCGGCCGGGGCAAGGAGAAAATCAGGGAAGATTATGATATTAAAGAGCCGGTTAAACTGGCTTCCAATGAAAATCCCTACGGCTGTTCTCCTCGGGTTCGGGCCGGTATCGAAAAGGAAATGAGCAGACTTAAGGAATATCCTGAAAGCATGGCCGAGCCCCTGCGCCGGGATTTAGCAGATTTTTATGACATCACCCCTGAAGAAATTATTGTGGGAAATGGTTCTGATGAATTAATCGGTCTGCTGGTAGAGATGATGGGACGGAACCAGGGGGAAATAATCTATGCTGACCCCTCCTTTGTTAAATACAGGGTTTACATTCAATCCAAGGGCTGCCGGGGAGTAGCGGTACCCCTGGACGAAAATTACCGTCACGATCTCTCTGCCATGAAGGCTAAAATCACCGAAAAGATCCGGCTTATATTTATCTGTGATCCCAATAATCCTACCGGAACGCTGTTAACTGCTGCTGAGATTACAGCATTTTTACGGGAGGTTCCGGAACATGTGCTGGTGGTTATAGATCAGGCCTATCATGAGTATGTTACCGACCCTGAGTATTTTTCAGCTGTGGCAGACCGGGAAAACTGGCCCAATCTTTTAATTTTAAGAACCTTCTCCAAAGCCTATGGTCTGGCCGGACTCAGGGTGGGTTATGGCATCAGCAGCCCGGAAATTATTCACTATTTAACTCAGCTGAAGGATACCTTTAATTCCAACAGACTGGCTCAGGCCGCTGCCTGTGCGGCTCTAAAGGACCAGCAGCATATTAAAGATAGCAGAAGAAAGAATAACCGGGAAAAGGAATATCTCTATCAGAAACTGGAAGAATTAAAGCTTGATTATCAAAAATCCCAGGGAAATTTTGTTCTGATTGAAACTCCAGCTGCCAGTAGAAAAATTGCCAAGAAACTGGAAGAGAAGGGGATTATAGTTAAGCCCGGTGCGGCTTTGGGCCTGGAAAATACAATTAGAGCTACAGTGGGTAGCCGCAGTGATAATCAAAAGCTGCTTGCCGCTCTGGAAAAAATAGTGTCTAGCTGGAATCTGGCAATTTGAATTTCTCCAGTTAAATTTCCGTGAAAGCAGATTTTAGCTGGGAAATTTTATCTCAGCCAGTTGACAGCCCCCCTAGCATGTTATATAATTAACATTATTGAAAACATATTTTTAAAACTTTCAAAGGGGGATATTTATTTTGAAAAAACTAGTTGTCTTTGGTCTTGTACTGGCAGTTGTGATAGGTCTGACTCTGGCAGTCGGAGCTGATAGTCATGAGGAAGATAATATTTATATTGGTTTTTCCGAATTTTCCCGGGGTTTTGTGGAAGCCAGGGTAACTCTGGAAAATGATGATATAATCTCCGTGGATCTTCTGGAGTACAATGATATGGGAGAATTGAAGGATGAGGATTACCGGCTGGATGAATGGCATGAAGCTATGGAGGCTCTGCCTGGACGTTTTCTAGAAGCAAATTCTGCCGAAATTGATGTTTATACAGGTGCGACCAGCACCAGTGAAAAGGCCATGGCTGCAGTGGAAATGGCCCTGCAGAAAGCAGAAGGAGTGGAACAGTTTGATGGCACCTTTATGGGACTTTCTGAAGTTGAAGATAACTCCTGGAATATTGCAATTGTTACAATAGAAGAAGGAGAGATTACAGCTGTCGAACTGGAAGAGGTTTCTGATGGTGAACTGAAGGATGAGGATTACCGACTGGATGAATGGCATGAAGCCAGAATAGAGCTACCGGACCGTTTTGTAGAAGCAAACTCTGCTGAAGTCGATACCTTTACCGGAGCAACCGGAAGTTCTGAACGCTGGATAGAAGCAGTAACAGATGCCCTGGCCAAAGCTGGTCTTTAGTATTAGCTCCACTTAAATAAATTTTGGAATTAAAAAAACCACTTGCTGATTAAGGCAGGTGGTTTTTTATTTCTGGTTATCCTGGTTATTAATACCAAGAAATACGGCAGCGTCTGTTATGTTTGTAACAAAACAGCTTCTGCAGAACTTCTTTTTTTATTCTATCTGTGATATAATAAAAACAGGAAAAATATATATAATTTTGTCTCTTTTTCTATCGAGATCGAAAACTTTTAGTATCCTTTCTGGAGGTGGATAGTGTGAATAAAATCCTGGTGGCAGTGGACGGTTCAGAAAAAAGCAGGGGAGCAGTCGAGAAAGCAGTAGAGTTTGCGTCCTGTATGAAGGCTGATATCACTTTAATAACAGTGGTGGCAGATATTAACCAGGTAATTGATATTGCCGAAGCTTCAACCCATGCAGCCATTCACCGGGGCTTAAAAGAAAGGGAAGCCCAGGAAAAAAACCTGGAAAAACAGGGACAGCAGGTGCTGGATGAGGCCGGACAGATCCTGACAGAGGCAGAACTTGAATATGATACTCTGCTGCGTAAGGGAGATCCAGCCGATGTAATCTGTGATGTTGCAGAAGAAGAGAACTATGACCTGATAATTCTGGCAGATAAGGGACTGGGTGGTGTCAAGCGCTTTTTCCTGGGAAGTATTAGTGACAAGGTGGTTAGGTATGCCACAACTTCGGTTCTGGTGGTAAAATAAACAAAATTTAAAATAGGACAGGCACAGGATTAAAATAGTGTCTGCTTTTTTATTAATTATACAGGAGCATTTATAAGTTTTACAGTAGTATTTATTACTTCTACAGAAAGTTATGAGTCTTTTTTATCGATTTTTATAAAAGCGGTTTATGAATTTTCCAAAGAAATTCTCGAAGAAATTTAGGGATAGTTGCAGATAGCTTTACCTGGTTCGCAGGAATAATAGAGAGAATAAATTCTTCAGGATGAAGGAGATGAATAATTTGCTGATAAGTTCAGAGCGGCTGGAGGAAACAGCAAAAAAGCTGTGCCGGGGAAGTAAAGCTCTGGATGTCTATTTGCAGTATAAAGCCCGGGAAATAGCTCTAAAGGAAGATAATATTAAAGCTCTGCTGCCTGAAAAAAACAGATTTAAGAGGCTGCAGCAGCAGGCTGATAGTCTTAAGGAGAAGTACCCGAC
>SL_8KL_010_SEDDRAFT_10005127_pt1 | contig 10352 bp, 7 predicted proteins | sample SodLakKL_010_SED_4_FD_11160 | JGI IMG/M metagenome (IMG submission 11160) | reverse complement strand
ACTCTGCGAGGATCCATACTCAACCTTGCGTTGATATATTTTTGTTAATTTTCTTGTTCCAGTTGAAAAATCCATGCGCGCCCCTGATTCAATCCAAAGTGACATGGTCACGCTCCATGTACACCTTAACGTTAATACTCCCTAAAAGATGTTTAAAATACTGAAAGGCATCAGGACTGCTGCAAATCATAAGTCTTCAGTGTGATTATTCACTGTCTTGCAGTTAGTGGTCGATTCTACGGTTATTGTTTCCAGATTCGATCCATTCCGGCGCCGCGCAATCACTTTGAACTGCGTTGAATAGCCCTAGGAAAAGGTTTCGCTGTTGCGACGAAGCGAATCATGGTGTTCTTTTCGAAGCATGATTGAACTTAGAGACGCTATAATCTGGTACCTGTTGTGCAACGTAAAGACGCTAAGGTCGCGCCGATTGCGACATTACATGTGACTAGGGACAACCCTTCTGGTCATTTTGGGGCAAAAGCTGGGTGGTCGAGCAGCACCTATGATCGAAAGTCATCGCCATATCTTAAGAGGTAACGATTGATTAAGTTGGATCGTCTGACGCCTGAGGATTTTTTCCTGGGAATGTTTTGGGCCACTTTATTGAGTCGAGCACTTGAGATTTCTACAAAGATTCTATCTCATGGAGAGTTTTATGGAAACCCTGAAGCTTGCTGACATTGTTGGTCGCTTTCCAACGACCACTGCACAACAGCGCTTTTGGTTTCAAGAGCAGACAACCCCTGGCGATATAGAGTTGAATATTGCGATTAGGTGGGAGGTCCGCGGAAAATTTAGCGCGTCAGAAATTGAGAAAGCTGTACAGATTGTTACTGCACGGCATGAAATGCTGCGCACGCGCTTTGTCGAAATCGATGGCGAGTTGTGGCAGGAGGTGGTTGACACAGTGCGCTTCCGCCTCGGGGTAGTTGATTTGCGCGCCGTTGCGCCAGAAGAACACGAGGCGCGGGTCGCTGCGATGGCCCGAGAGCTTGCCGGGCGACCTTTTGATCTGTCGCAACCCTGCCTGCTGCGTATGTCGCTTGTGCAACTTGCCCCGGATCGCGCCGCGATCCTAATTGCGGCCCACCATATCGCATTCGACGGGTTTTCGATTGGCGTGCTTGGTCACGAGATCGGACAAATCGTTCAGGCGTTCTCGGAAGACCGCAAACCAGACCTGCCTGAACTTCCTGTGCAATACGGTGATTTTGCACTTTGGGAGAAAGAACTCGAAGCATCTGGCGCTCTGGAAAGCGATGGCTTTTTCTGGGACGAACAACTGAGGGACGCCAAGTATTTTGAGCTAGAGACTGATTTTCCACGACCTGCGATCCGCACGACAACAGGCAAAACTCTAGTTACTCCGTTTCCTGCTGACTTTGACAGCAGGATGACAAAGTTCAACAGATCAGCAGGCATATCCTACTTCACACTGGGCGCAGCTGCGTTGAGTGCGGCACTACATCGCTGGTCGGGCAAAACGGACATTCTGTTTGCGGCACCAGTCGCCGGCAGAACCGATATAGAAACTGAAAAACTGATTGGTGTCTTTATCAACACGCTGGCAATGCGGATACACGCGCATCCGGACAGCACCTTGATCGACCACGTTCTAAGCGTGCAAGAAGTTGTCACAAAGTCGTTGCTGCATCAATCCTATCCGTTCAATCGCATCGTACATCGGTTGAATTGGCCACGGGATACCAGCCGCACCCCACTTGCGTCACTCAACCTGAACATGCAGCGCGTTTTTCTAGAAGAGCGGAAGTATGGTGCGTTCGAGTTGGTCTCGGTCCCGTCGCATATGCCGGGCGTGTTTTACGATATGAACATCCAGATCATCGGGCGGAATTCTGGCTGGAAACTCATGATCGATTACAACGATGGCCTGTACACAGCCGAGACGGTTACACAGTTTTCAGACTTACTTCTCCGAACCTTCGAGCAGATTCTGTCAGAGCCAAACTGTATGATATCCAGCGTATCATTTGAACGGGGTACACCTGCGAAACCCGCGGCAGTCAGGCTTGATAGCGCATCTGATCCCCAGCCACATCTAACCGACGTTCACGACGATGAGATCGAAGGCGTGGTGCGGCATATATGGGCTGACGTCTTAGGTATTGCCTTGCCGGATACAGATGGGGATTTTTTTGAACTGGGCGGCCATTCGCTTGTCGCCTTGCGAATGCTGGCGCGTGTGCAACAGCATTTTGGCTACAGAGTGCCATTGGACGTCTTTCTTTCAGACCCAAGCCTGAAGTCAACGGTACGAACGATTGCTAAAGGGCTTGATGCAAGTTCTTTGGTTGCTAAGCCTGAGTCGGCTTCGCCGGAAATCTGGGATGTGCTCACACTTAGGCCAGCCTCTGCAGAGAGCCCGCTCATTATTACCATGAACCAGCCTTTCTTGTATCATGCCATGGCGCGCCATTTGGCGGATGATCTGGAGTGCATTAATCTATACATTTCTGACACTGATCGGGTTACCATGTTGGACAACATGGAGTTTGATGCTTTGGCGAAAGCGGCCGTGCAAGTGCTGCTTACCAGATATCCCGACCGTCAGATGGTTATCATGGGGCATTGCGTCGACGGTCTGCTGGCCCTGCGCATGGCACATTTTCTGTCTCAGGTATCTGAAACAATCCTTACGGTTGCCATGATTGACACCTGGCACCCGGATCGTTTTGTCCAAATGAGCCGATCTGAGCGCTACCGCACGCGTTGGATGAACCGGACCCGTCGCTGGAGCCACAGCATAGTGCAAAAGTTGAAGGGTCACATAAGTTGGAAGGAACTACTGCTCAGGACTAAACCCGGCACTTGGTATCTACGACGCATTGGCGCTGTTGAGCAAGAATCTGAAGCATATCGTTTACAGATGGCAGTGAACCACCACCTTGTCAGGGCCAGTCGCCGTGGCACGATTACCCCGTATGACGGTGATGTACTTTTGTTCAAAACAAAGGCGCATACCGACGCTGCGCTGGCAGAAATGTTTGGATGGTCGGGGATACTGGAGGCTGATACCCCTGTGTATGCGCTGCCCGGCTGGCACGAAGATGCGCTTTTGACATCGGGGGTTGATCGCATTTCTAAGGTTTTGGAGGCAAAGATCGTCCGGCAGTGTAAAACGCTGACGATAAAGGCGGAAAAGAATGCCAAATGAAACCGCACTGCCGCTGCGGGTGGTAATTGTGTGTGCGCGGAAGAATGCGCTTCCCGCTTGGGTTGCCCGGCTGATCGAGCAGTTGCACGCTGATCCGCGAATTTCGTTGGTTGGCACGCTAAGTGGGATAGCTGTCACACATACGAAAAGCACCAGTTCAGCAATGCTGGCTGTCGAGCGATTGGCAATGCGCTTCAAGTCCAAGCCTTATTCCACTGAGTTGGCGGAACGCCTTCTCGCTGAACTTCCTGTGCTGGATGGAATGCGGGAGCAGTGTAGCGCGCCATTGGCGGATATCGCGCTTGCCTTGACACCGCAGTCGTTGGCGCAAGCCGATCTGGAAAGCCTCGTGAGTGAAGAATGGTCATTGCTGATGGCGAACGCGCCAGCGCATAATGCGGAAAATGCGATCATGTCCTATCTGGCAAATGGCGCGCCATTAATCCCCCTGACGTTGAAATCGCGCACGGCCCATCAGCCTAAGGGGAAAGCAGTGTTCACGGCGCAGTACAATGTCAAGCCATCTGCGATCCTGATGTCAGAGTTTTTGCTCGATAAAGCAGTCATATTCTTCCAGCGTGCGCTGATATGCCGTGCGTTGCACCGTGATATCGATTCTGGTGTGGAAGTTGGTTCGTATGTGCGATCCGCCCCTGTAGAAGATNAGGNGCCGGGCTACGCGGCCCAAGTGCTGAAAGCGGTGNTCCGACGTATGAAATCGGCGTTGCGCGAAAGTTTTGGCCGCCCCGTTGTCAGTTGGGAGTTGCGCACAGGCGAAAGTTCACCGGAGGTAATGGATTTATCTGATCTTACCCCATTGTCGCAAGATCAATGGCTGATGGCCGACCCATTCCTATTTGAACATGATGGCACGCTTTTTGTCTTCTACGAGGTTATGGACAAGCAGGGAGGGTCTGCCCGGATTGACGTAGGTCGCCTGAATGGCACCACATTGGAGCCATTGGGAGAAGCGTTGCGATGTGACTACCATTTGTCATTTCCTCAGGTTTTTGCCCATGATGGGGCAATTTACATGATGCCGGAAACTCATGAAACAAACCGCCTTGAGATATGGCGTGCGACGCAGTTTCCTTTGAAATGGGAACTTCATTCGACTGCGCTCGAGGGAAAAATGCCAGCAGACAGTGTCCTTTTTCAGCAGAGGGGTAAGTGGTGGCTTTTCACCAATCTGTCGTATGATCAGGCTTTTTTGGAACATTCCAGCGCACTCTATCTGTTTCAAGTGGATGGCCCCGCACTAAAAAAAGTCGTCCCACATCGCCTGAATCCGGTTGTTGTCGGCAGCGATGTGGCGCGCAATGCGGGCGGCATTATTTCTGCTGGGGGGGAACTGTTCCGTCCGTCGCAGAATAACAGTTTTGGCGTCTACGGCTATGGTCTAAATCTGATGCGGATTGACCAGTTGGACATGCAAGACTACCGCGAAACATTGGTCAGACGAGTTCTGCCGGACGAGCTGACAGGTGCGATGGGTGTGCACCATTTAAGCTTTTCGCAAGGGCGCTTTGTGATTGATGTCTTTGTCGACCGCAATGCTTAGACGAAAAAAGGATGAGCCTAGAAAGCGAGAGGGAGATCAAATGAGGACGAAGACCCGTTTAGAAGTCTTAGGGCTTTGTCTTGGAATGACCGCATCGCTCGGAGCAGCCCCCCTTATTGCAGAGCCGCAGTATGAAACCCCTTTTTTTCTTGGGGTACAAACGCATTTCGTGCAGGGCTGGCGGCTTGAATTTCTGGACTTACTGCCCGATTTGGGTGCAACCGTATTGCGCGATGAGTTGTCCTGGCCCGGGATTGAGGCCGTTCCTGGCAGGTACTTTTTTCGGGGTGATCGTACCAGTTATCTGGCGCGCGCGATTGACATGGGGCTGGACCCGATGATCTTGTTCACCGATACCAACAGCCTTTACGATGACGGGATGACGCCGTTTTCCTCTGAGGGACAGGCGGCAATGGCGGCCTATGTCACCGAAATCATTGCAGAGTATTCACCCGCACTGCGCCGGATCGAGATCGGCAATGAGTTCAACTCTGCGGATTTTGTCAGCGGCCCCTTTACTGAAGACAGGCCACGGTATTTTTCTGCGATGTTGCGCGCTGTTCATGAGGCCGTCAAAGATGCGCACCCAGATACGGAAATCCTGTGTACAGGGACACATTCTGTCGCAATCGGGTTTTTCCGCGCCTTGTTCGAGAATGGTGTGCTGGTTCACTGCGACGCGATTTCTCTGCATCTCTATAACGATCAGCCAGAGCTGGTCGCAACGGAACTTGGTCGCTTACATTCTCTGATGGAAGAGTTCGGGCGTGTATTGCCGATCTATGTTACGGAATTTGGAAAGTGGTTCGACCATCCCGATGACGCCCCGGATTTCATGCTGAAGATGGTGGCGCAGATGGGGGAGGCAGGGGTTGCGGGCGCATGGTGGTATGCGCTTCTCGATCAACCATTCTGGCCCAATATGGGGCTTTATCTGCCAGAAACGCGCGAACCAATGCCTGCGGCCGATAGTTTTCGCCTTTTGCAGGAGACGCTGCTACCCCTTGGCAGGCCGAGACAGATCGGTGCCGGTGCCAATGATCAGATTTACGCATTTGGAGACCCCATCCGCGCGATTGTCGCTTGGGGCGCACCCGCAAACTTGGAAACTGAAGGGGTGACGCAGTTTCTGGACGCACGCGGTCGGACTTTGTCGGCGGTCACGGAACTAAGCGACACTCCGGTTGTTTTTCTTGGTGAAGATCTCGATGTTCGTGTAACGCGTGATCAGCAAGTCACCAATGTCCACTATGGGTTTGCGCAGTCACCTTGGGAATATTATGCAGTGCGGCCTGACGGCTCGATAAGCGAATTGGACTATATCGATTGGGAATGGTCGTCTTTCCTAGGTGACCCAAACTTGCGGCCATTGCTTGTATCACATGACTGGATTTCCGGGGTTATGTTTAATGAGCGGCCCTATTATGCAATCGAACGCTTCATCGCCCCAGCAACAGGTGAGTACCAAGTGACAGCTCGGTGGTACAATCCCGAGCACACGGATGAGGATGGCGCAGATATAAAGGTGATGCACAATGACATAGTCTTGGCGGAAGGTATTGTCGCGGCGCAGGATTTCAGCTTCGGACCGACGACGCTCAGCCTTGCAGTGGGGGACCGCATTGATTTTGCCGTTGGTCCCAACGAGTATCCCGGCGGTGATGCTGTCCGGCGTGAGATTACCATTCACCACCCCTGAAGCCCCGTCAAATCCCTGCTTCTAACCTGTGACTGATTCAATTCCTCCGCCAGAATACGCGAAGTCGAGACCTATAAAACAATGCAAGTAAGCCAGTATAGATCACGAAACTTGGTATCGAGATTATACATGCGCGCAACAGCAGATTCACATGCGCCACAATCTCTAGCTGATCGATACCAATCAAGAGGACGAAGTATACCGCGAGCGGAACCACGGCAGGCAAGATGTTTCTGAGAACAGGTCCCCACGCAAAACCAACCTTCTTGCGGTAGACATACAAGTTCACGACAAAGATTATCACAGCAACGACCACCTGCGCGACAGAGACTGCGATCATCCCAAAAGGACCGGCAATCAGCGTCATGATGATGGCCATTATCGCATAGGACAAAAACAACCGAGGCAGCAGCGATGTATTTCCGGTCAGCGACAGCATGGGCTCCGTNGCGAACCCCATNGTACCTAGCAGTGCAGCGACAGATAATATGGCGATCACTGGTGCCGCCGGCGCCCACTCGGCACCAAGCAGGCCCACGATGATGGGCTCGGCGAACAGGCATATCCAAGCAAAACCCGGTATCGCTATGACTGCAAGGGTAGGAAAGAAAATATTGGCAAAATTCTGATATGCTTCAGGTGTTTGGGCATCTCTGGCAGAGCGAAAGGTTTTCCAGACCAAGACGCGAACTGGCTCTCCGATCATTTCAGAGAATGCCCCGACTACACGTTCACCAGCCCTGTAGAAGCCGACAGCGGCAGGCCCAAAAAAACCGCCGACAATGAAAACTGCCGCGTAGCCCCGCAATGAAACAATCAATCGAGACGCCAGAATATTTAGGGAAAACCCGACGAGCCCCGGTAGCGCTGCTTTGCGAAACCGAAAGTCGGGGATCAGACGTGTCGCAAAAGCTGCGTTCAATAGGAAAACACTTTGTTGGGCAAGCCTGCCGCCAATCAGTGACAATACACCATATCCTGAGGCCAATAGTATTAATGTCACGATCAGCCCAACAGTTTCACTAATCATCCCATTCAAGGCGAATCTGATGATACGACCCTGAACGATCATCACGCCATTCAATGCGGCTGAGGGCGTAGCAAGCAATATCCAGATGGCAAACCCGGCGATCAGCAATTGAATCTCGACATTGCCTGTGACCAGAGAGGTCGCTGCGGCAGCGGCGATCCCGATCACTGTCATGACGAGTCCGCTGATCCAGGACAGTCCGAATACTCGTTGCAGACCATCCCAGCCTCCACTCCAGGACATAATGTATTCGCTCCAGCCNGCCTCGGCCACTTTTAGTGCAACGATTGCAAAAGCGGAAACCAGCGCAAAGAATCCGAACTCTTCTGGCCCTAGGGTGCGCGCTGCAAAAATGAAGATCACAATCTGGGACAGCTGTGCGTATGCCCTCGAAACCGCAGTAATCAACGCCCCACCAGCCAGCTTTGCTCGACCACCGAAGGAGGTGCCGCCAGTGGGCTGGGAGTTTCCACTATGTTCAGGTGTCAACAAGACTCTCCTTCGGGACGTAGTCGGTAAAGTTCAGCTAGACCCACAGACCAAATAGATTGTTAAGCAACTGCTTGTGACGACTATGCATCGCCGGATTGGATAGAACTCAGCAATATGCGCTTAGCCAGTGGGAAGCCAGAGCCTACACATCTGATCTACTAAATCTCTGTATATGCACTCTAACCTGAACAAGGGCAGGTGAAATATTTATCCACTTGCGTGACATTGATGCGGCCTGAGCGGACATGTCGTTTCAATCGCAACAGAGTAGCGTGAAAGGATCCCGGATCGGCATTGTTTCGCCATATTCTCTGTTTAGGAACTTTTTGGCGTTTAAGGAGAAAAGTCGCTAAATGGTGCTATTTCCAGCGAGTTTTTTGATTCTAGCGATTTGGGCTCTGGTCGTGCTGCGATCGCATACCGGCCCCTATCTGATGACGCTGGCCATGTTGCCGTTCGGCATGTTTGCCGTTGTTCAAGTGCCATCACTGGGCGGGCTATCGATAACGGCGACACTCCTTTTTGCGTCAATGGCAGCAGGGCTGGCCGCTTTCGGTGGGTTATTCCAGCTTGGGCGCCGTGAACTCAGACTAAATCCCGCTGCTGTGGCGCTGGCTGTATTTACACTATACGCAATTTTCTCGGCCGTGATTCTCGCGCGATATTTCGAGGGCGCGTTTCTTGTGTACCCTATCTCGCGCGGGGCAACCGGCATACAGGTAAGTCCAAATTTCCCATCAGTCATGGCACCGTTAACAAGGTCCAGCGCAAACTTGTCGCAGACCTTTTATATCATCATCGCTTTTGCTTTCTTCGTTGCGTTCTGTGGCTGGTTGCGCCGCACAGGGCCAGTGGCCGGGGAGCGCCTGTTCGCGATAGCTGCGGGGATGAACATCGTGTTGGGAGTGCTGAACATTGCGGAAGTTGACGTCATACTGAGCTGGTTCCAAACGGCCACCTATACGCTGCACGATCAGCAATCTATGGGAGGGTTGCGTCGGGCCATTGGCGGGTTCTCGGAGCCGTCTGCTTTTGGCGCGGCAACAGCGGCGTTCTTTGCGTATTTCGCATCGGCTTGGGCATACAGCTATCGCGCAAGGGATTTCACTCTTGCCTTTGCCAATGGCTGCTTCGTGATACTGTCCTATTCCTCGACTGGTTTCGCAGCGCTCGCTGTCGTGTTCTGCATCTTTGCCCTCAAGATGCTCCTTAGCATAAAGATGAAACGAGAGCGCAGTGTTACGATCTATTCGATCATTGGTTTCTTCGCTGTACTGGTGGTTCTCGGCGCAATCGTGGCCTCGACACAAGTTTTGTATCTCTTGATTGATCTTCTGGACCAATTGTTCCTATCAAAGCTCGACTCACTTTCTGGACAAGAAAGATCTTCTTGGAGCGAGTCTGGGCTAAATGCATTTTACAATACCTGGGGTCTAGGCGCGGGAGCGGGATCGCTGCGCTCGAATGGTTTGCTCCCTGTCCTTCTTGGTAGTGTCGGACTGCCTGGTACAATTGCCTTCTTTGCTTTCTTGTGGTTCGCTATAGGCCGCTCATCGCGCGGAATTTCTGATCCACATATGCGCCGGGTCTATGCAAGTGCGCAGGTCGCAGCCGTGGCGCAACTGACCGCCATGACGCTCAGTGTTATTGTCCCAGACCCTACACTTTTGTTGATCATTTGCTGTGCAATGGCGTCTGTTGCGAGGGAAAAAACGGTAAAAGTTGGTAAGACCGCATGTCTTTTTCCGGCGGCGCGCACATGACGGTTCAGGCTGTATCCTGATGAAGTCGCTCTATTGGGACGGGCAGGGATTTTGCCTCTACTACAAGGTGCTTGAGCGAGGCCGTTTGCCCTGGCCAAATGCCCAGGATGGGGCAATGCGTCTGACCTCGGCGCAGCTTGCGATGCTGTGGGAAGGGATCGACTGGCGACGTCCGGATTGGGTGCTCCGCCTGCCCGGGTGGGGTGATTTTATTGCTGTTATGACGTTATTTATATGGCCCTTCGACCTGACTTTTGGTAGTCAGGCGCATGTCAAAGCCTGCTGAATTGCGCGCGATGATCGCCGCTTTGCAGACCGAGAACGCGCGGATCGCGGCAGAGAACGCCAAGATATCGGCCACCCTGCGCGTCCACGACCAGCTGGTGCAGGCATTGCGCCTGCGGATCGCCAAGCTCCAGAAACTGGCCTTCAGTAAGTCTTCGGAAAAGATCGAACGCGAGATCGCACAGCTGGAACTGGCGCTGGAAGACCTGCTGGTGGCGGTGGCCGAAGACGATGAGGCGCCTATCTGTTGATTGCCACTGAGATTTGACCCGGCAACAGCAGAAATTGTCATTGAAAATTGACCCATGTGCAACCTTGCCCCGGCTTGAACCAGCTGGGGGCAA
>SL_8KL_010_SEDDRAFT_10005125_pt1 | contig 10353 bp, 10 predicted proteins | sample SodLakKL_010_SED_4_FD_11160 | JGI IMG/M metagenome (IMG submission 11160) | reverse complement strand
ATCCAGCCACAACTTTAGTCCTATGGGCGCGTAGCTCAGTCTGGACAGAGCACTGGCCTTCTAAGCCAGGAGTCGAGGGTTCAAATCCCTCCGCGTCCGCTGTCTTAACAAACCTTTAAATTTTTAAGGATGTAAATTAAATAGTGTTGCAAGATGTCTAGGGTGTTAGCTGTAGCGTCCGGAAAGGGGGGCGTGGGAAAGACGACTGTGGTATCTAATCTTGGTGCTATTCTAACAGAGGCAGGTAAGAACGTTACACTGGTCGATGGAAATCTGACTACTCCTAACTTATCGATGCATCTGGGAATCCCGCTCTATCCTGTTACCCTACATGATGTTCTCAAGAACGATGCACTTATACCCGAGGCCATGTACGTACATCCATCGGGAATAAAGGTTGTTCCGTCTGGAATAGGTATAGATGATATGCAGGGAACAGATTCAAGGCAACTTCCACTTGCAATAGATGAGCTTCTCGATCAGACTGATATGGTTCTTCTAGACACGGCCGCAGGACTTGGCCAGGAAACCATATCAACACTCGAGGCTACGGATGAGCTTCTTCTTGTGACACATCCAAACCTACCTTCACTTACAGATGTACTCAAGACAAAGAATCTGGCGGAGGACTTCGGTATAGATGTAATAGGTGCAGTAATAAACTCACATACAGGTTCCAGACAGGAGTTGAACGAGAGGGAGGTCAGTGATATGCTCGACGGGGTTCCTGTTCTGGGGAAGATACCCTATGATAGAAAGGTTTCCGAGGCAGTGGCAATGAAAAGGCCTGTTATACACCATGATCCACATTCACCTGCCAGTAGAGCACTCAAAGAAATTGCATCCAGAGTAGCAGCCGAGGAACTTGATGTAGACTACGGTAGAAAGGGACTTCTTAGAAGAATTTCAGAGTTCTTCAGATAGATTCTACCAGAAGATCAATATCTATTTCGAATCCAACCACAGGTTTTTCTATACTCCAGTTTTCAAGAACCTTGGGGTGTATCTCACCGACGGTGCCCACTTCTGTCCCATCCACATAAACGGTTCCTGATCTACTTGCCATGTAGGAACTGTCTTTGTTTTTCTTGAACCTGGCACCCTTTCCGAGTATTTTAATCAGAGAAGACACCACAGAGGCCAGGTCTACGTAGTTTACACTGTCATCTATTATCAGTACACCAAGGCGTCGCCTGTTCTCTGCTCCTACCTCGCTTTTTTTGTTTACTTCTACGGCGTCCCCTACCTCAAATATACTTTGTGGATAAGATCTATGCTGGTTCTGTCTTAGAACGTCCAGAAGTTCAGGCATGATATATTTTCTACATATTGTGTAGTCCTCCGACAGGGCGTTTTCCATCTCTGCCACCTCTTCCTTATCTCTTTCCATCCTTGTGAACTGTTTGTCCTTGTTTGTCAAGACAGTTGTCTTAACTTCCTGGAATCCAAATCCCACCATAAGCTCCTTTACCTTTTCTGTGAACTCCTCTATCTCCTGCGAACTCCCTATTCCCGGTACGTCGGGTATACTTGTTTCGAAGTTCCCGTATCCATAGCTTATTGCAATGTCTTCGACTATGTCTATTGGATGCATTACGTCGGTTCTGTATGGAGGTATTTCAAAAGTTCCACTGTCGTATCCAAAGCCTATCCCCCCTGCAAGATCACAGAGTTCTTTTTCTGCCATATCCAGGTCCAGTAAGCTGTTCACGTAGTCTATGTCAACCTCCATGGAGTTCGGCTCGAGGTCGGGCCTTGTTTTACCTCCAACGGATACTGTTTCAATCTCACCGCCTCTTTCACCTAGGGATGTGGATACAATATTTAGAGCCCTTTCGACTGCCTTCTGGTCTGTTCCTGTTACATCGATAAATATATTTTCTGTTTTTTCCGAAACCTCTGTTAATCTTCCGTTTATCACAGGAGGAAAGCTGAGAACTTCGTCGTTTTTGTCAACTATAACAGGCCATCTTTCATGGCCTTCTACTATTTTTACATAGTCGCCCTTGGGGTGCCTTGTACCTATTTCCTTCAGATTCATCTCTTTGTCCGACCCCAGTGGAACAAACTCTATTTCTCCGGGATCCACGGCTTTGTATGTAAAGGGACCCTCTACTTTATCGAGGTCGTGTATTCCTATCGCAACCTTTTTTCTTTCCCTTCCAAATGTCTTATGTATCTTTTCCTGGAGTTGCATAAGCGATCTGAGCGTGTGGTCGTCTATATCTATATTTCTTACAACGGAGGCCGATATACACGGACGTACGGGATCAATGCTTTTTTCTATCTCCAGGTTGATTCCACTGTCCTTTGTTTTGTATCTCTCCAGTCCACTTTCAACTCCTAAAAAGTATCTCAGGGCCCTTGCAAAACCTTCAACCGACAGAAGATCCGGTCTGTTTGGAAATATTTCGTATTCGACGGTACCTTCTTCCAAGGATTCAAACTCACAGCCCAGCATAGGAATCCTGTTCTCCAGAGTTTCCCTGTCCATCTTCTTGTGGGTGAGTTCTTCGAGGTCTTTCACATCGAATTTTACAACGGCCATTATATCTTTGCCTCCTTGAGCATCTTAAGGTTGTTTTCGTAGTAGAAGTTTCTTATGTCGCTGAAGTCCCTCTGTAGCAAGGGAAGCCTTTCAAGACCAAGTCCCCATGCAAGCACAGGAACATCTATTCCAAGTGGCTTTGTTACTTCAGGTCGGAATATTCCGGCACCTCCCATTTCGAGCCACTCCCCTCTTTCCTTGAAGTATACCTCCGGTTCTACAGACATTTCTGTATATGGAAAATAACCCGGTCTGAACCTTATCTTATCGAATCCTATCTTTCTGTAGAACTCCTTAAGGTATCCGAGAAGGTCAGGAAAGGATACGTTTTCATCTGCGACTATTCCTTCGACCTGCATAAACTCCGGTAGGTGGCTGTAGTCAAGTGTTTCGTTTCTGAAGACCTTATCAACGGAAAACATCTTGGCCGGTGGTTCTATCTCTCTCAGTTTACGTGCACTCACAGCCGTTGTGTGTGTTCTCAGCACAGGCTTCTTAGCCATGTCTTCCTTCCATCTGTAGTTCCATCCCTCGGCCTTTCCGTCGCCTTCTTCGTGCATCTTCCTGACAGAATCCACCAGTTTTCTATCAGGGAGGTTTGCAGTACATGGATTTTTCATGTAGAATGTATCTTGCATATCCCTTGCAGGATGGTCTTGTGGTATAAACAGTGCATCCATGTTCCAGAAGCTGGATTCAACAAAGGATCCGCGCATCTCTTCGAAGCCCATATCAAGAAATACCCTTCTTATATTCTGTATGTAGTATGAAAGAATATGTTTCCTTCCGGGGTAGACTTCCTTGCCTGTCTTTGTAGGATCGTACTTTTTGAAACTTGCCTTTTTCCAGAGTCCTGTTTTGATGAGTTCAGGCGTTAGATTGGATATTTCACCCTTCTTTATCTGTTTTTTTGCCTGTTTTACAACGTCTTCCCTTATCTCCTCTACAAGATTTCTCTTGAGAAGATCTTTGATAGTTTTTTGATCGACCTCTTGACCTGATTCTATTCTTTCTAGGGCCTCTTGGAGGTGCATATTTTCAGGGGATTTCTTTAGTTCTGCAACCCCGTCTTCTATCTCTATCCAGTTGTTTTTGAGGCACCAGTTTATTGCTATTGATGAGTCGTCGATCTCTCTGTTTAAATCTCCTACAGAAGCCTTTCCGTCCTCCAGAAAATCCAGGAGCCTTTTCTCGGGAAGACCGACTTCCAAATATCTTTTTCCCTCGTCTGTTAGTCTGTACATTTTAATTAAATTTGCATCTTTGAGTATTAAATACCTTTACCCGTACCTACCTCTGCATTTTTGTAGGATTCTATTACCTCGCTTCCCATGAGGTTGAGACCATAGTATGTTCCGAGGAGACCTCCTACGGCAGTCGTTCCCCAGAACCATATCAGTCTGTCGAGGAAGACAGCTGCTGCGGCTATGCCAGGGGGCACACCGAGTATTACAAAAATTGAAACCATTCCACCTTCAAATATACCCAAGCTTCCCGGCGTCGAGGGTATTATCATTATCATATATCCAACTCCCATTGCTATCACTATGCTTACAGGATCTATCGTGTAACCGAGCGCCAGGAAAAGCACATAGTATTTTGTTATCGATATTACCTTTCTTAGAAGTGTCAGGGAGAATGTACCTGCAAATATCCTCCTGTTTTCCATTGTTTCCCTGAAGGTTTTCTGGAAGGAGTCGTACTTTCCAAGAACAGTTTCGACGTCGAATCTCTCTATCCTCTCGCAGAACCACGTTATGGTCTTTGATATTATCTTTCTTCCTGTGTATAGGCCCAGTATACTGAAAACTATAAACGACGACATAATTACAAAGGCAAGCATTATGCCGTAGAGCCATGCAGGCGGACTCAGGAATATCATAAAAAACAGTACGGATACTATTACGAGGAGTACATCTACTATGAACTCAAGAGTCAGGTCGGATGTAATAGTTGCCAGACCCTCCCTCCCCTTTATACCATGCCTTACCTTCAGAAGATAGACCCTCGCAGCCTCCCCTCCCATCTTGAGAACAGGCGTAAGGTTGTTTATGGCCATACCCACCGTCATGTTCTTGAAGGTGTCCCAAGCCGAGACTTCGTGTTTTATTCCTATAAAAAGTCCCCATCTATAAGACCACACAAAGACATTGAGAGTTATCAAAAGCACAACAATGCCGTAGTACGGGAGATATATCTTTGCAATAGACTGTGCTATTCTATCGAAGCCAACGAATCTCAGTACAGATAGAAATATAACTAAACCTACGATGAACATTCCCACAAACCTGGCTGTGTTTTTGTTTTTTATTTCGACCATTGTCAAGACCTGTACTTCTTTAACTTATGCAGGTTTCCGTGTATATACGACATAAATCCTCCTCTGTTGCCCTTTATTACAACTTCTCTGTCTATAAGTTTTTGTTTGAACTCCCCAAGGTTCTTTGCATCTGCTTCAACATAAGCCTTTCCTACTTCCCATGGACTGTGGGCATCGCTTCCGCCTGTTTTTACAACTTCACTCCTTTTATAATATTCCAGCGCCTTCCTGTTCATTCCGGATGTAAGGCATCTGCTGTTAAAGACCTCAATTCCATCTACATCCTCCAGTTCCTCCCAACCATCAAATGAACGCAGTGGATCGAAGGGATGTGGAACGACAACGATGCCGTCCTGTTTCTTTATCTCCTCTACGACCTCCCTGGGAATGTTGCTGTCTATATTTTTTTCTACAAAGAGGCCCAGAAGTTCGCCTCTGTCCGTTGTTATTTCTACCCCAGGTATAATCTTCAGTCCGTGGTCAATCTTCTCCAGTTCTCTGAAGCCCTCCATCGTATTGTGGTCTGTTACGGCGATTCCGTCTAGACCTTTATCTACGGCGCTTTCTACCAGTTCCTTCGGATCCATGGCCGAGTCCCTTGAAAACCTCGTATGAACATGCATGTCTATTTTCATAGGCGTTAAAAGAACTTTGTTTACTTTTAAATTTAAATCTCAAGTAATAAAGAGTGGTTGTGAAATAAGAATGGACCTAGACAAAATAGCTTCGTTTTGCAAGAAGACAGGAATAATATTTCCTAGCTCTGATATATACGGCGGAATATCCGGATTCTGGGACTACGGACCTGTAGGCGTCCAGATCAAAAGAAATATGACTGATCTTTGGTGGAAGGAGTTTGTGGAGAAGAGAGAAGATGTCATAGGCATAGACGGTTCAGTTATATCGAGCCCTGAGATATGGAAGGCTTCTGGTCATCTAGAATCATTTTCTGATCCACTCATAGACTGTAAAAAATGCAAGAAGAGGTTCAGAGCAGACCATCTCGTAGAAGATGTTGTAGGTATAGATGCAGAAGGAAAGACCATTGGAGAGATAAATAACATAATGGACGAGGAAAGTATAAACTGTCCGCGTTGTGGTGGTGATCTTACAGATGCGAAGGACTTTAACCTCATGTTTGAGACAAATATAGGTCCTGTGAAGTCCGAGGAAAACAAAGCTTATCTAAGACCAGAGACGGCGCAGCTTATATTTACAAACTTCAAACTGGCCATGGAGTCCTCGAGGCAGAAACTTCCCTTCGGCATAGCCCAGATGGGCAGGGCATTCAGAAACGAGGTTTCACCAAGGAACTTTGTTTTTAGAACAAGGGAGTTTGGTCAGATGGAGATAGAGTACTTTGTACATCCGGACAAGAGAGAAAAATGTCCGTATATGGCCGATTCTATAAGAGATTACGAGATCAATATGCTTACAGGCGAAGACCAGAAAAACGACAAGGAATCCAGAAAGATGACCTTTGGAGAGGCCCTCGATGGAGGTTATATACAAACGGAGTGGCTTGCATATTGGCTCTATCAACACTATAGGTGGTTTGTTGATCTTGGAGTCGATAGAGACAATCTACGTATAAGGCAGCATACAGAGGACGAAATGGCACACTATGCAAGGTCGTGTTTTGATATAGATTACAGATTTCCCTTTGGATGGAAGGAGGTTTACGGTAATGCAGACAGAGGCGACTTCGATCTTAAGAGCCACATAGAAGCATCGGGTGAAAAGCTGAACGTCTACGACCAGGACAAGGGCGAAAGGGTTGTTCCACATGTTGTATCAGAACCTTCCCAGGGCATAGACAGAAGCCTACTTGTCTTTATCATAGATGCATACACCGAGGAAGAAGACAGGACGTACCTTGAACTCGATCCACGGCTATCACCGTTTAAATGCAGAATATTTCCCCTCATGACCAAGGACGGTCTTGGTGAGAGGGCCAGGGAGATATACGAGAGTATGAGAGATGATATCTACGTCGAATACGAAGAGCGTGGATCCATTGGAAAGAGGTACGCCAGGGCCGATGAAATAGGTGTACCCTACTGTGTAACCGTTGACTATGATACACTTGAGGACGATACTGTAACTATAAGGGACAGGGATACGACCGATCAGATAAGAGTTCCTGTTGATAAACTACTTAGCATATTAAACGGTCTCGTCCGTGGGGACATAGACTTCGATGAGGCAGGGGACCTATAGATCTACTATTTCTTTCTATGTCTTTCTGTCTTTTTCTCATTGTACTTTGTCATCTGTTTGTCGAGTTTTCCGAGACATCCATGAACCGACTCGAGAAGATCCCATTTCCAGTCCTCCTTCGAAGTGAATAGTCCATCGGATGTAAATATCCTTGCTCTTGTCGAATACTGTCTCTGATTTCCGTCTGTGTTCTGTGATTTGACATGGAGAATTAGCCTTTCGACATCCCTAAACATCCTCCCGGCCTTTTCAACCTTTCTTTCGGCGGAATCCAGTATTTTATCCTTGATGAATGAGTCAAAGTCCTTTACACCGGCAACCTGTATATACGCACCCTCTACCTCCTTGAGAGATGCCGCTATTTCAACTATGTCCTTGGGCGTAACGATTGATTTAGGCTTGTTGTCCTCCATTATTATTGCGTAGAGGCTATTTGCCTTCGTCATCTCCTCTGCCACCTCCCTTATGTCTGATGTGTGTGGTACTGTCAGAGGATTTTTGTTCATTATAATTGTTACAGGCGAGTCTCTCTCCGGCAAAGAATCACCCTTCTTTTCACCAAGTTTCATTGCTTTCTCCGGATGGAATGTTTTTACAAGTCCTGAAAGGTCGACGGAGCCAACGAGACCGCCATCTTTATCTACAACAGGAAGCCTTCCAATTCTGTTTTGTCTCATTACAGCCTTTGCCTTTCCTATTGTGCTTTCTTCGGATATTGTTGTAATGTCCGACGATATGTCTTCTACAGATTTCCCTGCAAAGGACCTATCCTTCGAAAGGGCCTTTATTACTTCCTTCTGGGTCACGATACCCAGAAATTCGTCCTTTTCGTAGACCGGGAGAGCCCTGGAACCGGTTTCAAGCATCTCTTCTGCCAGATCGACCAAACCCATATCTGAATCTATCTTAGGTGGATGTATGATCAACTTCTTTACCTTTGTCTTGGGAGGTGATGATCGTTCTATTATTTTTCTCCATGTTATAATTCCTTCAATACCGTCGTCTCCAATTACAGGAACTGCAAAAACATTTTTCTCCCTGATTTTATTTAGAACTTTTTTGAGGCTTTCTTCCGGTGAAACCGAGAAGAAATCTTCGTTTACAACATCCTTTGCCCTTAGATTTTTTATTTTCATGGTTTTATCCTCCTTATCCTGTAGTATTTTTTTGTTCTGTTCACAACGCCTAATGTTGGTTTGCTCCTGATATTTAAAGCTAGTCTGACAAACCGCGACAGCTCCGGATATGACCAGGTTATGTCTTTGTCTACTGCATGCACAACCCATTTTGTATGTTCATCGGGACTTTTCTGTCCGCGTTTTAACTCCACACCGCGATCGTATATCCTGAAATGTGTGCCGAACTTGAACCCACATTTAACAAGGAAACCCTTTTCACGGAGATCCTTGTATATATTATATTTGTTTTCAAACTCTATATCTTTTTCCCTTGCCATGGTCCTGATGCTGTCGGTATCCATGCATTCCCCGTCTCCTTTGACCTCCAGTTTACCTTTTTCCATGAGAAAGAGGGTTTCCATAAGGTTGAGTTCAACCCTGTTTTTCCTCCTCTTTCCGAAGTATCTCGGTTCGTATATATCCTCGGGATTTTCCCAGACTGTTACAGTATTACAGTCTATGAATCCTGTTACGTTTTCTGTTTCGTCAAAATGAGCGGACCCACCTTTGTTTAGTTCTTTTTCTTCATCTACCTCGTAGTACGTTGGATCTCCTTCTTCGTCGACTATTCCCAGGGCAAACTTTGACCTTATGTTGCTTGCATCCTCCAGTTTTTTGATCTTTTCTTTCATGGAGAACTCCGAATCGGTTCTCACTACATCTACGAGCCATTTAACATGCTTGAGTTTCTTGTCATCGTTGTCGAAGGATATACCCCTTTCATAGACTCTTAGGTCACATGGAAATGAATACCCGGGTCTGACTACAAATCCTCTTCTTCTCATATCTTGGTATACAATAAGCTTTTCATTGAACCCTTCTGTCATCCTACATGCTTCTTTGTAGAAGCTCTCTTCGTCCAGGATATCCCCGTCCTTTGTTATCTCTATTTTTCCTCTTTCGAGGAGGTTCATTGCTTCAACTGGTTCAAGAAGAAGTCTTTCTGAATCAAGTCTGCCGTATCCCCCCATCTGGAACACTTCCTCGGGATTTTCCCTTACAACTATCTTGTCGCCTTCTATTTTGGCATTGTTCATAATATCACAAGAACTTCAATTAAAAGGTAGGCCACTGCTTTTAAAACTTACTTCAGAGGAAGTCCCTTTGTCGAGATTGTGACTTGGCACTCTTCGCAGAAACTACCGTTGCTGTCGTCGAGATCAACCACAGAGCTGGGTGTCTGCATGACACATCCGGGATTTTCACAGTGTTCCATTCCGAAGCAGTGGCCAATCTGATGCACTGCTTGTTTTTCAAGTCTCCTGAATAGAAGATCGGTGTTTGGATCCTTTCCGTAGAACTTCGGATCCAGTCTTTTTGTGCTTATTACTGCAGGTCCCCTGTACTCTGCTTCTCCGAATACATAGCTGCTTCCTTTGTTGTATATATCCCTTTCTGTAACAAGTATCTGAATTCCATCGTCACGGAAGGAATCCATTATCCTCTCCGCCATATACTGATCTCTGAAGTTGTTGAAACTGTCTTCGGGTAGTTTTGAAATTCCTCCTGTGTATATTCTTAACTTTTTAAAATCCTTGTTGAGGGAGGATCCAAGTCTACCAAGAACGTCGGATTTTATCTCACCTAGTCCAATGACAGGGATTTGCATAGCACCTTATATTGAGGCCTTAGCACTAATAAGCTTTGTTATCAGAATTATGGTGGGAGGGGAGGGATTTGAACCCCCGACAACCAGATTTCGAAAGCCTTGGTATATACAGGATCTTCAGTCTGGCGCTCTCCCGGACTGAGCTACCCTCCCAGATAGCCTTTGATTTTTCGTGAGTCAAATATAAAAATCTTTTACACAGGATCAAATACTTATAAGTTTTCGAGACTAAAGGAGCAATGGATAATATGGCAAAGAAAAAACAAAACACCATGCCATCGGGGTTTGCGGGCCTTACGCGTTATTTTGACGAGTCGCCTGAGAAAATAAAGCTTACTCCACACCAGGTCATAATACTGTGTGCATCTGTTATAGCCGTGGTCAGTGCTCTCAAGTTCTTTGCCTGATACATCAGGGTGCTAAACGTGGAGAAGAGAGTTCTCATTGCGCTAATCCTTCTGGGTTTTTTGTTATTTTA